>Ga0136617_10006768_pt1 | contig 10221 bp, 6 predicted proteins | sample AntDrymUQ3222106_2_FD_129672 | JGI IMG/M metagenome (GOLD analysis project Ga0136617, IMG submission 129672) | Polar desert sand microbial communities from Dry Valleys, Antarctica - metaG UQ322 (21.06) | ecosystem: Environmental > Terrestrial > Soil > Desert | place: Antarctica: Dry Valley... | reverse complement strand
GATCTGGGCCGTGTGGTCGGTGCTGGTCCTGTTCATGTCCCCGAAGCAGTACGGCCTCACCCCGGCGGACAAGTTCCTGCTCACATCGACCCCCGCCCTGGTCGGCTCGGTCCTGCGTTTGCCTTACACGTTCGCGGTGGCTCGCTTCGGCGGTCGCAATTGGACGATCATCAGTGCGCTCCTGCTCCTGGTGCCGACGATCGCGGCGGCGGTGGTGCTCGAGCCGGGTGTCTCGTTCACTACGTTGCTCATCGTGGCGGCCCTGGCCGGCGTCGGGGGCGGCAACTTCGCCTCGTCGATGGCCAACATCAACGCCTTCTATCCCGATCGGCACAAGGGCTCGGCGCTCGGCCTGAACGCCGGCGGCGGCAACCTCGGCGTGGCCGCCGTGCAGTTGATCGGCCTGCTCGTGCTGGCCGTGTGGGGCAAGGACCACCCGCGCTATGTTCTCGGCATCTATCTGCCGCTGATCGTGCTGGCCGCCCTGGGCGCGGCGCTCTTCATGAACAACCTGACCGGGATGCGCAACGACAAGCGTGGCATCCGGCACTCGCTGAAGTACCGAGACACGTGGCTGATTTCGTTGCTGTACATCGGCACATTCGGCTCCTTCATCGGATTCGGGTTCGCCTTCGGCCAGGTGTTGCAGGTGCAGTTCGCCGCCGACTACCCGACGCCGATCGACGCCGCCTACATCACCTTCCTCGGCCCGCTCGTCGGCTCGCTGATCCGTCCGGTCGGCGGCAGGATGGCCGACCGTTTCGGCGGTCCGATGGTCACATTCTGGAATTTCGTTGCCATGGCGGTCGCGGCGGCCATCGTGCTGACGGCGTCCATCCAGAAGTCACTGCCGCTGTTCCTGATCGGTTTCATTGCGCTGTTCATCTTCAGCGGGATCGGCAACGGCTCCACGTACAAGATGATCCCGACGCTGTTCCACGCCAAGGCGAGCAGCGAGATCCTCGCCGGTGCGGACACGATCCCTTCCCTGGCCGAAGCCAGGCGGCTGTCCGCCGCGCTGATCGGTCTGGCCGGCGCGATCGGGGCATTCGGCGGGGTGCTGGTCAATCTCGCCTTCCGTCAGTCGTTCCTGGAGACGGGGACAGGCGACGCCGCCTACCTCGCCTTCCTCGCCTTCTATGCGTTGTGCTTCATCGTCACGTACTTCGCCTACCTGCGGCCGGCCAAAACAAGCTCACGTCGGTGGCGAAGCATGCCGCGCGAGAGCGACCATCGATGAGGCAGTGCGTCGGGACCGTCCCTGGCCAGGGAGCGGTCCCGACGCATTGCCCGTACTGTTCGCTGCAGTGCGGCATCACGCTCCAGGCGGATGAGCCTGCTGGCTCCGCGGCGGCGAACGACCCCCCGCCGCGTCGAGCCTTGACGCTCGCCGCCCAGGATGACTTCCCCACCAACCTCGGCGGACTGTGCGCCAAGGGCTGGACAGCCGCGGAGCTGTTGGACCATCCGGATCGGCTCCTCGAACCGCTCGTGCGTGACCACCGCGACTCCGCGTTGCGCCCGGCCAGCTGGGACGAGGCGCTCGCGCGGGTCGCCGAAGCGTTCACCGCCACCCAGTCCCGGTACGGGCGTGACGCGGTGGGCATCTTCGGCGGCGGCGGGCTCACCAACGAAAAGGCTTACCAGCTGGGCAAGTTCGCCCGGGCCACGCTGCGTACGCGGATGATCGATTACAACGGCCGCTTCTGCATGTCTTCGGCGGCGAACGCGGCGAACCGTGCGTTCGGCATCGACCGCGGCCTGCCGTTCCCGCTGGCCGACCTGGCCGATGCCGATGCCGTGATGTTCGTCGGGAGCAACCCGGCCGACACGCTGCCGCCGGCCATGCAGTTCCTCGAATCGGCGCGCTCCCGCGGCGCCCGGCACATCGTGGTCGACCCGCGCGAGACCAACACGGCCCGCGGTGCCCACCTGCATCTGCAGCCGGTCCCGGGGACCGACCTCGCGCTGGCCAACGGCATGCTCAACATCGCCATCCGCGAGGGCCTGATCGACGCCACCTACATCGCGGATCGGACGAGCGGCTTCGACGCGGTCCGCCGGTCGGTGCGGCTGTACTGGCCGGACCGGGTCGAGCGAATCACCGGTGTACCCGAGCCTGATCTCGTCCGGGCGGTCCGCCTCCTGGCCGCGGCCAGGAGCGCGATGATCCTCACCGCCCGGGGCGCCGAGCAGCACAGCTCGGGCTCGGACACCGCGCTGGCCTACATCAACCTGGCCCTTGCCCTGGGCTTGCCGGGCCGGCCGGCCAGCGGATACGGCACGATCACCGGCCAGGGCAACGGCCAGGGCGGCCGGGAACACGGGCAGAAGGCCGACCAGCTGCCCGGCTACCGGCGGATCGACGATCCTCTCGCCCGCGCGCATGTCGCCAAGGTCTGGGGCATCGAGCCCGGCGATCTGCCGCAGGCGGGCCTGTCGGCATACGAGCTGCTCGACGCCCTGGGTACCGACGGCGGGGTGCGCGCCCTGTGGGTGGTGGCCTCGAACATCGTCGTCTCGGCGCCCCGGGCCGCCCATGTCATCGAGCGGATCAAGGCGCTGGACTTCCTGGTGGTCTCCGACATCTTCCTGTCCGAGACCGCCGCCCTGGCCGACGTGGTCCTGCCGACCACCCAGTGGGCCGAGGAGAGCGGCACGATGACCAACCTCGAGGGCCGGGTGATCCTGCGCAAGGCCGCGATCGCCGCACCGCCGGGGGTGCTCAGTGACCTCGGCGTGATGCGCGAGCTCGCCGCCCGGCTCGGCCGGCCGGAGCTGTCGGACGTGCCGCGCGACGTCTTCGAGGAGCTGCGCCGGGCCAGCGCCGGCGGAAAGGCCGACTACTCCGGCATCAGTTACGAACGCATCGCCGCCGAGCGCGGAGTCTTCTGGCCGTGCCCCTCGGAACGGCACCCGGGCACACCGCGACTGTTCCAGGTGGACTTCCCGACCAACGACCGGCGGGCGCATTTCCACCCGGTGGAGCAGAAGGGCGCGGCGGAGACCCCGGACGAGACCTATCCGTACTACCTGACGACTGGCCGGCTGCTGAGCCAGTACCAGTCCGGGACGCAGACCCGCCGGGTCGCTGCGCTGAACGAGGCCGAGCCGGAGGCGATCGTGGAGATGCATCTGTCGCTCGCCCGGCGGATCGGCGTGACCAGCGGGGATCTGGTGCGGCTGAGCACGCGCCGCGGCACGGCCGTCATGCGCGTCCGGGCGGGACGTGGCATCCGGGCCGACACCGTGTTCGCGCCGTTCCACTACGGCGGCGCGGGCGCGGTGAACCTGCTCACCAACCCGGCACTGGACCCCCACTCGAAGATGCCGGAATTCAAAGCCTGTGCGGTGGCGATCGAACCGGTCGGGCTGCCCGCAACCCCATCGCCCTGACACCGACCACAACCGAGGAGCCCACTATGCATGACAGCAGCACTCCCCGATTCCTGCAAGGCGTGTTCACCTTCGAAGGCCAGGGCCTGGACGCGCCGTACCTGCTGGACGAGACCCTCACCTACACTGTGCCGCCGGGTGGCTCGACCCAGCCGGTCTACTTCCGCGGCGGCAACAGCACCGACGAGATGATCTATCTGCTGCTCGCCCGGGACGGCAAGGCGATGCGCTATTTCCCCATTGCGGCCAAGGGTTTCACCCACGTGTCGCTGCGGGTGGTGGAGGATCTGCTGTCCGACACCGTCATCGAGCTGCTCGTCGCGGCACCCAAGGGTCTGGCCGGGACGGTCGTCGTCGACACCGGGCTGATCGAGATCTCATGACCATCCTCGACGCACGGCCCGCCGACGGGGCGAACGCAGAGGTCGACAAGGGCAAGCTCGTCGTCGTCGGCAACGGCATGGCGGGAGCCCGGGCGCTGGAGGAGATGCTCCGGCGCGGCGTCGCCGACACATTCGACATCACCGTTTTCGGCGACGAGCCGTACGGCAACTACAACCGGATCTTGCTCTCCAACGTGCTGGCGGGCACCGACGACACGTCGGAGATCTATCTCAACCCGGTCGACTGGTATGCGGAGAACGACATCGACCTTCGGGCCGGCGTCCGTGTCGTGCGCTTCGACCGGTACGCCCGGGTCGTGCATGCCGACGACGGTACGTCGATGCACTACGACCGGCTGGTGATCGCGACCGGTAGCCGGTCGTTCTTCCCACCGATCGACGGGATGTGGGCCGACAACAAGACGCTGACGAAGGGCGTCTTCGGCTTCCGCAGCCTCGACGATTGCGAGGCGATGCTGGCCTACGCCAAGGGCCGCAAGACCGCGGTGGTGATCGGCGGCGGCCTTCTCGGCTTGGAGGCGGCGCGCGGGCTGCAGGCGCACGGCGTGCAGGTGCATGTCGTGCATGCCACGTCAAGCCTGATGAACGTACAGCTCGACGACGCCGCTGGTGCCGTGCTGCGCCGGTCGGTGGAAAAGATCGGCATCACCGTGCACACCGATGTGCAGACCAAGACGGTGGTGGCAACGGAGGGCACGGTGACCGGCGTCGAGTTCGCCGACGGCGCCGTCATCGAGTGCGACATGCTCGTGGTCGCCGCCGGGGTCCGGCCCAACGTCGGCCTGGCCCGGCGCGCAGGGCTCACCGTCGAGCGCGCCATCGTTGTCGACGACCACATGCGTTCCATCGACGACGACGACATCTACGTGGTGGGCGAATGCGCGCAGCACCGCGGACAGGTCTACGGCCTGGTCGCCCCGCTGTGGGAGCAGGCCATCGTGCTGGCCGACCACGTCACCCGTACCGACACCAAGTCGGTCTATCAGGGTTCGCGGATGGCCACCAAGCTCAAGGTCGCCGGTGTTGACGTCGCGGCGATGGGCCTGAAGGAGCCGGAACATCCAGACGACGAGTTCGTCCAGTTCTCCGAGCCCAAGCACGGCATATACAAGACGATCATCGTCCGGGACGGCAAGCTGGTCGGCGCAACCCTGGTGGGAGATGTCAGCAAGGTGGCCTTCCTGATGCAGGCCTTTGACCGCGGCCTGCCGCTGCCGGAGGAACGCATCTCGCTGATGTTCGATATCGGCACGCCGGCGATCGAGGTCGGCGCCGCCGAGCTGGCCGACGACGCGCAGGTGTGCAACTGCAACGGCGTCAGCAAGGGCGCGCTCGTCGCCTGCGTACGCAACGGCGAGAAGACGGTCAACGGCGTGATGAACAAGACCCGGGCCGGCAAGGGGTGCGGCTCGTGCAAGGGGCTGGTAGCGCAGATCGTGGAATGGGCCGCGGACGGCGATGTCGCGGTGGACCCGTCGGCTGATTGGTACGTGCCGGGGGTCCCGTACGAGAAGTCGGCGCTGATGGAGAAGATCCGCGAGCTGCGACTGCATTCGGTGTCCTCGGTCTTCGCCGCGCTCGCGCCGGACGGCCAGGAGGACGCCAAGTCCAAGATGGGGCTGGCCTCGTTGCTGGAGATGATGTGGGCCGACGAGTACATCGACGAGCGTGACGCGCGCTTCATCAACGACCGGGTGCACGCCAACATCCAGCGGGACGGGACATTCTCGGTGGTGCCGCAGATGAAGGGCGGCGTGACCAGCGTCGACCAGCTGCGCAAGATCGCCGACGTGGCCGAGAAGTACGAGGTCCCGATGATCAAGCTCACCGGTGGTCAGCGGATCGACCTGCTCGGGGTACGCAAGGAAGACCTGCCCAGGGTGTGGGCGGACCTGGACATGCCCTCGGGCTACGCCTACGGCAAGAGCTTCCGTACCGTGAAAACCTGTGTGGGCTCGGACTTCTGCCGGTTCGGCGTCGGCGACTCGACCGCACTGGGCATCCGGATCGAGGAGCGCTTCCAGGGCATCGCCGGCCCGGGAAAGATGAAGCTGTCGGTGAACGGCTGCCCACGCAACTGTGCCGAGGGTCTGTGCAAGGACCTCGGCGTGGTCGCCATTGACGGCGGCCGGTGGGAGATCTACGTCGGTGGTGCGGCTGGTGCGCACATCCGCAAGGGTGACCTGCTGGCCACCGTCGACGACCCCGATCTGGTGGTCACGCTGACCGGGCGGTTCCTGCAGTACTACCGGGAGAACGCCAAGTGGCTGGAGCGCACGTACGCCTGGGTGCCGCGGTTCGGCATCGAGCGGATCCGTTCCGTCGTCGTAGACGACTCCGAAGGGATTGCCGCGCGGCTGGACGCCGACATGCAGAAAGCGATCGATGCGCACGAAGACCCGTGGAAGGAAGCGGAGGTGCCCGTCACGCCCGGCCAGTTCCGCACTTCTCTGCCGCTGACAGTCCTGCCGATGGTTCCGGTGCGATGAGCGACCTGCGGGTTGGCCGCTGCGAACGGGTGGAGATCGGGAACGTGCGGGACATTCCGGTCGGTGAGGGGCGCGCCTATGCCGTTGCCGGGGAGCAGGTGGCGGTCTTTCACTTGCGTGACGGCTCGGTGCGAGCGGTGGGGGCGATCTGCCCGCATCGTGGCGGCCCGCTGGCCGACGGGTTGATCGATGATGCGGTCGTCGTGTGCCCGCTGCACGGCTACACCTACGACCTGATCACGGGTACGGAGACGGCGAATGACGGGGCCGCCGTGTGCGCGTACGACGCGCAGGTCGACGCTGACGGGACCGTGCGGGTGAGTGCGCGGGGTAGGTAGAGAACCGCGCACCAAACGACATGGCGGGAAGCGACGAAAACTAGACCTGGTCGGGGCAGAGATCCGCGACATGCTTCTCCTCAACGACGCGCTCGCAACCGCAACCGATCGTCCAGAGCCTGCCAGCATCTGAAAGAGTTGGCCGATGAGCAACGCCCTCGCCGTGCTGTCGAGGACCTGGTCTGGGGGTACCTTGCGCCGCTTCCCGATGCCGCAGAGCTGAAGGGCTACGTCGCGTTCTTTGACGAGAAGGTGGATCTCGTGCTGGACGGTATGCCTCGAGACAGGCCCGTCACGCCCTGGTCCTAGCCGCGTGAGCAGCGACGAAAGGGTTCCTCGAGTCTCCGCGTTAACCGAGTAGAACGGGGGGCCTTCTTGGCGCCCGCGGCGACGTGGCACTGCCGAGACGACCCGCGATTCGACCCCCATTAGCCCACCATTAGCCCGGATCCACCGGCCGTCGGTTCCTGAGTCGTCTGAGTTGAGGACTTGGTTGTCTCGGTGTGGTGGGGCATGGCTCGGTAGCCGGGCTGGCCGGCGGTCTCCACGTTGCTGCTCCTGGTTGGTCCTGGCGGACGGGGCGGATGGGTCAGGTCGCGAGCGGTCCTGCGCGGGCGCTCGTGGCCATCTGCTTCCAGGCGGTCTCCCACGGCCAGTCGACGGGCAGGTGTAGGACGAGCCGGCGGGCGGAGCGCGCGAGCCGTCCGGGCACGTTGATCAGCTGGGCCTGGATGGTGCCGGTGGTGGCCTTGGCGTGGAAGGTCGAGGCGAGGACCCCTGCGCTGCGGGTGAGGTTGAAGGCCATGGCGGCGCAGACCAGCCAGGCGCTGTTCGCCCAGAACCGTCCTGAGGGCCCACTGCCGATGGTCGAGGCCGAGAGCGCGCACCGTAGCCACGCGACCTTCGAGCAGGTCATCGCCGACCTGAAGAACGGACCACTGGCGCACCTGCTGTTGGTGAAGACCGCGTGGTGCCAGTAGACGGTGAACAGCGGGTTCTGATGGGCGGGGTTGACGTCGGGGACGCGCCGCACGATCAGCCGGGCGGTGACGCGCGCAACGGCGATCGGATCGCCCCCGATACGGCATCACGCCGGAAGCGGGAACACGAGTCCGTGTTGTCGACACAGGCGCTGGATGCTGTCGGGATCGGCCTCGCTGCCGTACCGCGCCTGCTGCTCGTCCGGTGATATCCGGCCGGACACGAGCTCGTCGAAGAAGTGCTCGAAACCTGCTGGCGAGATGATCTCAAGGATGCGGCAGGTGGTGTCGCCCGCGTTCCAGAAGGAGTGCCACTGGTCGCGGGGCTTGAACACCAGATCGCCGACGTCCGCGTAGACCACATCGTCGCCGAGCTGCGCTCCCAACCGGCCCTCGATCACGTAGCTGTACTCGTCCTCACGGACATGACGGTGAAGCGGCGCACACAGATGACGGGGCGGGATTGGGTGCTCGACGAGAGAGAATCCGCCACCTGACTCTTCGCCCCAGACCATGAAGCGCACCCCGCACCCGCCGAGATCACCGGTCCTACCATCCCGCGGACCGACGATGCGGGGTCCCTGTGACGCCTCGAAGCGCTGTCTGCGTCCGGATTCTGATTCCGACATCGAACACTCCCTTCAATCGGTGTGGACACTGTGCGGTTGGGTGGGGACCCCTTCCCATTGAGGGGGACCCCTGGCGGTGCGACCGTCGCAGGCATGAAGCAAACCCTGGCACCGGCACTGCCGCGAAGCCTTTCCATCCTGGTCACCATGTCCCTGATCGTGCTGCTGGCACCCTTCAGGGCGAGTGCCCAAGCCGATGACACTCCGGCATCGGTCGAGTTCGTGCTCGACTCGTCGGGTTCGATGGCCGGCCCAGACCCCTCCGGCGGCACGAAACTCGACGCAGCCAAGCGATCGATGAACACGATGCTCGACGGCTTGCCCGACAACGCCAACGTCGCGTTGCGTGTCTACGGCGCGCGATACGCCGACAAGCGGCGCGGATGCACCGACACCCAGCTCGTACTCCCACTCGGACCTCTCGACCGGGCATCGGCCAAGGCGGCGGTCGGGAAGTTCCGGCCCGTCGGGCAGACGCCGATCGGGTACTCGTTGCGACAGGCGGCGACGGACCTGCCGACAACGGGTCAGCGCACGATCGTGCTGGTCTCCGACGGCGAGGAGACCTGCGGGCCACAGCAGCCGTGTGACGTCGCCCGGGACCTGGCCGCACGAGGAATCAACCTGCACATCGACACGGTCGGTTTCCGCGTCGACAACGCCGCTCGCCAGCAGCTGACTTGCATCGCCCAGGTCACTCGAGGGCGCTACTACGACGCCCCGGATGCGGCCGCCCTCACCCGGCAGCTGGCCAGAGCGTCCAACAGCGCGCTGCGACCCTACGTCCCGTCAGGCACCCCGGTCACTGGCACGCCCACGCCCGCTGGCGCGCCCACGCTGCGACCAGGACAGTATGTCGACACGCTGCGGGCTGAGGAGAAGAAGTTCTATGCCGTTGACTTCGCCGACGGCGTGACGCCGTACCTCGCGGTGACCGTGATCCGCCCGCTCGGAACGGTCCTCGATGCAAGCACCGGGCGACCCAAGGTCTTCAGCGAGGATCTGGAGCTGCACATCCTGGGCGCGTCGGGCGTCGACTGCGGCAGCACTCGCCGGTCGGCGACGTTCGGCAGCTGGGTAGGGCCGACCACCGGTGCCGCGTCGCCAGGCCGGGTCGGCCGGCATTGGGAGGGACGGTTCTCGGGGCCGTACGACAGCAGTTGCGGCCTGCCCGGCAGGTACGTGCTCTCAGCCAGCCGTACCCCGGATGAGGATGTACCCAACGAGGCGCTGCCGATCGAGATCAACTTCCTGGCCGAGCCGCCGCTAGGGACCGATGTCAGCGTGCTTCCTGCGCCAATGCCAACCTCGGCAGCCACGCCGATCGACCCGGACGTCACCGCGAAGCCGCGAAAGGTATACGGCGGCGGGAGTTACGGGGCGGCCGGTAAGCTCGGCGGCTCCGGGACCTTCACCGACACGATCCGGCCGGGAGAGACGTTGTTCTACCGGGTCAAGCTCAACTGGGGTCAGCGCCTCGCCTACGCCGTGGGCTACCGCGCAACCAAGGACACCCTAGGCACTGGAGTCGAGATCGATACGTGGCTGGCCAGCCCGGCTCGGATCGACGTCGGCCGGGCGGACGACAGCACGTACTACGGGCCCAGCATCGAGGACGGCGAAGTGCTCAAGGGCAGCACCGTGGCCCCCGTCGCCTACCGCAACCGCGAGAGTGACGACGACGCCGTCCATCCGCTCAGTCTCGCCGGGTACTACTACCTGCTCGTATCGATGGACAACAGCGACAAGCCCGAGACGCCCGACGTGCGCGTGGACATCTCGGTACGGGTGCAGGGCCAGCCGCAGAGCGGACCCAGTCAAGGGCCGGTCGCGGGTGCCGCCGATCCGCAGCAGGCTGCCAGCGGAGGCAAGCAGATCTCGCGGTCAGCGGGCGCCCGGGAGCAGTCGAGCACCGAGGTTGTCAAGACAGCGGCCATCGCCGGCGGCGGAATAGCACTGTTGCTGGCGGGCCTGGCCGTGGCGCT
>Ga0136617_10006767_pt1 | contig 10223 bp, 8 predicted proteins | sample AntDrymUQ3222106_2_FD_129672 | JGI IMG/M metagenome (GOLD analysis project Ga0136617, IMG submission 129672) | Polar desert sand microbial communities from Dry Valleys, Antarctica - metaG UQ322 (21.06) | ecosystem: Environmental > Terrestrial > Soil > Desert | place: Antarctica: Dry Valley... | reverse complement strand
GGGGGGGGGGGGGGATCACGGCGCGGTAACGTAACAGCACCGCCAGCACCAACCGGCTTTCGCCCGTTCGGGCGAGCTCGGAGTGGCCGACCGCCCCAGGCAGCGCTACTCGCGGTACGCGACGGGCTGGCCGACCCCGAACCCGAAGCCATGCCCACTCAGCTCCCTCTCACGGCTCCCGGTTGCGAACGTTCAGCGCCGTGTGCCTACGACGAGGAGGTACTCCCGCGGGTGAGAGACTCCGCCGTCCGACCAGTATCGGCTGTCGAAGAAGTCGACCCACGTCTGATGGAGCTGGTCGCGCCGGGCTCCGTCGAGCGCTTCGGCCGCCGTTTTCGTCGGTCCGTAGCTGGACGAGAACAGCTGCCAATAGTCTTCTCCGGTCGGAACGTTGAGGGTGGAGACGCGTTGTTCGATGTCGAGTTCAAACGCGTCGCCCAGCAGCTGGCGCACCACCTCCTCGCGACCCCAGGCGAACGGACTACCGGCGCCCGGCGGCGGCGTCGGCAGGAACGGACCCATCATCTTGAACATCTGACCCACGCCGCCCTCCGGCGTCCAGTTCGCGAGAGCGATCCGGCCGCCGGGTGCCACGACGCGCGCCAATTCATGCGCTGTCGCTGCATGGTCGGGAGCAAACATGATCCCGCAGGTCGAGGACACCCTGTCGTAGGCGGCGTCGTCGAGGGCGAGCTGCTCGCAGTCGCCGACCCGGTAGTCGATTTCAAGTCTGTGTTCCTGAGCCCGTTGCTTCGCCGTTTCGATCAGGACCGGAGCGAGGTCGACGCCAGTTACGCTCGCGTCCGCCCTGGCCGCCAGCTCGGCGACTGCGCCCGTCCCGCATGCCAAATCGAGCCAGCGAACCCCTGGCTGGGGGTCGAGACTCTCGATCACGAGAGCGTGGATGTCGGAAACTGTTTCGGTGATGTTCTGGTAAGGGCCGTTGCCCCACATGACGGATTGTCGCTGTTTCAATTCCTCGAAAGCCACAACGGACTCCTCTGTCAACCTGGTGATTCACGAGCGTGATCACACAGTCGGTGAACGCTATTGATCTTTGGTGTGATTCCCGGGTGTGGTGCTGGTGTGGTGGGCGTCGTTGATCGTCGAGGTGGCCTCGAAACGCAGGGTGGTCCCCACGGTGCTGGCCACATAAGCATCCGGCAGCGCGGTGGCCATCGCTGCCTGCGCCCGCCAGCTCGTGCAGTGCCCCGGCACCAGGAACTCCGGCGCCAGCTCGTGCACGGCCGCCACCGTTTGCGGGATGATCGGTTCGAACACCGGACCGGCCAGGTGCATGCCGCCGACGAACGCGCAGATGGCCGTAACCCCGGTCTGCCGGCGAGCGGCAACCATCACGTTGACCGCTCCGGAGTGGCTACATCCGGAGACGACGACGAGACCGCGGCCGCGCACGTTGACCACGACCGCCTGATCGTCCCAGGTCCACGGATCGGGCTCCCAGTTGCCGTCGACCAGCGCTTGCTGACCGGGAAGGCCCTGTTCGAACGGGGTGCAGCGCTCGGTCTGACCGGTGATCAGGAGGTGGCCGTCGAGCAGCAGGCTCGGCCCGCGCTCCTCCACGACCTCGACACCTTCCGCGGCGAGGTCGGCCTGCGAGGGCGGTGGCAGCCGGACCTCGGTACCAGTGGGGAACACCAGCCTGCGCTGCCGCCAGGCGTCGGGGTGCAGCAGCAGCGGCAAACGCGGGCGGCCGAGCATGGGCAGCAGGCCCTCCAAACCACCGTGGTGGTCGGCGTGGCCATGCGAGAGCACCACCGCCCGCAGGTCAGTGGGGGCCACATCGAGCACGGACAAGTTGTGCGCGGCGCCATCCTTGCTGATCCCGGCGTCGTAGAGCACGCTCGGTCCGCCGTCGACGGTGATCAAGGCGGAGTAGCCGTGCTCAGCGCGCAGCGCGGGCCGGTCGAAGGCATCCGGAAGCAGCGGTGGCCGCCGCACCACCTCGCTGCTGGGCAGCAGGATGTCAACGGTGTTGTCCAGCAGTACCGTGACCTCCACAGATGTCACCGGATGCAGCGAGTCACCGACGGTCTGCTGCTGGGACTTGACCGTCGCGAGATCGACAACATGTGACGCGGTCACGATCGGCCCGCTTCGCTGTGAGGATCGGGGCATCTTCCGACGATGTACTGGACGGTGTTGCGGAAACTTCGTGTAGCGGCGGGGCCCGGCCACATTGCCTCGCGCACAGCGGCTTTGGCTTCTTCTTGTCGTTCCGGTGGAAGCTGCGCGGCGGTTACGCCGGCCAGTGCGTTCCACGCGCGGTCGAAGTTGTCGAATTCGAATCCGAGCACCTCGGGCTCGACCCGAGCCTGGATGCCGCAACCAGCAAGCTGGTCGAGGAACGGTTCGGCGTCTGCGAGCGCACCGGGGCCGACACCGGGCACCGGCGGGGTCGGCGCGAACCGGCCTGCGGTCTGTTGGAACAGCACAATGTCGCAACTCTCAGGCCCGGCCCAGACGGCAGCCACGAGACGTCCTCCCGGACGTAACGCCCGAGCGAGCTCGCGCGCAGCGGCGGCACGGTCGATGACGTACATCAGCGACAGCGACGCCAGGATGACATCGAAGACGTTCTCGCCGGCGGGGATAGCCTCGGCAGCTGCTTCGCGGACCTGGAATCGGGCACTGCCGCCCTCGGACCGTTGCCGAGCGCGGTCCAGCATCTCCGGGCTGATGTCGACGGCGAGAACGGACCCTTCGTCTGCCACCAGCGCGGCCGCTTTGGCTGCGACGGTTCCGGTCCCGGTGCCCAGATCCAGGACGCGCTCTCCTGCTTGCAAGCCGGCCCGGCGCAGCAGACCGTCAATCACCGGCTCGAACCGGGGGTCGATCTCGTCGCAGTAGATCTGCGAGATCTGGTCCCAGACTCCGATCTGCCAGGCGAGACCCTGGCTGTCGGTTGTCATGGGTGCCGCTTCGCGTCTTTGTTCATGGCCCGTGGTGCGATCATGATCGGCCCCCTTCACTGCTGAGTAGGTAGGAGACTCTGGCCCGCATGTGCTTACCGAAACAGCGTCCTGAAGAGGAAGAGGAGGGGTGGACACGGGAAAATACAGGTCACTGCAGGAAAATTTCTTCGGGTGATGTTCGGGTAAGCGGGACCGTTACCCCACATGAGCGGGCCCAGCTTGGCTAGTCGGGCGGGATGTTCTGGTTGAGACGGAAAAGGTTGTCCGGATCGTAACGGCGCTTCAGCGCTTTCAACCGATCGTACTTCGCCGCGCCGTAGGCCTGCCGAATGCGCTCTTCGCCTTCGTCCATGAGGAAGTTGACGTAGACGCTCGTGTGATGGGGCTCGAGCGCCGACCAGAAGCTGCGGGACCACTCGCGCTCATCGGCGAAGCCGTCGGCAGTCGCCGTGGTGGCGTTGATGTTGAACGTGTGACCCGCGCTGCGACCGTTGAACGCCGTCTCATCGTCGCCTACCCGCGCGATCGCTCCGCCGAGGTGAAAGATGGGGAAGGCCGTCAGGGGTGAGTTGATCTGCGAAGCGTGGTCTGCGGTGATTTCGATGACCTCGTCGGTCAGGCCTGCGACATTGCAGGAGCGGAAGTAGTACCACCAGCCATGCGGGAAGGACGGGTCGAACATCGCCTGATGGGTGAGGAATGGCTTCGGCGCGCACAGGTCCAGGATCGGCGACCCGAAGTTCCGGAGCGGTCGCACCACCCGTTCCCCCTCCTCGACCGGCCCCGCGTAGCAGCATGCGACGATGACGACGTGCTTGCCGTGCAGCTCCGGCGGGATGACCGGCAGTGGCGGCGCCTTGCGGTGGATGACGACCGACGTGAGCTCGTCCGGCAGGTCGGTGATCCACTCGCGGTAGAAGCGCAGGACGTCGGCTGACTCCGCCATCGGCCACAGGATCGGCCCGGCCAGCACGATCGGGCCAACCGGGTTGAGACGGAACTCGAACTCCGTGACGATCCCGAAGTTGCCGCCACCGCCACGAATCCCCCAGAACAGGTCCGGGTTCTCCGTCTCGCTCGCCTTCACGAATCTGCCGTCGGCGGTAATCAGGTCCACCGATAGCAGCTGGTCGATCGTCAGGCCGTATTTTCGCATCAGCCACCCGATGCCGCCGCCGAGGGTGAGCCCGGCCAGCCCGGTGTGCGTGACGATGCCAGCCGGTACGGCGAGCCCGAACTCCTGCGTCTCGCGGTCGAGCTCCCCGAGGAGCACACCCGCCTGTGCCCTAGCCGTGCGAGCTTCCGGATCCACCCGGATGCCCTTCATCGCCGAGAGGTCGATAACCAGGCCGCCCTCACACACCGATTGCCCCGGAAAGCTGTGTCCGCCGCTGCGCACAGCGACGACCAGGCCGGTCCGCCTCGCGAAACTCACGGCCGCGATGACGTCCGCGACGCCGACGCAGCGCGCGATCACGGCCGGGAACCGGTTGATCGAGCCGTTCCAGATCCGGCGGCCTTCGTCGTAGCCGAGGTCTCCGGGACGGACGAGCTGCCCCCGGAAGCATCCCTCAAGATCGTCGAAGGCAAGTTGGTCGATCTGCACGGTCGCGCTCATGACGCTTCGGTCCGCGGTCGCCGTCGGGGTGACGGCTTGATGTTCTGGTTGAGGTGGAAGAGGTTGTCGGGGTCGTAGGCGCCCTTGACCCGGCGCAGGCGTTCGTAGTTGCGACCGTAGTTCACGGGTGCCCGCTCGGCGTCATCGCCGGACATGAAGTTGATGTATCCCCCTTCGGTGCCCGAGTAGGGGTGGATCGCTGCGTAGTAGTCGCGTACCCACTTGGTGTTGGCCGTGTTGTCTGCCTGATCGGGCCACATGCCGGCGATGACCGCGGCGTACTTGGCGTCGCGGTGACCGAATGCGGTTTCCTCGGGGCCAACCCGGTGGGCGGCGCCGTTGATGGAGTACAGGTGCATGGTCGAGTTGACGACCGGTGTCTTCTTGCCGTGCTCGATGTGCGCCGCAATGGCGTCGTCGGTGAGCTCTCGCACGTAGTCGGCCTTCCAGTAGTGCTGCAGGCCACGGGGCACCAGACCGTCGAACGCCGAGTTGATGGCGGGATAGGGCATCGGCCCGACGTGTTCGGCCTTCACCTGGGCCGCGTCCCTGAGCGGTTTGAGAGCCTGCTCAGCCTGCTCGAGGGGACCGCTCCAGCAGACCACCATGGCGCAGAACAGGTCACCGTGGCGGTCTGCGGGAATGAACGGCAGCGGCGGGGCGATCTGCCAAGCGAAGAACGCGCCCATCTGGTCGGGCGCGTCGTCGATGAAGTCGCGGTAGCAGGCCATCACGGCGGCGGCGTCTTCGACCTCGTAGAACATCGGCCCGGCGTAGATGGTGTCGATCTGATGCAGGCCAAGCTCGAGCGCGGTGACGACCCCGAAGTTCCCGCCCCCGCCACGCAACGCCCAGAAGAGATCCTCGTTCACGTACTCGTTGGCGGTGCGGATCCGGCCGTCGGCGGTGACCACCTCGGCCCCGACGACGTTGTCGCAGGACAACCCGCAGCCCCGGGCCAGGTACCCGATGCCGCCGCCGAGGGTCAGGCCGGTGACGCCGGTGGTGGAGATGATCCCGCCGGTGGTGGCCAGCCCGTAGGCGTGGGTGGCGTGATTGAAGTCGCCCCAGGTAGCGCCACCGCCGGCTCGCGCTGCCTTCTTGTCCGGGTCCACGAAGACGTTGTTCATCAGCGACAGGTCGAGCACTACGCCGTCGTCGCAGGTGCCGAACCCCGGCACGCTGTGGCCCCCGTCCCGCACGGCCAGGTCGAGGCCATGGTCCCGCGCATGGTTAACCGCGGCGACGACGTCAGCTGTCGCCATGGCCCGCACGATGACCGCGGGACGGCGATCGTGCATGAAGTTGTAGACGCGGCGGTGCTCGTCGTAGCCGTCCTGGCCAGGCTCGATCACCGGGCCCCGCACCCGTTCGCGTAACTGCGCGATGGTAGTCATGATTCCTCCCACAGGGGTTGTTATCCCCGTTTGTGCCCACTATGGGAAAGAAGCGTTCCGCGAGCGTTCCCTGGATCACTTCCCCGGCTGCGCCGCCACGCGGGCCAACGTGGCCCGGGCGCGGTCAGTCAGCCACGGCGAGCCCTGCTCGTGTGCTACCTCAAGGGAGCGGCTGCCGGTGACCCCAGCCGCTGTCCGATGACCACCGAGCGCCAGCAGCTCGGCGTCGATGCGAAGCAGTTCGGCGAGCAGGTAGGCCTGCCGCGTTCGTGCTGTCCAGCGCAGCGCGCCGGCGACGGTGGCGCGGCCCCTGGCCTCGTCGCCTGCTCGCAGGTAGCCCCGGGCGAGCAAGCTCAGCCCAAGGGTCAGGTGGAGCTGCTGGTCCTGATGCCAGACGTCGGTGACCTCGCGTATCGCGTCGATCCCACCGAGGTCACCGCCCAGCACGTCACGCCAGCCCCCGAGCATCCGAGCCATCTTCTCGAAGTAGCCGATGCCCATCTGCGAGGTGACCGCGTCGAGTGCTGCGACCGATGCGGGGAGGTCGTGGTCCTCGGGGGCCAGAGCGGCGAGTATCGCGTCGAAGGCGCGGACGTAACCGGTTGTCATCGGATGGTCGAGCTCGGCGACGAAGTGCAGTGCCGCACGCATCGTCTCATCTGCCCGCGCCGGCAGCCCGCGGAACAGTTGGGTGAGTGTGAGACGCGACAGGCATACCCCCTTGGGGTCCTGGACGTAGCGGGCGATGTGCAGCGGTGAGTCCGCTGGCCGGTAGTCCTCGATCGCCCGCCTGAGATGACCCTCGGCGTCCGAGAAATCGGCCCGCCAGAAGGCGGTGACACCGAGGACGTATTCGCCCTCTACGCGGGCGGTGCGGTCAGTCAGACTTGCGGCAATCAGCTCATGACCCATCTCGGTGGCCCGGTCGAAGCTGCAGGTGGCCACGGCGACGAGAGCCAGGCCTCGCAGCACCGATGGGCTCGGGCGCCAGCCGAGCCGGCGGTGCAGGGTGAGCGCGCGCTCGTAGGTGTGTTGGACGGCAGCGGAGCTGTAGCCCTGGCGGGCGACGAGGGGCACTCCCTGGGCCGCGCGCAGCCGCAGCTCGATCTCATCGCGTGCTGGGCCGGGCGGCGATCTGTCGAGTAGGCGGAGGGCTTGCTGCAGTAGCGCGATCCCGTCATCGAGAGCGAAGACCCGGTAGGCGTGCTCGGCCGCTCGCTCGTAGGCCTCGACCGCGCGAGCGTCGAGGCCGCCGTTCTCGTAGTGGGCGCCGAGCCGGGCGCTCACCGGTCCAAGGTTGCCTGCGTGGTGCTGCTCGAGCGCCGCGGCGACCGACCGGTGGAGCTTTCTGCGCCGAGCGGGGCTGATCGCCGCCAGCGCGACGTCCCGCAGCTTGTCGTGGGTGAAGTCATAGGCGGTGCCGCGTTCACGCAGGATGTGGCGGTGCCAGAGCTCGTCGAGGGCGTCGGCCAGGTCGTCCTCGGTGGCGCCGGCGGCGCAGGCGAGCCCGCCGGGAGTGAACTCGCGTCCGATCGTCGCGGCGATGTCGACGAGGCGCCGGGCATCAGGCGAGAGGCGATCCAGACGGCTTCTGATGACGGCCTGAACGGTTGGCGGGAGCACCTGGCGCCCCGCGGTGTCGGCGGTGCCAAATCCCGCGCGCATGGCTTCGACGATGAACAGCGGGTTTCCCTCGGTCTCCTTCCAGAGACTGGCCGCGGTGTCGGCGTCGAGTGGTCGTCGACCGATGAGGGCGGCCACCTCGGCGGTGGCGTTTGGGTCGAGCCGCCCGAGCGCGATCGGGGTGATAGTGCCGTCGCGGGCCAGGAGTCGCTCGAGGGACGCCAGCGGGTGGCCGTCGCCGATCTCCTCGTCCCGAGCGGTGCCGGCCACGAGGACCGGCCCGGTGGGTGAGGTCTGGACCAGGAAGGCGCAGAGGTCGAGCGTGTCGGGGTCGCACCACTGGAGGTCGTCGACGACCAGCAGCAGCGGTCGCCCGCAAGCGAGCAGGCCGCGGCGGACGGCTTCGAGCAGTTGCCGGCGTCGAACGGAGTCGGTGGCCGACGACGCCTCCGGCAGACCCGGGCGCCGGGTTCGCAGCTCGGGAACGAGTCGCCCGAGCTCGGTAAGCCAGACGTCGTCGAGACCGCGGAACCCCCCGTGCACCGCATCGCATCGCAACCAGTCCGCGACCGGTCCCCACGGCAGGCCGTCGGCGGCTTCGTACGCCCGCGCCCAGGCCACAGCGCCGCCCTCGGTCGCTGCCCGCGCGGCGAGCTCCTCGACGAGCCGCGTCTTTCCGACGCCTGGCTCTCCAGTGACGAGCAGGAAGAGGGCCGCGCCGTCGGCCGCGGCGCGCCAGGCGGCATGCGCCGTGCGCCACTCACTGTCCCGTCCGACCAGCGGCGAGCGCCTCTCAGTGGCGGCCGTCGCGGGGCCGACACGGGCGGGAGCGCGCAACCGGTGGTAGATTTCGACGGTCGTGGCGTCGGGCCCGACGCCGAGCTCCTGTTCCAGTGTCTCGACGCAGCGGTAGTAGGTACGAAGCGCCTCGCTCCGGTCGCCGCGCCGAGCCAACGCTTCCATCAGCAGGCGGTACGCCGGTTCGTGGACGGGGTCGATGCGGAGCAGGTTGCGGGCGTGCTCAATGACGTCGTCGTCCCGCAGGTCGTCGCTCGCTGACGCCGCCAGGTGGGCGAGCGCGTCGACGGCGAGGCAGCGGAGCCGCTCCCGTTCAGCCAGCACCCAGTCGTCGTAGCAGGCGGGCAGGAGAGCGCCGCCGTAGTGGCGCACCGCCGCCGCTGGGTCGCCGCGGCCGAGGGCGTCGGTGAAAGCGACCACATCGACCCAGACCGCGCCACCGGCGTGCCACCGGATGGTCTGACCGCCGAACTCGACGAAGTCGTCAGGATCCGTGAGCGGTGAGCGCAGATCGTGGAGCAGCTTGCGCAGGTTGGTGCGGGCCTGAGGTTCGGAGGAATCGGGCCACAGCTCGTAGGCGAGGCGGTCCCGCCGCAGCCCGACGCTAGGACCCACCGCCAGGCGGGCCAACAGGCGTTGCAGACGCGGTGTCGTGAGATCGGGGATCGGCTGCCCGTCGAGCCTGACCGCGGCTTCGCCGAGGAGACAGATCACGAGGCGAGGCTCGACCCGACCACGCGCACTCGGCTCCTCGCCTGACACCCACCGGTTGTACCGCACTTGCCGTCCCATCGGCGGTGTCGTGGCATCCAGGCTCCTAAGCCGGCCCGCTCCAGTCGGGGGCCGCCGGTGATGGACTGGCCTCCCGGTGTGGTCACCCGTCTTCGCGCCCATTGTCAGTCAAGAGCCGCTGCGCCCGGCGGTTGATACATTAAAATGGTGTCCGCCACTCGGCAGGCGAGTGCTACTCCCGCCCGCGACCTGGTGGCCCTCAGGCGGGGGCGGTCGCGGGCGCCGGGGTGGGCTGGTGCTGAGCCGGTTCGACGCGACGGTTCCAGGTGGGAAGCTCTCGCGCTAGCTCCCTCGAGCCCGTCACCTCGATCGCCCCGGAGCGCAGGGCGTCACCCCACGCGAGCTCACCGAGATCCCAGCGGGCGAACGCCACGGGATCGTTGACCACCACGACCAGATTCTCTTCCCCGCCGGGGTGCTTCCCACAGACCTCGGCGTCGCCGCGCTCGATCAGCAACCAGCCACGGCTGCCGGGTCCCGACAGCGTGGGGTAGTCGAAGCGGATCACCACTCGGCGCCGAGGGAGGCAGCCGCGGTCCAGGTGGCAGGTCACCCACCCCCACAGCACCACACCCGGATGCGCCTGTTCGGGCGTCAGCTCTGCTCACTGAGAGCCCCAGTGCTGGAGGGCCAACATCACGTCCGACAGCTCCCAACCTGCCTGAGTGGGCTCGTAGGTCGAGCCCGGACCATCCGGCTTGGGACGGATCTCGACCACCCCGGCGCGCTGCAGCTCCCGCAACCGCTTCGAGAGCAGACCGCGAGACAGGCCCGGCGCGCCGTCGGCGATCTCGTTGAAAGTCCGGCAGCCGATGAGAATGATGTTGCGGAGGATGATGATGGACCAGCGCTCGGCCAGGAGCTCCGACGCCCGAGCGATCGGGCAGTACTGCCCGTAGGTCCTCACATCCCCAGCCTGCCACCCGCGGGCGACCTGCACTAGAAGGCTTGGACCGACGAAGTCGGTAAGATCGAGTCAAGTCTGGGTTTCATGCGGCGAGTCCGGCCTCCTGGGTGAGTTGGTCGAGTGCGCGTTGGTAGTTGCGGGCCGCGGTGCGC
>Ga0136617_10006766_pt1 | contig 10224 bp, 9 predicted proteins | sample AntDrymUQ3222106_2_FD_129672 | JGI IMG/M metagenome (GOLD analysis project Ga0136617, IMG submission 129672) | Polar desert sand microbial communities from Dry Valleys, Antarctica - metaG UQ322 (21.06) | ecosystem: Environmental > Terrestrial > Soil > Desert | place: Antarctica: Dry Valley... | reverse complement strand
GCGGCAACACCACCTCAAACGGCTCCTGGTTTTCCTCCTTGGAACCGTACTCCTCGAACTCTTCTTCCTCGCCCACGGGTTCTTCCGAGGGCGAGGCGGAGAGCAGAGGGTCCTGGCGCGCGGGCTTCCGGTCAGCGGGTTGGTCCCTCTTCTTACGCTGGCTGCGCTCTCGTTTCTCACGGAGTCTAGCGCCGAATTCGCGCACCGCGGAAGAGAGAGCGCGGTAGAGATACCGCACGACATCGCCTATCGTTCGACCGGCAGTATCCGGGCTGACGTTCGCCAGGAGCAAGATACCGGCGGCGTAAAGAGCAGCTAGCACGATGGCCGCGCCGATGGTTCCTCCAGTGGCGTGGACGGCGGCGTAGACACCACTCCCAAGGAGGCCACCCGCGTTGGGGTATGCCGAAGCGTCGAAGCGCAGTTCCGGGGAGAGCTTGATAGCCAGAGTCGTGGCGACGGCCAGCAGGATCAGGGCCGCCCCAAGGCTCCTTCCATAAGGGACGCGCCTGAGTAACAAGAGTAGACCCGCGAGCGCTGCGAGCGGAGGTAACGCGTATCCGGCCAATCCCAGAAGGCCAGTAACGGCGGCGCGTCCCGCCTCACCCAGGAAAGCCCCCGCGTTCGAGAGGAACGCCATCGTAAAAAATAATCCGGTGACTATCAAGATGGAGCCCAAGACCTCGCGGGAGAAAATGCGCCGCAGTCCTGCAAGCGCCCCCTTCTCGCCCTTCTTTCGGGAGGTGGGGGCGTGCTTCTTCGTACCCGAGAACCTGGTTGTCAGACCACCGCCGGAGGTCTTCCCGGAGCCTCTCCGCGTAGCCCGTTTCTTCGCAGCCATGTACTCTAGTCTAGCGCAGCGGCTGGGGGCTCAGCGGCGGGTACGTTATGTGGTGTAGTAGCTCTTCTAGACCTCTACAATTAGGGGAAGGATGATCGGCCTCTTACGCGTCTTCTGCGTGAGGAAGGCGGCGAGATCCTTACGGATTGCTTTTTTCAGCTCGCTCCAATCGGTGACCTGCCGGCTCGCGGTGCGTTGAAGTGTCTTCGTCACAACGTCTATGGACTCGCCGACGAGACCGTTCTGAGACTGCGTGTCGACGAAGCCGCGGCTGATCACATCCGGCGGGCCGAGAAGCGCGCCGGTCTGGGCGTTGATGCGCGCGACGACGATGAACATCCCCTCCTCCGAGAGCTGCTGCCGCTCGCGCATGATCGACTCGGAGTTGTCCGCGACACTCCCCGCATCCACCAGGAACATCCCGGCGGGTATCGGGTCCAGCTTCCTCGCCTCCCCACCCTTAAACTCGATCCTATCGCCGTTATCCAACACGAAGATGTTCTCCCGCGGTATGCCCATCCCCACGGCGGTGTTCGCGTGGTGCGTCTGATGCCTGAACTCGCCATGAACCGGGACCAGGAACTTTGGCTTCAACAGCGAAAGTACGAGCTTCTGCTCCTCCTGCGCCGCGTGCCCCGAGACATGTACCGCCCGCAAGGGACTGTAAAACACCTCGGCGCCACGCTTCATAAGGCTGTTGATGATGCGCGAGACACCCCGCTCGTTGCCGGGAATCGGGTGCGCCGAGATGACCACCACGTCACCCGCGCCGATCTCGATGGTGCGATGCTGCCCGGCGGCGACGCGGCTCAAGGCCGCAAGCGGCTCGCCCTGCGAACCCGTTGTCAGGATCACGATGTCGCTGTCCGGGACCTTGTTGACGTCCCGCTGGTCCACGTACATCGACTGCGGCAGGTCCAGGTAGCCCAACTCGCGCGCGATCTGGACGTTGCGGATCATGCTGCGGCCAGTGACACCGACGAGCCTGCCGTGGTTCTTGGCCGCCTCCACGACCTGGCTTACCCGGTGGATGTGCGAAGCGAACGAGGCGACGATGATTCGCCCTTCGGCCTTCTCGAAGATGTCGTTGAAGGTCTCCCCGACGACGCGCTCCGAGGGCACGAAGCCCGGTCGCTCGGAGTTGGTCGAGTCGCCGAAGTACGCGAGCACGCCCTCCTCCCCCAGAGACGCGTAACGCGCGAGGTCCATCGGCGCGCCCTCGATGGGCGTCAGGTCTATCTTATAGTCGCCGGAGAACACGATGGTCCCGGCCCGCGTCCGCAGCGCTATCGCCACTGCGTCCGGGATGGAGTGGTTGACGTTGATGAACTCCAACCCGAAACCTCCGAGCTTCATCTTTTCGCCTGCCTTGACCTCCCGGAGATCACCCTTTTTTATGCCGAACTCGGCGAGCTTCGGACGTACGAGCCCCAGCGTGAGCCTGGTCCCGTACACCGGGACATTGAATTCCCGCAACAGGTACGGAAGAGCGCCGACGTGGTCCTCGTGGCCGTGGGTGAGTATTATGCCTCTAAGTTCGTTTTGGTGCTCTCTGAGGTAGGAGAAGTCCGGGAGGACCAGGTCTATGCCGGGCATCTCTTCGTCCGGGAAGGACATACCGGCGTCTATAAGGACTATACCGCTGTCTTGCCGTACGGCGGTCATATTTTTGCCGATCTCCCCTAGTCCGCCCAGGGGAATGACCTGCAAAGTTTTGCCATCTAACAGTTTGATTTACCTCCTTTGGAAAGCCGCCCGCGAGCGGCTTCGCGCTCTGCGGAGCCGCTCACGCAGCCAGGTACCTCCCGAGGTCGAGCTCCTTAGGGCCGACGGCGGCGAGGTACATGTTGTCTAGTTTCAGGTGGTCGTTTGCGAGGCGTTGTAGGTCTTCTGCGGTGACCGCTTCGATGTGCGCCGCTATCTCATCCGGTGTCAGGATCTCCGCGCCGGTTATTACGCTTCGGCCGATGCGGCTCATCCTCGCGGCGGTGCTCTCCAGGGCGAGGATAGTCGAGCTTTTGAGCTGCTGCTTGGTGCGCTCTAGCTCCTCCCCGGTTACGGGCTCCTCGCGTATCCTGTCGAGTTGCCCCGCGATAACCTGGACGGCCTCCTGAACGTTTCCGGTCGTGGAGCCGACGTACATCTTCACGGCGCCCGCGTCGGAGTATCCCTGGTGGTAGGAGTACACGGCGTAGGCGAGGCCACGCTTCTCCCGGATCTCCTGGAAGAGCCGGCTGCTCATCCCGCCGCCGAGGACGTTGTTTAACGCGACCATCGGGTAGCGGTCATCGCTGTTGGCCGGGACGCCCAGGGAGCCCAATGCGACGTGGTACTGCTCCGTCTCCTTGAACTTGTAGTAGAAGCGGTCCTCCGGGACCGTAGGCTGCGCCTTCCGGACGAACGGCTCGCCGGCGGGTAAATTCCCGAGCTTCTCCTCGACCATGCGCTCGAGTTCGGCGCTGTCGAACTTGCCCGCGCCCACAACGAAGATGTTCGGAGCGGTATAGGTGCTGCCGTGAAAGCTTCTCAGGGTGTCGCCGTCCACACCGCGGACGGTCTCGGCGGAGCCGATGATCGGGCGCCCGAGCGTATCTCCGTGGAAGATCAAACCGGAGAGGTACTCGTCGGCCATCTGGTCGGGCCGGTCTTCGTACATCTTGATCTCCTCGACGATGACCTCGCGCTCGCGCTCCAGGTCCGCGAACGTCGGGTGCGTGATCATCTCGCTCATTATGTCCAGAGCCCTCTCTAGATGCTCCGGCAGGAAACGAGCGTAGAGGATGGTGTACTCCTCACCCGTCGCCGCGTTGTCCTGGGCGCCTATGCTCTCGAAAGCCTCGGCTATGCCCAGAGCGTTCATCGAAGGTGTGCCCTTGAACAGCATGTGCTCCATGAGATGGGTAATGCCGGCGACCTCGTCGCGTTCGTCGCGGCTGCCGGCGCGGATCCAAATCCCAAGAGAGACGCTCGTCGCCTCCTTCAAAGGCTCGGAGAAAACTCTTAACCCCCCGGGGAACTCCTTGACTCTGACGTTGCTCTCGCTCAAAAGGACTAATCCTCCAGCTTCTCTAGGGAGATGCGCTTCTGCTTGTCTATTTCCAGGACGCGCACCTTGATCAGATCACCCTCGGTAACCACGTCTTCGACGCGCTCCACCCGCTGCTTCCCAGGCGCGAGGCGCGAGATATGCACCAACCCGTCGCGACCCGGCGTGAGCTCTACAAAAGCTCCGAAGTTCGTGGTCTTCACGACCTTGCCGTTGTAGATCTCACCGGCCTCCACATCGCGGGTCATCCCGGAGATAGCGGCGGCGGCCTCCTTCGCCGCTGCCCCCTCGCCCGCGACGTAGACCTGACCGTCGTCCTCGACGGAGATGTTCACGCCAAACTGCTCCTGCAGCGCGTTAATGGTCTTACCACCGGGGCCTATGAGCATCCCGATCTTATCCGTCGGTATCTTCAAAGCCTCGACCCGCGGCGCGAACTCGGAGACTTCGCTCCTGGACTCCGCGATGACCGAGCGCATGATGTGCAGTAGTTCGAGACGCCCGCTCCTGGCCTGTTCGAGGGCCTCCCGCAACAGCTCGGCGGAGACGCCGGTGATCTTCATGTCCATCTGCAGCGCGGTGATACCGTCGCGCGTGCCCGCTACCTTGAAGTCCATGTCGCCGTTGTGGTCCTCTAGGCCCTGGATGTCCGAGAGGATCACGTAATCCTCGCCCTCCTTGACGAGCCCCATCGCCACCCCCGCAACAGGCGCCTTGATCGGCACTCCGCCGTCCATCAGGGCGAGAGTCGAACCACACACGCTCGCCATCGACGAGGAGCCGTTCGACTCCAAGACGTCGGAGACGATACGCAAGGCGTACGGGAAGTTCTCCTCGGAGGGTAGCACCGGGAGAATAGCGCGCTCCGCGAGAGCGCCGTGCCCGATCTCCCGCCGCCTCGGCGACCCTACCCGGCCGGTCTCGCCGGTGGAGTAGGGCGGGAAATTGTAGTGGTGCATGTAGCGCTTGCCGGTCTGCGGCTCAATCGTGTCCAGCCTTTGAGCAAGCCCAAGGTCCGCCAGCGCGAGCGAGGAGAGTACCTGCGTCTCGCCGCGAGTGAACAACCCCGTACCGTGAACCCGCGGGATGATTCCAACCTCCGAGGTGGTCGGACGGATCTCATCCATCCTCCGGAGGTCGGTCCTCTTGCGGTCCTCGACGTACAGCTTGCGGAACGCCTCTTTTTGCAGGGCGGAGATCGCCGGTTTGAGTAGCGCGGCGGCCTCATCCGCGGTCTCGACGGAGAGGCTCGGCATCATATGCTCGGTAATCTCCAGGACCACCTCTTCTTGAGCGCGGCTCCTGCTCCTCCGATCCGGATTGACGATAGCGTCCTTCATCCGATCGAGATACTTATCCCGAAGATCGCTCAAGAACGGACTCTCGTCGCTTGCAACGACGACCTCCTGCTTCTCTTTGCCGTGCTCGGCGGCCCATTCCTCTATGGCCTCGGCCTGCTGACGAATGGCCTCCTGAGCGTGGAGCATGGCATCCACCATCACGTCTTCGGGGACCTCGTTGGCGCCGGCCTCGACCATCGTAATGGCCTCTTTGGTTCCAGCCACCACGAGGTCGAGGTCGCTCTCGGAGATCTGAGCATACGTCGGATTCAAAATAAAGTCCCCATCGAGCGAGCGCGCCACGCGCACGGCCCCGATAGGCCCATCAAACGGTATGTCGGAGATTGACAACGCAGCCGATGTCCCAACCATGCTAACCGTGTCGTACGGCGTGTCCTGGTCGGCCCCGAAAACGGTGCCGACGACCTGTATCTCGTTGCGGTAACCCTTGGGGAAGAGCGGCCTCAAGGGCCTATCGGTGAGCCTGCAGGTGAGGATGGCCTTCTCCGAAGGTCTCCCCTCACGCTTGATAAAGCCGCCAGGGATCTTTCCGGCGGAGGACATCCGCTCTTCGATGTCCACGCTTAACGGCAGGAAATCCACCCCAGGCCTCGGTGCTTGCGAGCGGGTCGCGGTCGCGAGCACGACGGTATCTCCGAGCCGGGCCATGACGGCTCCGCCGGCTTGGCGGGCGAGCTTCCCGGTTTCGAGCACGATCGAACGCTCGCCTACGAGTATCTCTAAATGCATATTCTTTTTCTCCTCTTTGTTCTTGAGCAGCGAAAGGCTGATAGAAGCGCGTTTTATCTGCGCAGACCAAGCCTACCTATAAGCGTCCGGTAGCGCTCGACGTCCTTCTTCTGCAGGTACTTGAGGAGACGGCGCCTCTGGCCGACCATCTGCAAGAGACCTCGCCGGGAATGGAAGTCGTGCTTGTGCTCGCGCATGTGCTCCGTCAGGTGCCGGATACGCGTAGTGAGTACCGCAACCTGGACCTCGGGAGAACCCGTGTCACCGTCGTGAGTCGCGTAATCCTGCATTAGCTGTTCTTTATTCTCTACTACCGCCAACTTCTTTCTTCTCCTCTTAAATCCGCTTCTCTGAACCTATTTAGTCAGTCGCATATATGCTACCACATGAGATCAAGCATCCTCTCCAACCAACCGCCGGGCCTCCACCACATCCCGCGCTATCTGCTCTTTCAACTCCTCGAGTCCCGAGAATCGCTTCTCGGGACGCAACGCCTCCACGAACGTGACGTCCACAACCTCCCCGTAAAGGTCCCCCTCGTAGCCGAGCAAATACGCCTCCACCCTGCTCTCCATCCTCTCGAAGGTCGGCGCCGTGCCGACGTTGGTACACGCTCCAAACCACTCCCCCCCCACGCGCACATGCCCCGCATAGACCCCTTTGCCGGGCACCACAACGCGCTCGTCCGGGAGCACGTTCGCGGTCGGGAATCCGAGCTGCCGGCCGCGTTTGTCTCCCTCCACGACCTCGCCCCGCAGTAGGTAGGGCCTGCCCAGGAGCCTGGCGGCCTCACGCGCCTCGCCGTCGCGCAGGAGATCACGGATACGTGTTGAGCTGATGTCCTCGCCGAGCGCGTGCGAGATCGGTACAGCATATGCCTCTCCGTCGGCCTGCCGCATACACCGACCAAGCTCTTCGACATCGCCGGACGCCCTATATCCAAACCGGAAGGTCTCCCCGACTACCACCACCCCGGCTCCTAGCTCCCCGATGAGGACCTCCCACACGAACTCCCGCGGGCTCTTCCGCGATATCTCCCGGTCGAAGCGGATCGCGCGTACCTCATCTACCCCACACCCTAGAAGCAACTCCCTTCGTACCTCCAGCGTAGTCAACAGCTTCGGCTCGTTCCCCGGCCACAGAACGGCCCGAGGATGGGGATCAAAGGTAGCAGCGACCGTCCTCAAACCTCTCTCACGCCCCCCCTCCACCGCACGCCGTATCACGGCCTGATGCCCGAGGTGTACACCATCAAAGTTCCCGAGAGCCACGACCACCGGAGATGCTACGGAGCGCACAACACGACCTCCGCCCTCGCCCCCCCACCTTCGCCATCGTCCCGGTAGATCGCCAACAACTCCTCCCCAACTTCCACCCGGAAGATCCCGCGTATCCCAAACTCCCCCAAACGCCGCCCGTTGCACACCACCGGCCTCTCCTCCTCCGAAACCTCCACCCCCGGTATATGCGCCACGACAATCGTTGGTTGTATTATGTGTGCATCGAGGGCTTCTGGGGTGAGGTCGTCGGGTTGGACGGCGGTTTCGGTGGTGATATTTCCGACTGAGGTGCGGCGGAGGGCGGTGAGGTAGGCCCCGGTGTCCAGGGATAGGGCGAGGTCGGAGATCAAGGCTCGCACGTAGGTACCGCTGCTGCACGAGACGTGGAAGGTGGCGGTGTCGCCTTGCAGGGAGAGTAGCTCGAAGTCATGTACCGTTACGAGGCGGCTCTCGCGCTCGATGGTCTCGCCGCGCCGGTGCGCTTTGTACAGGCGTTCGCCTTTAACCTTGACAGCGGAGGCCATTGGCGGGGTCTGGAGTATATCGCCGGTCAGGAGCCGAGCGGCTTCGCGTAGGGCGGATTCGTCGGGTGTTGAGGCGTCCTGGAGGGGAGTGATGTTGCCGTCAGCGTCCAGGGTATCGGAGGCCGCGCCGAAGCGGGCGGTTGCGGTGTAGGTCTTGTCGAGGCCGGTGACGTAGCGCGAGAGGCGGGTTGCGCGTCCGATCAGGAGTACGAGGAGGCCTGATGCTAGAGGGTCGAGGGTGCCGGTGTGCCCAATCCTGGTGCCTTTCGGTAGGAAGCGTTTGACCTTGGCGACCGCCCGGGCACTGGTAATGCCGGTCGGCTTGTCCAGCAGCAACGCGCCGGATGGCGACCGGGCAGGCGCACCGGCGGTGCTGGCGGAACTGGCTATCCGGCGCTCCCGGTCTTATCGAGGTCGCCGAGGTCCACTACGCCTTTCAAGATCTGAAGGAGCTCATCTTTCGCCTCCTGGGGAGTCTTCTCATGCGTGGTGTAGCCGGCCGCGAGGCGATGACCACCGCCGCCAAAACCACGTGCTATCTCTCCGACATCCACGCTCTCGGAGCGTAACGAAGCCTTCGTGCCCCCCTCTATCTCCCTCAAGTGCGCCACCACCTCGACGCCAGCCACGTTTCTGAGACGGTCTATGGACTCCTTCGAGTCGAGCTCCGTCGCGCCCGTACGCTCGTAGTCCTTCTTATCCACCGTGGAAACGATGGCTTCGCCGTACCGGTCGGCGTTTGCCATCGAGGCCCCGACTATGTTCAATTGCTGCACGGTCCCGGTGCGGTTTATACGGTCGTTGATCTCGGCGGGCACGACGCCGGCGCGGAGAAGTTCCGCTACGAGCTCGTGAGCCTCGGGAGAAACGTTGCGGAAACGGAAGCCACCCGTGTCGGTCGAGACGCCGGTGTAGATCGCCTGTGCCGCTTCTTTATCGAGGGGGACGTTCAATTCGACGTAGAGAGCGGCAACGATCTGGGCGCTTGCGGCGGCCTTTGCGTCCACGAGGTTGAACTCACCGTAGAGTGGGTTGTCCTCGTGATGGTCGAGGTTCAGGCGCACCGGGTGAACGTCCTCGTGCGGCACCCCGACCCGGTCGGATCTGGAGGTATCCACTACGAGCAGGTCGTGGTCCGGCGGACACTCGGTCATGGGCTCGTTCGGCAACAGCCATCTCAAGTAGTTCGGCACTGGCTCCGAATGACAGAATACAGCTTCGGCTCCAAGAGAGCGCACCAGGTAAACGAGCGCGGCGGCGGAGCCTGTGGCGTCTCCGTCGGCCCCGGTGTGAGTCGTCACCGCAGCCTTTTCGAGCCTTTTCAGGAAGTCCGCGACTTCGCGGGTGGTGTTGTTTCTAGCTTTGGCTTGCATCGTCTCCCGTCTCTCTAATATCTCTGAGGGCTGCCTGGATCCTATCCACATTAACCACTACCGGGTCGGGTTCGAAGTGCAGCCGCGGCGTGCGTTTCATGCGCGTCTGGGCGCCGACGATGGACTGAATGCGCCCGGCGGCGCTCTGTAATCCCTCCCTCGCGCCTTCGAGGTCCTCGCCGAAGAGAACACTATAAAAGACCGTGGCCTGCGCCAGATCCGGGCTCACGCGTACGCCGGTAACCGTGACGAGGCCCTGAATGCGCGGGTCGGAGAGAGCCGTCACTTCCTCGCCGACGATCTCCTTGAGCTGGGACTCGACCTTGCGGGTGCGCCCGCTCATAGTGGGACGCTCACGTTGGTAGCTCACTCACAGCTTGACGATCTCCTCCCGCCATTCGAGTACGGCGAGATCCTCGTAGTTGAGGAGCGTTCGCCGGATCTCATCGCGTTTCTCATCGACCGCCCGCCGGTCTATAGCGGCGAGGGCGCACTCGACCGTGGCCCGTTGCCAGAAGTCCTGGTAGTCGGCCTCTACCACCGAGACGTTCTTGCGCCGCAGCCGGTCTTTCAGGGACCGCAAGACCTGGCGTTTATCCTTGAGGCTCGTCGCGAACGGCAACTCGAGCTCCAGCCTGACGGCGCAGAACAAGGAGCCCGGTTACCTCGGAACCTCTACGACCTCGAAGAACTCCAGAACGTCGCCCTCCTTGACGTCGTTGAAGTTTTCGACGCCGATACCGCACTCGAAGCCGGCCCGAACCGAGCGTGCATCATCTTTGAAGCGCCTCAACGAGGCGATGTTGCCCTCGTAGGTCACCGTACCATCCCGCACCACGCGGACGCGGTTGCCGCGGAACACCTCGCCGGTATTTACGTAACATCCGGCGATGACGCCAATGTTGGGCACCCGGAAGAGCGCGCGGATCTCCGCCGTGGCCGTCTCGCGCTCCTCGCTACCGGGAGTGAGCATTCCGCGCATGGCGGCCTCTATCTCCTCGAGGGCCTTGTAGATCACATCATAGGTCCGTATCTCGATGCCCTCACGCTCGGCGACCTGCTTGGCGGTG
>Ga0136617_10006765_pt1 | contig 10224 bp, 8 predicted proteins | sample AntDrymUQ3222106_2_FD_129672 | JGI IMG/M metagenome (GOLD analysis project Ga0136617, IMG submission 129672) | Polar desert sand microbial communities from Dry Valleys, Antarctica - metaG UQ322 (21.06) | ecosystem: Environmental > Terrestrial > Soil > Desert | place: Antarctica: Dry Valley... | reverse complement strand
CGGGTGCGACGACGCGGGTGTAGACCTCGACCAGCCCGTCGGTGCCGGTCTCGAGCCGGTTCTCCGGGTCGGCGAGGTCCGAGAGCTCCGCGTCCGTGCCGCCCTCGCGCAGGATCTCCCGCTCCTCCGCGTCGAGGGCGTACTGCTCCCCGATCAGCTCGGTCTGGTCCGACCAGACGATGGTGCCGTCGCCCGCCCAGATCTTGATCCGTCGTACGTCGCCGACGAGCAGCCGGTCGAGCACGTCGCGGTCGAAGCGGTCGATCGCCCCGGCATCCCCCACGACGAGGCCGGAGCTGAGCGAGGGTTGCGCGACCGAGTGTGCGAGGACGTACGTCGTGTTGCGCGCGTCGCTGAGCGCCTCCGCCTCGGCTGCCCCGTCGGTCAGCCGGTCGCTGGTGACCGCGAGCGCGACGAAGAGGAGGAGCCCGACGCCCAAGAACTGGGCGACCGGGCTCCTCACCACCCTTGTAGGTCGGACGTCAGGCCGCATGCCGATCGAGGATAGGCCTCACCAGCGGATCCTTCCCCGACACACCTGACCGTTGTGGCTCGCGCGCAACCGGATGGTGTCGGTTCCCGCCAGGTTTGACATCCGCCGCTCGACGTCGAAGGACCCCGACGGGCCGCTCGTGGTCGCGTGTCCCCTCGCCGACACGCTGCCGTTGTGGGAGAGCCGCCAGCGCCACGTCTGGCCCGAGACGTTGCTGTCGACCTCGGCCTCGACCTCGAGCCGGCCGTCGTCGGGCTTCACCTTGAGCTTCCAGTCCGCCGAGCCGGAGCACCCGCCCCGGCGGATCTCCTCGCCGTCACCCGCCGCCGCGGGGACGGCCGTTCCCGCCGCGACCAGCATCGCTGCCGCCAACGCTGCTGCTGCTGTCCTGCGCATCATGACCAGACCTCCTGTGCCGTTGCCGTGGCACCAGCCTGGCCGCGAGGAGGGACAGTCCGCCATTGGCCGGTGGTCCTAGTACCCCGCTGCCCGTGGTGTCGGCAGCATGTCACTGCGCAGCCCCTCGAGGGTGTCGGCGAAGACCCGCCGCTCACCCTCCAGGACCGGGACGTGGTGGGGGACGACGAGCACCAGGCAACCGGCGCTCTCCGCCGACCGGGCGCCGGTGTTGGAGTCCTCGATCGCCAGGCAGTCGGCCGGGTCGACGCCGAGCTCGGCGGCCGCCTTCAGGTAGGGCTCGGGGTGAGGCTTGCCGCGGCTGACCGCATCGCCTGTCACCACGACGTCGAAGGTGCCGGGCGGGAGCGCGGCAAGCACCGGCGCGACGAAGCGCTGGTAGGACATCGTCACCAGCGCCCGTGGGATCACGGCGCTCACGAGGTCGGCGAGCAGCTCGCGGGCGCCCGGTCGCCACGGGACCTCCTCCTGCACCCGGGCGACGACCCCGTCGAGCAGCTGCTCGACGATCTCCGAGGGCTCGAGGTCGATCCCCATGTGCTCGCGGATGTAGCGCCCCGAGTCGAGCAGGTCGAAGCCCACCAGGGTGAGCGCGTGGTCGACCGACCAGCTGCCGCCGTACTTCTCGGCGAGGGCGAACTCGCACTCGATCCAGTACGGCTCGGTGTCGACGAGGGTGCCGTCCATGTCCCACAGGACGGCGGCGGGTGGCGGTGGCACGTCAGTCCTCGGGGTCGTAGCCCAAGTTGGGCGAGAGCCAGCGCTCGGCCTCGGCCAGCGTCCAGCCCTTGCGCTCGGCGTAGTCGGCGATCTGGTCGCGGGCGAGCCGACCGACCACGAAGTACTGGGAGTCGGGGTGGGAGAAGTACCAGCCCGAGACCGACGCACCCGGCCACATCGCCATCGACTCGGTCAGCTCGATGCCGATGGTCCTCTCGACGTCGAGCAGCTGCCAGAGCGCGGCCTTCTCGGTGTGCTCGGGGCAGGCGGGATAGCCAGGGGCCGGCCGGATGCCGTCGTAGCGCTCCTTGATCAGGCCCACGCTGTCGAGGTCCTCGTCGGGGGCGTAGCCCCACCCCTGCTTCCTGACCAGCTCGTGGAGGTGCTCGGCGGCCGCCTCGGCCAGCCGGTCGGCCAGCGCCTCGAGCAGGATCGCGGAGTAGTCGTCGTTGTCGGCGCGGTAGGCGTGGACCCGTTCCCTGCTGCCCAGCCCCGCAGTGACCGCGAAGCCACCGACGTGGTCACGGAGGCCGGAGTCGCGCGGCGCCACGTAGTCGGCCAGGCACCGGTTGGGGACGCCGTGGCGGTGGCGACCCTGCTGGCGCAGGTGGTGGAGCCGACAGCGGACCTCGCCGTGCGAGCCGTCGGTGTAGACCTCGAGGTCGTCGCCGACGGCGTTGGCGGGGAAGAAGGCGTGGACGCCCTTGGCCTCCAGCCAGTCGTCGGCCTCGATCCGGTCGAGCATCTCCTGGGCGTCGTCATAGAGCGTGCGGGCGGTCTCGCCCGTGGTCGGGCTGTTGAGGATGTCGGGGAAGGAGCCCTTCATCTCCCAGGCGTTGAAGAACGGCTGCCAGTCGATGTAGCCGCGCAGCACCGAGATGTCGAAGCGGGTCTCGTGGACCAACGGCCCGCCCGCCTCGTCGTCCAGGTCCGGCGGGATGGGGGGCGCGTACGTCGACCAATCGATCGGACTCGCGTTGTCGCGGGCCTCGGCCAGCGTCACCAACGGCCGGTCGTTCTTGGCGGCATGGCGGGTCCGCAGGCTGTCGTAGTCGGCCGTGACGTCGGCGAGCAGCTTGGTGCGGCGCTCGGGGTGGAGCAGCGCCGCCACCGTCGGGACCGAGCGCGAGGCGTCCTTGACCCAGACCACCGGCCCCTCGTACTTGCCGTCGACCTTGACCGCCGTGTGGGCCCGTGAGGTGGTGGCACCGCCGATCAGCAGCGGGATCTCGAAACCCTGCCGCTGCATCTCGCTCGCCATGGTGACCATCTCGTCCAGGGACGGGGTGATCAGCCCGGAGAGGCCGATCGCGTCGGCCTCGTGCTCGCGGGCGGCGTCGAGGATCTTCTGGGCCGGCACCATCACGCCGAGGTCGATCACCTCGTAGTTGTTGCACTGCAGCACCACGCCCACGATGTTCTTGCCGATGTCGTGGACGTCGCCCTTCACGGTCGCCATCACCACGGTGCCGTTGGTGTCCTTCTGCTTCGCGGAAGAATCGTCACCTTCGCTCTCCTTGTGAGCTTCGATGAAGGGGATCAGGTAGGCCACCGCCTTCTTCATGACCCGAGCACTCTTGACGACCTGCGGCAGGAACATCTTGCCCGACCCGAACAGGTCGCCGACCACGTCCATGCCGGCCATCAGCGGGCCCTCGATCACCTCGATCGGGCGGCCCCCGCGCTCGGCGATCTCGCCCCGCAGCTCCTCGGTGTCGGCCACGACGTGGGCGTCGATCCCCTTCACCAGGGAGTGGGTGATCCGCTCGGAGACCGGCAGCGAGCGCCACTCGTCCTCGGTCTCGTCGTCGGCGTCGGCAGCCCGGTTGTAGGTCTCGGCCACCTCGAGCAGCCGCTCGGCGGCGTCGGGGCGACGGTTCAGGACGACGTCCTCGATCCGGTCCCGCAGCTCCGCGTCGACCTGGTCGTAGCCCGCGAGCGACCCGGCATTGACGATGCCCATGTCGAGCCCGGCCTCGATCGCGTGGAAGAGGAACACGGCGTGGATCGCCTCCCGGACGGGGTTGTTGCCGCGGAAGGAGAAGCTGACGTTGGAGATGCCGCCGGAGACCAGCGCGCCCGGCAGGTTCGCCTTGATCCAGCGGGTGGCCTCGATGTAGTCCTGCCCGTACGTCGCGTGCTCCTCGATGCCGGTCGCGACCGCGAACACGTTGGGGTCGAAGATGATGTCGGAGGCCGGGAAGCCGACCTCCTCGGTGAGGATCCGGTAGGCGCGCTGGCAGATGACCTGGCGGCGCTCGAGGTTGTCGGCCTGGCCGTCCTCGTCGAAGGCCATCACGACCACGGCGGCGCCGTACTTGCGGCACAGCCGCGCCTGCTCGACGAACTTCTCCTCGCCCTCCTTCATCGAGATGGAGTTGACGATCGGCTTGCCCTGCAGGCACTTCAGGCCGGCCTCGATGACCTCGAACTTCGAGGAGTCGACCATGACCGGCACCCGGCAGATGTCCGGCTCGCTCGCGACCAGCTTGAGGAACCGGTCCATCGCGGCGACGCCGTCGATCATCCCCTCGTCCATGTTGACGTCGATGACCTGCGCGCCGTTCTCGACCTGCTGCGCGGCCACCGTCAGGGCGGTGTCGTAGTCGCCGTCCTTGATCAGGTTGCGGAACCGCGCAGACCCGGTGATGTTGGTCCGCTCCCCCACGTTGACGAAGAGACTGTCGGCGTCGATCGTGAACGGCTCGAGACCGGAGAGCCGCATCGCGGGCTCCGGCTGCGCCAGGGCGCGGGGCTCGGCGCCCTTGACGGCCGTGGCGATCGCCTCGATGTGCTCGGGCGTGGTGCCGCAGCAGCCACCGGTCATGTTCACCAGGCCGGAGGCTGCGAAGTCGCCGAGCACCGCGGCCATCTGGTCGGGCGACTCGTCGTACTCACCGAACTCGTTGGGCAGCCCCGCGTTGGGGTGGGCGGAGACGAAGCAGTCGGCGACCCGCGCGAGCTCGGCGACGTAGGGCCGCAGGTCGGCGGCGCCGAGCGCGCAGTTGAGGCCGGCGAGCAGCGGGCGTACGTGCCGCACGCTGTTCCAGAACGCCTCGGTCGTCTGGCCCGAGAGCGTACGGCCGCTCGCGTCGGTGATGGTGCCGGAGATCCACACCGGCCACCGACGCCCCTGCTCCTCGAAGAGCGTCTCGAGCGCGAAGATCGCCGCCTTGGCGTTGAGGGTGTCGAAGATCGTCTCGACCAGCAGCAGGTCGGCCCCGCCGTCGACCAGGCCGCGCGCCTCCTCGAGGTAGGTCTCGACGAGCTCGTCGAAGGAGACGTTGCGGGCACTCGGGTCGTTGACGTCCGGGGAGATCGACGCCGTCTTGTTGGTCGGGCCCAGGGAGCCGGCCACGAAGCGCGGCCAGTCGTCGGTGGCGACGTCGTCCGCGGCCTCGCGGGCCAGCGCGGCCGCCGAGCGGTTGATCTCGTAGCAGTGGTCCTGCAGGCCGTAGTCGGCCTGGGAGACGCTCGACGCGGTGAAGGAGTTGGTGCAGACCACGTCGGCACCGGCCTGGAGGTAGCGGCGGTGGATCTCGCGGATGATGTCGGGCTGGGTCAGCGACAGGATGTCGGAGTCGCCGCGCAGGTCGTGCCCGTGGTCGGCGAACTGGCCACCGCGGTAGTCGTCCTCGCCGAGGCCGTGGTCCTGGATCAGCGTGCCCATCGCGCCGTCGATGACGAGGATCCGCTCACGCAGGACCGCCGTCAGCGCATCTGTCGCGTCGGGCCGCTGGGCGTCGGACACGGGGTCTCCTCTCGGCTCCCAGGGTCACCAGCGTAGCCACGGCGTCCGAGTGGTGGACCGCGCTCCCGCATGGTGACACCAGCATCGTGGCACCGCGGGCGCGAGCCGACGAAATCGGCGCAGCATCTAGGGTGGTGGAGTGATCGAGATCGAGGACGCGCCCGACCTGGTCGACCCGGTCGTCATCGCCGCCTTCGCCGGCTGGAACGACGCCGGCGACGCCTCTTCGGCGGTGGTCGACCACCTGATGGAGGTCTGGGACGCACGGGTCATCGGTCACGTCGACCCCGAGGACTTCTACGACTTCCAGGTCAACCGGCCGACGGTCAGCACCGACGCGCGCGGCCACCGGCGGCTGGTTTGGCAGACCACCCAGATCGCGGTGGCCTCCCCTCCCGACCTCGACCGCGACGTGATCCTGATCCGCGGCCTCGAACCCAACCTGCGGTGGCGGCAGTTCTGCGCCGAGCTGCTGGCGGCCTGCGACGACCTCGACGGACAGCTGGTGATCACCTTCGGGGCGCTGCTCGCCGACACACCCCACACCCGGCCGATCCCCGTCACCGGCACCGCCACCGAGCCCGACCTCGTCGACCGGCTCCAGCTCGAGCAGTCGTCGTACGAGGGCCCGACCGGCATCGTCGGCGTCTTCCAGGACGCCTGTCTCCGGCTCGACATCCCGGCGGTCTCCTACTGGGCGGCCGTGCCCCACTACGTCCCCCAGCCGCCGTGCCCCAAGGCGACGCTGGCGCTGCTCGGCCAGCTCGAGGACCTGCTGCAGGCCGGCATCCCGCTCGGCGACCTGCCGGAAGAGGCGCGGGCCTGGGAGCGCGGCGTCGACGAGCTCGCCGAGGATGACGAGGAGGTCGCCGACTACGTCCGCGCCCTCGAGGAGACCCGCGACACGACCGAACTGCCCGAGGCGTCCGGCGAGGCGATCGCCCGGGAGTTCGAGCGCTACCTCAAGCGCAACAACCGACCCGACGGCGGCTGACCGCTTCGGCGGGCCCAGACTCTGCCGTTTGGTCCAATTCGGCAACGACACGCCGAGCAGGACTGCCGTTTGGGACCAAACGGCAAGGATCCGGTGGGCAGCAGCGCACTACAGCGACAGCCCGAGGGCGGCGTCGAGCAGCCGGTGGATCGTCGCGGCGGCGGCACCGTCGGTCGTGTCGGCCAGGCCGTCGCGGCCGAGCGTGGCGTCGACCCAGGTCTGGACGGCGGCCACCGCGACAGGCGCGTCGAGGTCGTCGGCCAGTGCGCGCAGCACCGCCTCGACGACCGGGGCGGCCGCGGCACCGGCGCCCAGCGAGAGCGCCCGGCGCCAGGCCGCGAGCGTGTCGACCGCGTCCCACAGCTCGGCGTCGGTCCACTCCCAGTCGGCGCGGTAGTGGTGGCGCAGCAGCGCCAGCCGGATCCCCATCGGGTCGACGTCGCTGCGGCGCAGCGCGCTGACGAAGACCAGGTTGCCGCGCGACTTCGACATCTTCTCGCCGTCGTAGCCCACCATGCCGGCGTGGGCGTACGCCCGGGCGAACCGGGCTCCGCCGCGGGCGACCTGCGCCTCGGAGGCGCACATCTCGTGGTGGGGGAAGACCAGGTCGCTGCCACCGCCCTGGACGTCGAAGGTGGTCCCGAGATGCTCCAGCGCGATGGCGGTGCACTCGACGTGCCACCCCGGGCGACCGGGCCCGAAGGGGCTCTCCCAGGCCGGCTCGCCCGGGCGCTCGGCGCGCCAGAGGATGCAGTCCAGCGGGTCCTTCTTGGCTGCCCGGTCTGGGTCGCCGCCGCGGTGACCGAACACGGCGAGCATCTGCTCGCGGGTCCAGCCCGACAGCGCCCCGAAGGTCTCGTCGGCGGTCACGGAGAAGTAGAGGTCGTCCTCGACGCGGTAGACCGAGCCGGTGCGCTCCAGCTCCTGGACCAGGTCGAGGACCAGCGGGATCGACTCGACCGCTCCGAGGTAGTGGTCGGGCGGCAGGACCCGCAGCGCCTCCATGTCCTCGCGGTACAGCGCGGTCTCACGCTCGGCCAGCTCGCGCCAGTCGCCGCCGACCTTGTCGGCCCGCTCGAGCAGCGGGTCGTCGACGTCGGTGACGTTCTGGACGTACGTCACCTCGTGGCCGGCGTGGTGCCAGGCACGCACCAGCAGGTCGAAGCCGATGTAGGTGGCCGCGTGGCCGAGGTGGGTGGCGTCGTACGGCGTGATGCCGCAGACGTAGAGCCGGGCGGGGCCGTCCTCCGGTGTGACGTCGACGACCGTGCCGGACGAGGTGTCGCGGAGGCGTACGGGGGGTCCGGACGCGTCGAGGTCGGGGAGCTCGGGGGCGGACCAGGCACGCATGCGGGAAGGGTAGCCGGGGTCCCGGGAGGTTCGCTCAGAAGGGCGGCCACGGGATGGCCGGCCAGTCGCCGCGTGGCACGGGGAACACTGCGGTGGTCCTGAGTCGTTCGCAGCGCCGGCGCAGCCGCTCCAGCTCCAGCCCGCTCACCAGCTCCCGCAGCTCCTTGCCGGCCGGGGTGCCGAACGCTGCGAGCAGCCCGTCGACACCGTCGAGCTCGTCGGTCGCCAACGGCTCACCCGCCCACCCCCACAGCACCGTGCGCAGCTTGGGGTCGGGGTGGAAGCTCACCCCGTGGTCGACCCCGTGGCGGTGTCCGTCCGCCATCTCCAGCACGTGGCCGCCCTTGCGGTCGGCGTTGTTGACCAGGACGTCGAAGACCGCCATCCGGCGCAGCGCCGCAGAGTCCTCGTGGACCAGCGCGATCGGCTGGTCGTGCTGGTCGAGGCCGTCGAACACGTGCAGGTAGCCCGGTGGGTCGGCCCCCTCCGGCACCAGCGTCACGGCCTGCTGGTGCGGGTCCGGCTCGCGCCACAGCTGCACCATGCCGAACCCGTGGGGGCCCTCACGCAGGATCGTGGGCGGGACGACGTCCCAGCCGAGCAGCTCGGAGACGACGTACGCCGCACGCTCGCGCAACGCCAGCGTCCCGTCGGGGAAGTCCCACAGCGGCCGCTCCCCCGCCATCGGCTTGTAGACGACCCGGCGGCCGGCGACCTCACCGACGAACGTCGCGTTGGAGGCGGGCATGATTCGCCCGTGGAGGACCAGCTCGCCGTCCTCCGGGACCACCTGGTTCACCGCCCGGTCACGATTCGCGGCGACGGAACCCGTTGGCGCGGACGCAGAGGTGGCCGTCGGGGTCGATCGGGTTGGCGCAGAAGGGGCAGCTGGGCCGCCCCGCCTCGACGATCTGCTCGGCGCGCTTGACGAAGGAGCGCGCGGCCGCGGCGCTGAGGCGGACCAGCAGCAGCTCGTCCGGCTCGGGCTCCTCGAAGTCCTCGGCGACCTGGTCCGGGGCGACCACGGCGGCCTCGGTGTAGGGGAAGACCTCGATCACGACGCGCTCGGAGTCGGGGTCCCAGGACAGCGTCATCGTGCCCGCACGGAACTCCTCCTCGATCGGGGACTCCAGCGGGGCGGTGTCATCGAGGTCGAGCGGAGCCACTGCCGGCACCACACCGAGGGTGTCGGCGTCCATCAGCTCGTCGAGCAGCTGGTCGAGCCGCTCGGAGAGCGCGACGACCTGCTGCTTCTCGAGGGCGACGCTGACCACCCGTCGGCCCTCGCGCGCCTGGAGGAAGAACGTACGCTCACCGGGCGCGCCCACGGTGCCGGCGACGAAGCGCTCGGGCGGGTCGAAGGAGTGGACGACAGGCACGTCTCCAACCCTAGGGCGTGCCGCCCAATGCGGATCAGTCAGCCGGCCCGGCGCCCCCACCGACGACGCCGGTGCGGGGCGCCCGGCGCCTGCCCTTGGGGGCCAGCCACGTCAGGTCGCCGTCGTGGGTGTTGCTCTGGAGGACGTAGGTCCCCTCCGCGGTCAGCCGCACCACCGACACCGAGGCGGGGTCGACGTGGAGCCGCTGGAACTGGTCGAGGTGGAGTCCGAGTGCGTCGGCCAGCACGGCCTTGAGCGGGTCGCCGTGGGTGACGGCGCACCAGACGGCGTGGGGGCCGTGGGCCCCCTCGACGCGCGCGTCGTGCCGGCGTACGGCCTCGACCACGCGGGCGGCCATCGCGGCCATCGACTCGCCGTCGGGGAAGGTGACGCCGGCCGGGTGGCGCTGCACCGACTTCCAGAGCTTCTCGCGGGCCAGGTCCTTGAGGGCGCGACCCTGCCAGGCCCCGTAGTCGCACTCCACGAGACCCTTGTCGGTGGCGACGCGGTGCGGCTCGGCCTGCGCCTTCCCTATGGCCCCGGCCGTCTCGCGGCACCGCTCGAGCGGGCTGCTGACGAGGGCGGCGAGCGGGACCGCGGCGAGCCGCTGTGCCACCTGCTTCGCCTGCTCGTGGCCGACGTCGTCGAGGTGGACCCCGCGCTGCCGCCCGGTCAGAGTCCCGCTGGCGTTGGCCGTCGAGCGGGCATGCCGGACCAGCACCACGGTTGCCATGTCGGCGACTGTACGTGGCTTAGCCTCGGGGGGTGATCGTCGACAGCGCCCTCTATCGCAAGGGCACGCGGGTGCCGGTCGACTGCGACCCGGCCGACCTGGCGACCATGCGCGAGCGGTGTGAGCCGGGCGACTTCGTGTGGGTCGGGCTCCACGAGCCCGGCGAGGAGGAGCTCGCCTGGGTCGCGGCGGCCTTCGAGCTGCACCCGCTCGCGGTCGAGGACGCCGTCAACGCCCACCAGCGGCCCAAGCTCGAGCGCTACGACGAGACGATCTTCCTCACCCTCAAGACGCTCTGGTACGTCGACGCCGACGACGCCGTCGAGACCGGCGAGATCAACCTGTTCGTCGGCCCGGACTTCGTCGTCAGCGTCCGCCACGGCGAGG
>Ga0136617_10006764_pt1 | contig 10224 bp, 10 predicted proteins | sample AntDrymUQ3222106_2_FD_129672 | JGI IMG/M metagenome (GOLD analysis project Ga0136617, IMG submission 129672) | Polar desert sand microbial communities from Dry Valleys, Antarctica - metaG UQ322 (21.06) | ecosystem: Environmental > Terrestrial > Soil > Desert | place: Antarctica: Dry Valley... | reverse complement strand
TGCCCAATCCTTTAGGTCCCCAAGTGGTGGAGGGGGAAGGATTCGAACCTTCGAAGGCAGAGCCGGCAGATTTACAGTCTGCTCCCTTTAACCGCTCGGGAACCCCTCCGTCGAAACGTTCGATTGTAGCAGCTTTTCGTAACGCCGGTCAAACTCCAGCCTCTTCCGGTAGTGGTTCAGTTTGAAAATCGTTTTTTGTTAGGGCCGCGTTTCTTCGGCGCGTCGGCTTCGACCAGCGCGGCTACTTCTTCCATTGACCAAACGTGATCGTCGATCTTGGCTTCCATTGCCGGCGTAACGCGCAGCGTCTTATGAATCTTGCAGAAGTTGTAATACATGAAATGCAGACTGACCGCGTGCATGTGATTCTCTAGCTTTTTGCTGAATCCATTCGTTAGCCGTGTGACCGCATGTGCATACGCGCGGGAGCGCTCAGTGGTCCCTCTCCTAGGGCAGAAACTTTAGGCGTCTGTTCCGCGGTGCGCTCCGGTATCGAAGGAAGCCGCGCTTGGGCTCTCCTGCGGGTCATCGCTCAACGGCGTGCGTTCCACGCGTCGGGCCGGCAGGCGCACAACGAAGGTACTGCCCTTGCCCGGGGTGCTGGCGATTTCGAGTTCCGCCTGATGCCGCAGCAGGACGTGCTTGACGATCGCGAGTCCGAGACCCGTTCCGCCGGTTGCACGCGAACGGCTGCGATCGACGCGATAGAAGCGCTCTGGTAAGCGCGGAATGTGTTCGGGCGCAATTCCGATACCGGTGTCGGCGACCGCAAACTCGCCTGCGCCGTCGGGATCGACGCGCCACGATAACGTGATCGTGCCACCGCCTAGTGTGTAGCGAATCGCGTTCGATACCAGGTTGCCGAACGCACTCGCGAGTTCGTCACGACTGCCGAGCACGGTCGCCGCGTCGCCGATTTCGAGTGCAACCGTGTGCTGGCCTTGTGAGAGGCCCTTCGCGTCGGCGGAAAGCCGGAGCAGCAACGGAACAATGGCAAAGGAATTCTCCGCGGGCACACTCTGCTCGCTTTCGAGCGCAGATAACGTGAGCAGATCTTCGACCAATCGCTGCATGCTCTTGGCCTGCTCTTGCATAAGCTGCAAAAACCGCGTGCGCTGTTTGGCGTCGAGTTCGAGTTCCTGCAAGGTTTCGAGGAACCCGGTAATGACCGTCAGCGGCGTCTTGAGCTCGTGCGAAACATTCGCGATAAAGTCGCGCCGCATCCGCCCCACCGCTTCAAGGTGCGTCACGTCGCGCGACATCAGCAGCTTCTCGTCAGCGGCGAATGGCACCAGTTGCAACGATAGCGTGGCGCCCGTGTTGCGATGCGAATCGACGAGCACCACTTCGCTGTAATCGCCTCTTTCCAGGTAGCGAATGAACTCGGGTTCCCGCAGGAAATTGACGATCGGCTGCCGGCGATCCGACTTGAGGTTGAGGCCGAGCTGAAGCAGCGCGCGCGGATTGGCCCACTCGATGCGGTTGTCCGTATCGAGCACCACCACGCCGTCAGGGAGCGCGTCTGCCGCCTTGCGGAAGCGCTCGATCATCTGCTGCAAATCGCGCTGGTAGGCAGCGCGCGTGCGAACGCGCCGGTAAATCGCGCTGAAAACCGGCCCCCACGTCCCACGGCCCTCCGGAACCGCCGCATCGAGCGGCCCGGCAGCCCATTCGGTGAGAAGGCTCAAGTGACGCAGGTGGAACGCGAACATGGCCGCACCGGCGGCGATCAACGACGCCAGCGCCCACACCGGCCCGGCGATCGCCCACACGACGAGAACGATCCCGAGGCTGACAACGGGTATGAGCAACCCCGCCCGAACGATAGGGTTCATCGCGGAACGCTTAAGCGATAGCCGCTCCCCCGCACGGTTTCGAGGAGCTTGGCGTGACCGTGAGGCTCAAGCGCCAGTCGCAGGCGGCGAATATGCACGTCGACCGTGCGCTCCTCGATGTAGACATGGTCGCCCCAGACCTGGTCGAGGAGCTGCGTGCGCGAATGCACACGTTCAGGCCGCGCCAAGAAGAACCGCAACAGGCGAAACTCGGTCGGCCCCATCGACACATTTTCGCCGTCAGCCGTCACGCGATGCGTCGCCGGGTCGAGCTTGAGTCCGCCCGCCTGCAGCGGCTCCTGTGCCGCCTCCGGTGCGCGCCGGCGCAGTACCGACTTGATGCGAGCCTTGAGCTCCCGCGGCGAGAAAGGCTTGGTCACGTAGTCGTCGACCCACGCTTCAAGGCCGGCGATCTTGTCCGCTTCGTCGGTGCGCGCCGTGACCATGATGATCGGCAGCTCCTTGGTTCGGGGATCACTGCGCAGTTGCTTGGCCAGAGAAAGCCCCGACTGACCGGGAAGCATCCAGTCGAGCAACAGCAGAGCCGGCAGCTCGTTCTTCAATGCGACGTGCGCCGACTCGGCGTCGGTGGTGGCGATCACCTCGTACCCGGCGTCGACCAAGTTGACCTTCAGCAATTCGAGGATCGCAGGCTCGTCTTCCACGACGAGTATCTTCGGCGTCATCGCTCGGCAACCTCCGCGCGAATCTGCTTCGCGGTCGCATGCCGGACATCCTTGCCCCTGACCACCTGGACGATGGCTTCCGCGACGTTTTTTGTGTGATCGCCGATCCGCTCGATGGATTTCGCGATGAACACGATCTCGAGCGCCGGTGAAATCGTGCGCGGGTCTTCCATCATATAGCTCAAGAGCTGGCGCAGGATCGCCGAAAACGCCGCGTCGATGTCCTCGTCGCGGCCGATCACTTCCGCGGCGGCTTCCACATCGAGACGCGCGAACGCATCCAACGCCATCCGCAACATTGCCAGCGCACTCCCGGCCGCGCGCGCGACATCGAAATAGCGGACTTGCGTCAAGCGGTCGCTCCCCCGCGTCTGCGCCGCCTTGTACGCAACTTTTTTAACCTCATCGCCGATGCGCTCCAAGTCGTTCACAATCTTGGTGACTGTGAGGATCATGCGCAGGTCGATCGCCGTCGGCTGGCGTCGCGCGATGATCTGCGCGCACAGTTGATCGATATCCATCTGCATTTGGTTGATTTTCGCCTCGTCGGCGCCGATCAGGTCGACCGACGTCGCGTCGTATTCTTCTTGCAGCGCGCCGATCGCCCGCGTCAACTGCTTCTCGACGAGCCCGCCCATCGAAAGGACGCCAGTGCGGATCGATTGCATTTCGGCGTTGAACTGGCTGGAGGTATGGTCGCTCATGGTGATCCCGTCCGTTTCCGTTATCAGCCGAAGCGGCCGGTAATGTAGTCCTCGGTTTCCTTCTTCCTCGGCTTGAAGAAAAGCGCGTCGGTGCGGCCGAATTCGACGACTTGGCCGATGTACATGTACGCCGTGTAGTCTGAGACCCGTGCTGCCTGCTGCATATTGTGCGTCACGATGAGAATCGTAACCTTACTTTTCAATTCGCTCACCAGTTCTTCGATGCTGGCGGTGGCGATCGGGTCCAGCGCCGACGTCGGTTCGTCGAACAGCAGAATCTCCGGATCGGTCGCCAGCGCTCGCGCGATGCATAGGCGCTGCTGTTGCCCGCCGGAGAGGTTCGACCCCATTTCGTTCATGCGATTTTTGACCTCTTCCCACAACGCCGCGCTGCGCAGCGAGTCCTCGACTTTTTCGTCGAGCAGATTCTTGCGCGTGACGCCGCGCACGCGCAGGCCGTAAGCGACATTTTCGTAGATGGTCTTCGGAAACGGGTTGGGTTTCTGGAACACCATGCCGATCCGCATCCGCACCTCGATCGGATCGACGTCCTTGGCGAGCAGGTCCGTATTGTCGGGCTGCAACACGATCTGGCCGTCATACCGATTGCCGGCGTATAAGTCGTGCATCCGGTTGAAGCATCGCAGAAACGTCGACTTGCCGCAGCCGGACGGACCGATCAGCGCTGTGATCTTGTGCTCGTAGACCGGCAGATCGACCGCCTTCAGCGCTTGGAAGTTTCCGTAATGAAAGCTCAAGTTGCGAGATTCCGCCTTCAACGGCGGGGGCGGCTCGTTCAGCGCGACGGGCGGCTCGGCGTTGAGCGTGGCGCTGCCGAGCATCGTGGCGTGCGTGGTCGAATCCATCGTTCTCACCATTTGATGTGTTTGCGGAGGCGGTAGCGCAGCCAGATGGCAAGCCCGTTCATGGTCAAGGTCATCAATACGAGGATGAACCCGGCAGCGGCGGCGTTATGCTGGAACGCTTCTTCCGGACGAGACGTCCAGTTGAACATCTGGATGGGCATGACGGTGAACGGCGCCGTGAGCCACTCGAACGAGATATACGGCGCGACGTCGGTGATGGGCGCCGGCGGCAGGAACGCGATGAACGTCAGCGCCCCGATCGTGATGATCGGCGCCGTTTCGCCGATGGCGCGCGACAGGCCGATGATCACTCCAGTGAGGATTCCCGGCATCGAGTACGGCACGATGTGATCCTTGACAGTCTGCCATCGCGTCGCGCCGAGCGCGTACGCCCCTTCGCGGATGACGCCGGGAATCCCCCGAATGGCCTCGCGCGTCGCGACGATCACGATCGGCAAAATCAACAGCGCCAATGTCAACCCCGCGGTCAGGATGCTTTGCCCCAACCCGAAGGCGTAGACAAACAGACCCAACGCCAGCAACCCGTACACGATCGACGGCACGCCGGCGAGGTTGGTGATGTTGATCTCGATGATGTCGGTGATCCAGTGCTTGGGTGCGTACTCCTCGAGATAAACGCCGGCGCCGATGCCCAGCGGCACCGCAAAAAACGCCGTCACCAGCATGACGAGCGTCGTCCCGACCCAGGCGGATAGGATGCCCGCTTGACCCGCGCGGCGGGACGGGAATTGCGTGAAGAACTCCGGATTCAACCGGCTCCACCCGTCGATCGCCATGTCGAAAAACAGCGTGGCGAAGGTCAGCAGTCCAATCCCCAGACAAATGATTCCCAGCGCCACGAAGATCGTGTCCCAGCGCCTGCCCTTGCCGATAAGGGCGCGGATTTCGGCGGCGTTTTGCGCGATCGCGGCCATCAATACGCCTCGCGGTAGTGCTTGCGCATGAAGAAGCCGATCAAGTTGAACGCCAAAGTGAGCATGAACAGCGTTAAGCCAGCGGCGAAAATCGTCTGGTAGCCGATGCTCCCGTGCGGAAGGTCGCCGAGCGCAACTTGCACGATGAATGAGGTGATCGTCGCCGCCGGCTCGAGCGGATTGAACGTGAGATTCGGCTGCATCCCGGCAGCCACCGCCAAAATCATCGTTTCGCCGACAGCCCGCGAGATTCCGAGGATATAAGCGGCGGCCACGCCTGAAATCGCCGCAGGGAAGACCACGCGCGTAGCTGTCTGCAGCCGCGTTGCGCCCATCGCAAACGACCCCTCGCGCAGCGCCATCGGCACTGCGCGCATTGCGTCCTCAGAAATGGATGCGACGTAGGGCACGATCATGATGCCCATGACGAGGCCCGCGGACAGCAGGCTAAAGCCGGGGAGGCCTGGGATGAACGTCTGCAGGATCGGCGTAATGAACAACAACGCAAAATAACCGTAGACAATCGTCGGCACGCCGGATAAGAGTTCCAGGATCGGCTTGGCGATTTCGCGCGCGCGGGGTGTCGCGAACTCCGACAGATAGATGGCAATGACGGTACCCATCGGGATGGCTACGATCAATGCGACCAGCGAACTCGTGATCGTTCCCGACAGCAGCACGATGATGCCGAAATGCGCATCGTCGAACAGCGGGGTCCACTGCCGGTCGGTCAAAAAATCGGCAATCGGCACGTGGCGAAAGAACTGCACGCTTTCCGATATGAGCACGTACACAATGCCGACCGTCGTGAACACCGAGACGAACGCTGCAAAGAACAGGACTGCTTCGATCGCCCGTTCTTTGAGATTGCGGGAAAATTTCTTCGAGAGACGTTCGCTGACCACGCTGGGCAGGCCCGCCATCCCGAGCCCGGTCATAGTTGTCGAACTCATTATAGACATCCCGAATGCAACACTCGGCGGAGCAACGGCCGCTAGCAACGAAAAACGGGAGCCTCGGTGCGAAGCCCCCGTCGCGAGAACAATGTCTTACAGCTTGGCTTCGCGCTTCACCAGCTCCTCGATCCGGACGCCGACTTCGGAGACACCGCCGAACACCGTGCCGAGTTTCTTCTTCGCCAGATGATCCTTGTTGCTCGCATAGATTGGCGGCGGTAGCGGCACGTATTTCACTTCTTTGGCGAGTTTGGCGCCGTGCGTCATGTAGTAGTCGACAAATTTCTTGACTTCGGGCTTGTCGAGCGACTTGGCGTTGACGTAGATGAATATCGGGCGCGCCAGCGGCTGGTATGTACCGTCGAGCACCGTAGCTTCGGACGGCGCCACCGCTGGCTTGCCGGCTTTTTCCACAATCGGCACGGCCTTCAGTTTGCCTTGGTTCTCCGCGTAGTACGCGTAGCCGAAGTAGCCGATCGCGTTCACATCGGCCGCGACACCTTGCACGAGCACGTTGTCGTCTTCGGAAGCGGTGAAGTCGCCGCGGCTCGATTTTGCCTTGCCGACAATCGCCTCGGTAAAGTAGTCGAACGTGCCTGAATCGGAACCCGCGCCGAAGAGCTTCAGCGGCGCGTCCGGCCACGCCGGATTGACTTGATTCCAACGCGTGATCTTGGCTTGCGCGCCGGGTTCCCACATTTTCTTGAGCTCTTCGACGGTGATCGACTTCAGGAACGTGTTTTTGGGGTTGACCACGACGGTCAGCGCGTCGAAGGCGACGGGTAATTCGTAATAGCTGATCCCGGCCTTGGCGCACTCTTCCATCTCGGCCTTGAGGATTGGGCGCGATGCATCGGAGATATCGATCTCGCCCCGGCAGAACTTCTTGAATCCGCCGCCCGTACCCGAGATTCCGACCGTGACCTTGATGGCATTCTTCTCGGCCTTCTGGAACTCTTCGGCCACCGCCTCAGTCACCGGATAGACCGTGCTCGAACCATCGACTTTCACCAGGGCCCCTTGAGCCAGGGAGGCACCTGACACTGCGGCTGCAAGTGCACCCGCCAGCAAGTTTTGCGTGTAGCGCATGGAATCGCTCCTCTTGAAGTGTTGAATCAACGAAGCGAGGGTAGATCGCCTGTGTTACACGGCGATGACGAGGGCGTGACTAATATGACAGCACCCGTGCCGGGGTCGGCACTGGTGAATTTCATGTTTGTGATCAATACCTTATGCGTGAACCAGTAGCGATTGCCCGGGTCGTACGCGCGAAAAATTCACCGGCTTCGCGGTGACGGTGAGCGTCGCATCGCCGCCCGAGCGCACACTGGTAAAGGTCGCAGAAGCAACGTCAGCGGGTGCCGGGAAATCCGCCCGGTGATGCGCGCCGCACGAATTCTCCCGCGCTTGCGCTGCGCGTACGATCGCGCGCGACACGCTCACCAAGTTGTCCAGGTTGAGCGCGTCGTGCCAAGTGAGATTGAAGGCGCGGTCGCGTGCTTCCGCGGGGAGCCGGAACGCCGCAAGACGCGCCGCCAGCCCATCGAGAACTGCCTCGACGCGAGAGAGCCCCTGCGCATTGCGGACGATGCCGGCGTCGTCCCACATCGCCTGGTAGAGCGTTTCGCGCATTTCTTCCAGCGCGCTCGCACTTGTCGTGGGGCCCGGCGCGAACGTCACTTCGGCGCGAGCAATCGCCGCTTCCAACGCGGCTGGATCGGGTTCGCAGAATGCGCGATGACTCACGAGCCACGCGGCCATGGTTTCCCCGGCGATGCCGCCGAACACGGTCGAGTTTGCGACGCCGTTGCCCCCCAGTCGATTGGCGCCGTGAACGCCGCCGGAATCTTCACCCGCCACAAACAATCCAGCTCGCTCAGTCGTGCAATCAGGCGCAAATTCGACGCCACCCATCATGTAATGCGCGGTCGGGACGACCTCGACGCGACCTGCGGCCAAGTCGAAACCGCAATCGGCGCAGCGTTCGACCATGCCTTTGAACTGGCGGAGGACGTTGGCAGCGCCCAGGTGTCCCATGCTCAGATACACGCCGCCGTTCGGCGTGGTTCGCCCGGCGCGCATTTCGGTGAATATCGCGCGCGACACGACGTCGCGCGTGGCGCGCTCGGCCTGCACATCGTAGTTCGCCATGAAACGTACGCCGCCGCCATCGAGCAAATGGCCGCCCGCTCCGCGCAGACCCTCCTCGAGCACGGTGCCGGTCATTCGCGTGTGCATGCCGGCGAGAAGGCCGGTCGGGTGGAACTGCACCATTTCCATGTCGCGCAGCGGCAACCCGAGCCGTAATGCCATCGCCAAACCGTCGCAACTCTTGTCGCCGGACGGCGTGTGGAACCGGTACATCGTCGGGCCGCCGCCGGTGGCGAGCAACACCGCCTTGGCTTGCACGAAGACGTAGCGCCCGGTCCGCACATCGGTCAGCAAAACGCCCGCAAGCGCGCCTTCAACGTCCAGCAGAAAGTCGAGCGCACGGTGTTCTTCGAGACGGCGGATCCCACGGCTCCAGACCTGTTCGGCTAACCGATTGATGATTTCGATGCCGGTCAAATCGCCCTTGTGCACGGTGCGGTCGAACGTCTGCCCGGCGAAGGCCTTCTGGTGGATCGTTCCGTCGGGGTTGCGATCGAAAAAACAGCCGAGCTCATTTTCCAGCTCATGAATACGCTCGATGGCGCCGGTTACGAGCGTCCAGGCGAGATCCTGATCGGGCAGCCATTTGCCGCCTTCGATCGTGTCCATGAAATGCCGTTCGATCGAATCACCCTGGGCCAGCGCGACGTTGTAGCCGCCCTGCACCATGCGCGTGCAACCGCATTTGCCGAGCAGGCCTTTGACCGCGATCGTGATGTCGAGCGCGGGATTTGCCTGGTGCGCGTGCAGCGCGGCGAACAATCCCGCGCCGCCCGCACCGAGGATCAGGATGTCGGTTTCAAGTCGTAGCGGCGTTGAGTCCAAACCTAGAATTGCCGTTAACTTTTGACGCCCATCACCGCGAGCGCGGCCGCGCGTTTGTCGCGCGCCGCATTGTCGACGCGCGCGTAGAGGCTTTGTCCGTGGCTGTCCATGGCGACCAGAAGCGGTCCGAAGCCGCGAATCCGGAATTGCCACAGGCTCTCGGGATTGAGATCGTCGAGATCGACATCCTCGATCGCTTCGATCCACGTCGTTTCCAGCGCCGCCGTGCCGCCGACGATCGCCAGATACACGCCGCCCAGGTCGGCGAAGGCTGCGAGCGAGTCGGCCCCGAGTCCGCCCTTGCCGATGACAATGCGCACGCCGTATTGAGTGAGCAACGGCCGCGTGAAGCGTTCCATACGCATCGACGTCGTCGTGCCGACGCATACGGGCGCGTAGCCGGTCGGATGCTGCGCCGATGCTGCTACTTTGGCGACGTTGGGCGCGGTGTGGATGACCGCGTGACCGGTGAGATCAAAGCGCGTTGACCGACCGCGGTCGAACAGCGCGATTTGCGTCGCGTCCCGGATGCCGAACAGCGTACCGTTAAGCGTTACCGTATCGTCAACGCGCAATGCGTGAACTTGAGCTTCGCTGATGGGCGTGATCAATTCGCGGTGCATCGCTTTTCCAACCTTCAGCTTTTTCTTCTGCGAATCGACTGGCAACTTAGTTGGCAAATCAACCAGCGATTCGCAGGTAGCCGAATCCGACAAAAGCAGGGGTTCACTGTTGTCGGCATCGCTAGAAGCCGTAGGTGATACCGTGCTCAGTCAACCGTGCGCTCGCGCGCCGCGCGGAATGGCACTGCATGTTGACCGCGACGGGATTCATCGTGATGTGCGTCGCGGCAACTTCGACGTGCACGGCAAACGCAGTCGCATCGCCACCCAAGCCCTGCGGTCCGACGCCCAGCGTGTTCACGGCGGCCGACAGTTGCTCTTCCAGCGCCGCCCCCTCCGGATCGGCGCACGGCGAACCCAACGGGCGCGTCGCGGCAATTTTGGCCAGATGGACACAGAGATCGGCGGTGCCGCCGACACCGACGCCGACAATCGTCGGCGGGCACGTCTTGCCGCCCGCGTCGAGAACACAATCGACGACAAAGCGCTTGATCGCGTCCACACCGTCGGCGGGAATCGCCATCTTGAGCCACGAATTGTTTTCAGAACCTGACCCTTTCGGAATCATCTCGATGTTGACACCCTCGAATTCGTCGCTGAAATCGACGTGGATCACCGGCACGCCGATGCCGCACGACGTGTG
>Ga0136617_10006762_pt1 | contig 10224 bp, 6 predicted proteins | sample AntDrymUQ3222106_2_FD_129672 | JGI IMG/M metagenome (GOLD analysis project Ga0136617, IMG submission 129672) | Polar desert sand microbial communities from Dry Valleys, Antarctica - metaG UQ322 (21.06) | ecosystem: Environmental > Terrestrial > Soil > Desert | place: Antarctica: Dry Valley... | reverse complement strand
AGGACATCGCGATCCTCTCGGGCGCCGAGGTGATCACCGAGGAGATGGGCCTCAAGCTCGAGAACACGAAGCTCACGCAGCTCGGCCGCGCCCGCAGGGTCGTGATCGACAAGGACTCGACCACGATCATCGACGGCTCCGGCGACTCGGACGGCATCAAGTCGCGGATCAAGCAGCTCCGCGCCGAGATCGAGAACACCGACTCCGACTTCGACCGCGAGAAGCTGAACGAGCGGCTCGCGAAGCTCGCCGGCGGTGTCGCCGTGGTCAAGGTCGGCGCGGCCACCGAGACCGAGATGAAGGAGAAGAAGCACCGCGTCGAGGACGCTTTGCAGGCGACCCGCGCGGCCGTCGAGGAGGGCATCGTGCCGGGCGGCGGTGTCGCGCTCCTGAACGCGGTCTCGGCGATCGACCTCTCGAAGTTCGAGGGTGACGAGCGCACCGGCGCATCGATCATCGTGCGGGCGCTCGAGGAGCCGATCCGTCAGCTGTCGAACAACGCGGGCCTCGAGGGCTCTGTCGTCGTGAACGCCATTCGCCAGCAGAAGAAGGGCTTTGGCCTCAACGTCGACACGGGCGAGTACGAGGATCTGGTCGCGGCCGGCATCATCGACCCGACCATGGTCACCCGCTCGGCGCTCCAGAACGCCGCGTCGATCGCGAAGAACATCCTCACCACCGAGGCCATCGTGGCCGAGGCACCCGAGAAGGCCGGAGCCGGCATGGGCATGCCCGGCGGCGGCATGGGCGACATGGGCGGGATGATGTAGTCCAGCACGTCCCCGGACCGGACAGAAGGCGGCTTGCGCCGCCTTCTGTCCGGGGATGGGGGAGGTGGTTGTGAGCCACCTATCGGCTGCTACGGCCGAGACCTTTAGCGCTCTAGAACTGGTAGCGCTCCTCCCGCCAATAGTCGGCGTCGTTGTGGTAGCCGTAGCGCTCCCAGAAGCCCGGTTGGTCGTCAGCCCGCAGCTCGAGGCTGCGGAGCCACTTCGCGCTCTTCCAGAAGTACGTGCGGGGAACCACGAGGCGCAGCGGGAAGCCGTGGTCGGGCGTGAGCGGCTCGCCCTCGGCCTCGTAGGCGACGAGCGCCTGCTCGTCCTCGAGGAAGCTCAGCGGCACGTTCGAGGTGAAGCCGCCCTCGGCGTGCGCGACGACGAAGCGCGCGCTCCGCCGGGGCTGCACAAGCTCGGCGAGGTCGCGCCAGTGGACGCCGCGGAAACGCGTGTCGAAGCGGCTCCAGCGCGTGACACAGTGGATGTCGAGCACGATCTCGGTGCTCGGGAGCGCCTGCAGCTTCTCCCACGTCAGCCCTAGCGGCTGCTCGACCTCGCCCCAGACGCGGAAGTCCCACGTCGCCAGGTCGACGTGCGGCACCGAGCCCGCGTGCAGCACCGGCCACTTTTCGGTCAGGTACTGGCCCGGCGGCAGTCGCCCAGGGTCGTAGCCCTTCTCCACGAGCTTCTGCTCGGCCTTCGAGCGGAACAGCGGCATCGCCCACCTACACTAGCGGGAGGTGCTCAAGCTCCCCTCCACGCTCGCCGTGGCGCGCCGGCCACGCGCCTTCGTCCGGGTCGCCGGTCCCGACGCCGAGGCGCTGCTCCAGCGCCTCGTCTCGAACGACGTAGCAGCGCTCGGGGAGGGCGAGAGCTGCGATGCCCTCCTCCTGACCGCGAAGGCGCGCGTGATCGCCCCCCTGCGGATCGTGCGCCGCGGCCCCGGCGCCTTCCTGCTCCTCACCGAGCCCGAGCTCGGCGACACGGTTCGCCGCCACCTTCTGCGCCTACGCCTCGCCTCCCGCGCGGAGGTCGCGCTCGAGGAACACCCCTCCTTCCTTCTCCTGGGCGAGGGCGCAGCAGCCGGCGAGGGGGAGCTCGGCGTGGCCACCGACGACTACGGCGTGCCCGGGCTCGAGCTGATCGCCGCCGGCGAGCCGCCCGCGGACGCCGCGCCGCTCGGAGATGAGGAACTCGAGCGTCTGCGCATCCGAGCGGGAACCCCTCGCTTCGGCCGCGAGGTGGACGACCGCGTCTTGCCGGCCGAGGCCGGGCTCGTCGAGCGCGCCGTCAGCTTCACCAAGGGCTGCTACCCGGGGCAGGAGCCGGTCGCGCGCCTCCACCACCGCGGCCACGCGAACCGCGGGCTGCGCGTGCTCGAGCTCGAGGGCAGCTCGGTGCCCGAGTACGACGCGGAGGTGCGTCTCGGGGAGAAGGTCGTCGGCCGTGTCACGAGCGCGGTTCGCGAGGGCGATGGCGTCGTCGCGCTCGCCTACGTGCGCGTCGAGGTACCGGACGATGCCGAGCTCACGGTCGGCGGAACGCGTGCCCGCGTGGCGCCGCTAAGCTCTGCAGCCCCGCGCCCGTAGCTCAGGGGATAGAGCGCTGCCCTGCGGAGGCAGAGGTCGCAAGTTCGAATCTTGCCGGGCGCATGTCTGAGAAGGCCTCTGCAGCGGGGCATCTGCAGCGGCCTTTCACGTCTCGTGAGCCGCCAGGGATCAGTCGCTCATGTCCAAAATGTGTCCACGAGACACGGGAACGTGGGTATCGCGGGCGCAGCGGCAAGTTCCTACTCGGTATCGTTGCGGCGAGTGGGGCCGCTGGGGCCCTCGCGCAGGACGCTCGAGCAGGAGGGTGCAGTTGCGGCGATCCGTGTCTCTACTACGAGACGTGCGATTGCGTCAGCACGAGGATCTTGCAGTTCTTCCGATGCGACTTGTGCGACGTGGAACACGAGCGCTGCACATACACCATGTGCACCACGCTCGTCTGTCCCTAGCCCGGGGCACACCTCGAGTATGGCCCCGGCGGTGCGGCACGCCAGGGCCCCCGCCCGACATTAGCGGGCGCGACTCCCGTAGCCGGATCGGCGGGCCCACGTGAGGGCGATTCTCCTCTTTTCGCTCCGCCGCCTTCGTCACCGGCGCACGCAGACGCTGATGCTCGTGCTCGCGCTCGCCGGCGCGGCTTCCCTTGCCGCCGCTAGTAGCGTGATCGCCTCCCTCTCTCACGAGGATGCGATCCGGCTCCGGCTGTCCGAGCTTCCTCCGGTTGAGCGCTCGCTGCGCGCCGAGTACCGTGCCGTTCCCGGAGCGCGTGTCGACTCTGAGGCGGTGACAGACGGAGCTTTGGCCGGCTTCGACGCTGAGATCGGCCCACATCGACGGGCGCGCTTCTGGGATCCGATTCAGCCGGCCGACGAGCGCGGAATCCGCTTCGTCGAACTCGACGACTTCGGCTCGGGGGTCTCGATCGTTGCCGGGCGCCTGCCGCGTGGCTGCGATGACAACGTCTGCGAAGCGATCTCCCTCAGCCGCGCCGCGTTCGAGGTCGGGGACTCTCTCGTGGTCGGGGGTGTGGTTAGGGTGCGCGTGGTCGCTCGCGGGGTCATCGATACGACCGTTGTTCCAGCAAGTACAAATCCCCGGGGGCGCGCCCTCATCGTCCCGCCGCGACAGGCAGCGCTTCGCACGGTGCTGGCCAGCAGCGGAAGCGTCACGGTTGCGGCAGCCGAGCTCGAGCCGGAAGCGGTTCACGGCTATTCGCTCGAGACCCTGGCCGGCCGGTTGCGGACTGCGTCGGTTCGCCTATCCCGAAAAGACCCCGGCCTCCTCTTCTCGGGTCCGCTTCCGACGCTCGAGCGACTCTCGCGCGATGGCCGCGTTGCACGCCAGCGCCTCCTCCTGATCGCCGGCCAGGGCGCCGCGCTGCTGCTCGCCTTCGCGGCCTTCGCCGCGGCGTCGCGCCGGGATGACCTCGTCCGCTTCGGCGAGCAGCTGGAGACGCTGCGCGCGTCACGACGTCAGTTCGCGCTAGCGCGCGTCCTGGAAGCGGCAGTCCCGAGCGTCCTCGGCTTCTGCCTCTCGATCGCCGCGATCGAAGTCGCCCTCGAGGTCATCCGCCGGCTCGAAGGGCTTCCGCGCGCGTTCGTCGGTCAAGCGCTGCCCTGGGAGACGATCGGCTTGATGATCGCGCTGACCGTGGTGGGAGGAGCGCTCCTGTTCGCGTCGCCCGCGCCGCGCCGCCACCGGTTCGGCCTCGGCGGACTCGAGCTTGGTGCTTTGACGGCGCTCGCCGTGATCAGTTGGCAAACGGCGACGACGAGCGCGCTTGACGCGGATGCGATAGCTCGGGGAGAAAGCGGCGGTCCGATTCTCCTCTTGCTGCCGGCCCTCTCCGTCTACTCCGCGGCGATTCTGCTGCTCCGTTTGCTACCCGCGTTCTTTCGCCTTGCCGAGCGAAGAGCGCGCTCTGCTCCCTTCGGCCTGCGCCTCGCGTTGCTCGCCAGCGCACGCAATCCGGGCCAGGCTGCCGCAGCCACGACGTTCCTCGCCGTCGCGCTCGGAAGCGCCCTCTTCAGCCTCAACTACCGCGAGACACTGGATCAGCATGCGAGTGCGACCGCCGCTTTCGAGGTGGGTGCCGACTGGAGGGTGATTGAACGGGGCGACTTCGGGGCGGCGGACGTCGCGCCGCTGACGCGCTACGCGACGGCCACCCCTGCGCGCCCGCTACCTGTGCTTCGCCTGCAGGGTGTGCTGCGCGACACTGGGCGACTCGCAGAGGAGGAGCTCGGCGTCCTCGGGCTTCCGAGCGAAGTGATCACCGGACTGAAGGGCTGGAGACCCAACTTCTCGCGACGCACTCGCGCGCAGATCGCGAGCAGCCTCTCGAACGCGCGCTCATCGCGGTCGCTCAGGGGTCCGCTCATCCCGAAGGGCGCCCGAGCGGTGCGCCTCTGGGTGCGGGCGGAGACGTCGGTACCCCGCTCCCTCGAACTCGCGCTGCTCACGCCGGGGGCGGGCTTCGAGCGACTCCCGCTGGGCGCAACCGTTCGGCGGTGGCGGCGGTTGCAGCTCAAGCTGCCGCGCGCACTCCCTGGAGCCCGGCTCGTGGGAGTTCGCTTCCCGCCGGCGACGGGCGCCGCCGCTCTTGGAACAGCAGACGAAGGCTCGATCGACCTAGGGCCGTTGGAGGTGCGAGTCGGCGATCGCTGGCAGACGCTGACGCGCTTCGGCACCTGGGTCTCGACTCCGCTTCCGGGCCGGCGGGGCTTCGTCTACCAGACGCTGGTATCCGACGCACCGGTGCCACGCGTGGCTCGCTACGGCCTCAGCGGCGCAGGCGCCCCCTTTATCCGCCCGCGCTCTCCGCTGCCACCCCTGCTGCCCGTGCTCGTGAGTCCGCAGGTGGCGAGCGCAGCCGTCGACGACGTGCTGACCCTCGAAGTGCTGGGCCAGCGATTGACGCTTCGCTCGGTCGCCCGCGCGTCGTACTTCCCGACGATTCTGGAGAGACCTCGACGCTTCGTCGTGCTCGACTACGACACGCTCTTCTCGGCCCTCAACCTGGAGCACCCTGGTGTGGCACCGCCCAGCGAGGCCTGGTTCTTCGGCCGGCAGCCGGACGGCTTTGCCCAGAGCCTAGCTTCGCCGCCGTTCCGGGTCGAGCGGGCAGTGAGCGCCGAGCGGCTGGAGCGCCGGCTCCGCGACGATCCGCTCGCCGCAGGCGCCGCGACGGTGCTGTTGATCGGCGGCCTGACCGGCGCAGCGCTCTCCGTCTTCGGGCTGACGCTCGCGAGCCGGTCGGCGCTGCAGCATGAGCGGCAGTTGCTGGCGGAGTACGAGGCGCTCGGGATCTCGCCCTCCGTTCTGGCGGCGAGCGTTCGCTATCGCCTCCTGCTTCTGAGCGGCCTCGGGGTCGTGGGTGCCGTGATAGGCGCCGCACTCGCTGTCTCGTTGACCTCGGCGTTTGTCGCCGTCACCGGCGCGGTGGGGAGACCGCTGCCGCCGATCGAGCCGGCGCTCGCCTGGGTCGCGGCTGGGCTGCTGCTGCTCGCCGTCTCCGTTGTCGCCGTCTTCGCGGCAGCACGACAGGCCACCGCGTACCTCGCGGAACCGACCGGATCGAGGCTGCGCGGATGAGCGCTATCACGGCTCGCGACGTCTTCTTCCTGTATCGCGCGTCGTATGGGGAAGTCGCCGCCCTTCGGGGCTTCAGCCTCGAGGTGAGCGAGGGGGAGGTAGTCGCGGTGCTGGGCCCAAGCGGCGCCGGAAAGTCGACCCTCCTACGTCTCTGTGCCGGCTACGAGCGGCCGTCAAGCGGTGAGTTGACTGTGCTCGGCGTTCCGCTCGGGGCTGCGTCTCGCCGGACGCGCGACCGCCTCCGGCGCGACTCGATCGGAACCGTTCGTCAGCACTACCACCGCGTCTTGCCGCCCGAGCTCGCAGCCGAGGAGATCGTTGCCTTGCCGCTCAGGCTGCGGGGGCGCTGGGGCACCGCCGAGCGTGCGCGTGTCGCCGCGCTCCTCGAGCGGGCGGGTCTCGCGCAGCGCGTCGGGGCGAGACCCTTCGAGCTCTCGGGCGGCGAGCAGCAGCGCGTCGCAGTCTGCGCAGCGCTGGCGCCGCGCCCGCGGTTGCTCCTTGTCGACGAGCCGACCGGCGAGCTCGACGTTGCCAACTCCAAGGTCGTCGTCGACCTCCTGCTCGAGTTGGCGGCTGAGAGCGGGACGACCACCTTGATCGTGACGCACGACACCGGCATCACAGCGCGAGTGCCGCGAACGATCCACCTTCGTGACGGCCGCCTGAGCGCCGAAGGCGTGGCACGGCCCGCCCTGGTCGTCGACGAGCAGGGGTGGCTTCGTCTCCCGCGAGGCCTCCGAGAGCAGGCGGGACTGCGAGAACGCGTCCGCGCGAGCGCAAGCTGGGGTCGGATCGAGCTGCTGGCGGAGGATGCACCCGGCGTAGCGCCACCGCAGAGGCACGTTTCGGTGGCGAGCGCGGAGACGAAGCGGTACGGCATGGAGGCGGTACTCGATCGCGTCACGAAACGGTACGGCCAGACGACGATCCTCGACGCGGTGACATGGAGCTTTGCCGCCGAGCGCCTGCACGTGCTCGCCGGGGCCTCCGGAAGCGGAAAGACCACCTATCTCAACCTGCTCGCAGGACTTGACCGATCCGACGAGGGCGCGATCTGGGTGGGCGGCGAGAGGATCGATGGCCTCAGCCCTGACGAGCTTGCCCGTTGGCGCCGACGAAGCGCCGGCTACGTCAGCCAGCACTCAACGCTCGTCGATTTCCTGAGCGCACAGGAGAACGTCGAGCTTGGCCTCGCGCTCCGTGGCTTTCCGCACAAGGAGGCCGGCGAGCGCGCCGAGCGGTGGTTGAGCTGGGTAGGCCTTGGCGCCCTCGCCGAACGCCGGGCCGACCGACTCTCCGGCGGCGAGCAGCGTCGCGTCGCGCTCGCGCGTGCCCTCGCTCCTTCGCCTCGAATTCTCTTCGCCGACGAGCCGACCGCACACCTCGACCAACTTTCGGGCAGGCTCGTGATGCGACTCCTCCGGCAGGCGATAACGGAGGCCGGGACAACCGTCATCGCCGCGAGCCACGATCAAGCGATGATCGCCGCGGCCGACGAGGTGTTCACGCTCGGAGACTCTGCCTCTCACACACCGCCCGGAAGTGGCGTCGCGACGGTCCGCCAGCTGGTCGACGAGAATACGTCGACCGGCAACTCGGCTGGCTGACGGCACGCTGTGCCCGAGCCTACGGGCCTTCGCCTCTTCGTGGCGGGGCTAGACGTCGTACTGCGCGAGAGATCGGTTCTGGACAACAACATCCAGAACGACGACTCGGAGCTTGCCCTCGGGACAACCCTGATAGCGATTGCTCGGTACGAGGCAGGTGGGGGTTCCGTCGAAGACGGTACTCACGCGCGGCGATCTCAGCGTGCAGCGTGCGAGCATCGCAGGCAACAACTCGTAGCTGTAACCGAGTTGGAGCGATTCGCAGCGGACACCGCGCGCGGCAAGCCTGCTCCTGACCTCCGTCATGGTGCTGCCTGGCCCGACCCCTTCGCGTGTCCGCTCGCCTCTGAGCGTCGTTCCGACCCGCGCGACCCGCTCGCGGCCGGGCCGGCCAACAAGACCGACGACGAACGCGCCATCCCTCCACTGGTACTCGACGTAGCGCTTGCCGAAACCGATTCGCTTGCTCTGCGACAGGATCGGGTGTCTACCGAGGAGTGCGCGCGTCTGAGCGAAGGTCATGCCTAGACGCACCGGCGAGATACCGACCCCGGGAGTGATGACCGCCGTCCGTTCCTGGGCCGCACCGGCTGCTTGCCCCATCAGCATGCCGCTTACGGCAAAAATCAAGAGCATGACTCTCATCGCGTATCCATTATCGCGACTCTCAACTCTTAGCGCAATCAGTCCTCGGGCCAACCAAGTACCAGGGCGGTCAACCGCCCGAGAGGGAGATCGTGCGGTCGTAAGCGAACGCATCGCCGCGGGCTCGGAAGATCGCGACCCGCTGCGGCTGAACGTCGCCGTTGGCATCGAAGCTGTAGCGCCCGAGCAGCCCGTCGCGGTTGACCTTGAAGAGGGCCTCCCGAACGCCGGGTCGCGTGCCGTCCGACGCCGCGATGGCGTCGAGCAAGATCTCCGCAGCCTCCGCGCCGAGAAGGGCCTCTGTGGGCTGCTCGTCGGCTCCGATGGACTGAACGAACCGCCTGGCCTGCGAGGAAAGGGCCGCGAGTGAAGGCTTGTTGGAGGTGAAGTAGACGCCCTCGAGCGATCGCCCGGCAGCCCGGAAGACCGACGCATCCGTAACCGAGAGCGAGCTGACGATGACGCCTTCGAAGCCGGCTCGCCGCACCGCCCTCAACACCCGCGCGCCGGCGCTGCGGGTCGGTCCGAGGAAGAGCAACGCATCGGCTCCGGAGCGCAACACGCGCCGGGCCTCTGGGGTGAAGGACGTAGAATCGGAGAAATATGTGTCACGCCGGACGACGCGAAGCCTGCGCTTCCGCGCTTCGGCGCTGAAGGCCAACCGGATCCACTCCCCGCTGAAAACGTCTCCCTCGAGGCTCAGGACGAACACGCGCCGTGCGCCAAGCTCGGCGAGCAGCTGCGCGGCTGCGCGGCCCTCGCTATCGACGGCCGGGATCGCTCGAGCGTAGTTCCGCACGCCGGTTGGGTAAAACTCCGTCGGCGAGCACTCGAAGCAGGTGTCGGGGCTGTGGCCCGGAAGCTCGTGGGTCAGCCCTGGCGCGTCCTCGGTCGGGCTCACGAGGGCGATCCCGGCCCGATTCAGAGCCGGCACGAGAAAGCGAGCGCAAGCGGTGCTCTGCGGGCCGATGACCGCCACCAGCCGCTTGTTGCTCGCGAAGGTCGTGCCGTGCGCCTCACATGCCTCTTGCGTGTCGAACGCGGGAAAGTCGGACTCGACGTACCGAACCTTGAAGATGCCGGCTCGAGCGCCCCGTGACTCGATCACCGCCCGCGCGCCGGCATCGATAGCAGCCGCGCGCTTGCCCACGAACGGGTCCTTGCGCGACAGGTCGGACGCGATCACGAGCTCGCGAACCTGTGTCTCGTCATCGCTGCCGATCGTGCAGCCCACAAGAGCAAGGGTCGTCGTCAGGGCCAGTGCGACAGCGAGCGCCCACGTCGTCGGGGGTGGCGGGGCAACGAGGTTCCGATGTGAGGCGACATTTCGTCGAACGGGCATCCGTTGGCATTCTGGGCACCCGACCGCTCGCCCGCAAGGCTTTCGACGGCGGCGCGTGCGGAGCCGACCTTGTTCGGTGCGGCGTCAATCTTGCGCAGGCGCTAATGAAGACCCGTTGCGCGTGTCCGCGGGTTCAGTCGCTCGTGTCCAGAATACGTCCACGGGCGCGGGAACGCGGGCGTCGAAGGCATCGAGGAGCCCGAGTTCGTACTCATCGGCGTCTGGGGCGAGGTGCCCGTAGGTCTTGTCGATCATCTCCAGCGACGTCCCCATCCGCCGCGCCAGCGCGAAGAGCGAGACGCCGGCGGCGATGGAGAACGTCGCGTAGGTGTGCCGAAGGTCGTAGGGCCGCCTGTAGTCGAGGCCGGCCGCGCGAAGAGCAGCCTTCCAGTGCCGCTCGCGGAAGTTGTGGAGGTCGAGGTGCCCTCCGCGCGCGCCAGGAAAGAGGAGCGGCGTGTCGAGCCGAGGGGCCATGGCCTCGAGCGCATCGACTACGCGTTTCCGCAGAGGCACTCGCCGCCTCGAGCGGTCCGTCTTCCCGAACTCCTTCAGGCTTCCGTTCGTGTAGACGCGCTGAACGCTGGCAGTGCGACTACCACGGTCGATGTGGCGTCGTTCGAGTGCGATCCATTCCTCCGGGCGGAGACCAGTACCTGCAGCGAAGATGGGGATCGAGCGGTACATCGGCGGCAGCTCAAGGGACACTGTCT
>Ga0136617_10006761_pt1 | contig 10226 bp, 8 predicted proteins | sample AntDrymUQ3222106_2_FD_129672 | JGI IMG/M metagenome (GOLD analysis project Ga0136617, IMG submission 129672) | Polar desert sand microbial communities from Dry Valleys, Antarctica - metaG UQ322 (21.06) | ecosystem: Environmental > Terrestrial > Soil > Desert | place: Antarctica: Dry Valley... | reverse complement strand
GCGAAGAACCGGTAGACGCTGTTCACCCGACCGAGCAGGTGGTCGGGGATGATCGTCTGGCGCAGGCTCACCGTGATGACGTTCCAGAGGATCGCGGCGAACGCCTCGACCGCGAACAGGATCCACACGATCGGCCACGACGACAGCAGACCGATGCCGGCGGGAACCATCGCCCCGCTGATGAGGGCGACGCGCAGCGACGGCCCCGATCCGATGCGCTTGCTGATCGCCGACGCCGTCCAGCCGCCCACCACGCCGCCGACCGCTCCGGCAGTGGTGAGCACGGCGAACTCGGTCGGGGAGGTCAGCAGCACCTCCTGGGCGAACAGGATGAACACGGCGAACGCCAGGTTGCTCAACCCGTTCATCAGGCCGAGCACGATCGCCATCGGTCGCAGCAGCTCGTGGCGCCACAGCCAGCCGAACCCCTCGCGCAGCTCCTGACGCCACGGCCGCCGGTCCGGGACGACCGTCGCCGGGCGAGCCTTCGGGACGATCAATGCGATCAGCACCGCCGAGGCCGCGAACGTGCCGGCGTCGACGAAGAACGGCAGGGCGAAGCCGACGACCAGCAGGAACGATCCGAGCGGCGGACCGGCGAACTGGTTGGCCACGATCTCGGACGAGTACATCCGGCCGTTGGCCTTCTCCAGGTGCTCGGCGTCGACGACCCTCGGCATGAACGTCTGCGCCGAGTTGTCGTAGATCACCTCCCCCATGCCGAGCAGGACCGTCGCGACGAGGACGATCGCGTAGAGGACCATGTCGTTGTCGACCAGCGTCCCTCCGGCCAGGTCGTCGGGGCTCAGCAGGTTCGAGCTCCGCCACAGCACGGCGAGGGCCACCACGGCTGTGAGCACGGTGCGCAGCGTGTTGGCGCCGACCATCAGGCGTTGGCGGTCGTAGCGATCGGTGATGACGCCGGCCGGGAGCGTGAACAGCAGCCACGGCGCGTACCGGGCGACGGTGACCAGGGCGATGAGGACCGGGTTGCGGGTGACCGCAGACGCCAGCCACGGGTAGGCGATCAGGCCGATCCCGTCACCGAGGTTGGAGATCGTCGTCGCCGAGAACAGCTTGCGGTAGTTCGCCCCCAGAGCCATCACTGCTCGGGGGCTGCGCCCCCGGACCCCATCGCCGCCCGGTTCGCTGGCGGTCGCTCGGTCGGCATGCTCTCGCTTCGCTCGCTCATCGTCAGCCGAACCTACCGACGACGCGATGTTCCGGGCGGGTGTGTTCCCTCAGCGACCTTGGGTGATGTAGTCGTACAGGGCTTGGTTCTCGGTCTCGAGCTGTCCGAGGCGGCCCTTGACGACGTCACCGATGGAGATGATCCCTGCGAGCAGGCCGTCGTCGTCGACCACCGGCACGTGGCGGATCCGGCGCTCGGTCATCAGCATCATCAGGTGCTCGACGGAATCGTCGACGGCGCACGTCGCGACGTCAGGCGACATCGCCGAGCCCACGGTCCGCCCGAGCGCGCCGGCACCGTGGGCGGCGAGCGCACGCACCACGTCTCGCTCGGAGAGGATGCCGTCGATGCGATGACCGTCGCCCGACACGACGAGCGCGCCGATCTTCCGGTCGCGCAACATGGCGGCGGCATCGCCGAGCGACGCCTCGGCCACGACCGTGGCGACCTCGGAACCCTTCACACCCAGGATCGATTGGACGTTCATGCGCTCGCCAGAGCGTAACCCACCCGGCCCCGGCGGGACGGGGCTCTACCAGCGGTAGTGGGCGAAGGCTTTGTTCGACTCGGCCATCTTCTGCATGTCGTCACGGCGCTTCATCGCCGCGCCGAGGCCGTTGGCGGCGTCCATCAGCTCGCCGGCCAGGCAATCGGCCATCGTCTTCTCACGGCGGGCCCGTGCGAAGTCGACGATCCAGCGGATCGCCAGCGTCGTGGATCGACGTGACGGCACCTCGACGGGCACCTGGTACGTCGCACCGCCGACGCGGCGGCTGCGGACCTCGAGCGGCGGGCGGACGTTGTCGATCGCCCGCTTCACCGTGGCGAGCGGCTCCTCGCCGGTCTTCGTGGCGATCGATTCCATCGCGTCGTAGACGATCCGCTCGGCGAGGCTGCGCTTGCCGTGCAGCATGACCTTGTTGACGAGCTGGGTGACGAGTTGCGACCGGTGCACCGGATCGGCGACGAGCTGGCGTCGGGGGGCAGGACCCTTGCGTGGCATCAGCGGACCGTCACTTGTCGGCCTTGGCGCCGTACCGACTGCGGGACTGCTTGCGGTTGCGCACGCCGGCGGCGTCGAGCGCCCCGCGGATGATCTTGTAGCGCACGCCGGGCAGGTCGCGGACGCGACCGCCGCGGACGAGCACGATCGAGTGCTCCTGCAGGTTGTGGCCCTCGCCGGGGATGTAGGCCGTCACCTCGACCCCGCTCGACAGGCGAACGCGTGCGACCTTGCGAAGGGCGGAGTTCGGCTTCTTCGGGGTGTTCGTGTAGACCCGAGTGCACACGCCTCGACGCTGGGGCGATCCCTTGAGCGCCGGCGTCTTGGTCTTGGTGATCTTCGAGCTGCGGCCCTGACGGACCAGCTGCTGGATGGTGGGCACGGTCACCTCTCGACAGTGTGCCGAGCGCCCGCTGACCGGGGCCCGTGCACAGGACCCTGGAATGTTAGGGGTCGAGCCCTGCCTGAACAACCCGCCGCGCGCCCGCTGCCGCCTCGGCTCGGAGTGGGCGTGCGACCGGCCGATTATCTTCGGCGCAAGCCGAAGGAGACGCCCGATGACCACCACAGCGACGGAACCACGTACCAACCGCTACCTGACCGGCAACTTCGCCCCGGTGCGCGACGAGGTGACCGCCTTCGATCTGCCGGTGACCGGCTCCATCCCCGACGGGCTCGACGGTCGCTATCTGCGCATCGGTCCCAACCCGATCGAGCCACCCGACCCGGCCACCTACCACTGGTTCACCGGCGACGGCATGGCCCACGGCGTCCGCATCCGCGACGGCAAGGCCGAGTGGTACCGCAACCGCTTCGTCCGCTCGACGCGGGTCAGCGAGGCGCTCGGCGAGGAGCCTCGCCCCGGCTCGCGCAACGGGCCGTTCGACGGCGCCAACACGAACATCGTCGGCGTCGACGGTCGCACGTTCGCCATCGTCGAGGCGGGCAGCCACCCGGTCGAGCTCGACGACGAGCTCGAGACCGTCGCGCACAGCGACTTCGACGGCACCCTGCCGCACGGCTTCACCGCCCACCCGAAGCTCGACCCGATCACCGGCGAGCTGCATGCCGCCGCCTACTTCTGGGAGCTGCCCCACATCGAGTACATCGTCGTCGGGACCGACGCGCAGGTGCGCCGGGTCGAGCCGATCGCCGTCAAGGGGTCGCCGATGATGCACGACATGTCGCTCACCCAGGGCCACGCCGTTTTCTACGACCTCCCCGTGACGTTCGACCTCGACGCAGCGATGAACGGCACGCGCTTCCCGTACGCGTGGAACGACGACTACGGGGCCCGCATCGGCGTGCTGCCCCGCGAGCGGCCGGGCGAGGAGACCCGCTGGTTCGAGATCGAGCCGTGCTACGTGTTCCACCCGCTGAACGCGTACGACGAGGGTGACACCGTGGTGCTCGACGTCGTCCGCCACCCGCGGATGTTCGACCGGGATCGGCTCGGCCCCAACGACGGCTCGCCGTCGCTGTGGCGTTGGACCGTCGACCTCGCCTCGGGGTCCGTTCGTGAGGCGCAGCTCTCCGACGTCGCCGAGGAGTTCCCGCGCGTCGACGAGCGGATCGTGTCGCTCCCCCACCGCTATGGGTACGGGGTCTCGCTGTTCGGCGACCGCGAGATCGAGTTCGACGGCCGGGTGGTCAAGCACGACCTCCAGTCAGGCACGACCGAAGCGCACGAGTTCGGTGCCGGGCGGGCACCCGGCGAGGCCGTCTTCGTCCCGGCGTCACCCGACGCCGCCGAGGACGATGGCTGGCTGATGACGTTCGTCCACGACGCAGCGAGCGACCGCTCGTCGCTCGAGATCCTCGCCGCCCAGGACATCACCGGCGATCCGGTGGCGACTGTCCACCTCCCCCAGCGCGTCCCCTTCGGCTTCCACGGCAACTGGGTCCCGACCCAACACTGACCAACCGCCTGTTGGGAGCGGCGGGGGTGTGGGGGCAGAGGCCATTGGACCGGAGCCCCCACTCTGCGATCGAACCGGCTCCGCCGGTCGATCGCCAGAACTGGGTGCCGGCCGCAGGCCGGCTCATTCAACTCGCCGAGCAACCTCCGGTTGCGAGCGCGAAACTCAGAGCAGCACCCAGTCCGTGTGGACGGTCGGCGTGTTGCCGTCGCCGACCACCGAGATCCGCACCGGGCCGGGCAGCACCTCGTCGAACGTGAACCGCCCGAGGTCGTCCGACGTCGTCGCGACGGCGCGGTCGGCGCCGGTGAGCTCGATCGTCGACTCCTGCGCCGGGACCAGTTGGCCCACGATGCGACGGGTCGAGCCGTCGACGACCATCACCTCGATCTCGATGCCCGGTGCCTGGAACGTGACCTGGCGGGCCTGGTCCTCGCTGCGCACGCCGGTGAGCTCGGACGCGGAGTCGAAGACCAGCTCGGCGAGCTCGGCGTCGATCGTGCGCCAGGTGTACGCGCCTCGTGCGGCGTGGAGCACCCGCGCGGGCACCGGGTCAGCGGTGCGCAGCGCGGTGGTGAGGACCGCGATCAGGTCGTCGTCGGGGCGGGTCATCGGAGCCCTTCTTTCGGGTCGTAGCCGGATGGGAGCAGCCGGCGAAGTCGTTCGAGGCAGCGCGCCCTCGTCGGGCCGATGCTGCCGATTGGTCGGCCGAGGGTCTCGGCGATCGTCTCGTAGTCGAGCGGTGGCACGGCGCACAGCAAGCGGAGCAGCGCCTGGTCGTCCGCCGAGAGCTGGGCAAACGCCTTGAGCACCGCGCGCAGCGTGTCGTCGTCGGTCACCCGGTCCTCGATCGAGGATGCGGTGAGGTCGCTGGTCTCGTCGAACGCGTCCTGCGGCGTGAGGCGGACGTTGCCGCGAATCACTCGGAGGGATTCGTTGCGGGTGGTCGTCGCCAGCCACGACGCCAGCCGGTCGGGTTCGCGGATCCGGCCGCAGTGCTCGGCCAGGCGCAGCCAGACGGTCTGGACGACGTCGTCGGTGGCGGCCGACGACAACCGGAACGACCGCGCGACCGACCAGACCAGGCCGGCGAAGCGCCCCACGAGCTCGTTCCAGGCGCGCTCGTCACCGGCGACGACACGGCTCAGCAACTCGTGAGCCTCCATCGACGCGGAGCCTAGGCGTGCCTCTCGATCCGCCGCGAGACAACTGAACACGTCAACGTGAGCGCGAGCGCCGAACGCTGATACGCGTCGTGGCGCGGTTCACGCACCGATGGCGACGAACGAGGCGGCGGTGGGGACCGAGCCGCTGTCCGCGTCGATTGCCGTGGCGGCCAACGCCTCCGCCGGCGACCGTCCGGCGACCAGAGCCCGGTGGAGGGCCGCCATGACGCCGACCACGTGCTCGTCGCTCACCGGCGTGAGCGGCGCGATCACCGACGACGCCCCGAACGTCATCAGCGCGCTGGACAGCCCGAGCAGGGTGCCGCCACGGAGGACCGATGAGGTCGCCACGTTGCAGGCCGACAGCACGATCGTGCCCGGCAGCGACGGGCATCGCTCCAGGTCGTAGACGGTGAGCGGACCGTCGGCCATCGACAACGTCGAGAACAGCGGGTTGTCGGTGCGGAACGATCCGTGGCATGCGAGGTGGGCCAGACGGCTGCGGCCGAGCTCGTGCAACACGCGATCGGCGCTGGCGTCCGCTCCTGTGAGCAGCGTCGGACGCCGGTACAGCGCGGCGACAGCGGACACTTCGACGGCCGCGCCGGGCAGGTCGGGACCGGCGCCGATCAGGACTCGGCGACTCGCTGATCCGGTGATCCGCCTGCGGCGCGCCACCGCCCAGCCGATCAGCGACGGCGAGACGGACACGGCCCGTCCGGAGAGCTCGGCCATGGCGCCCCACGCCAGGCCGTGCAGTGGGCCGTCGGGGACGACGACGATCGGACGGGCGGAGCGTCGGATCCGCTCCGGGACGAGTCGTTGCGCCAGCCGGCCACCGAGCGTGTCGATGGTCGTCGCGGCCGCCGCTCGCGATGCGGCCGAGCCCTGCACCCGGTTCAGCCGATGCAGGGCGAACGTGCAGGCGTCGATGTCGCCGGCCAGGCCGTCGATCGATCCGAGGTCGTGGAGCCAGGCGCGACCGCCGACGACGCTCACCGCGTGCAGTTCTGACCCGACCAGCGCGTACTCGACGAGCGCGTGATCGTCGAGCTCACCGATCGCGTCGGCGACCGACATCCGCCCGGCGTCCCCCGACCTGCCGGCGCGTCGGGTGTGCACTGCGATCTCCCGCTCGAGCTCGACGCAGTGGCGGCGCAGCCGGTCGGCGTGGTCACCGGCGCCGACCGCCCTGCGGCGGTCCTCATCGGCGAGTCGCAGACGAGCGAGCAGCTCGGCGAGCGCATCGTCGTCGGGCGGTTGAGCACGAGGGACGAGCCAGAGCATCCGGCGGGTTGCTTCGAGGTGGTCGAGCGCGGCGCGTGGTCGGCGGTCCCCGACCGCCAGCCGGACGCCCGCTTCCACGAGTGGCGCGCCGTGCCCGGCGGCGAACGTCCGGAACTCGAACGCGCCGACCGTCGCCTGGTTGTCGGTGACCACCCGCAACCCACGCTGGATCGCACGTCGGGCAAGGGGGCGATCGCCCTCGGCCTCGGCCACGAGACCCCGCACCAGGTGGATCGCCGCCCGCTCGCCGGCCGGCCGATCAGCGCTGTCGCGCAGCTTTCCCACGACCTGCTTCGCCCGGTCGAGCTCACCGGTCGTCGACAGCAGCTGCGCCGCGCGCACCCGCGCCGCCATCGACTCGCCCGACCATCCGTGGCGCTCGAGCCGAACGGCGATCTCCTCGAACCGTCCGGCGATCTCGCCGTCGGCGCCCTCCTCCGACTCGATCTGGGCGCCGACGAACTCGCCGAGCACGGCCCACGCCCCTCGACCCTGGCGGTGGAGCGACGCCACGCTCTCCGTTGCTGCGGTGCGTGCGGCGACGAGACGCCCCGCGGCCAGCCGGCACCGGGCGGCCAGCAGCGCTGTGTCGGCGAGGTCCGTCTCGTTCCCGTGACGCCGCACACCGTCGAGTGCACGGTCGACCGTCGACACGGCCTCCTCGAGCAGGTTGCTCTGCAGCAACAGCTCGGCCAGATCCACCTCGACGAGCGCGAGGACCTCTGGGCGGTCGAGCTCGGACAGCAGCAGGCGCGCCGCGCTCATGTCGTCCATGGCCTCGGCGAGGCGGCCGGCTCGGGCCCGCGCGTACCCGAGGTTGTGGCGGCTGGCCGCCGCCAGGTACCGCAAGCCGTTCCGATCACCCACCTCGGCGGCCGTCACCAGCGTTCGCTCGGCGGGGGCGAGGTGTCCGTGCTGAGCGTGGAGCAGCCCGAGGTTCATCAGGACGAGGACCTGGCCGACGGGGTCGGGGTCGTGCTCGAACCGGCGCAGCGCGCGGTGGTAGTCGCGCACCGCCCCGACGGCGTCTCCGGCGCGGTGGCGAACGAGACCGCGCTGGTTCTCGAGGCGTGCGAGGTCCGCCCCGCGCAGGTGCGGTTCGGCCTGGGCGAGGATCTCGAGCGCCCCGTCGGTCGAGCCCGTATAGAGCGCGACGAGCGCAAGCGTCGTGTCGATGCGAGCGGCGAGCACCTGGTCACCGGCGTCGCACGCCTCCTGGCGAGCGGTGAACAGGTCGTCCGCGCCGAGGCCTGACACACCCCGCTCGCGCCGAGCCATGCCGCGAGCCCATCGCGCCTCTGCACGCTCGCTGGGCGTGCTCGAAGGAGCGTCGATGATCCCGGTGGCGAGCTCGATCGCGGCGTCGGGATCGTCGTGGACCGAAGCGAAGGCTCGGCGGATCAGCCGAACCTCCTTGACTCCCACGGCCGGATCGTATGAGTTGTGCGCAGCAGACCTCCTCCGCCGGGCGAGGGTGCGACCAGAGGGAGACGACCGTGGCCTCGACGAAGTCGGACGAACGAGATGACGACCTGCTCCAACGGTTCTCGGAGCGACGCATCGTCGCCGCACGAGACGGTCGCGGAGACGGTGCCCTGATCCGTGAGCGGGAGGTGCTCATCGATCTGAGCGACCCGGATGCCGTCAGCGAGGGGGCCGACCGGCTCGACCATCGCGAGCGCGGTTCGTCCCCCCGCGCGACGCCCGGCGACCTCGCCGAGACGCTGCGGGCGGAGGTGACCAGCCGGTCCGAGGCGAGACCTCGCGGCCAGCAGGACGGCGAGGAGGGCACCGCCGCCAAGCCCCGCAGCAACCTGTTGCGCGTCACGCTGTCGGGTGACCGCGACGCCACGACGTCACCCGTCGAGCAGATTGCGGCAGCGATCGACGAGCTGACCGACGCGGGTCTCCGGGCAACGCCGAACTACGTGTACTTCGGTGCGGCCAACTTCACGGGGAGCCCGCTGTACGGCGGCAGCCCCCTCTACGGCGGGTCGCCGCTATACGGCGGCAGCCCGCTGTACGGCGGATCACCCCTGTACGGCGGCAGCCCCCTCTACGGCGGGTCCGGCGAGGTGCGCTCGAGCGCTCGACCCACGCTGGAACCCCCGCCACGCCCGGAGTCGGCCGCAGCGAGCACGCGCACCGACGGTGCGCCGCGGATCCTGATCCTCGACACCGGCTTGAAGACCACGACGGTCGACGGTGCTCGCACCCCCGAGCACGAGGGCTTGCGGGCGGCGTGCACGATCCACGACGAATGGCGGGACGAGGACGATCGCGACGTCGAAGACGACGAGGACGAGACCGACGGGAACGGCAACGACCACCTCGACGTGCAGTCCGGGCACGGGACGTTCATCGCCGGCATCGTCAATCGCTGGTGCCCCGACGCCGAGATCCACGTCGACGGCGTGCTGTCCAGCTTCGGCGACGGTGACGACGCCTCGGTCGCCGACGGGTTGTGGCGGGCGATCGGGCGACTGCCTGCCGGTGCCCACTTCGACGTGATCGTGATGAGCCTGGGCGCCTACACGATCGACGACGAGCCGCCACCGCTGGCCGTCGACATCGCCCGGCTGCCGAGCGAGACCCTCGTCGTCGCGGCCGCCGGCAACGCCGGATCGGCTCGGCCGTTCTGGCCGGCCGCGCTGCCCGACGTCGTGAGCGTCGGCGCACTCGACAGCGGCGGTCGAGCGTGGTTCTCGAACTACGGCGGCTGGGTCGACGCGTGCGCGCCCGGCGTCGACGTGTGCAGCACGTTCTTCACCGACTTCGACGACCCCGTCGGTAACGACCGCAGTGGCTCGGCCAACGCGTTCCGGGGCTGGGCGACGTGGAACGGCACGAGCTTCACCGCACCCAAGGTGGCGGCGCTGGTCGCTGCGGATGCGCAGCGCCACGGCGTGACGGCGCCCGATGCGTGGAAGCGCCTCTCCTACCACCAACACTTCCGCTTCCCCGACCTGGGCGTCGTCTTCAACGTCGTGTGACCGGTCGGTGGCAGCCGCCCCGCGGTCTGCAACGATGACGACGTGATCATCGACGCCGCGTGGTACGTGGACGGTCGGCGCACACTCGAGACGGACTCGATCGAGAAGCTCGCCGCCGAACGCGGTGGCCACGGCTTCGGCTGGTTGGGGCTGCGGATGCCATCGGAGGACGAGCTCGTCGGCGCCGCGGCGGCGTTCGACATCCCCGACCTGGTGATCGACGACGCCCGCCAGCAGCACGACCGGCCGAAGGTCGAGCGCCACGCCGAGTGTCTGCTCACCGTCGTGCCGACCGCTCGCTACGTCGACGAGCGGGAGGAGGTCGAGGTCGGCGAGCTGTTCTTCTTCGCCGGCCCCGACTACATCGTGACCGTCCGCTACGGGCAGGCCGCGCCCCTCATGGGGGTGCGCGCCGCCCTCGAGCAGAACGCCGACCGGCTGGGACACGGGCCGGGCGCCGTGCTGCAGGCCGCGCTGCTCCACGTCGTCGAGTCGTACGTGCCCGTCATCGAAGGGCTCGAGCACGACGTCCGCGAGGTCGAGCGGGACGTGTTCAGCGAGTCCCGCGACCAGCCGACGAAGCGCATCTACCTCCTCATCCGCGAGGTGCTCGACTTCCTCGTCGCACTCGAGCCGATGTCCACCGCCGTCAAGCGGCTCACGTCG
>Ga0136617_10006760_pt1 | contig 10226 bp, 5 predicted proteins | sample AntDrymUQ3222106_2_FD_129672 | JGI IMG/M metagenome (GOLD analysis project Ga0136617, IMG submission 129672) | Polar desert sand microbial communities from Dry Valleys, Antarctica - metaG UQ322 (21.06) | ecosystem: Environmental > Terrestrial > Soil > Desert | place: Antarctica: Dry Valley... | reverse complement strand
GGGCGTCGACTCCGGCGCCGCGGCCGGAAACAGCTGCCGGGGCGGCCGCGGTCGGGCGGTTCCCTCGGGGTCACGCTGGGCGAGGGCCTCGAAGAGCAGGATCGAGCCGGCCACCGCGGCATTAAGCGAGTCGATCGAACCGCGCATCGGTATGCGCATCAGCAGGTCGCATCGGCGGCGGACGGCGGGGCCCAGCCCCTGTCCCTCGCTGCCCACCACGATCGCCAGCGGGCCCCGCAGGTCGGTCTGGCGCACGGTCAGCGGAGCGCCTGCCTCGGCGCCCGCGACGCGCAGGCCCCGGACGTGCAGATCAGCGAGGGCCGCCGCCAGGTCGTCAACCGGGCAGAGCAGGAGATGCTCGACGGCCCCGGCGCTGGCCTTGACGGCGGACGGCGTGAGTGGCGCGTGGCGATGGGTGGGGAAGAGAACGCCGTGAACGCCCGCAGCCTCTGCGCTGCGCAGGAGCGTGCCGACATTGTTGGGGTCTTCCAGCGAGTCCAGGGCGAGCACGAACGGGGGCTCGCCGAGCTCGATCGCGCGGGCCAGCACGTCCTCGAGCGTTGCGTAGCGCCGGGGTCCCACCACCACCGCCACGCCCTGGTGCCCGTCGAAGCCGGCCAGCGAGGTGAGCGTCCCACCTTCGACCTCGACGATGGGGATCCGCAGGTTCGTCGCGTGGAGCACGATCCGCTCGAGCGCCTGCCGCCGCTGGGGCACCACGAGCAGCCGATGCGCCGGCCGGCCCGCCGCGAAGGCCTCCTCGACGGGGCGCCGCCCGGCCACGAGCTCCTCGTCGGCCCCGAGGGCTTCGACGTCGGCCGATCCCGGGGCCCGCCCGCCGGGGAGCGGGTACCGATCGTCGGGACGGCGAGAGCCGCGGTCCATCGGTCGTGGCGCCGAGGCCCGGCCAGGCCGATCGAACGGGCGCCATGAACGGTCGTCGCCGGCGCGGGGGGCGGGCGGGCGCCGATCGCGGGATCCGCCACCCTCGCCCGGGCCGGGTCGGTCGGCGAACTCGCCTCGGTTCGGCCGTCCCCACCCGCGATCATCGCGTGGTCCGGACTCGGGTCGGTCGTCACGAGGTCCGCGGTCCCGCCGCGGCCACGGCGGACCGCCCTCACCCGGGACGCCCCTGCCGTGCGCGGCCTGATCGAACGGCCTTCCGCCGCGCTGGAACGGGCGCCCGCCGCGGTCCTCGCCACCGAACGGACGAGGCGTCCACGGCCGGGGGCCCTGTCCGCCGGCGTACCCGCCGGAGGGCGCGCCGGGCGGCGACCATCGTCGGCCCGTGGTCGGCCCGCCACGCCCACCGCCCCGGTCTCGATCCCCGGCGTCGTCAGGTCCGCGACCCGAGCCGCCGAACCCACCGCCCGGGCCACCCGGCCCCGGGCCACGGCGATCGCCCGGAAACGGACGTTGCGGCCGGCCACCGGCTGGATCGAAACGGCGCTGCGGCGGCGGGCCACCGCCCTCGCTCCGGAACCCGAACCCCCGCCGCGGACCGGGTCCACCGCGCGATCCCGGTCCGCCCGGGCCTCCACCGCCCGGACCGCCGCCCTGGCCCCGGCGCGGCCGGTCCGGCCGATCGTCGTCGCGCCGTCCGCGGTTCGGCCGGTCAGCCACGGCCGGCCTCCACGAGCCGCCGCCAACGCTGGCCGTCACGCGTGTCCTCGACGGCCACCCCGCCGGCCGCGAGCTCGTCGCGCAGCCGATCCGCCCTTGCCCAGTCACGGGCGGCTCGAGCCGCGGCGCGTTGCTCCACGAGGGCCGCCAGCTCCGGCGCCAGCAGGTCGTCCTCGTCCGGCAGGACCGCGAGCACCATGTCGAGCTCGCGCAGGAGCGCGCCCGCGCGCCCCGCGTCGGCCGTCGACAGTGACCGCGCGTCGATCCGGCGGTTGAGCTCGCGAACGAGATCGAACAGCGCGCCCAGCGCAGCCGACACGTTGAGGTCGTCGTCGAGCGCCGCCTCGAACGCGCCGCGCGCGCCGTCCAGGACGCCCGGCAGCCCCGGATCGTCGGCCGCGTCCTCGCGATACGCGCCGACGGCGGCGACGAGCGTCTCGAGCCGGTCGAGCGCGGCGGCAGCGGCGGTCAGCGACTCGTCGCCGAAGCTCGGCGCCTGGCGGTAGTGGACGGAGATGAGGGCGTAGCGCAGGACGCGTGCCGATACCCCACCGGCCAGCAGGTCGCCTACCCGGGCGATGTTGCCGGTCGACTTGGCCATCTTCGCGCCACCCATCTGGAGGTGCGCGCAGTGCAGCCACGTGGCGACGAACGGGCGTCCCGTCGCCGCCTCGCTCTGGGCCATCTCGTCCTCGTGGTGGGGGAAGATCAGGTCGACCCCGCCGGTATGCACATCCAGCGACGGGCCGAGGTGCGTCATCGCCATCGCCGAGCACTCGACGTGCCAGCCCGGCCGACCCGGCCCCAGCACCGTCTCCCACGACGGCTCGCCGGACTTGGGGCCCTTCCACAGGGCGAAGTCCCGGACATCGTCCTTGGCGTACTCGTCAGCTTCGACCCGCTCACCCACCCGGAGGTGCTCGGGATCGATCCGGGCCAGCTTGCCGTACGCCGGCCACGAGGCGATCCGGAAGAAGATCGAGCCGTCGTCGGTCCGGTAGGCGTGGCCGCGTTCGAGCAGGGTCGAGATCAGCGCGGCGATCTCGGGGATGTGCTCCGTCGCCCGGGGCTGGACGTCCGGCGGCGTCATCCGCAGGGTCGTCGCGTCGTCGCGGAAGCGGGCGAGCCAGCGCTCGGCCACCACGTCGATGCTCTCCCCGTTGGCGGCCGCGCCGCGGATGATCTTGTCGTCGATGTCGGTGATGTTCATCACCCAGGTCACCCGCAGCCCGCGGTAGCGGAGATACCGGACGAGCACGTCGGCGAACAGGAACGACCGGAAGTTGCCGACGTGGGCCGGCCCGTAGACCGTTGGCCCGCAGGTGTAGATCCGGACGTGGCCGGCCTCCAGCGGCTCGAGCCGGCGGGTCTCGCCCGTCAGGGTGTCGCTGAGCCGGATCACCGGGATCGCTCGACGACCGCCACCGCCCGCGCCGAGATGCTCCGGCCGGCGCCCTCCGCGCCGTCGAGGTTCCCGGTCGAGGCCTTCACGCTGACCCGCTCCCGGGGAAGGCCGAGGAGATCCGCGATCCGGTCGCGCATCTCGTCGAGACGGCCGCCGAGGCGCGGACGAGCCGCCACGATCGTCACGTCGACCGAGCCCGCGCGATAGCCCGCCTCACCCAACCGTGCGACCACCGTCGTCAGCAGGTCCGAGCTGGGGACACCGCGTGGCGTCCGCTCGTCCGACGGGAACAGCCGACCCAGGTCACCCAATCCGGCTGCCCCGAGCAGCGCGTCGGCGACCGCGTGGAGCGCCGCGTCGCCGTCCGAGTGACCCTGGAGCCGCGGGGCACCGGCGATCTCGATGCCACCCAGCGCGAGCGGCTCGCCCGGGCCGAACGGATGACCGTCATGCCCGAACCCGACGAGCGCCTGGCGCGCGCCGAGCGCCCCGGCGGCCCGATCCAGATCGGCCGCGAGGGTCACCTTGAAGTTGGCCGGGTGGCCGTCGATCGCATGGACGGGAATGCTACACGCCTCCAGCAGCGCGGCTTCATCGGTCCAGTTCCGGAGTCCGCCCGGTGGAAACCGCCCGAACGCCGCCCGGAGCAGGCCGAGGCGCGCGCCCTGCGGCGTCTGTGCGAGGGCCAGCCCTTCGCGATCGACCGTCGCGCCGACCAGCTCGCCGTCGAGCCGCTTGATCGTCTCGGCGACGGGCACCACCGGGATCGCGGCACCGTGACGCGCGGTCGCGTCGGCGATCGCCTCGACCAGGGCCGGGGTCACGACGGGGCGGGCGCCGTCGTGGACGAGCACCACGCTGTCGTCGCTCGCGCCGAGCCGGACGAGCTCGTCGACGCCCGTGGCGACCGACTCGTGCCGCCGGCCGCCGCCGGCGACGACGCTGACCACCGTGTCCGGCAGCCACGCCGCACCGCGCAGCTCCGCAACCCGGTCGCCGGCGGTCACGACCACCATCCGGGCGATCACCGGCGACGCGGCGAGCGCCTCGAGCGTCCAGCGCAGCAGCGGCCGGCCGGCGATCTCGGCGCTGAGCTTGTCCGTGCCGGCCCGGCGCGACGCGCCGGCCGCGACGACGATCGCCTCGGCTCGGATGGTGGGCCGGGTGCCGCTCAATCGAGGCGCGGCAGGGCGAAGATCATCCGGCCTGCGACCGTCTGGAGGACGCGGGTCACCGCGACGTCGAGCTCCTTGTCGATGAACCGCGCGCCGCCCTCGACCACGATCATCGTCCCGTCGTCGAGGAAGCCGACGCCCTGCCCGGCCTCCTTGCCCTCCTGGATCACGCGCACCCGCAGCTCCTCACCCGGCAGCACGGCGGGCTTGACGGCGTTCGCGAGGGAGTTGATGTTCAGGACGCGGATCCCCTGCAGCTCGGCCACCCGGTTGAGGTTGAAGTCGTTGGTCAGGATGGCCCGGCTGCGCGTCTTGGCCAGCGCGATCAGCTTGCCGTCGACCTCGGGGATCTCGTGGGCGTCATCCTCAACGATCTCGACCGGCGTGGGCGAGTCCTTCTGCATCCGGTTGAGGATCTCGAGACCGCGCCGGCCGCGGTTGCGCCGGAGGGCATCCGAGCTGTCGGCAATGTGCTGAAGCTCCTCGAGCACGAAACGGGGCACCACCAGCGTGCCGTAGAGAAAGCCCGATTCCGCGATGTCGGCGATCCGACCGTCGATGATCGCGCTCGTGTCGACGACGATGCGGGGGTCGCCGCTGCGGACGGTCGACGACTCATCGGTCTTGCGACGGACCAGCCCGATCGTCTCGGCCGCCAGCAGCAGGTCGTCGCGCTTGGCGACGGTGAGACCGACCATGCCGAGCCCCAGGCCCAGCGAGACCGCCACGGGCAGCCAGGTCCCCCACGGGTCCGGGAAGCCGGCCAGCGGGAAGCCCAGCAGCAGGCCCATGAACAGCCCCAGGATCAACCCGCCGACCGCGGTGACGAACTCGGCAGTGGACAGTGCCTGGACGCCCCGGAAGATGCGCGCCGCCGGGACCACCGTCAGGTATGGCAGCAGCGCGAAGCCGAGCACGACCCAGGCGATGATCCACGGGGCGAGCAGGAGCGCGCCGCTGGGGCTCAGGCCGAACTCGCCGCCGGGGGTCAAGAGCAGGCCGGCCGGGCGGGCGAGCGCGAGCCCGGTCATGCCCCCGAGCGCTGCGCCCAGCAGGCGGATCGAACGGATCAAGGGTTCCTCGGTCGGGACCGCCTGCCGGACACGGTCGTCCAGCCCCTGTCGGCGGCGTTCACCGCGCTCACCCTAGCATCGCGGGATGAGAGATTGCTACGGTTCGATCGTCCGCGCCGGTATCGTCGGGCCCCAACCCCGATCCGAGGGCCAGTTCGATCGCCGCACGCAGCGACGCCGCCTGGTGGACCTCGATGCCCGGCGTGGGCCCAAGCGCCCGGCGCGCATCGTGCGGCACGATCGCCCGCCGGAAGCCGAGCCGCGCGGCCTCGGCGAGCCGGCGCTCGATGCCGGTGACGGAGCGCAGCTCGCCGAGCAGGCCCACCTCCCCGATGGCCACGGTGCCGCGGATGACGGGCCGGTCGCGGAGCGATGATGCGAGCGCCAGCGCGAGCGGCAGGTCGAGGCCCGGCTCGGCCAGGCTGAGCCCGCCCGCGAGGTTGGCATAGACATCGTGGCTGGCGATCGGCAGCCCGGCCCGGCGGCCCAGGACGGCCACGAGCAACGCGAGCCGGGTGGGATCCATGCCGCTCGCTCGTCGGGCCGGCGTGCCATAGCCCGACGGCGACACGAGCGCCTGCACCTCGACCAGCAGCGGCCGGCTGCCCTCCAGGGTGGGCGCCACGACGCTGCCGGGTGCCGGCTCGTCGAGCTCGACGAGGAACGCCCGTCCCGGGTCGAGCACCTCGCTGAGCCCCAGCTCGCGCATCTCGAACACGCCGATCTCCTCGGTCGAGCCAAAGCGGTTCTTCGTGGCGCGGAGCAGCCGCAGCGCCGCGTATCGCTCACCCTCGAGCGAGAGCACGGCGTCGACGAGGTGCTCGAGCGTCCGGGGCCCGGCGATGGTCCCGTCCTTGGTCACGTGGCCTACGAGCACCACCGGCAGGCCCTGGCCTTTTGCCAGCTCCATCAGCCGGAGCGCCGATTCACGCACCTGCCCCACGCTCCCCGCCGCGCCGTCGACATCGTCGACCGTGGCGGTCTGGATCGAGTCGACGACCAGCAGATCCGGCCGCGCGGACGCACCCAGCTCGACGATCCTGCCGACGTCCGATTCGGCGACGACCGAGACGCGCTCGCCGGCCGATCGCTCGAGCAGGCCCAGCCGCGATGCCCGGAGGCGGACCTGCGCGGCCGATTCCTCCCCGGTGGCATAGAGCACCGAGCCGCCGCCGTCCGCGATCCCGGCCGCCGCCTGGAGGAGCAGCGTCGATTTGCCCACGCCCGGTTCGCCGCCCAGCAGCACGATCGAACCTGGCACCAGGCCCCCGCCGAGGACGCGATCGAGCTCGGTGATGCCGGCCGGCCGGCGCGGCAGGTCGGCGCTTCCGATGGAGAGGAGCGACGCGGGCTCCGGCCGATGGGCAGGCGCGCCGGGTGTAGAGCGCCGGCCGTCGCTCGCGCGCACGACCGTCTCGACGAGGCTGTTCCAGCTGCCGCAGACGCGGCATTGCCCTTCCCAGCGGGCGAAATGCTCGCCGCACGACTGACAGACGAATCGGTTTCTGGGCCGGGCCACGCGCTGGTCCGGCGGGCGCGACTAGCGCGCCTCGACCGGCGTCTTCGCCTCGGCCGCGCGGATGTCGAGGCCGGCCTCGGGGTCCCTGTCGACTACGATCGTGGTGCCCGGCTCGTACTTGCCCAGCAGCAGGTGCTCGGCGAGGACGTCCTCGATCATGTTCTGGATGACCCGGCGGAGTGGCCGCGCGCCGTAGGCCGGGTCGTAGCCCAGCTTGATGAGGTGATCCTTCGCTGCCTGGGTCACGTCGAGGCTCATCTGCTGCGCCTTGAGCTGTACGCGCACGCGGGCCAGCATGAGCTCGACGATCTGGCGAATCTCGTCGACCGTCAGGGAGCGGAAGACGACGGTCGAGTCGATCCGGTTGAGGAACTCCGGACGGAAGTTCTGCTTGAGCTCGGCCGCGACCTTCTCCTTGATGATCTCGTACGACGTCTCCGCGCGGGCCGCCTCCGTATCGCCCATCGCCCGGAAGCCGAGCGTCGCGTTGGTCTGGAGGGACTTCGCGCCCAGGTTCGAGGTCATCACGATGATCGTGTTGCGGAAGTCCACCCGCCGGCCCTTCGCGTCCGTCAGCTGCCCGTCCTCGAGGATCTGGAGCAGGATGTTGAACACCTCGGGGTGCGCCTTCTCGACCTCGTCGAGCAGCACGACCGCGTAGTTCTTGCGGCGGACCGCCTCGGTCAGCTGGCCACCCTCGTCGAAGCCCACGTAGCCGGGGGGCGCCCCGACGAGCCGGCTGACGTTGTGGCGCTCCATGAACTCGCTCATGTCGATCTTGATGAGCGCGTCCTCGCTGCCGAACATGAACTCGGCGAGCGCCTTGGCGAGCTCCGTCTTCCCGACTCCGGTGGGGCCGAGGAAGATGAACGAGCCGATGGGCCGCTTGGGGTCCTTGAGACCGGCGCGCGCCCGGCGGACGGCCTTCGAGATGATCTCGATGGCTTCCTGCTGGCCGATGACGCGCTGGTGAAGCGCGTCCTCCATGTTCAGCAGCCGCTCCGACTCCTGCTCGGAGATGCGGGTGACCGGGATCCCGGTCCACATCGCCACGACCTGCGCGATCTCCTCCTCGTCGACGGTGGGCTGGTCGCCCGAGATCTGCGCCTGCCACTCACTGCGGAGCGTCTCGACCTTCTCGCGCGCGGCGGCCTCGGTCTCACGCAGGGTCGCTGCCGTCTCGTACTCCTGGGCGTTGATCGCGGCGTCCTTCTCCTTGGTGATCTTGTCCAGTTCCTTCTGCGCGGTACGCAGCGCCGGCGGCGCGGACGCGTGGCGGAGGCGGACGCGCGATGCGGCCTCGTCGATCAGGTCGATCGCCTTGTCCGGCAGGTGGCGATCCGTGATGTACCGGATCGACAGGTCCGCGGCGGCCTTGACCGCAAGGTCCGTGATGGTGACCTTGTGGTGCTGCTCGTAGCGCTCGCGGATGCCCAGCAGGATCTCGATCGTCTGCTCGAGCGTGGGCTCCTCGACCATGACCGGCTGGAAGCGCCGCTCGAGGGCAGCGTCGCGCTCGATGTATTTGCGGTACTCGTCGAGGGTGGTGGCCCCGATGCACTGGAGCTCGCCCCGCGACAGCGGCGGCTTGAGGATGTTGGCCGCGTCGATCGCGCCCTCCGCCGCGCCCGCGCCGACGAGCGTGTGCAGCTCGTCGATGAACAGCACCGCGTCATTCGTGTTGCGGAGCTCCTCGATGATCTTCTTGAGCCGCTCCTCGAACTCGCCGCGGTACTTCGTGCCCGCCACGAGCGAGCCGATGTCCAGGGTCAGCACGCGCTTGTTGGCCAGCGTCTCGGGGATGTCGCCGCTCACGATCCGATGAGCGAGGCCCTCCGCGATGGCCGTCTTGCCGACTCCCGGCTCGCCGATCAGAGCAGGGTTGTTCTTGGTCCGGCGCGACAGGATCTGGATGACCCTTTCGATCTCCTTCTCCCGCCCGATGACCGGGTCGAGCTTGCCCGAGCGGGCGAGCTCCGTGAGGTTGATCCCCAGCTGGTCGACGGTCGGCGTCTTGCTGGCGCGCTTGGTCTCCTGCGACGGACCGGCGGAGGAGCTCTGTGACAGGACCCGGATGACCTCGTGGCGGACCTTGTCGAGGTTGACGCCCAGGCTCTCGAGGACGCCCGCGGCAATCCCCTCCCCTTCGCGGACGAGGCCAAGGAGCAGGTGCTCCGTGCCGATGTAGTTGTGACCGAGGCGGCGAGCCTCGTCGATGGCCAGCTCGATGACGCGCTTCGCGCGAGGCGTCAGCCCCACCTCGCCCACGACGGGCCGGTCGCCGCGGCCGATGATGAACTCGACCGCCGTCCGGACCTTGGCCAGCTCGACGTTCATGTTCTCGAGCACGCGCGCGGCGACTCCCTCGCCCTCCCGAACGAGCCCCAGGAGCAGGTGCTCCGTGCCGATGTAGTTGTGGTTGACGCGCTGCGCCTCGTCCTGGGCAAGCGTCAGGACCTTGCGAGCGCGATCGGTGAACTTGTCGAAGCGATCCAAGATCGAACGCCTGTTCCTTTCCGGAGCCCGCCGGAGCGTCCTTTCGGCCATGCTAGCACGACCGTTCTGCTTCGCGACCGCCTCCCGGCAGGTCACGCTGGGTCGCCCGCGGCGGCCCGACCTGGTGGACGCGGGTCCACCGTGTCCACTTCCAGAATCGCCGAGAACGCCGTCCCCGGATGCCGTCCAGAGGTACCGAAAACGGCTAAGGAATCGCAACGGCGGCGGCGGACATGGAACGACCCGCCTGCCGGCGGGTCGTCCTGAGCAGCCTGCACCCGGTTCAGGCCGGTCGGTCGGCCTCATCGGCGGGAGGGACCGCGTCGGGCTCGCCGGCAGCGCCATCGGTGGCGCTGGCGTCGTCGGCGCCCTCCGCTGGCAGCTCGCCCTGGGCCGGGTCGGCCGAAGACGCCTCGAGTGGCTCGTCGGCAGGCGACGTGTCGGCGGCCGCGTCACCCTCGATGGCCTGCGGCGCGGCATTGGCGGCCGGTGCGGGCTCGGAGGTGTCCGCGCCGCCCTCCGCCGGCAGTGCGCCGGCGTTCGGGTCGGGTGGCTGCACATCGGTCGCCGACTCGACGGCAGTGGATTGGGGTGCTTCCGGCTCCGCGATCGCGTCGCCCTGAGCGGTCTCGTCCGCCGGCGCGACGCCCGACGGGCCGGTGGCGGGAGCCGACAGTGCCTGCTCGTCTTCCGGCGCCAGCACCGGCGGCTCGGCCTGGGCGACCGGCTCGTCGGCGACCGGCGGCTCGGCCTGGGCGACCGGCTCGTCGGCGACCGGCGGCTCGGTCTGGGCGACCGGCTCGTCGGCGACCGGCGGCTCGGTCTGGGCGACCGGCTCGTCGGCGACCGATTCGTCGGGCGCCTGCGAGCGTGCCTCCTCCGAGGCTGCGACCTGCTCGCGGACCTGGGCGAAGGCGGAGGCCAGCGTGTTGTCG
>Ga0136617_10006759_pt1 | contig 10228 bp, 8 predicted proteins | sample AntDrymUQ3222106_2_FD_129672 | JGI IMG/M metagenome (GOLD analysis project Ga0136617, IMG submission 129672) | Polar desert sand microbial communities from Dry Valleys, Antarctica - metaG UQ322 (21.06) | ecosystem: Environmental > Terrestrial > Soil > Desert | place: Antarctica: Dry Valley... | reverse complement strand
GGCAAAGCGTGGCTCAGATTAAATGCCGCAAAATTGGTTTTGAAAAATTACGAGAAAGAATTAAACCGACAATTTTGGACGCAGAATACGCTTTGGATTTTTTCGCCCGCGTTGTTTTTCTACAACGATTTCTGCGCTCTGCTGTCGCGCAAAATCGTCTGGCGTGGTATCGGCTACGAACTTAAGTCTCACGATAAAACTATTGTAATTCAAGCGGATACAACGCCGCATTGATTGGTTTCATCTGACGGCTGACGAGTTTTAATTTAGTATAATTTATCAAAAGCAAGGTATTTTAATAATTATGTCTGAAATTTCTAATTACAAATATGCCCGATGTTTCGCTTTTTTACTCATAATTTTGTGTTTTGCTCCCGCCGTCGAAGCACAGGAAAAAACCGAGCGCAAGCCAAACATATTCAAGCGGCTAATCAGAAAAGTTGACGGAAAAAAAGATGCTGTGCCAAAGCCGGTTGCCGTCGAAGAGAAAAAGGACGATGTGCCGCAAACGGTTGCGGTCGAGAAGAAAAAAGGCAGATTGCCGGTGATTATCATTCCGGGTTTAATCGGTTCGGAACTAGTTAATAAAAACACGGGCGAAAAAGTTTGGTTTGACCTTCTGCGGTCAGGCGACGATAACTTGCGGCTGCCGATTTCGCCTAACATTGCGGCAAATCGGGACAATCTCGTGCCGCGTGATATTTTGCGGAAAATTCAACTCATACGACTTACGCCGGAAATTGAAATTTATCAGAAATTGATTGAATCGCTCGAAGCCGACGGTTACACCGAAGGCAAAATAGACGCGCCGCCTGAAAATGGTTCTGCCGATACTTTTTATGTTTTTCCCTACGATTGGCGGCTCGATAATGTTGAAAACTCACGGATTTTATTAGAGAAATTGGACGAACTTCGCACAAAATTAGAGCGTCCCGACTTAAAATTCAATATCGTCGCGCATTCGATGGGCGGATTGATTGCGCGATACGCAGCGATGTATGGCAAAGCGGATTTGACGGCGCGAAACCCAAGACCGACGTGGAAAGGCGCGTCTTATTTTAATAATATCTCGCTGGTTGCTACGCCCAACGGCGGTTCGCTGTCCGCGCTCAATTCTTTGCTCAACGGTTTTTCGCTGTTCGGCGGCGGTAAAATCAACCTTCCTTTTATCCAAAATTTATCGAAATACGATTTATTCACGATTCCTTCGATTTACCAACTTCTTCCGCACGCCAATATGGTTCGCGCTTTTGATGAAGATTTAAAGCCGATAAAGGTTGATATTTACAATCAGGCGACGTGGGAAAAATACGGTTGGGCGGCTTACGGCGACGAAGATTTTTCCAAGAAAAGCGAAAATGCGACAACCGAACAAGCAAAGGCTTATTTCAAAGCCGTTCTGCTCCGCGCTAAATTATTTCATTCTGCTTTAGACAGAAAACCGACAAGAAGAAATCCGTTTCCGATTTATTATTTCGGTTCGGAATGCAAACCGACGATTGACGGAATGATTCTTTACAAAAGCCCGAAAGATAACGCTTGGAAAACGGAATTCGAGGCTGATTCATATACCAAAAGAGACGGCACAAAGGTTACCAAAGAAGAGCTTGAAAAAGTTTTATATTCACCGGGCGACGGCGTTGTGCCGAAACGCTCGCTGATTGCTTCTTTGTTCAATATCGGTAAATTAAAGTCAGGTTCATTAGAGGAGTTGACCGTCGCGTGCAGTGAGCATAATCGTCTCACTGGCGACGCAATTATCGGTAAAAGTCTTTTGAACATCTTAAATCTTTCAATCAGCAAAATGACCAATGAAACCGTTAAATCGGTAACGTCTAAAAAGCAAGCCAATTAAATCAACTGAACTTGGGACAATATAAGGTTTATCAGACAAAAATAAAAGGCGATTCATCCCGAATCGCCTTTCTATATTTAATTGTATTCTTGATTTAGTTAGATAACTTGGCTAAAAGCGACTGAAATTATCGGAATGAGCATTTTACGCTTTATACCACCGACATTTTCCTTGTCATCAACTTCCCCGTTATCAACCTCGTCCCTTTTTATAAAAACCTTTCCGAACCTTCACCGGCTTTTACCGGCTCAAAATGTCCGGTGGTGTTTCGACTGAATTTTCTATCATATCTTATCACCTCCTGTTTTTAAGACTAACCGAAAACTAAGCGGCTTGTCAAAGTTCTTTATGATAAAAGCATCATTTATTTTCTAATGACGCGCATAATTTCGGACGGCGAACTTTCCGTCCCGCGTGAATCAACGGCGCGGACGTAATAAAAATAAACTTCGCCCGACTCTACACCTTCGTCCTTAAATTCCGTCGTCGGCAGAAGTTCTTGGTTGCGCCGTTCCCATTGGTCAAGCGGCAATTTTGCATCGGCGGAGCGATACATATTATAACCCGCAAAATCAACCAGCGGATTTTGCTCAAATCGGTTTCCTGCGTGGTCTGTAAAAGTCATCTGCGGCGTAAAAGGCGCACTTTCGTTGCCTTCCGCGTCAACCTGCGTGAGTTTGTAAAAATAACGCTCGCCGAGCGCGGCGACTTGGTCGTTAAAATTACCGTCAGGAATCGGTTCATCCGTCAACCTTTCCCAGAATACAAAAGGCAGACTTTCATTGACCGAGCGATAGACGTGAAAGCCGATGTATTTTTTATCAATTCTATTTAACAGTTTTTTCTTTAGCTTATTTTTATATTTTTGCTTCATAAACAGCTTTATTTTATAAGATAAAAAAAGGCGACTCAAAATTGAATCGCCTTTCGTCATTAAATCAACCGTTAATCGTGGCTTCGATGGTTTCGCTCCATTCGCCGCGTTCGCCTGATTTTGAAAGCCAGCGGAGCAGATAATAAACCTTTTTGCCCGCGTCCGCCATCGTGTAAAAGGCGACGTAAGGCGAATCGGTATCGGTGGCGACATAGTTGTAATCGCTTTCCGAAGTCGGCGGCGCAGTTCCGATAAAACGCCAGATTTCACAGCCTTGCATACCTTTCGGCTTGGCTCTTTTGTCGGGCGTTGCCGAATCGCGGAAATGAATCGTGTGCCTTAATTTTCCGTAATCAACCGAACCCAGCGGCGCGGTGGTCGGCGCGGGCGACGCGGTTTTGACCGTATCGCGCGGCGGCAAACCGGCAGAGGCAAGCGCGGCATCCGTCACGGTCTTATCCGCATATATCACATTTCGCTGACCGCGCAGTTCGTCCAGCACATTTTTTCTGAAATCGTTTTTTCCTTGATTTTTCCCGTCGTAATCCATCTGCACCGCGTCCCAAGCGTCAAGTGCCGTTTCAAAACCGTCGTTAAAACCTTTGACGGCGTTGGCTTCGGCAACCGTCAAGTTCAACATCGAAGGATTGGCAGTCAATTTCCCTTCATATACACGCGCTTCCGCCAGCAAATCACGGTCGGACAGATTTCCCAAATCTTTACTACTTAACATATTTATATCTCCTGAAATTTTTGAATTTCGGCAGGCAAAAGTTGAGTTTATCGGCTATTACGTTAGGCTGCGCTTAAATTTTCAGAGGCGTAACTTGTGAAATAGTCACCAAAGTTTTGCTTGCCGATGTCCACTTTTATAAACCAACTTCACTATTTAAGCAAGAACTTTTTTACTTTTGAAAAAAAAGACCGCGCTGAACCGTTTTCCGCTATCGCTAAACCTGATTCAGTCATCACTAAAAGGAATTTAGTTTGCGCTGAACGTAATTCAGCGCAAACTAAATGATATTCAGCACGAACCGCAAATGATTCAGCGATAACTAAACCACTGTCAGCCGCCGCTAAAAACGATTCAGCCACAACTAAAATCATTTCAGCAAACAACAAAAATCGTCAAAATACCCATAACGATTGAGATGACGTGGGGCGAAACCGCCGCCACGCCCGTTTGAGTTCAACGGACAACGCAATAACAAAGTCGCTGTTTCGCCCTCACGTCCATTGAATTGTTCGACATTGCGTTAAAATACGTTCGGCGATTTTTCATCTCCTTTTTTCAAGCGTAACATATAACTTTTCGGCGGTAACTGTTTGTCTGTTGGAACTTCTTTCCACTTTAGAAATAAACCGTTTTTGTCTTGCACTTCTTGGACTCGCTCCAAATCGCTGTATGTTGCGCTGTATCTTCGACGTTCTCTTTGTTTCTTAGGCTTCTGCATTGCGAAAGTCCAACAACATTCTGATTCTGATTCAACAGCAATATGCCAGCGTCCGCTTTCGTCGAGTTCGATGTAATAAATCGAGGTTGTCGGGTCGCCTTCGACAGAATAAAAAGTTGCGGTTACTTTCGTGCGGTGTTGTTTTGACCATTGTTGCCACAAATACTCTCTAAATTCTTCGCGCTCTGCTCTCAGAGTTTTAAGTTTGCTCCAACTGAAATCATAAGTTTTGCCTTGTTCATAAAGCGATAAATCACGATTTGAGTTATTCGGTAAGGTTTCTTTGCTTTGAGACAAAACAACATTTGTGTTTGGCACACGCATTAGAAATGCCAGAGCAAAAGCAATGCTCAAAATTAAAATAGAAACTATGAAATACTTTTTCTGCATAAGCCGATTACATTATAACAAGGAAGATGTCGAACTTTGTATTCAACCGAATTATTTCGGTGTTATACCGACTTTTTTATACCTTAGTTTTACCGATGAAGTCAATAAACATCTGATGTGTGATTTAATTTCAAGGTAAAAAATAAATTCCGTATAACTATTTATGCGGAATTATCAAAAAATTCAAAAAAGCAAAATAAAAAGGCGAAGACAAGCCTCGCCTTTTGATGATTGTGTCAAAAACTATTCCGCTTGCGCCGCCGCTTTTTCGGGAACGGCGCGGGCATCTTCGATATTTTTGGTTTTCTCGAAAGTTTTGTCAGCCGCTTCGATGCGCGGCGCGGCTAAACCTAATTCCTGTTGCCGCCAAAGGTTTGAAACGAGCAATTCTCTAATGAACGTCATTTCTTTGGGCAGACGGTCGTAGAGTTTATAGAAAAGGTCGTCGTGCGAAGCGATTTCTTTAAGCCACAAATCGCGGTCGAGGTGCATTACTTTGTCGAAATCTTCGCGGGTGAAATCTTCCATTCCGCGCCAGTCCATATCTTCGTAGCGCGGCTGCCAGCCCAAAGGCGTTTCGACACCGATTGATTTGCCGCGTGAGCGTTCGACAACCCATTTCAGAACGCGCATATTTTCGCCGAAACCGTCCCACAAAAATTTGCCGTCTTCGTCTTTCAAAAACCAATTGACCGAGAAAATGCGCGGCGGTTCGGGGATGCTTCTGCCGAAATTTAGCCAGTGCGCGAAATAATCGCCCATGTGATAGCCGGCAAACGGAAGCATCGCAAACGGGTCGCGGCGGACTTCGCCGATATTGCCGAAAGCGGCGGCGGTCATCTCACTTCCCATTGTTGCCGCCATATAAACGCCGAACGCCCAATTGAAAGATTGTTGAATCAAAGGCACAACCGAGTTTCTGCGTCCGCCAAAGATGAACGCCGAAACGGGAACGCCTTTCGGGTCGTCGAAGCGTTCGTCAATCACCGGACATTGAATCGAAGGCGCGGTAAAACGTGCATTTGGATGCGCGGCGGGTTTTTCGCTTTTGGGTGTCCAATCGTTACCTTGCCAGTCAATCACGTGCGCGGGTTTTTCGCCGTCCATTCCTTCCCACCAAACGTCGCCGTCGTCTGTTAATGCAACATTGGTAAAAATCGTGTTTTCTTTGACCGAATCCATTGCGTTCGGATTGGTTTTATAATTCGTGCCAGGAGCAACGCCGAAAAACCCGGCTTCGGGGTTAATGGCGTGGAGTTTGCCGTGTTCGTCGGGTTTAATCCAAGCAATGTCGTCGCCGACTGTGGTAACTTTCCAGCCTTCTTCCTGAAAAGGTTTCGGCGGAATGAGCATTGCAAAATTCGTTTTTCCGCAAGCCGACGGAAAAGCGGCGCAGACATAATCTTTGCGTCCGTCGGGCGATTGAACGCCGACAATAAGCATGTGTTCCGCAAGCCAGCCTTCTTTTTGTCCAATGGTCGAAGCGATTCTGAGTGCCAGACATTTTTTGCCCAAAAGCGCGTTTCCGCCGTAGCCCGAACCGTAGGAAATGATTGAGCGTTCTTCGGGAAAATGGACGATATATTTATCTTTCGGGTCGGGCGAGCAAGCCCATTCAACGTCTTGCTGACCTTCGGCAAGCGGCATTCCGACTGAATGAAGACAATGAACAAAATCGCCGTCGCCCAAGGCTTCGAGAGCTTTGTTGCCCATCCGCGTCATAATTTTCATATTGACGACAGCGTAGGGCGAATCGGTAATCTGCACTCCGAACTGCGAAATCGGAGAGCCAATCGGTCCCATACAAAACGGAATGACGTAGAGCGTTCTGCCCGTCATCGCGCCGTCAAATTTGGCATTTAAAATCCCTTTCATTTCTTTGGGATTCATCCAATTATTCGTCGGTCCGGCGTCGCCTTTCGAGAGCGAACAAATGTATGTTCGGTCTTCGACACGCGCCACGTCCGACGGATGCGAACGCGCCAAGAATGAATTCGGACGCTTTTCGGGATTCAAGCGGATAAATGTTCCGCTTTCGACCATTTCTTCACACAGACGGTCGTATTCTGCCTCAGAACCGTCGCACCAATGTACCGCGTCGGGCTGGCAGAGTTCAACTACTTTCGTTACCCAATTAATCAATTCTTCGTTTGTTACATTCGACGGAATGTTTAAATTTGTCATAAAATTTCTCTCCAAAATATTCCAATAAAGGCTTTTTAAATGTTGGTTTTGTAAAACTAAAAAAAATAAACGAGCAATAACGACTCGTTTTCGGGATTTATTCAACAATCTTACCACAAGATAACAAAAATTAAAGGCTTGCCCTTTGTTTTCTCAAGAGTTTTGAACGGTTTTCTTTCAAGGTATGCAAAATCACGGCGGAGATGATAACTATGCCGCCGAGAATTGCCCATTTTGAAGGCGTTTCGCTGAGAAAAAGAAAAACCCAAATCGGATTTAGCAAAGGCTCAATAAAGCCGATAATGCTTGCATCCAAACTTCTCACGCCGGCGGCAATTCCTTTTGTGAACAGAAGGTAGGCAATACCGATTTGAAAAATCCCCAAAAACAAAATTGCTAAAACATCATTTGAGGAAATCGCGGCGGGCGGATTTTTCCAGACCAGCGGAAGCATAAAAAGAACAATTAAAATATTGCCGTAGAAAACCGACAGTGCCGGATTTTTATTTTCCAGCGAGCGCGGATGACGCAGAAAAATAAAATACAATCCGAAGAAAACTCCCGAAGCAAGCGCGGCAATGTTGCCGGCAAAAATATCGGTGGCTAGTTTGTTTTCAGAATTTTGAGGTTCAAGAAAAAACAAGCTCATTCCGGCAAGACAAACAACGACCGTCAGTAAATCCGAAACGCGAAACTTTTCCTTTAAGATAAACGGAGCGAAAATCAAAATATAAACCGGCGCGGTGTATTGCAGAAAAATCGCATTGGCGGCAGTCGTCGTTTTATTGGCATAAACAAAGCAACTTAAAGTTCCGGCATACAGAAACGAACTCAAAAGCGTGAAAGCGTCGAGCTTCAAGCCTTTTTTATAAGTAAAGACGGCAACCGTTATCGCGGCAAAAAGCGAACGCCCAAGATTAACGGAAAAAGCATTAAGCGTCGTCAGTTTGATAAAAAGTCCGCCTGTACTCCAAAGTAAAACCGCCAAGACAATCAACGTCATTGGCGGAAAGTTTGGAGAGTTTTTGTTGTCATCCATTGTTTGATAATTCTAATACGAAAATAAAGTAGGTTACGGAAACGATTAGATGATAGAATTTTTCTGCATATAAAAAAGAATAATTACTAGCGCATCCGCAACTAAAATGAATACACTAGCGAAAAAATTATGAACAATCAAACTATTGCAGATATTTACGCGGCGAACGACAAAGTCCGCAAACAACTAAAAAACACCGTTTCTGATTTAACCGACGAGAATGCGTCCGTTTTGCCCGAAGGCGAAAAGTGGAGTATTGCCCATCTTGTCGAGCATATCGCCACTGTCGAAAACGGAATGGCAAAAATTTCCGCCAAATTGTTGAAACAAGCGCAAGCCGTCGGCAAACAAGCGGACGGTTCGGCAAAGTTATCGGAAACTTTTGCCCAAAAAGCCGCCGGCATAAGAGACCAAAAACTCGAAGCACCCGAAATGGTGCGTCCGACCGGCAATAAAACAATCGCCGAATCTCTAGCAAAGATGGAAGAAAACCGACGAATTCTCGAAGAATTACGCCCGCTTTTTGAATCGGTAGAATGTTCGGATTTTACATTTCCGCATCCGGCTTTTGGCGAATTGACCGCGCACGAATGGCTGACGCTGATTGGAGGACACGAAGCGCGGCATCTCCGGCAACTCGAAAATATGTTGGCGAAAGCGAAACAATAAAAAAAGCCTCGACTGCGGAGGGACTTGCAATCGAGGCTCAATCTTCAAACAATTATTTTGTATAAATAATAGCAATATTGTCTGAAGCGGCATATTGGATGGCTCAGTCTATTCAACCGTTGCTTCAAGACTTTTTAGACGCGCTCGAATAACGATGTCAACAACTGCGCTAATTTTACTGATAATGTTGTTTTTTGTAACGAGTGTGGTCGGCGTTGTTACGGGCAGCAATTCCTTGATAACCGTTCCTGTGATGTTTCAATTCGGCATTGACCCGAAAGTTGCGGTGGCGACAAATATGTTTGGCTTGACGTTTATGTCAATCGGCGCGACGATTCCATTCGTTAAGCAAAAGGCAATTGATTACAGACGAATTTCGCCATTAGTTTTACTGACGCTTATCGGTTCGGCACTCGGCGCGATGTTGGTCGGGTTGATTTCAACCAAAACAATACCGATAATCGTTTCTGTTTCGATGATTGCCGTAACAGTTTTTACTTTTATAAAGCGCGACGCGGGCGTGGCAAAGGTTGAAAATGTTTCGCCAAACTCGCAAAAAATTACTTACGTCTTAACCTTTCTGCTGGGAATTTTCGGCGGACTTTATAGCGGCGGTTACGTTACGATGCTGACGGCTTGTTTTGTCGCCTTTTTTGGAATGACTTTCTCGGAAGCCGTCGCCAACACAAAATTTATCAACATTTTTTCGTCTTCGATTGCCACGCTTATTTTTATGTGGCAAGGTTTAGTTGATTACAAACTCGGCGCGATTTTAGCCGTCGTAATGTTTTTAGGAGCTTTTGCGGGAGCGCATTTCGTTACGCGCATCAACGATTTGTGGCTCAAACGGATTTTTTTAACCACAGTTTTGCTTTTAGCGATAAAAACCATTTTTGATTTTATTTAATGCTTAATTACACACCTTCAACCGTCGCACATATCACAAGCGAACTCCATAAAGTCATTGTCGGACAAGACGAAGTTATCGAACAAATTTTGGTTGCCGTTCTCGCCGAAGGACACGCATTGCTCGAAGGCGTTCCCGGCACGGCGAAGACTTTGACCGTCAAAACTTTGGCGCGGATTATCGGCGCACGGTTTTCGCGGATTCAGTTCACGCCCGACTTGATGCCGTCGGATATTACGGGAACGAATGTTTTTAATATGCAGAGTTCGGAATTTTCTTTGCGTCCGGGTCCGATTTTTACCGACATTTTGCTCGGCGACGAAATCAACCGCACACCGCCGAAAACGCAAGCCGCACTGCTCGAAGCGATGGAAGAGAGACAAGCGACGATTGACGGCAAACGCTACAAACTTTCGCCGCTTTTTACCGTCCTTGCAACCGAAAATCCAATTGAATACGAAGGAACTTATCCGCTTCCCGAAGCCCAACTCGATAGATTTTTGATGAAAATTCTGATTGATTATCCAACCCAAGACGCGGAATTAGAAATCGTTTCGCGTTGGGACGCGGGCTTTAATTCGCGTCATTTGGAAGCGGTGAACGTGCAGCCTTTGGCGGACGCAAATTCGATTCAGAATTGCCGCAGTGAGATAAAAGCGATGCGAACCGAACCCGGCGTTCAGAAATACATCGTCGAAATCGTTCATAAAACGCGGACACATCCGACGATTCTTTACGGCGCAAGTCCACGCGCTTCGGTTGCGCTTCTTTTATGTTCAAAAGCACTCGCGGCGATTCGCGGACGCGATTTTTCCACGCCCGACGATGTGCGCGATGTCGCCTTGCCCGTTTTGCG
>Ga0136617_10006758_pt1 | contig 10228 bp, 8 predicted proteins | sample AntDrymUQ3222106_2_FD_129672 | JGI IMG/M metagenome (GOLD analysis project Ga0136617, IMG submission 129672) | Polar desert sand microbial communities from Dry Valleys, Antarctica - metaG UQ322 (21.06) | ecosystem: Environmental > Terrestrial > Soil > Desert | place: Antarctica: Dry Valley... | reverse complement strand
GTGGCCCAACGCCTGCCCGACGCCAGCGAGTCCAACCGCGCTCTGATCTGGTACGGCGTGACCCGGGCAACGATGGTGCGCCGCTGGCGGTTCCCGAAGCCCGCGGTCTCGGTCGGCGGCGACATCTGAACGCGCGGATCACTCGGCGGACAGACTCATCGGACCGTAGATCTCGTTCTCGCCCGCCAAGAGAGTGACCGCAGCAACCCCCTGATCGGCAAGCTCGCCGAACTTCTCCCCGAGCCAACTCTCGGCGTCGGACCGGCTCTCGAAGACCTCGGCGTCAGGAGTCTTCAGGGGTGCACCCCCTTCGTCTTCGTATCGCCACGTCCAGCTCATCCCACCAGGCTATCCAGGTCTATCGAACGTGGGAGTCGACGAAGGGTGGCTTGATCACAGTGACGGCCAATGGCCGGCCCCGGACATCGACCCGGAGGTCGATCCCGCTGGCGATCCCGATTCCGCGCTTCAGCAGGGCCAAGCCGATGCCGACTCGCAAGGACGGAGAGAACGTGCCGCTGGTCGTCTGGCCGATCACGCTCCCGGCCTCGTCCAGTACCGGCAGGTGCGGGCGAAGAATGCCGCGGCCCGAGGCGCGCAGCCCCCAGAGCAGGCGTGCGGCTCCCGCCTGCTTCTCGGCGAGCAACGCAGCGCGGCCCCAGAACGCCGGCTTGTCCCAACCCACGGCCCAGCCGCTGCGGGCCTGGTTGGGAGTGATGTCCAGTGACAAGTCCTGCCCGTGCAGGGGATAGCCCATCTCGGTACGCAGGGTGTCTCGGGCACCCAGACCGGCCGGTCGGATCCCGTACTCGGCTCCGGCGTCCATGACCGCGTCCCACAGTGCCGGCCCGGCCGCCGATCGGACGATCAGTTCGTACCCATGCTCCCCGGTGTAACCGGTCCGGCACACGGTCACCGACGCGGCGTCGGTTCTCGAAGAGGTCCACGACGTCTCGGTGAAGCTCATGTAGTCGTGATCGGCGGGTAACCCGATCGCGGCCAGGACCTCGGCCGATCGGGGGCCTTGTACGGCCAGGACGACGAAGTCCGCGTGTTGGTCCACCACCTCGACGCCCTCGGGTGCCATCTCACGGAGCCGCCGCACCACTTCGGCGGTGTTGGCCGCGTTCGGGACCAGGAAGACCTCGTCGGGGCCGCGCAGATAGGCGATCAGGTCGTCGACCACACCACCCGAGGCCTCGTCGCAACACAGGCTGTACTGTGCCTGGCCGGGCGCGATCCGGCCGAGGTCATTGGACAGGCAGGAGTTGAGGAAGGCCGCGGCTCCCGGTCCGGACACCGTGGCCTTGCCGAGGTGCGAGACATCGAACAGGCCGACGGCCGTCCGTACCGCGAGGTGCTCGGCGAGCACTCCGCCGCCATCGCCGGGGTACTCGACCGGCATCGTCCAGCCACCGAAGTCGGCCCACTTGGCGCCCAGTGCCTGGTGCCGTTCGTGCAGCGGTGAACGTCGTGCGGTCATGGCCGACACGCTAGTGGCCAGAAGTTTCTGTCCCGGCGGGAATGCGGACCCCGCAGCATGGCATTATCGAACTATGCATGCTTCCCGAATCCGTCTTGTGGGCCGTGCCCATATCGACTTCGGACGGGTACGCAGCATGATCTGTCGACTCGGCTGACGCGCACCCGCCCCAGTCGCCGGGCGCGTATCGGCTCGGCGTGGCCGGTCGGGTAGTCACTCCTCCCGGCCACCCGTACGTCGGCACCGTACCCAGGAATCCGTGCCGACCGCTGATTCGCGTCCCCTCCCCGAGGACGTCAGATGAGCACCACCGCCCGCCCCCGCGGCCAAGGCCAATGGGCACTCGGTCATCACGAACCACTGAACATCAACGAGCGGGTCAAGGCCGATGCGGCACCGCTGGGAGTCCGCGAGCGGATCGAGACCCGTTACGTGCACACCGGATTTATCGGTATCGATCCGGCCGATCTTCGTAACCGATTCCGCTGGTGGGGCCTCTACACCCAGCGCCGGCCCGGCATCGACGGAGGTCGTACCGCGAGCCTCGAGCCGCACGAACTCGAAGACGAGTACTTCATGCTGCGGATTCGGATCGACGGCGGGGCGCTGAGCACCGACCAATTGCGGGTGATCGGCGAGATCTCCACGTTGTACGGGCGGGACTCCGCCGATCTCACCGACCGGCAGAACATCCAGCTGCATTGGATCCGGATCGAAGACGTTCCAGACATCTGGCATCGCCTGGAAGGGGTCGGTCTGCAGACCACCGAGGCCTGCGGGGACTGCCCGCGGGTCATCCTCGGTTCCCCGGTGGCAGGCATCGCCGAGGACGAGTTGCTCGACCCGAGCCCCGTCATCGAGGAGATCAAGGCCCGCTTCATCGGCGATCCGTCTTTCGCCAACCTGCCGAGGAAGTACAAGACCGCGATCAGCGGGATGCCGGTCAGCGACGTCGTGCACGAGATCAACGACATCGCGCTGATCGCGGTCGAGCATCCTGCCCTCGGCGCCGGCTACGACCTTTGGGTCGGCGGTGGACTGTCCACCAACCCCCGGCTAGCCGAACGTCTCGGGGTCTTCGTGACCCAGGACGAGGCGGCCGACGTCTGGGCAGCGGTGACGGCGGTATTCCGCGACTACGGCTACCGCCGGATGCGGCACAAGGCCCGGCTCAAGTTCCTGCTAGCCGACTGGGGGCCGGCCAGGTTCAGGGAGATCCTGGAGACCGAGTACCTGCACCGTGCCTTGCCAGATGGACCCGCACCAGCACCGTCGATGGATCGCGGGGATCACATCGGCCTGCATCGTCAGCGCGACGGCAGGTACTACATCGGCGCCACCCCCACAGTCGGTCGGGTGTCCGGGCCGATGCTCACCGAACTGGCCAAGACCCTGGAGGCGCACGGGTCACATCGGCTGCGCGTCACGCCGCACCAGAAGCTGGTCGTCCTCGACGTGCCCGAGGACCAGATCGGCCCACTCACCGAAGCCTTGGACGGGTTGGGCCTGACCAGTGTTCCGAGTCCGTTCCGCCGGAACACCATGGCCTGCACCGGGATCGAGTACTGCAAGCTGGCAATCGTTGAAACCAAGATCACCGCTGCGCAGGCAATCACCGAACTCGAGCACCGCCTGGCCGACGTGGTGAGCCAGCTCGATGTCCCGATCTCCCTGCACGTCAACGGGTGCCCCAACTCGTGCGCCCGGATTCAAGTCGCCGACATCGGCCTGAAGGGGATGATCGTCACCGACGCCGACGGCGAGCAGGTAGAGGGCTTCCAAGTCCATCTCGGCGGCGGACTGGGCCAGGAGGCCGGCTTCGGCCGCAAGGTACGCGGCCTCAAGGTGACCAGCGCCGACCTCCCGGACTACGTCGAACGGGTCGTTCGTCGTTTCCTCGCAGCCCGAGAACCCGGCGAGGGGTTCGCGTCGTGGGTTCTCCGGGCAGACGAGGAGGCCCTGGCGTGACAACGCAGATCGAACTTCCCGGACTGACCTACAACCGCGCCGAGAGGCGCTCTCTCGTGCAGCACGCCGCGGAGGAGTTCGAGGGCGCCGACGCGTCGCATGTATTAGCTTGGGCTGCAGCGATTTTCGGCCGTGGACTTGCCGTCGCGGCCAGCATGCAGGACGCCGTGGTCCCCCATCTGGTCAGTCGCGCCATGCCGGGTGTGGACGTGCTGTTCATCGACACCGGCTATCACTTCCCGGAGACGCTGCGAACCCGCGACCTCGTGTCGCAGCAGCTGCCGATCTCCGTGCTGACCCTGCTGCCGACCCGCACGGTGGCGGAGCAGGACGCCCAACTCGGGCCGGAGCTGCACCAGCGCGACCCGGACACCTGCTGCTTCCTGCGCAAGGTCAACCCGCTGGCCGAGGCGCTGCAGGGGTACACGGCCTGGGTTGGTGGCGGACGGCGAGTCGACAGCCCGACCCGGGCACAGTTGCCGGTCGTCTCCTGGGACGAGACGCACGACATGGTCAAGATCAGCCCGATCGCCGCGTGGAGCGATGCCGACGTGGACGCCTACCAGGACCGGCACGGACTTCCCCGGCATCCGTTGATCGGGGACGGCTTTCCCTCCATCGGCTGCGCGCCGTGCACCCGGCGGGTGATGCCCGGCGAGGACGTCCGATCCGGACGGTGGGCCGGCCACGCCAAGACCGAGTGCGGGATCTATGGCTGAGCATCCTGGCGTGCTGCTGGTCAACCACGGCAGCCGCCAGCCACACGCGAGCGTGTTCGCTGAGGAGTTGGCGGCGAGGCTGCGCCGGGACGATCCGGCTCGTCCGGTGGCAGTCAGCTTTCTGGAGCTCACCGAGCCCACCATCGGGCAGGCGCTGCGCCAACTCGTGGCTGGTGGGACCACCACGCTCAGGGTGGTCTCGCTGCTGTTCTCGGCGGGCTACCACTACCGGATCGACCTACCCGCGGCACTGGATGCGGTACGGGAGTCGCACCCGAGGATCCGGATGCGGATTGCCGCACCGTTGCTGGCCGGCAGCGACGACGATCTCATCGACGCACTGGACGCGCGACTGAGCGAGACGACAAGGGGCGCCAGTCCGCACCCGGCGGCGAGTGCGGACGGTCTGGTTCTCCTGGCCGCTGGCTCCAGCGATCCGCGGGCCCGGGCCAGAGTGACCGAGTTGGCCCACAACTGGGGGCTCGGTCACGGTCTTCCGGCAGAGGTGGCCTTCTGCGACCTGCGCGGAGACGAGATACGGACCGCCGTCGCGCTGCTCCGGGCGCGTGGTGCCAGGCGAGTCGTCTGCGGCTCGCTGTTCCTGGCCACCGGCCGGCTCCTGCAAGCCGGTCGGCGCGCCGCCCTGGAGGCCGGAGCGCAGGCCGTCGCCGGCCCGATGGGAATGACCCCGGCGCTGGTTCGGCTGATCCGTCGCCGCTGCTACGAGCCGGTGGCCGCCGGATAGCATCCTGTGGATGCCCACGTTGCGCGCGATCGATAAGGCCCTGGGCGCCCTGGCCGCGGACGCCATCATCGTGGGGATCGGTAAGGGCAAGACCCGGCCGTTGATGACACGTGGAGCGCAGGCCCTCGACGCACTGTTGGACGGCAAGCTCCCCGACGCACTGAAGGTGCTTGCCGCCTCTGGCGCCGAGGGCGAGGTCACCCGGGTCGCCACCTTGGGTTCCGGACCGTTCCCGGTCGTGGCCGCGGTCGGGCTTGGTGCCCCCGACAGTGTCGGCGGGTACTCCGCGGAGAGCATCCGCCGCGCCGCCGGATCGGCCGTACGTGCGTTGACCGGTCGGCGCAGCGTGATCAATGCCCTTGCCTACGAAGCGGGTTCCTCCGGTGCTGACCTCGACCGGATCCGCGCCGCCGGAGAAGGGGCCATGTTGGGCGGCTACCGATACATGACCTACAAGTCTCAGCCTCCCCTGGCACGGGACACCCCGCCGCAGCGGATCGACCTGCTCGTGCCGGATGCCAAGGACGCCACGGTCATGTCGGAACTGCGTCGGATCGATGCCGTTGCCAGTGCGATCACGCTCACCCGCGACCTGGTCAACGCTCCTCCGAACGATCTCTATCCCGCCGAGTTCGCCCACCGCGCCGAGCAGGCGGGGAAGGCCGCCGGACTCAGAGTCGAGGTGCTCAACGAGAAGGCGCTGGCCAAGGGTCGGTACGGCGGGGTGCTGGCCGTAGGTTCCGGGTCGGACCGCAAGCCGAGGTTGGTCCGGATGCACTACACCCCGGCCGGGCCGGCCGTGACCAGGATCGCGCTGGTCGGCAAGGGCATCACATTCGACAGCGGCGGGATATCGATCAAGCCGGCGGCCAAGATGGACGAGATGAAATCTGACATGGCCGGTGCGGCGGCAATGGTGGCCACGGCCTGTCTGGTGGCCGAACTGGGCCTGCCGGTCGAGCTGATCGCGACCATCCCGATGGCCGAGAACCTGCCCAGCGGCACGGCCTACCGCCCGGCCGACGTGATCACCTTCCGAAATGGGAAAACCTCCGAGATCACCAACACCGACGCCGAAGGGCGGGTCGTGCTGGCCGACGCGATCGCCAGGGCGTGCGAGGACGCACCGGATTGGCTGCTCGAGACCTCCACGCTGACCGGGGCGGCCCGGATCGCGTTGGGAGCCCGTACCGCCGGGGTGATGGGCAGCGATGCTTTGCGGGGGCGGGTCATCACGGCCAGTGAGCGAACCGGCGAGTCCATGTGGGCCATGCCGCTGCCGCCGGAGTTGCGCAAGGGTCTGGACTCCTCGGTCGCCGACCTGATCAACGCGAACACCGACCGGCTCGGGGGGATGCTGGTCGCGGGCCATTTCCTGTCCGAGTTCGTGACCGAGGGCACCGAATGGGCACATATCGACATCGCCGGCCCCGGATTCAACTCCGACAAGGCCTGGGGCTACAACCCCAAGGGCGGTACGGGAGTTCCCGTTCGGACGCTGCTGGCCACGATCGAGGACTTGATCGCCGACCGCACCGACGCCTGAGTTCAACCCAGGCCGGTTCGGTGCTCCTTCTGGCGGGCCGACCATTCCCGCATCCGTTCCGGGTAACCCATGACAGCGGCGTCGTAGACCGGGATGGCCAACTTCCGGGCGAGCTTCTGGGCACCGTCTGGCCCGTCGATCCGCCGGCGGGTCCATTCCCCATCCGCTGCGACGAAGACGACGGTCGCCTCGGTGACCGCCGTACGGGGCTCGACGTAGGCCTCGACGCCCTGACGGGAGGCCGCGAATGCCTCCAGATGTGCGGTGTCGGCACTGCTCGACTCGCGCAACGTTCCCGGTCGTTTCTTGCGGCCAAACAGTGCCACTACGGCCTCCCAAACTTCGGCTCAACCATCAACGATAGGGCGCAAGCCCGACTTGTGCCGACAGTGGCAGGATGGCCACCGGACACAAGCGACTTGACTGTGGAGGACGCACGTGAGCGAGGTACGAGCATCGGCGAGAGGGAGGGAGCATCGATCGAGCGCCAGCGAGGGAGGAGCGGACCGACCGGTGCGCGAAGCGCACGAGCCGGGATCGTCGAGCGCAGCGAACACAGCGCCCCAGGGCGCGCACGTGCGGAGCACGTCATGTCAGTGAGCGAGCCGAGCACCGGCCCAGCGGACCTGGTCATCCTCGGGGGTGGCTCCGGCGGGTACGCGGCGGCGTTCCGGGCAGCCGAACTCGGCATGTCGGTGGTCCTGATCGAGAAGGACAAGGTCGGCGGCACCTGCCTGCATCGCGGCTGCATCCCGACCAAGGCCCTGCTGCACGCCGCCGAGGTCGCCGACAGCGCCCGTGAGGGAGAACAGTTCGGCGTCAAGACGACGTTGGCCGGGATCGACATGGCCGGTGTCAACGCCTACAAGGACGGAGTCACCGCCCGCCTGTACAAGGGGCTGCAAGGACTGGTCAAGGCCCGGAAGATCACCTATGTCGAGGGCGAGGGTCGCCTATCCTCCGCCACCGCGGTTCAGGTCGGCGATCAGACCTACGAGGGGCGACACATCCTGCTGGCCACCGGCAGCTTCGCCCGGTCGCTGCCCGGGTTGGAGATCGACGGCCAGCGGGTGATCACCAGCGACCACGCGCTGCGCCTGGAACACGTCCCAGCTTCGGTCGTCGTTCTGGGCGGCGGCGTGATCGGGTGCGAGTTCGCGAGCGTCTGGAAGTCCTTCGGCGCCGACGTCACGATCGTCGAGGCCCTGCCGCATCTCGTACCGCTCGAGGACGAGTCCTCCTCCAAACTCTTGGAGCGAGCCTTCCGCAGGCGCAAGATCGGCTTCGAGCTCAGCAGCCGGTTTGCCGGCGTCGAGCCTACCGACGACGGAGTGCGGGTCTCGCTGGAGAACGGGAAGACGATCGAGGCCGAACTCCTTCTCGTGGCGGTCGGCCGCGGCCCGATCTCCGAGGGTCTTGGGTACGAGGAGAACGGCGTCACCTTGGACCGCGGGTTCGTGGTCGTGGACGAGCTCTGCCAGTCCTCCGTTCCGACCATCTCCGCAGTCGGCGACCTGATTCCCACACCCCAACTGGCCCACGTCGGATTCGGTGAGGGGATCCTCGTCGCCGAGCGCCTGGCCGGACTGCCGGTCGTGCCCATCGACTATGCCGGCGTCCCACGGATCACCTATTCCGAACCCGAGGTCGCCTCGGTCGGGCTCACCGAGGCACAGGCCGGCGAGAAGTACGGCGAGATCGAGACGCTCACCTACGACCTGGGCGGCAACGGGAAGAGCCAGATCCTCAAGACGCAGGGCGCGGTCCGGCTGATCCGGGCCAAGCAGGGCCCGGTCGTGGGGGTCCACATGGTCGGCTCCCGCGTCGGGGAGCTGATCGCCGAAGCCATGCTGATCTACAACTGGGAGGCGCTGCCCGACGAGGTAGCCAGCCTCGTCCATCCGCACCCGACGCAGTCGGAGGCACTCGGCGAGGCGCACCTGGCGCTGGCCGGCAAGCCCCTGCACGTCCACGGCTGATCTACCCGGCAACGCCCGACAATCCTCAGAAGGAGCCACTACCGAAATGCCGACCTCCGTCACGATGCCCCAGCTGGGCGAGAGCGTCACCGAGGGCACGGTCACCCGTTGGCTGAAGCAGGAGGGTGAGGAGGTTCAGGCCGACGAGGCCCTGCTCGAGGTCAGCACCGACAAGGTGGACACCGAGATCCCGGCACCGGCCAGTGGTGTGCTGCAGAAGATCATGGTCGCGGAGGACGAGACCGTTCAGGTCGGCGCCGAACTCGCGATCATCGGCGACTCCGGGGAGGACTCCGGCGACTCCGGAGAGTCTGGGGCGGGCCAACCTTCGGCCGCCCCGGATCCTGCGGCCGAGCAAGGACCGCAAGAGCCGGCATCAGCCGACGCTGGCCAGGCCGAACCGGAGCCGGCTGAGCCGGCCCCAACCGCACAGGCTTCCGCGGAGAATCCAGAACCCGAGCAGGACCAGTCCCAAACGGGCACGGCTGAGTCGTCGGGCTCGCCCGATACCAGCAAAGGTGGCAGCGGCGGTGGCGGAGCCGGTACCCCGGTGACGATGCCAGCCTTGGGTGAGAGCGTGACCGAGGGCACCGTCACCCGCTGGCTTAAAGCGGTGGGCGATACCGTCGAGGCGGACGAGCCGCTCCTCGAGGTCAGCACGGACAAGGTCGACACCGAGATTCCGGCACCAACCGGTGGAACCTTGCTCTCGATCTCGGTGGGCGAGGACGAGACCGTTCAGGTAGGTGCTGAGCTCGCGGTGATCGGTTCGGCCGAGGCCACCGCGGGCGCCCCCGCCACCAAGGAGGCCAGCCCGGCTCAGTCGACGGCGCCAGCCGAACCGGAGGCCGCCGAACCGGCACCGAAGCCTCGCGAGGACACCCCGGCGGCCCCAGATGCTGCGGCGCCGAGCGAACCGCCGGCCGCTCCTGCCGAGGCCGGCCCCGGCGACGAGCAGCGCGATGAACAGCCGGAACCGTCCCCAGCGGCCCAGTCGCACGGTTCGAACCTGACCACCGACGGCGGTGCCTATGTCACCCCGCTGGTCCGGAAACTGGCCGCCGAGCACAAGATCGACCTGTCCTCGGTCAGCGGTACCGGGGTCGGCGGGCGGATCCGCAAGCAGGATGTGCTCGAGGCGGCCGCCGGCGCGAGATCGGCCACACAGTCAGCCCAGCCCGGTTCAGCCGCGCAGCAGGAGCCGGCAGCGGCAGCACCTGCGGCACCAACGGCGCAGCCGGCGGCCGAAGCGGAGACCAGCAAGCGGGGACGCACGGAGAAACTGACCCGACTGCGGGCGCTGATCGGCAAGCGGATGACCGAGTCGTTGCAGGTCAGCGCCCAGCTGACCACAGTCGTCGAGGTCGACCTCACCCGCGTCGCCCGCCTGCGCGATCGGGTGAAGCAGGATTTCGCCGAGCGGGAGGGAGTGAAGCTGTCCTTCCTGCCCTTCTTCGCCCTTGCCTCCGTGGAAGCGCTGAAGGCGCATCCGATGGTGAACTCCTCGATCGACTCCGAGGCCGGGACCGTCACCTACCACGAAAGTGAGAACCTCGGTGTTGCGGTCGACACCGAACGGGGCCTGCTCGTCCCGGTGATCCACAACGCCGGAGACCTCAACCTGGGTGGGATCGCCCGCAAGATCGCCGATCTGGCCGAGCGGACCCGCAACAACAAGGTGACCCCCGACGAACTCGGTGGCGGGACGTTCACCCTCACCAACACCGGCAGCCGCGGGGCGCTGTTCGACACCCCGATCATCAACCAGCCGCAGGTGGCGATCCTCGG
>Ga0136617_10006757_pt1 | contig 10228 bp, 9 predicted proteins | sample AntDrymUQ3222106_2_FD_129672 | JGI IMG/M metagenome (GOLD analysis project Ga0136617, IMG submission 129672) | Polar desert sand microbial communities from Dry Valleys, Antarctica - metaG UQ322 (21.06) | ecosystem: Environmental > Terrestrial > Soil > Desert | place: Antarctica: Dry Valley... | reverse complement strand
TGGCCCGGGTGCCCTCGGCCAGCACGATGAGCACGATCCCGGCGGCGAGGGCGAGGGGGAACGTCCCGGCGTGCAGCCACCCGCGCAGGTGTGGCTTGGCGGCCCGGACGGCCTGCACGGCGTCGTCGAAGGCGCCTTCGACGGCGCCGTGCAGGCCGGAGAGGTCGTCGTGATCAGGTTGGGACGGCGTCGTCATGGCAGTGAGCCTACCCTACGGTCGCGTAGGTTACTCATCAGTAACAGGTGCCGGGCGCCACCTCCGCGGACCCTGTGCCGGGAGTAGGGTGCCCCTGATCGTCGACGGGCGCCGGCACGAGGCGGCAGTTGGAGCAGGGGAGAGCCGATGGGTCTGCGCGACGTGCTCTACGGCGTCTACGCAGGACGCATCGCCCGCTCGCTCGACCCCGACCAGATCCCCCGCCATGTCGGGGTCATCCTCGACGGCAACCGGCGCTGGGCCAAGGCCTACGGCGAGCAGGCATCGGCCGGGCACCGCCGCGGTGCCGACAAGATCCACGAGCTGCTCAGCTGGTGCGAGGAGCTCCACGTCGAGGTGGTCACGCTCTGGCTGCTGTCGACGGACAACCTGAGCCGCCCGGCAGTCGAGCTCGCACCGCTCTACGCGATCATCGAGCAGGCGGTCACCGGGCTGGCCGAGACCGGGCGGTGGGCTGTGCACCCGATGGGCGCCCTGGACCTGCTGCCCGACTCGACGGCCCGGCTGCTCAAGGAGATCGACGAGCGCACCGCCGGCAACGACGGGCTGCACGTCAACGTCGCGATCGGCTACGGGGGGCGCCGGGAGATCGCCGACGCCGTCCGCTCGTTGCTCCATGAGCACGCCACGCTGGGCACGACGATCGAGGACCTGGCCCTGCTGCTCGACGTGGAGCACATCGCCGAGCACCTCTACACCAAGGGACAGCCCGACCCCGACCTGGTGATCCGCACCTCGGGAGAGCAGCGGCTGTCCGGGTTCCTGCTGTGGCAGAGCGCGCACTCGGAGTTCTACTTCTGCGAGGCCTACTGGCCCGACTTCCGCAAGGTGGACTTCCTGCGCGCGATCCGGGCCTTCGCGGCCCGCAATCGCCGGTTCGGTTCCTGACCGTTCCCCACCGTTCCCCACCCGTCCTGTCCGCGTGTCGGCACCAGTCGGCGCAGCGCCCCGCGTACCGTCCCGAACAGCGGCCGGCATCCGCGTCGACCGCTCGGGAGGCCCACTTTCCGTGCTGTTCTCTTGCAGCCTGGAGGGGGCCGGTTCGCGGCCCTCGGGCCGGGTCCCGGTCACCGACTCGACACCGCACCGACCCGCATCGCCGCGTCGTCGGCTCTCATGCGCGGTGCCCGTTTCCAGGGGAGAACCGGATCGTGGCTGCCTCAATTCGACGCCCTGCCCGTGCCCGTGACGCTGACACCGCTCGGCGGACATTCGTCCTCGACACCAGCGTGCTCCTGGCCGACCCGCTCGCGATCCTGCGCTTCGAGGAGCACGAGGTGGTGCTCCCGGTTGTCGTGATCACCGAGCTCGAGGCGAAGCGAGCCCATCCCGAGCTCGGCTACTTCGCCCGGCAGGCGCTGCGACTGCTCGACGACCTGCGGGTGGAGCACGGCCGCCTCGACGAGCCGCTGCCGGTCGGCCAGGTCAACGGACACGAAGGAACCGTGCGGGTCGAGCTCAACCACACCGACCCGGCTGTGCTGCCGCCGGGCTTCCGGCTGGGGGACAACGACACCCGCATCCTGGCTGTGGCGCGCAACCTCGCTGCGGACGGCGCCGACGTCACGTTGGTCAGCAAGGACCTGCCGATGCGGGTCAAGGCCTCCGCCGTCGGTCTCGCCGCGGAGGAGTACCGCGGCACTGGCGCTGTCGAGTCCGGGTGGACGGGCATGGCCGAGATCTCGGTCGCGGGAGAGCTGGTCGACGCGATGTACGACAGCGACCGCCTCGACCTGGCCGAGGCACGCGAGCTGCCCTGTCACACCGGGCTGGTGCTGGCGTCCGAACGGGGCAGCGCGCTCGGCCGGGTGACGCCGGAGAAGCAGGTCCGGCTGGTGCGTGGCGACCGCGACGCGTTCGGCTTGCACGGGCGCAGCGCAGAACAACGGGTGGCGCTGGACCTGCTGCTCGATCCCGACGTCGGCATCATCTCCCTCGGTGGCCGCGCGGGCACCGGCAAGTCGGCGCTGGCCCTGTGCGCTGGACTGGAGGCGGTGATGGAGCTGCGCCAGCACCGGAAGGTGGTGGTTTTCCGCCCGCTCTATGCCGTCGGCGGTCAGGACCTCGGCTACCTCCCCGGCAACGAGGCCGAGAAGATGAACCCCTGGGCGCAGGCCGTCTTCGACACCCTCGGCGCCCTGGTCACCTCTGACGTGGTCGAGGAGATCATGGATCGCGGCATGCTCGAGGTGCTGCCGTTGACCCACATCCGAGGCAGGTCGTTGCACGACGCCTTCGTCATCGTCGACGAGGCACAGTCGCTGGAACGCAACGTCCTGCTGACCGTTCTCTCGCGGGTGGGGCAGGGCTCCCGGGTCGTGCTCACCCATGACGTCGCGCAGCGGGACAACCTGCGGGTGGGTCGTCACGACGGCGTCGCATCGGTGATCGAGGCGCTGAAGGGCCACCCGTTGTTCGCACACATCACCCTGACCCGTTCGGAGCGCTCGCCGATCGCGGCGCTGGTGACCGAGATGCTGGAGGACCTGCCGGCCTGACCGGCCGGGTCCGGCTGCCGGCCTGACCTGCGGCTGCTCACTGTGCGTGCCGGCATCGGCACGGGGTCACGCAAGGTGATCATTCCGTTGTGATCAAGAGCACGCCCCCTCGATTGGGATTCTGACCGGTCCTCGGGGCAGCCTCGATGGCAGACAGACCCCGCGTGCAGAGACTGATCCGCGCCGCCCGACAAGAGCGGCGCGCTTGCACGCCGCCCCCAGTTGAGTTGCGGCCACAGAGCCGCGGGGGCCCGAGCCTCCGCTTGGGGACCAGCACCGGAGGCCCGCGTCAGGGGTGCCAACCACACGCCGGGTAGAGCCGGCGTGCCGTTTGCTGGAAGGAATGCCTGTGCTTGAGAACCGGATGTCCATCCGGGGGCTCGCGGTAGCCTCCTCTGCCGCGGTCGCGGTGGCGGGACTGACCGTCGGGATCAACGTCCTCACCGCCCGTGCCGACGAGCCGGCGCCGGTGGCGCCGCACCAAGCCCCAGTCGCCGCCGCTGACCGCCTGAGCACCACGACTGCCGGAGCGCGGATCGCCGAGATCCAGACGGTCGCGCACACCAAGGCCAAGAAGCGTCGTGCCATGGAGAAGCGGCTCGCCGAGAAGCGTCGCAAGGCCGAGGAACGCCACAAGGCCGAGGCGCAGGCAGCGGCTGCTCGGGCAGCTCGCAAGCGGGCCAGCCGGGCCGCTGCGCCGCGGACGTTCAGTGGCGACGTGCGCGGCATCGCTGCGCAGATCTCCCAACAGAAGTACGGCTGGCGATCCGGTCAGTTCTCCTGCCTGAACTCGTTGTGGGCCAAGGAGTCTGGTTGGAACTACCGGGCGGCCAACCCGTCGTCGGGTGCCTACGGCATCCCGCAGGCGCTGCCCGGATCGAAGATGGCGGCGTTCGGAAGCGACTGGCGCACCAACCCGGCAACCCAGATCAAGTGGGGACTCGACTACATCGACGGCCGCTACGGCTCGCCGTGCAGCGCCTGGAGCGCCGCCCAGTCCAAGGGCTGGTACTGACCACCCCGCAAATGGACCACGTTGGGTGGTCGAGTGGGAAGAAGGAAGAGTCAGGGGTGGGTCATCCGCAGCACGTCCAGCGCCTCGTCGAGTTGTTCGCGAGTGAGCAGTCCCTGCTCGACGTACCCGCTCTCCAGAACGACCTCGCGGATCGTCTTGCGCTCTGCCAGTGACTGCTTGGCGACCTTCGCGGCTGCCTCGTAGCCGATGTACTTGTTCAGCGGCGTGACGACCGACGGCGAGGACTCGGCGTACTCCTTGCAGCGCTCCTCGTTGGCGGTGATGCCGTCGACGCAGTTGTCCGCGAACAGGCGCGCGACGTTGGCGAGCAGCCGGATCGACTCGAGCACGTTGCGGGCGAGCATCGGCAGCATGACGTTGAGCTCGAAGTTGCCCGCCGCGCCGCCGAAGGCGATGGCCGCGTCGTTGCCGATCACCTGGGCGCACACCATGCACAGCGCCTCGGGAACCACCGGGTTGACCTTGCCGGGCATGATCGAGGACCCGGGCTGCAGATCGGGCAGGTAGATCTCGGTCAGGCCGGTGCGCGGCCCCGAGCCCATCCAGCGGATGTCGTTGGACACCTTGTAGAGCGAGACGGCGATCGTGCGTAGCTGGCCGGAGGTCTCGACCAGCCCGTCGCGGGCACCCTGGGCCTCGAAGTGGTCGCGGGCCTCGGTGAGCGGCAGGCCTGTGCTCGAGGCGATCTCCTCGATCACCCGCGCAGAGAATCCGGGCGGGGTGTTGATCCCGGTGCCTACCGCGGTGCCACCCAGCGGCAGCTCGGCCAGCCGGGGCAGCGACGACTCCAGCCGCTCGACACCGAGCCGCACCTGCATCGCATATCCGCCGAACTCCTGTCCGAGAGTCACTGGCGTCGCATCCATCAGGTGCGTGCGACCGGACTTCACCACCGTTGCGAACTCCGCCGCCTTGCGGGACAGCGACTCCTCGAGGTGGCGCAGCGCCGGGACCAGGTCGTTGACGACGGCGCTGGTCGCCGCGATGTGGATCGATGACGGGAAGACGTCGTTGGACGACTGCGACGCGTTGACGTGGTCGTTGGGGTGAACCGGCCGCCCGAGCTTCTCGGTGGCCAGCGTCGCCAGCACCTCGTTGGCGTTCATGTTGCTCGACGTGCCCGAGCCGGTCTGGAACACGTCGATCGGGAAGTGCTCGTCCCAGTCGCCGCGCGCCACCTCGTCGGCGGCGGCGACGATGGCGTCGGCAACATCCTTCTCGACGACGGCGAGGTCGACGTTGACCCGCGCCGCCGCTGCCTTGATCTGAGCGAGCGCCTGGATGTGCGCGCGCTCCAGCGTGTGCCCCGAGATCGGGAAGTTCTCCACCGCCCGCTGGGTCTGCGCCCGCCACTTGGCGTCCCGCGGGACCCGAACCTCACCCATCGAGTCGTGCTCGACCCGAAAACCCTCGTCCTCGCTCATCTCGCCCCTCGCCGTCGGCCGCTGTCGCCAGCCTAGACATCGGGGCAGGAGCACAAGGCGGGCGGTACGCCGTGCAAGGCTGGGCGGATGCGCGTGATTCCGTGGGTGGCGACGGCAGGGCTCGGTGCCCTTTCCTACCGGCTGCTGGTGGGTGGTGGACTGACCCTCGACACCGGAGTCGGCCGTCGGGTGCGTCCGCTCGCGGGCATCAGCGTCGACATCGCGGCACCGCGCGACGTCGTGTTCGACGTGGTCGCCGCCCCCTACCTCGGGCGGACTCCACGCGCGATGGCCGGCAAGCTCGAGGTGCTCGAACGCGGCAGCGACATGGTGCTGGCGGCCCACCACACCCAGCTCGGGAAGGGGCGTGTCGCCACGACGGTCGAGACGGTGCGCTTCGACCGGCCGGGCCGGATCGACTTCCGGCTGGTGCGCGGCCCGGTGCCGCACGTGGTCGAGAGCTTCCTGCTGCGCGACCGCGACGGCGCGACCACATTGGACTACGAAGGCGAGCTCGGCACCGACCTGTGGGCGGCTGGCGCCTGGTGGGGCGAGCGGGTCGCACGGGCCTGGGACGCCGCGGTGCGCGCCTCGCTCGACGCCACCAAGTCCGAGGCCGAGCGGCGAGCGCGCGCCGCCCTCTAGTCGATCAGCCGGGAGCGCATCTTGCGCTCAGCCAGGAACCCCATCAGTGCGGCGAAGACCACCAGCGCCGCGACGTGGTAGAGGTCGTCCAGCGGCTGCAGGCCGAACGCCGCATCCCGCACCAGCTGCACGCAGTGGTAGAGCGGGTTGACCTGGGCCAATGCCTGCGCCCAGTCGGGCAGGCCGTCGATGGGGAAGAACGTCCCGGCCACCAGGAACAGCGGCGTGAGCACGCCGGAGATGATGTAGTTGAACGAGTCGATCGAGGGCACCACCGCAGAGACCCAGATGCCGAACAGCGCGAAGCCGAGACCGGTGAGGAAGCCGATGAACGGCACCAGCAGCATCCCCCACGACGGGTCCAGCCCGAATGCCATCGCGACCAGCAACGGCGCGCACCCGTAGACGCCTGCCTTCGACGCGATCCAGGTCGCCTCGGCCGCCACCAGCTCGTGCACGTCCACAGGAGTCGCCAGGATCGCGTCGTAGGACTTCTGGAACACCCGCCGGATGAAGGTCGCGAACATCCCGGCGAAGGCACTGGAGAACAGCACTGCCGTCGCCACCACACCGGTGCCGAGGAACTCGATGTAGCGAAAGCCGTTGACCACCGAGATCAGCGAGCCGAAGCCGAACCCGAACGCCAGCAGGTAGATCGTCGGCTCGACCACCGAGGAGAACGTCGTCGAGAGCCAGTAGCGCCGGAACAGGGTCGTCTCGCGCTTCCACACCCCCGACATCGCCGACAGCTCCAGCCAGCGCACCCGGGTCATCGGCTGCGCTTGTGCCGTGCGAATGTCGCTCACTCGATCTTCTCCCCGGTCAGCAGCACGAAGACGTCCTCGAGGTTGGCCGCGCGGCGCACGCCTTCGCCCAGCTTGTCTGCCACCTCCAGCGGCATCGCTTCGGCGCGCAGCACGGAGACGGCAGGACCGGTACGCCGAGTCGGGAGCCCGGCAGCGTGGGCTATTTCCTCCACCTCAAGGAGCCGGACCGGGTTGCCGTAGAACTCGACCGCGTCGCGCCCCGCGTGCTCGTCGAGCAGCGCGGTGGGCCGGCCCCTCGCGATCACCCGGCCGTGCGACATCACGGCGACGTCGTCAGCCAGCCGCTCGGCCTCCTCGATGTAGTGGGTCGACATCAGCACCGTCACGCCCTCGGTGCGCAACCCGTCGATGAGTGCCCAGAGCTCCTGGCGGACCTGCGGGTCCAGGCCGACCGTCGGCTCATCGAGCAGGACGAAGCGCGGCCGGTGGACCAGCCCGCGCGCGATCAGCAGCCGCCTGCGCATGCCGCCGGAGAGCTTCTCGGTCTTGGTGTCGGCCCGGTCGGTGAGCTGCGCCAGGCCCAGCGCCCAGTCGACGGCGGCGCGGCGGTCGCGCTTGGGCACCCGATAGAGGTGGGTGAACACCTCGAGGTTCTGGCGCGCGGTCAGCTCGATGTCGAGGTTGTCCTGCTGGGGCACGACGCCCATCAGCGCACGGGCCTGCTTGGACTGGTCGGGGATGCGGTAGCCGAGCACCTCGATGGTGCCCTCGTCGGCCCGGGACTGCCCGGTCAGCAGCCGCATAGTCGTGGACTTGCCGGCGCCGTTGGGGCCGAGCAGGCCGAGGCAGGTGCCTGCTGCCACGTCGAGGTCGACTCCGGCAACGGCGGTGATCTCGCCATAGGTCTTCACCACTCCGCGCACCCGCAGCGCCGGCCCCGTGTCGTTCACGCCGGCCACCCTAGGTCGCTTCGCCGACCGCCGTCGCCGCCATTAACGGTCCCACCGGCAGGCAACGCGCGTATCGTCGCGACCATGACCGGTGAACCTGGTGGCGAGCAGCGGTCAGACAGTGTTGCGCACGCAACGGAGTCGGCCGCCGCGCACCTGGACGAGGACCCCGAGGCGCTAGAGGACCCGGTGCACTGCGGCGACGCGAAGCACCAGCACGACCTGCACCAGCACGACGGTCGCGAGCCTCGGCCCGATCGCGGCTAGTTGGCGCCCTCGAAGTCGATCGTGGCGTAGGCCCGCAGCTTGTCCAGCCGGTGTTCGCTCTCGATGATGCGGATCGTCCCGCTGCGCGAACGCATCACCATCGAGTGGGTGCGGACGCTGCCGCCGCGGTAGCGCACGCCGCGCACCAGCTCGCCGTCCGTGATGCCGGTGGCCACGAAGAAGACGTCCTCGCCGCGGACCAGCTCCTCGGTGACCAGCACCCGGTCGAGGTCGTGCCCGGCGTCGATCGCCTTCTGCCGCTCGTCGTCGTCCTTGGGCCACAGCCGGCCCTGGATCACTCCACCGAGCGTCTTCAGCGCGCAGGCGGCGATGATGCCTTCGGGGGTGCCGCCGATGCCGAGCATCAGGTCGATGCCGGTGCCTTCGCGGGCGGCCATGATCGCACCGGCCACGTCGCCGTCGGTGATGAACTTGATCCGCGCGCCGGTCGAGCGCACCTCCTCGACCATCTCCTGGTGACGCGGTCGGTCCAGGATCACCACGGTCACGTCCGACGGCGACTCGCGTTTGGCCCGCGCCACCCGACGTACGTTCTCGGCGACGGGCAGCCGGATGTCGACCACGTCTGCGGCATCAGGACCGGTCGCGAGCTTCTCCATGTAGAACACGGCCGACGGGTCGAACATCGTGCCGCGCTCGGCGACGGCCATCACCGACACCGCGTTGCCCATGCCCAGTGCGGTCAGCCGGGTGCCGTCGATCGGGTCGACCGCGACGTCGCACTCGGGCCCCTTGCCGTCGCCCACGTGCTCGCCGTTGAACAGCATCGGGGCCTCGTCCTTCTCGCCCTCACCGATGACGACGACACCGGACATCGACACGGTGTGGATCAGCTGGCGCATCGCGTTGACCGCCGCGCCGTCGGCGCCGTTCTTGTCCCCGCGGCCTACCCACCGGCCGGCTGCCATCGCTGCGGCCTCGGTGACGCGCACCAGCTCCATCGCCAGGTTGCGGTCTGGCGCCTCGGTCTTGGACGTCGTCATGGTCAGGCAACTCCCTCGTTGCCGGTGATCGTAGTCGCGCCCGGGCCGGTCACAGCGCGGCCAGCCGCACCTCGGTCGCCTTCACGCTGACCCACACATCGACCCCCTCGACCAGTCCGAGCTCGGCTGCGGCCGCCGGAGTGACCTCCGCGACCAGGTCGGGGGCGCCGTTGTCCGCGACCACGAGCACGCGCAGCCGACTCCCCGACGGCACCACCTCGAGCACCCGCCCGGACCACGCGTTGCGCGGGCTGCCCGCGGGGCGTTCCCGGTGGACCGCCACCGCACTCGGCGCGATGCAGGCGAGCGCAGCCGTGCCTTCCGTGCCCGCGGGCAGCGGGTCCGCGGCGACTACCTCGAAGCAACCGCCGACCACGACACCGTGCGCGCTGGCCGTTCCGTTGGCCGAGTTCCACCCGAACAGCTCGGCGACCCAGCGCGACCGCGGCGACCGGGTCACCTCGGTCGGCGTACCGTCCTGCACCAGCCGGCCGCCCTCGAGCACGAGCACGCGGTCAGCCAGCGCGACGGCCTCGACGACGTCGTGGGTCACGAGCAGGCACACCCCGTCGTACGACGCGAGGTGTTGCCGTAGCAGGGAGCGCGTCGTGGAGCGGACGGTCGCGTCCAGCGCCGAGAGAGGTTCGTCCAGCAGGAGAAGCGCGGGACCTGCTGCGAAGGCGCGGGCCAGCGCCACCCGCTGCGTCTCCCCGCCCGAGAGCGTGCCCGATCTGCGGTCGCTGAGATGTCCGACGTCCAGGCGGTGCAACCACTCGTTCGCGGTCGCACGTGCTGCGCGGCGCGATCGGCCGGTTGCCCGCAGGCCGTAGGCCGCGTTGTCCAGCGCGGTGAGGTGGGGGAAGAGCACCCCCGCCTGGGGCACCCAGCCCACTCCGCGTCGGTGCGGGGGGAGCGGGCTGAGGTCCCGGCCGCCCAGCTGCACTTCTGCGGTCACGGTCGCCAAAAGGCCGGCCATGCTGCGCAACAGCGTCGTCTTGCCGGCGCCGTTGGGACCGACGACGGCAAGGGTGGTTCCCGGTTCTGCGGTGACCTCGAGCTCGAGCCAGCCCTCGGTCCGCACGCGCAGGGTCATGACGATCCGCGGCGGGAGGTGTTGAGCCACCGGCCGCGCAGGGTGACCAGGACGGCGACGGAGACTGCGAGCAGCAGCAGCGACACCGCGGTCGCGGCATCGGGGTCCTCCTGCAGGAGGAGGAAGACGGCGAGCGGCAGGGTCTGGGTCTCTCCCGGCAGGTTGCCGGCGAAGGTGATCGTGGCGCCGAACTCGCCGAGCGCCCGGGCCCAGGCCAATGCCGCACCGGCGGCGACCCCCGGTCCGACGAGCGGCAGGGTGACCGAGCGGAACACCCGCCAGGGCGAGGAGCCCAGAGTCGCGGCGACCTCCTCGTAGCGTTCGTCC
>Ga0136617_10006756_pt1 | contig 10228 bp, 9 predicted proteins | sample AntDrymUQ3222106_2_FD_129672 | JGI IMG/M metagenome (GOLD analysis project Ga0136617, IMG submission 129672) | Polar desert sand microbial communities from Dry Valleys, Antarctica - metaG UQ322 (21.06) | ecosystem: Environmental > Terrestrial > Soil > Desert | place: Antarctica: Dry Valley... | reverse complement strand
GGCTTCATCTCGATCTCGCTCAACCAGCGCCGGCCGCTGCCCGAGCTGCCCTGGCTCGCGAACGTTCCGAACGCCCTTGAGCTCTCGCTCTATCCCTGCAAGCCGCACCCGGGCGAGTACCTCCTCTTCCTCGGCCGCATGAGCCCCGACAAGGGTTGCCACCGCGCCGTCGCGGTCGCGATGGAGCTGGAGCTGCCGCTCAAGATCGCGGGCAAGCGGCGCGAGCCGAAGGAGATGGCGTACTTCAACGAGCTCGTCGCGCCCCATCTGCACCACGGGATCGAGTATCTCGGCGAGGTCACGCACGGCGAAAAGGTGGAGCTGCTGCAGAACGCGCGGGCGACACTCTTCCCCATCGAGTGGGAGGAGCCGTTCGGCCTGGTCATGATCGAGTCGATGGCGTGCGGGACGCCGGTGATCGCCACCCGGCACGGGGCCGTGCCCGAGGTGATCGAGCATGGCCTGAGCGGCATCATCGTCGACCACTACACACAAATGCCCGCTGCGCTCGAGGCCGCCGATCGGCTCGATCCGCTCGAGTGCCGCCGCTACGTCGAGGAGCGCTTCTCGGCGACGCGGATGGTGCACGATTACGTCGCCGCCTACCGGGAGAAGATCGAGCGGGGCTAAGCCTCGGCCGGTACAGCCTCGGGCGCGGCGCCAAGCCGGCGGAGGTTGCGGATGTCAGCCACGAAGAGCTGCGCGACGGTGCTGGCCAGGACGATGGCGCCGGCCGCCCAAAGCGCCTCGGCGAGGCCGATCTGGTCGGCCACCGGGCCGGCGATCGCGAACCCGATCGGGATGAAGACGAACGAGCCGAGGTAGTCGTACGCGCTCACGCGCGAGAGGCGCTCGCGCGGGACGTGCTCCTGCAGGGCGGTGTTCCAGAGCGTGCCGAAGATCTCGAGCCCGAACCCGGCAACGAGAGCTGCCGCGGCGATCACCGGTGCCGGAGCGGCGACGGCAAGGAGCGGGAAGGGGGCTGCGAACAGGAGCAGCGCGACGCAGGCGACGAAGAGGGGTCGCTCGGGCTTGAAGCGGAGCATGAGCAGCCCGCCCCCGACGAAACCGGCGCCGAACCCCGCCATGATCAGCCCCCACGCCGAGGCTCCACCGAGCGAGTCGTCGGCGACGACGGGGCCGAGCACGAAGAAGGCGCCCTGCGCGACCATGTTGTCGACCGCGGCGACAGCCACGATCACCCAGAGCCAGGTCTTGGAGGTGAACTCCTGCCAGCCCTCCCTCAGCTCGCGGACGAAGTGGCGCGCCGGCAGCGTCAGGTCTTTCGGCAGCCGGATGCGCACGAGAAAGGCTGCGCTCGCCAGGAACGTCGCCGCGTCGAACGCGAGCGCGGCGGGGGAGCCGACCGTGGCGACGAGGACACCGCCCACGAGGGCGCCGGCGACGCCGGCCGAGCTGACGGTGAGCCCCAGCAGCGCATTCGCCTGCTGCAGCCGCTCGGCACTCACGACCTGCGGGACGACACCTGTCGCTGCGGGGAAGAAGAAGGCCGATGCCATACCCCTGATCCCCTGCAGGAGAGCGAGATGCCAGAGCTCGGCCGAGCCGGTGAAGAGCAGGAGCGCGGTCGCCGCCTGCGCCCCGAACATCGTCAGGTCGGAGGCGACCATGAGCAGGTGACGCGGCAGGCGGTCGGCCCAGACCCCGCCGACGAGGAGGAAGACGATCTGCGGAATGCTCGCGGCCGCGAGCACGATGCCGAGGTCGGTGGCGGAGCCGCCGAGGTCGTCGAGTACGGCAAAGGCGAGGGCAATCGGGGCGATCGACGTGCCGAGCAGCGAGATCGTTCGCGCCAGGAAGAGCTGACGGAAGTCGCGCTCCGAGAGGACGCCCAGTCGGCTACGTAGCGCCACGACGCTTGCTCCAGTACCGCTCGAGGCCGGCGTAGGACTGCGCGAACGGAATCGCGTGCTGGTAGAGCGCGGCCGACTCGCCTTCGGCCTCCACCAGCTCGGCCTGGGCAGCGGCGACGAACTCCCCCTCCGACGCTCCGCCGCCGACTCGCTCGACCCAGTCCGTCAGCCGGCGGCGGAGGTCCTCGAGGTGCGGCTCGACATCTTCCACGACGCCGAAATGGATAAGGGCGAGCCGCTCGGGCGCGCGGCGCTCGAGCTCGTCGATCGTGTCGTTCCACGCTTCGACGTCGACCTCCGGGGGCGGTGTGGGCGGCAGCACGAAACGAGCCGGCTGGATACGGACGCCGGCCGCGTCGCCGGCGTACAGCGTTCCGTCCGTCGCGAGGTAGCAGACATGGTGATTCGCGTGCCCGGGGGAGGGGAAGCACTCGAGTCCGAGCACCGCCTCGCCGACGACCTCGACGTTCTCCTCGGGCACGGGGGCGAGCTCACCCCAGAGCGAGTCGAAGGTCTCGCCGTACAGCCTGCGGGCGCTCCGCTCGAGCCGGCTCGGGTCGACCAGGTGCGGGGCGCCGGCCGCCGACACGTGCACCCGCAGCTCGGGATGCTCCCGCACCAGCACGCCGGCCGCGCCGGCGTGGTCGAGGTGGATGTGGCTGAGCAGCAGGTGCCGGATGTCCGTCAGCTCGAGCCCTCGTTCCCCGAGGCGGGCGTGCAGGGCCGGCACGGTCGTCGTCGGCCCGCAGTCGAAGAGCGCAAGCCCGTCGTTGGTCTCGAGCAGGTAGACGCCGATCACCCGCCCCGCGCCCTGGTGGAACAGGTCCAGGGGGCCGAGCGGACTCAGGCGTACCAGGGGAAGACGTCGCAGCGCATCGTCCCGGCCTCGAGAGACGGGTCGGCTTCGAGTCTCCTCCGCGCCTCCTCGGCCTCGAGGGCGAAGATAAGAAGTCCGACGGTCTCGTGCGGAACGATGTCGGAGGGTTTGTGGAAGGGGCCTGCGCGCTCGACCGTTCTCTCGCGCACCAGCCGTGTGACGAAGGCCATGTGGCCCTCCACAGACGGCTGCTCGCCCAGCGGAACTCCTTCCAGCCAGCCAGGCCCGCGCCGGTAGATGGCGGCGGAGACTCCCACTAGGCCCCAGTCGCGGCTCTCGAGCGCACGAGAGCCGCATCGAGATCGGCGATCAGGTCGTCCGCCGACTCGATTCCGACGGAGAGGCGGACGAGGTTCTTGGGCGCCGCGAACGGCGCGTCCGCGGTCGAGGCGTGGGTCATCCGGGCCGGGTGCTCGATCAGGCTCTCGACGCCGCCCAGGCTCTCGGCGAGCTTCCAGATCGCTGTGCGCGCCACGAGGCCGACCGCCTCCTCCTCGGACTCGGCGAGGAACGAGATCATGCCGCCGAAGTCGCGCATCTGCCGCGCGGCGAGCTCGTGGCCGGGATGGCTCGGCAGGCCGGGGTAGAGCACCCGCTCGACAGCCGGATGGTCATCGAGGAACGCGGCAACCTGGCGTGCGTTCTCGCAGTGCTGCCGCATGCGCACGGCCAGCGTCTTCAGGCCGCGCAACACGAGCCAGCAGTCGAACGGGCCGGGCACCGCGCCGAGGGACTTCTGGAGGAAGAACAGGCGCTCGGCCACCGTCGGGTCGTTCGTCGCGACGAAGCCGCCGACCGTGTCGGAGTGGCCGCCGAGGTACTTCGTCAGCGAGTGGACGACGATGTCCGCGCCGAGATCGAGCGGGCGCTGCAGATAGGGCGTGGCGAAGGTGTTGTCGACGACGACCATCGCTCCCGCGGCGTGGGCCGCGTCCGCGGCGGCGCGGATGTCGACGATGTTCAGCAGGGGATTGGTCGGAGTCTCGAGCCAGACCAGGCGGGTCCGCTCGTCGAGATGGGCGCCGAGGTTCGTGCTCAACTCCTCCGCCGAGAGGTGCACGAAGGTGTACCCCTTTGGCTCGTAGACCTGCGAGAAGAGCCGGTAGACGCCGCCGTAGACGTCGTTCACGTACACGATCCGGTCAGAGGGGTGGACCAGGTGCATGAGCGTCGTCGTGGCCGCCATCCCGGAGCCGAAAGCGACGCCGTGCTCGGCGCCCTCGAGCGAGGCCAGGCAGAGCTGAAGCGCCGTCCGGGTCGGGTTGGCGACCCTGGCGTACTCGTAGCCCCGGTGCTGGCCCACCGCGTCCTGCACGTACGTGGAGGTCTGGTAGATCGGGACGGTCACCGCGCCTGTCGTCGGATCAGGCTCCTGCCCCTCGTGGATGGCTCGGGTCTCGAAGTCCATCGTGCTCGATGCTAGCGACCCCGACGACTGCTGCGAGCCGAGCCAGGGCGCGCTCCAGCCCGTCGTCGAGTCTCGGGGACCAGCGGACGCCGGGCTCGCGGTGGAAGGCGATGAGCTTCAGGAGGTCCGCGCGCCGTTCGGTCTTCAGGTCGGCTCGTCCGACCAGCCGGTCGCCGACGAGGAGCGGGAGGACGTAGTAGCCGTAAACGCGCTCCTGCGGGCGCGTGTAGATCTCGACCCGATAGTGGAAGCCGAAGAATCGCTCCAGTGAGGCACGCTCCCAGAGGAGGTTGTCGAACGGTGAGAGGAAGACGCCGCTCGGCCCGCCACTGCTCGTCGGGGCCGTATCGGCCGCGACGAGCACTGGCGCGCCGCCATCGGTGACGGCGACGCGGCGGATGATCCCGTCCTCTACGAGCGAGTCGAGGTGCGGCCGAACCACCCGGGTCTGGCCGCGGAAGCGGCCGTGCTCGACGATGCCGCGCTCGGTCAGCGCGCCGCGGGCGCGCACGGCCCGCTCGATGTAGCCGCGGTAGAACTCGGCATCGGTAGGAGTCGGGGCCTCGAGGTACTCGCGTGGCACGACCCGCTCCGGCAGGTCGTAGATCCGCTGGAACCCGTCGCGGCGCGCCGCGACGAGCCGCCCCGTGGCGAAGAGCGCCTCGAGCGCCTCCTTGGCCGGCTTCCAGCCCCACATCGCGCCCGGCTTGTTGCGCCCTTCGAAATGGCGTGCGCCGAGGGCGCCCCGCTCGCTGATCTCGGCAAGGACGCGCTCGAGCTCTCCCGGGTGCTCAGCGGCGACCCGGCGGACCCAGCGGTCCTCGCGATATTCCTCCATGCGGCGCTTGAAGAGCGGCCAGTCCTCGACCGGAACAAGCGAGGCCTCGTGTGCCCAGAACTCGAACAGCCGGCCCGCCGAGAGCAGTTCCGAGACCGTGCCGGGCGGATACGGCCCTATGCGGGCGCCGAGCACGATCCGGTGGCTGCGGGCCACCGTCGAGATCGAGTCCAGCTGGACGCACGAGAGCCGGCGTACCGTCGCCACGACGTCGTCGGCGGTGCCGCGCCGGGCTCGCGTCACATATCCCTGAGCGGCGACCATGAGCCGCCTCACTTCTGCGGGTGTCAGGGTCAGCGCGAAGCGCTCGTCTGCGGAGCGGACCGGTGGAGGGGGTGAGGGGGAAGCGCGGAGCGCTCGTCCGCGGAGCGGACCGGTGGAGGGGGTCTGGGGGAACCGGGAGGTTCCCCCAGCTGACCGGCAGTGACCGGGAGGTTCCCCCCAAACGACTTCCTCGGCGCCGAGGAAGTCGGCAAGCTCGCGCACGGTCTCCTCGAGCGGAACGTCGCGTGGAGCGTCCGGCTCCCAGTGGAGGCTGTTGATTCGGAGCAGGCCAGTCTTCCGCTCGAACAGAGGGTCGATCCGGCCCACCAGCCGGTCACCGTGCAGGATCGGGAGCACGAAGTAGCCGAATTGGCGCTTTCCCCTCGGCACGTACATCTCGAGCCGGTAACGGAAGCCGAAGACCTCTTCGGTGAAGTCCCGATCCTTGATCAGCTTGTCGAACGGCGAGAGGAGCGTCGTTCGCGGCCGGAAGTCCTGCTCGAGCAGCTCCGCGTGCACGAGCCACTCTCCCGCGAGGCCCTCCACGGTGGCGGGCATGGCCAGTTCCTCGCGGAGGAGCTCGCGGAGTGCTCCGTCGCGCCCAGGCGGTGGGCCGTCGAACGCGAACCCGAACCGATCGGTCCGGGCGATGCCGCACCAGCGGAGCTGCGTCTCGAGGATCCGTCGCGCGATCTCGCGTGCCGGCAGGCGCGGCTCGGTGACAGGCAGCACTCGCTCGGCCAGGTCCCAGATCCGCTCGTTCCCTTGCCGGCCGGCGATCGCGATGTCGCCGCGCGAGGCGAGTAGCTCGAGCATGCGGCTCAGGTTCTTGCCGTCGTTCCAGCCTCCCGTTCGCCACGGCACTGCCGCGCGATCCTCCAGCTCGCGCGAGCGGAGCGGGCCGCGCCGGCGCAGCTCACGGAGCAGGTAGCGCCGGAAGCCCGCGTTGCTGCGCAGCCATTCGCGCGTGTAACGGGCTCGCGCACCCTCACCGCGCGGATACCGGCGCATGGTCTCCCGGTGGATTCCGTAGTCCGCGGTCGGCACGATGAACGCCCAGTACTCGAACAGTGAGCGCTCCTCGAACAGGAGCCGCGAGAGCTCGCTCGCGTCGTAGGGGCCGAGCCGGCTCCAGAGGACGAGCTGCTCCGCGCGGGCCACCGAGGCCGTCGGATCCATCTGCAAACTGCCGAGCCGCTCGACGACCTCCACGAGCGAGGCCGGGCGGGGGTTCGCGAGCAGCGCGCCCTGAACGGCGAGTTGGCGGGCGCGCTCGAGTGTGATCCTGCGGGACGCTGTAGCGTCAGTCACGAACCGGGCGGGGCGACCGGTCGATACAGCAGGACGGCGGGCAGGCCCGCCGTCCTGCTGGCCGGCGTCGCAAGCGCCGCTTACGCGACCGCGAGGACATCGGCGACGCGTTCTGCGCGGTCGGACCGAAAGCTCGATCCGAGCGCCTGCTCGAGCTTCTGCTCGAGCGCGCCGCTCGCGTGCAGCTCCTCCACGATGTCCGCACCTCCGACGAGCTCACCCTTGACGAACACTTGCGGAATCGTCGGCCAGCCCGAGAGGGACGAGAGCTCCTGGCGGATCCGCGGATCCGGGAGCACGTCCACGGCGGTCACGGGAGCTCCGACAGCCCGCAGGGCCGCGAGCGCTCGCGACGAGTTTCCGCACATGGCGAACTCCGGCTTGCCCTTCATGAAGACGGCGACATCCTCGTCTTCGATCACTCGTTGGATGTTCTCTCGCAATTCGCTCATTCCGTTCCTTTCGTCTTGATTCGCAACTCGTGGATAGTCCCGTCGCGCAGTGGCTCGGCGAGCGCGTCGTACACCAGGCGGTGCTGCTCGACGAGCGAAAGACCGGCGAAGCGCGGGCTCGTCACCGTGACCTGAAAGTGATCCCCGCCGCCCGTGCGGTCCTGTACGGCGATCTCGGATCCCCCCGAGAAGGCCCGCTCCAGCAACGCTTGCAGCCGGTCGGTCGCCACACCGCCGAGCTTAGCGGCAGACGCGCGTTGTTGGCCGCGGCCGACGTCTTGGCTACATCCGGGGTCAGACTCCCGGTCGACTCCGTGCCAACTTCGCCACGACTCCGTTACGACGGCGGTTGAGGCCGTCCGAAATGCCCCCCCGGCGTATCGCTTCTGCGACGAAGCTGTTCCGCCTTTTGTTTTCGGGTCTGACCCCGGGTTGGCCGTTCTGGCCATGTCCGCCCTTCGCGCCTGGGTGCGGAGCCCACTCCGGGGCGATGCTGCGCTAGCCGCGCCTCTTCGGTTTCGGCGGCTTCTTGACCGTCAGATTGGCCTCCATCCCCTCGGCCCGGTGGTTCGCGATCGAGCACCAGAGGACGAAGCGGCCCGCGCTCAGCTTGGCTCTGATGTAGCCCGCCCGGCCAGGGTGGATCTCGGGCGTCTTGTAGACCGTCTTCCCGGCGGGCAGGCGGCGCATGCGGAGGTCATGACCGTCCTCGCCGAAGTTCGCGAGCTCGATCACGGCTTGCCCTTCCTTGATCCACTGCCGCGAGAGCGAGAAGGAGAACTCCTCGGCGACCACCTGGAGGCGAGCGGGAGGAACGGGCTTCGCCCGGGCGATCGCGACTCCGGCCGCGAGCACGAGCGCGAAGAGTGCGAGCGCAGAGCCGACGGCCAAGCGGCCGCGCCTCATTTCAGGATCTGCGGACGGCTGAAGGAGGCGGCGTTCGGGATGATCGCGCCGGCGTCCGTCTCGAACCACTGCTCGAGGATCGCCGCGTAGAGGCCGCGGAAGTCCGCGGTCGCCTTGAGGTTTCCTTCCTTGTCCAGCCCGTTCGCAAGGCCCGGGAACTCGCCGACCATCTGGCCCCGCGCCCGCGTGCCGAGGATGAAGCCGACGCCGGCCGCGCCGTGGTCGGTGCCGTCCGAGCCGTTCTCCTTGGCGCGGCGCCCGAACTCCGACCAGACGTGGACGAGCACGCGGTCCGCGATGCCTCGAGCTTCGAGGTCGCGCTGGAAGGCGAGCAGGGAGTCTGAGGTGAGCTTGAGCCCCTGGCTGAGCGCCTCGGGCTGATTCGCGTGGGTGTCGTAGTGCCCCGGCGCGGAGATCGCGACGCAGCGGAGCGGCAGGCCGGTGGCGATCATCGCGGCCAGGCCCTGGAGGCGGCGCGGGAACGAATCGTTGGAGGTGGGGTAGGTGACGGGGCTCTTGATCGCGCCGGCCTGGAAGGGACTGACCTGGCCGCGCAGGATCGCCGCCTGCGAGATGACCTCGCCGGCATAGCGGAGAGCTGGATCGTTCGACTTCGCATGCGCGGCGCCGAGCGGAGCGAGCGTCTCGTGCATCCGGGTCTGGACCTGGCCGGTCACGCGCGGCGCCTCGAAGCTGTAGCGGTCGGCGCCGTCCATCGAGGCAACCGGCATCGTCGCCGTCGCGAGCGCGGGCTGCAGGCGGTTCTCCAGCGAAAGGCCCTGCAGCGGGTTGTTCGCGCGCCCCGTGCGATCGAGAAAACGTCCGAGCCAGCCGGTCCGGAGCAGCGGGTCGTTCGCGCCGACCTCCCAGTAGTGGCGCGACGTGAAGTGCGACTTGTCGGGCGAGGTGTAGCCGATCGCGGGGAAGACCGAGAGCTTGCCTTCGCCATGCAGCTTCGCGAGACCCTCCGCGGAGGCGTGCCAGCGCAGGCGCGCGTCCTCGGTGAAGGCGAACCCGGACGACGCCGGCAGCGCAAGCTTGGGGCGCAGGGCGGTGTAGCGCGGGTCGCCGGTCGGGAAAAGCGTCGAGATCGAGTCGATTCCACCGTCGAGGAAGACTGAGACGAGGACGCGTGAGTCGGCGCCGCCGTTCGCAGCTGCCATCGCGATGCCGTCGTCGAGCGCGCCGAAGCTCAGCTTGCTGCCGCCGTAGACGGCGATCGCCAGCCCAGCGGAGCGGGTGAGGAACGTTCGCCGGTTCAGGCCGGTGCCAGCCGGGAGCGGCATGCCCGGCTCGATCGCGGGCAGCCCACTGCCTGCCGTGGCAGCAGCGCGGCGGAAGAGCTCGGTGCGGTTGAAGTCGTTGCAGGCGCAGGCTCTGGGCATGGTCAGCTCGTTTGCAGGTCGGGGGAGACGGCGATCAACTGGCGGAGGGCGTTCTCGATCGTGACCGGGTACGTGTGCTCGTTCGCTCCCGAGCCCTTGGCGTCCGCGAGGGCACGCTGGGCGAAGGACGTGAGCACGTTGCGCGTGCTCGTCCGAAGCGTCGGCGTGTTCCAGAACTTGAGCGCGCGGTCGACCAGCGTCTTCGCGTTGGCGGGAGCCGTGACGGTCCGCTCGTCGAGCGCCGCGGGCTTGATCGCCCAGGCTGCCAGGTTCCACCGGCCGCGGAACGTCGCCGTGTCGAGCCAGCGGTCGTCCTCCCAGCCGGCCACGTTGGGCGGGTAGAAGAGGCGCTGCCCGGCGAAGGCGCTGAGCCGGGCCCAGGCGGCGCTGTCGACGCCGCGCCCCATTGCCCGCAGCAGGCCGGCGGTGTACACCACCGGCGGCTTCACGAGGCGGGGGCCGGTGTAGAAGTCCGGGTGCTGCAGGATCGCCTCGACGACGGGGCGCATCGCGTAGCTCTTGCGGTACATCTGCTCCAGGGCTTCCTGCGTGCCCGCAGCGGGGATGGTGCCGACGAAGTAGCTCCAGAGCTTGCGCACGAAGAAGGAGGCGTGCAGCGGGTGCTGCAGGCAGAGCCGGCAGGCGTCCTGCCAGTCGAAGTTGCCCGACTTGCCGAAGATGCTCTTCGTCCCGTCGTCGTGAAGCCGCGCCTCGTAGCGGAAGTCGTAGTTCCCCATCCCGCGCGAGCGCCGGTTCGTCCAGCCCGTCAGCGCGCGGGCCTGCTCGCGGACGTCGTCCTCGCTATAGCCGCGGTCGGCGCCGAGCGTGAAGAGCTCCATCAGCTCGCGCGCGTAGTTCTCGTTCGGCGATGCCTTGGTGTTCTGGTTGCCGGACAGAAACACGAGCATGGCCG
>Ga0136617_10006755_pt1 | contig 10228 bp, 6 predicted proteins | sample AntDrymUQ3222106_2_FD_129672 | JGI IMG/M metagenome (GOLD analysis project Ga0136617, IMG submission 129672) | Polar desert sand microbial communities from Dry Valleys, Antarctica - metaG UQ322 (21.06) | ecosystem: Environmental > Terrestrial > Soil > Desert | place: Antarctica: Dry Valley... | reverse complement strand
TTCCGGGCTGACACCGTGCGCGACGTGTCCTGGGCGACATCCTCACGGTACCTGTGGGACGCAACCAACGCGGCGGTGGGAGATGCCAACGGTGACGGCCGCGCGGACACCGCGGCCATCAACTCGTTTTACCGTCCAGAGCTGCGTGCCAGCCATTGGAACGAGAGCGCCCGCTACAGCCGTCACTCGGTGGAGTTCTTCTCCCGTTACCTAATGCCGTATCCCTACGCTCACATGACAGCGGTGGACGGTCCCACCTCGTGCGGGGGGATGGAATATCCCATGATGACCTGCATAGGCGGGCAATGGGACACGCTGGGCCTGTACGAGGTCACCACTCACGAGATAGGCCACATGTGGTTTCCTATGCTGGTCGGATCGGACGAGAAACGGTTTGCCTGGATGGACGAGGGGCTTACACAGTTCAACCAGTCGCAGGCAATAGCCGATTTTTTCAAGGGCGTGGACGACGAGGAGGTCAATCGGAGGAATTACCTCGGCTTCGCCGAGAGCGGGGGCGAGGTGGAGTTGATGCGTCACGGCGATCGGTACCCCACCTATGGGTCGTACGGCGTGGCCGCCTATTACAAACCGGCCACCGTTCTCGTGGCCCTCAGGGGTGTGCTGGGTGAGGAGACCTATAACAAGGCCTTTAAGGAGTATGGCCGGCGCTGGCTCTACAAACACCCGTCACCATCCGACCTGTTCAACACCTTCGAGGACGTATCGGGGCGGAATCTCGACTGGTTCTGGCGCACCTGGTTCTACGAGACCTGGAGGCTGGACCAGGGGATCGATACCGTGAGCACCGCGGGCGATTCGCTCGATATCGTCGTCCACAACGAGGGCCGGGCAGTAATGCCGGTTCGGCTGGTGGTCAGCCGGACCGACGGACGGGCGGACTCGCTCACCGTTCCTGCAAACGCGTGGTTTGGTGGAGAAAGGCGCCGCACCGTCCGTGTAGCCGCCTTGCCCGCGGTGAAGAGTATCGAGATCGACCCGGAGCGGGATTTCCCCGATGTGGATCGCAGCAACCAGGTGTGGCCGCGGTAGAGTCTCGAGTCGAGAGTCCAGTTCAAGGGTCGCAAGTCTAACCCGCGACTCGTGACTCTCGACTTTCGGCTAACGACTCCCCGCAGGTAGCTTAGACACATGCCCCGCGTTCTCATCGTCGCCAACCGTCTCCCGATTACCGTCAAGGCCACCGAGTCAGGTGTCGAGGTCCAGAAGAGCTCGGGGGGACTGGCCACCGGTCTCCTCCGGCCGCACGAGCAGTCGGGCGGTCTATGGATCGGCTGGTCCGGCGCTCCCGAGCAGCTTACCGCCACCCAACAGTCCCAGCTGGATGAGCAGCTCACCGCCCTGCGTCTGGTGGCAGTTCCGCTGACGGACGATCAAGTCAGCCGCTACTACGAAGGGTTCTCCAACGGGGTCCTCTGGCCTCTGTTTCATTATCTGCTGGATCAGGTGCCGCTTCACGTCAGGGACTGGGACGCCTACGTCGAGGTGAACGAGCGATTCGCCGATATCGTGGCGCAGCAGTATCAGGACGGCGACCTCATCTGGGTTCATGACTATCAGCTCCTGCTGGTCCCCGATCTCCTGCGAAAGCGTCTGCCCGACGCCAGGATCGGTTTCTTCCTCCACATCCCATTCCCATCCGAGGAGCTGTTCCGCACCTTGCCCGAGCGCGATCGGGTGCTGCGGGGGCTGCTCGGCGCCGATCTGGTCGGGTTTCACACCCCCGCGTATCTGCGGCATTTTGCCGCCTCCCTTACCCAACTCGGGCTTACCGTCGACATCGACAGGGTTCAACTCACCGATCGGGAAGTGCGCCTCGGCGTGTTTCCGATGGGGATCGATGCCGCGTCGTTTACTGCGCTGGCGGAGGATCCGGCCACCCAGGTGGAGGCGAAAGCTCTCCGGGGCGACGAGAGCGTTCGGCTCCTGGTAGGAGTGGACCGGCTGGACTACACCAAGGGGATTCCGCGCCGGCTTCTGTCTTACGAGAAAATGCTTCAGACCCACCCCGAGCTCAGGGAGAAAGTACGGCTGGTGCAAGTGGCGGTGCCATCTCGCACCGGGGTAGAGGCCTACCAGGAGTTCCGGGCACTGGTGGACGGACTGGTCGGGCGAATCAACGGAGACTTCGGAACTCCGCGGTGGATGCCGGTGCACTACATCTTCCGTTCCTTGTCAGAGCAGGAGCTGGTGGCACTCTACCGCGCGGCCGACGTCATGCTGGTCACCCCGTTGCGCGACGGAATGAATCTGGTGGCAAAGGAGTTCGTCGCCTCGCGGACGGATGGCGACGGCGTCCTGGTTCTGAGCGAGTTTGCCGGAGCCTCGTGGGAGCTGCCCGAGGCGATCCAGGTAAATCCCTATGACGTAGACGGGATGGCAGACAGCACCTACCGCGCGCTCATGATGGAGCCGGAGGAGCGGCGGGCCCGATTGGCGCCACTGAGAGTGAGAGTGGAGACGTACGACGTGCACCGCTGGGCGGCCACATTTCTCGAGCTGCTCGAGACCCTCACCCGGCGGTCACCCTCTACAGCACGCGCGACCGCGGGCTCCAGCGCCACGCGTGAGGCTTTGTTCCGGCGGCTGCAGGAAACCGAAAATCTGCTGGTGTTGCTGGATTACGACGGAACTCTGGTCCCCTATACCCCGACGCCAGAGCTGGCGCGGCCGGACGCAGCGCTGCTGGATCTTCTGGAGGAGCTCTCCCGGCGTCCCAACACGGAACTGCACGTGGTTAGTGGTCGCGGCCGGGAGGCGCTGGAGCAATGGCTCGGCCATCTGCCTGTGGCGCTGCACGCGGAGCACGGGTTCTGGTCACGGCTTCCGGACGGGTGTACCTGGGTGCCCGCGGCGGAAATCAGCGGAGAATGGCGCGAGCCCGCGCTGGCAATTCTCCACGACATCACCGCCCGCACCCCCGGGTCGCTGGTCGAGGTGAAGTCGGTGGCCCTGGCCTGGCACTACCGCATGGCCGACCAGGAAGCGGGGGCTCGGCGGGCGAACGAGCTGCGCCTGCACCTGACTCAGCTGCTGAGTAATCAGCCGGTGGAAATTCTGGCGGGGCACAAAGTCCTGGAGATCCGCCCCTACGGAGTCAATAAGGGGCGCATCGTCCCTCTGCTGTCGCCAGAGCGCCTGGCATCCACGGCCGTGCTCGCAATAGGAGACGACCGGACCGACGAAGATCTGTTCGCCGCCGCTCCCGCCAACGGACTCACGGTACGGGTGGGGCCTGGCCCTACCCGCGCGCGCTTCCGCCTGGAGAGCGTCGCGGCGGTGAGGGTTCTGCTCCGCTCGCTGGTCGAGGCTGAGGTCCCCAGATAGGTACCCGCCCATCCGGTGCAGAGAATAGAGCGAGGAAAGATGTTCAGGCTAGTGGGCGGCCAGGCCGATTTCTTCCTATCTTCGTGGCGTCCAGCCGGGTGGCGGGCTCGGTGCGGGCACTCATGGTACCGGGCTTGACCCGGCCCAGCGGAGACCGCCCGCCCCGCTAGCGTGCCGGAACCGCGCTGGGGTCGATGTGTCTCAGAGCTCTCCTGGCTGACGCGGCAATCTCATCGTTGATCTCTTCATCCATCATGACGAGAAGGCGCGGCACGGCCGCCTTGGCGGCGGGGCCAATCTCCATCAAAGCCACGGTGACGGGAAATCGCACGGCGGCGATCTGGTCGTCCAGGGCCTCGATGAGCGCGGGAACCGCCGCCGCCGCAGCAGGTCCCATGCCCGCGATTTCGTAGGCGGCGGCGTTCCGCGTCTGGGGTGCCAGGCCCTTGAGGTCCTTGATCCATTGGGTCAAAGTTCGACCTTCAGATTCCGGTTCCTTGGGCGTGGCAGCCGTGGTCTGAGCCGAGGCAACCCCAGTCAATCCCAGGATTATTACGGCCGCGGTAGCCAGAATTCGGTGCAGCATCGGTTCTCCATCGTTTAGCAGCCTGACGATCGGCTGACACTACCGGCAATATAAGACGGGTGGACGGGTGGACGGATGGACGGATCGAGTGCAGTAGGTCTCTCCAGCCTTCTGTCCGACCGTCCGCCCGCCGAAACTGTCCCCGGCCATTAGCCGTAGCGTTTAGGAGCCCATGCTTCTCACCCTGCTCCTGTTCCTCTACAGCTTTATCGATCCTCCCACCACCTACTATGGTCGGGCGGGGAAGCTGGCGGTTCGGGTCCCGCGGGTAGAAGTCGAGCCGGTCATTGATGGCAAGCTGGACGAGGAGGTCTGGGGCCAGGCGGCCGTCCTGACCGGCTTCTCCCAGTTTTCTCCGACCGATGGGGTGCCTGTGGCTGACTCGACCGAGGTGTTGGTCTGGTACTCACCCACCGCAATCCTGTTCGGCATCCGCGCCTTCGAAGCCCACGGATCAGTACATGCCACCCTGGCCGACCGGGATCGCATAGCCTCGGACGATCACGTTCAGATCCTGCTCAGCACCTTCAACGACGGGCGCCAGGCCACGGTGTTCGCTGTGAATCCTTTTGGTGTGCAGTCGGACGGGGCGCTGGTGGAGACCGGGTCAACCAGCGGCAACGGCTTCAACAATGCCGTGGTCAAGAGGGAAACGGCCGACCTGAGTCCTGACTTCGTGTTTCAGTCGAAGGGACGGCTGACCGGGTACGGCTATGAGGTGGAAGTCCGAATTCCCTTCAAGAGCATTCGATTTCAGCCGCGGCAGGAGCAGAGCTGGGGTATCAACGTAGTCCGGCTGGTGCAGCACTCGGGTCATGAGGACTCGTGGGCGCCCGCCAAGCGGGCCAGCGCTTCGTTCCTGGCCCAGTCAGGAAGGCTGGTTGGGCTCAGTGACCTCCGTCGCGGTATGGTGCTCGACTTCACTCCCTCGCTCACGTCAAGGACCACCGGTGCGCCGGGAGCGGGAGGCTGGGACTACGCCGGGGGCGGGCCGGAGCTCGGTGGCACCGTACGCTGGGGGGTTACCAATAATCTCACGCTGAACGGCACTGCAAATCCGGATTTCTCGCAGGTGGAGTCCGATGCGCAGCAGTTTTCCTTCGATCCTCGGCAGGAGATCTTCTTCTCCGAGAAGCGACCGTTTTTTCTCGATGGCATCGAACAGTTTACCACCCCCAGCCAGCTGATTTACACCCGGCGGATCATTCAACCGGTCGCCGCCGCAAAGCTGACCGGCAAGGCCTTTGGAACCGATCTGGCGTTGCTGACCGCGGTGGATGACCGGATAGGCTCGACCACGGGCACTGACCACCCGATCTATAACTTGCTGCGGGTGCAGCGCGATATCGGATCGCAGTCGCGGCTGGGCCTGGTCTACACCGATAAGATCGACGGCGACAACTACAATCGCGTTGCGGGGGCCGATGCCCGCCTGGTGTTTGGCGAGGTGTACAGTGCCCAGCTTCAGCTGGCCGGAAGCCGCACCCGCACAGCCGGCAGCACCACGTCCGCGCCACTGTGGGGGGCGCGCTTCGCGCGGAACGGCCGGACATTCGGGCTGCGCTACACCCTGACCGGCATCGACGAGAGCTTCCGAACCCGAAGCGGGTTCATATCCCGGCCGGGCATTGTTCACAGCAATCTGAATCACCGCGTTACCGTCTACGGCAAGCCAAAGAGCTTGATAGAAAGCTTCACCGGTGACATCAGCCTCGATGGCACCTGGGAGTATCGCCGGTTTGTGAACGGCCGGGGGATCCAGGACCAGAAGCTTCACTTCAACACCAACACCACGTTGCAGGGCGGGTGGAAGGTGGGGGCATCGCTGTTGGTAGAGTCCTTCGGATACCCTTCCGACCTTTACGCCGACTATGCGCTAGAGATACCGCGGGCCGGCGGAGCAGGACTCGATACCGTAGCGTTCACCGGTACGCCGACGATCCCCAACCTCGACTACGTGCTCTCGCTCGACACACCTGAGTTCGCCCACTTTTCCGGCAACATCTTCTTTCTCTGGGGGCACGACGAGAACTTCTATGAGTGGGCCACCGCCGACATATCCTGGCTCGACCTCACACTCGATTGGCGCCCGACCCACAAGCTCCGGGTGAACGGATTGTACCGACTGCAGTACGTGGGCCGGCGAACTGACGGTACCACAGTAAACATCTGGCGGAGCCCCCGACTTAAAATAGAGTACCAACTCTCCCGCCCGATCTTTCTCCGTCTAGTGGGCGAATACACCACCGAGCGTCGAGACGCACTCCGGGACGACACCCGTACCGGCGCGCCAATTCTGATCTACGACTCCGAGGCAGGCGCCTACGTGCGTACTACCCCTTTCGGACGCCGGTCATTCCGGGGTGATTTCCTGTTCTCCTATCAGCCCAACCCCGGCACGGTACTCTTTGCCGGCTACGGCAGTACGATGAGGGATCCCACCGTGCTCGGTCGCGCAGATCTTCAGAGGGCTGAAGACGGATTCTTTCTCAAGCTCAGCTACCTGTTCCAGTTGTAGACAGTGCGAACTCTGGCACTCGTGTCGCCGCTGCACTACAGCACGGGACCTTCAGCAACAATGTTGAGGGGATCGGTGCCACCCCTCCCGTCAGTCGCAATAACCTGAGCCGGCCTAATCGTTTGTAGCCGTCTGCACCGCCTCTGGGCCCCGGGGAAAAGTGCTGGCTTATCTCTTGCCCATCCACTGTTCAATACCGATGCACCCTGGCACAACTGACTGAATAGCACTCCCCTTTTGTAGTGGGCCAAGGTACGACGGTCTGCTCCGACTGGAGCAGCCGCGAAACGGATCCTGGTTCGAACACGGAGGATTCATGATACACATTTCAGGCAGGGGCTTCTCTTACCGAGGCCGCACCGCGGTCCAGGAGCGCGGCCATGCCTTGTCGCGCACCGTGTCACCCTACAGTGACCTGATAGTCAGTTTCTGCCCCACCGGAATGATTCCGACCAAGCCGACAACTCCGCACGCTCCCATCACCCCGGCCGAGGTGATCGACGAGGCATGCGGAGCACTGGAACAAGGTGTCGCCCTCGTGCACCTGCACGCACCGGACGAGCAGGAAAAAGCTTTCGAGACGATGATCCTGGGGATCCGGGGACACTTCCCCGACGCGATCGTCTGCGTCAGCGGCAGCGGGCGAAGCCATTCCAGCTTCGAAAGGCGGAGCGAAATACTCGAACTGACTGGCGCCGCGCGGCCGGACCTGGCGAGCCTGACCATGACCTCGCTCGACTTCCCGATCGGGACGAATCAGAACGCTCCCGAAATGGTGATGGCGCTGGCCGAAAGGATGGTGGCGCGCGGAATCAAGCCGGAGGTGGAGTGCCTGGACTTCGGAATGATCAGCGCCGCCAACATGCTGATCAGCAAGGGGCTGCTGGGCGAGCCGCCATACTATTTCAGTCTCCTGCTGAGCTCGGGGTACTCGGTTCCAGTCACCGCCCGCCATCTGTCCAACATGGTGGAGGACCTTCCGCAGGATTCGCTCTGGTCAGCCGCCGGGACTGGTCTCTTCCAGGTGCCTGTGAACACGCTGGCGGTGGCCATGGGAGGGCACTGCAGGCTCTGGCCGGAGGGCAATATCTATCAGGGGTTACGCCGAACCGCGCTCGCTACCAAGCTGGGTCTCGTCGAACGGGTAAAGCTCCTCACTGAAAGCTTCGGCCGCCCACTGGCAAGTTCCCAGCACGCTCGCCGGCTTCTCGGGCTGGGTCCTTCGGCCTCACATCAACTGGCGGATTTCGACTACGACGAGCGGTCGGGTCAACCCACCCATGTGTAGTGTACCGCAGCCGCCGGCCCGACTCGAGTTGGTACCGGCTCCTGCGCGCCGGCTTACCTGAGCGCTGATCAGGATTACCGGCGCCAGAGACTGACCGCACCCGGAAGAGCGTTTCTGGAGCCTGCGTAACACCGCCATTTGACATTCCGGCTGCATCACTCGTATTTATCTCGAAGACGGCCGGCAGGCCGAGCTTCGATTCGATTTGCGCTCGCTGCCACCGTGTGGTCGCAACCAATCCAGCACATGGAGAAGTGGTATGCCCCAGGCGCAATCAATGCCGGCGGTGACGCCGATCGAGGATCGCGGATACGCCCACCCCGAAGTACTGGTGTCCACTGACTGGGTGTCGCAGCACCTCAATGATCCGATGGTTCGCCTGATCGAATCCAATGAGGATCTGCTGCTGTACGACACAGGCCACATTCCGGGCGCAGTAAAGGTGGACTGGACCAACGACCTCAATGACCCGCTGGTGCGCGATTACATCGACACTGACCGGCTTCAACGGCTGCTACGCTCAAAGGGCATCAACAAGGACACCACCATCGTGTTCTATGGCGACAAGAACAACTGGTGGGCGACTTACGCATTCTGGGTGCTCCAGCTTTTTGGGATAGGCCGGGTGCGGCTGATGGATGGCGGGCGGCTCCGCTGGATCGATGAAGGCCGTACACTGACCAACGACGCTCCCTCCTACTCCCCGGGCAACATCGTGGTCGGCCGGCGCAACGATGCGCCGGTGCGCGCCTTTCGCGACGAGGTGCTGGAGCATGTGACGCGGTCGGGACAGTTGGTAGACGTGCGGAGCCCCGAGGAATTCAGGGGAGAGCGGCTGCACATGCCCGATTACCCCAGCGAGGGTGCTGTCAGAGGGGGACACATTCCTGGAGCCAAAAGCATTCCCTGGGCCCGCGCCATCGATCCTGACTCGCACACTTTCCGGCCGGCAACCGAGCTTAGGCAGCTCTACGAAAAGGAGAACGGACTTCGCCGCGACGCTGAGACGATCGCCTACTGCCGCATAGGAGAGCGCTCTTCCCACACCTGGTTTGCCCTTACCTACCTGCTCGGCTTCGATGCGGTGCGAAACTACGATGGATCGTGGACCGAGTGGGGCAACGGTGTCCGGCTACCGGTGGAGAAGCCGTAGCACCCCAACATGTCCATCGCCGATCTCCGCCGGGAGTACTCGCACACCCGTCTCGACGAGGCGAATGCCGGCTCCGATCCCATAGCCGAGTTCGACCGGTGGTTTTCCGAGGCGGGCGAGGCCAAGGTCCTGGAGCCGAACGCCATGGCGCTCGCCACCGCTACCCGGGACGGAGCTCCGTCGGTGCGGATCGTCCTGCTCAAGGGATACGACGATAGGGGCTTCGTGTTCTTTACCGACTATCGGAGCCAGAAGGGCGCCGAGCTGGAGCAGAATCCGCAGGCCGCGCTGGTGCTCTTCTGGGCCGAGCTGGAGCGGCAGGTGCGGATCACGGGGCCGGTGAGCGTGGTATCGCGAGAGGAGTCGGATCTCTATTTTCGGAGCCGGCCGCTCAGCAGCCGACTGAGCACCTGGGTGTCACACCAGAGTCAGGTCATCGCCGGCCGGAATGTGCTCGACGATCGGGTGCAGCAGCTGCAGGACCGTTTCCCGGGTGATGTGCCGCTCCCTCCCCACTGGGGAGGCTACCGGGTGGATCCCCAGACGGTCGAGTTCTGGCAGGGCCGGCCCAGCCGGCTGCACGACCGGCTTCGGTATACTCGACAGCAGGGTGGAGGCTGGCGGCTGGACCGGCTGGCGCCCTGACGGGGCTATTGGCTATTTGGCACTGGGCTATTGGCTATTGGCAGAATTTGGATACTTAGAGATTGAAAAAGCGTCGAGATCTACACTAGAAATTCTGTATTCCGTATGATGGGTGATTTCAAGAAGCTTGAGGTGTGGCGGGTGGCGGATTCACTAGTATGTGATGTGTATGAGTGTATCCGTGCCTTCCCGAAGACCGAAACCTATAGTCTCACAAGTCAGCTTCGACGGTCGGCGGCGTCTATACCTGCTAACATAGCCGAAGGGTGCGGCCGGAGCGGCGATGCGGAGTTCGGCCGCTTCGTCCGAATCAGCCTTGGTTCGGCAACGGACTCGAGTACCATCTTCTCCTCTCTAAAGACACCGGTTTTCTGGACGAGAACATTCACGTGCGACTGTCATCATAAGCTAGACGAGTCCAAGGCTGGTGGGGTTGGAACGGGCGTTGAGCAGCCGGCCAGACAGCCGCAGCCAATAGCCAATAGCCAATAGCCTCAGAAATTCACCGTCAGTCCTGCCATCACCCGCACCTCTATGGCGGTGCCATGGATCCCGAGATTATTGCACGTAACCGGCGCTCAGGTTCACGAACTCACTTGCCGGCACGTAGCCCTGGAAGTTGCCGGCGGCCCAATGCCGGAGCACAGTGCTTCGACGCCGACCTCTCGCTGCCTGGTTGATGGCTACCAG
>Ga0136617_10006754_pt1 | contig 10229 bp, 7 predicted proteins | sample AntDrymUQ3222106_2_FD_129672 | JGI IMG/M metagenome (GOLD analysis project Ga0136617, IMG submission 129672) | Polar desert sand microbial communities from Dry Valleys, Antarctica - metaG UQ322 (21.06) | ecosystem: Environmental > Terrestrial > Soil > Desert | place: Antarctica: Dry Valley... | reverse complement strand
CGCCGGCGCCTTCGCCGGCTGCGCGGCGAGCGCTGGTGCCACCGCCCGTCGGCGAAGGCAGCGCGCGCGGCCGCCACCGCTCGGTCGACGTCGGCGGCGTCACCTCGGGCGACCGGGGCCACCAGGCCGCCGTCTCGCGGGCTGCGGGACTCGAAGGTCTCGCCGCTCGCAGCGGCGTGGTAGTCGCCGTCGACGTACATCCGGCCCTCGGGCACGAGGGAGGTCGCCGCGGCCAGCCAGTCGTCGTGGGTGCGGTCGAGCAGTCCTGTCACGTCACCCTCCAGCGCGCGATGGCGTCCTCGTCGAGCACAGCACCAAGACCCGCCGCGTCCGGCACCGTCACGTATCCGTCGGGGTCGGGCCGGATCGGTTCGGCCAGCATGAAGTCGCGCCGCTCGGGCGTCCAGCCGTCGGGGTCGTAGGGCAGCTCGAACCATGGCCCGCCGCCGACCCCCGCCGACAGGTGCAGGTTGGCCAGCACCCCGAGGCCGTTGGTCCACGTGTGCGGGGTGAACTGGCGATGCCGATGGTGGGTCAGCTCGGCGAACGTCCGGCAGCCCGAGATGCCCAGCGACAGCACGCAGTCCATCTGGAAGACGTCGAGGGCGTCGGCCTCCAGCAGCCGCCACGCGTCGTCGAAGGTCGCGAGCATCTCGCCGCCTGCGATTGCGGTACGCGCCGCGCGGCGCAGCTGGGCCAGACCCGCGACATCGGCGTACGGCAGCGGCTCCTCGACCCAGCCGACGCCGAGATCGGCCAGCTGGTCGACCGTGCGGGTGACCGTCTTGATGTCGAGCGCGGGGTCGACGTCACCGGCCATTCGCCACGACTGGTTGAGGTCGACCAGCACGGTGAAGTCGTCGCCGAGCGCCTCGCGGACCCCGCGGACCGCGGCCAGGCCGCCGTCCAGGTCGTCGCGGGCGATGCGGATCTTCATCGCGCCGTAGCCCTCGTCCCGGGCGGCCAGCGCGGACTCGACCCGCTGCTCCGGAGTCTTCAGCTCGCCGGTGGAGGCGTACGCGCGCACCCGGGTGGTGGCGCCGCCGAGGAGCGTGGCGACCGGCAGCCCGGCGACCTGGCCGGCGATGTCCCACAGGGCCGCCTCCAGCGGCCAGAACCGACCGGCGTGAAAGTTGACGGTCTCGATCACCCGGACCTGCCGGGCCAGTCGCAGCGGGTCGGTGCCGACGAACAGGTGCTCGAAGGCCTCGAAGCCGGCCATCGTGTCGCCGGAGCCGACCCCGACCACCCCGGCGTCGGTCTCTACCCGGACCACTGTGGCGTCGACGTGGGTGCGAGGCACCGGGTCCCACGTGGCCCGGAAGGGCGGGTCGATCCGGCGGCGCAGCCGGTCGAGCCGGACGGCAGTGATCCTCATCGGGTCAGCCTGACCGGCGGGGTGCTCACGTCGGCAACCTACGGGTCGGCGCGGTCGGAGAACCACCGCGCCAGCCGGTCGAAGCCCTCGTCGATGCTCACCGTCGGCCGCCAGCCGAGCACCGCGCGGGTGTGCCGCTGGTCGAACCAGTGCGCCGTGCTGAGCTGCTCGACCAGGAAGGCGGTGAGGGGCGGGGTGTCGCGCCGGTCCAGGACCTCCCACACCCGGTCGACCGCCGTCGCCGCGACCCGGGCGACGCGCACCGGCACGCGGCCTCGTGGGCCGGCCACCCCGGCGGCGTGGCAGAGGCCGGCCAGGATCTCCGCGACCGGACGCGGCTCGCCGTTCGAGACCACCAGCGGCTCGCCGTGGACGCGGCCGACCGAGTCGACGGCGGCCAGCAGGGCCGCCACGGCGTTGTCGACGTACGTGGTGTCGACCAGCGCGGCACCGGAGCCGATCAGCGGCAGCCGGCCGGCCCGGGCCCGGGACACAATCCGCTGCACCAGCTGGGTGTCGCCGGGCCCCCACACCAGGTGCGGGCGAACGCACAGCACAGCCAGCCCGGGCGAGTCGGCGGCCAGGGCGGCGCGCTCGGCGACGGCCTTGGACCGCGCGTAGTGCCCGCGGGCCCGGACCGGGTCCGCCGGCTCCGCCCCGACGCCTACCAGTGGCCGGCCGGCGTGGGCGACCGACGGGGTCGACACGTGCACCAGCCGGCCCACCCCGGCCGCCCGGCAGGCCGCCACCACGCTGCGGGTGCCGTCGACGTTGGCGTGGGCGAACTCCGACCACGGTCCGACCACGTCCACCTTGGCGGCCAGGTGCACGACGGCGTCCTGGCCGGCCGCCGCCCGCCGTACGGTCCCGGTGTCGGCCACGTCTGCGAGCAGCTCGCGGCACGCCAGCCCCGACGGCCGCCGCTGCAGGACGGTCACGTCGGCACCGCGGGCGAGCAGCGCCGCCGCGGTGCCGCGGCCGAGCATCCCGGTCGCCCCGGTGACCAGCACCCTCACGGTCGCCGGGTCATCGGCCGCTGCCGGCGAGGGTCCGCTCGGCCCAGTCCGCCACCCGCCGCCGGTCCACCTTGGACGCGTGCCGCACGTCGACCGGCAGCGCGGCGGCGAGGAGCACCGCGGCGACCGGCACCCGGGCGACGGCCCGGACCGAGCCGGCCAGGGTCGGCGCCGCCAGCGGCGAGGACCACCGGCGGCGGCGCCGCGGGACCACCACGACGACGACCTGCTGAGTGCCGGACGGGCCGACGCCGACCGCGGCCGCCGACCGGACCTCGTCGAGCGCCTCGACGCGCTGCTCGATCCCCACCGGGGTCACGGCACCGAGCGGGGTGCTGACCACGTGCGCGAGGCGGCCCTCGACCCAGAGCCGGCCCCGCTCGTCGAGGTGGCCGACGTCCCCGGTGCGGTGCCAGCCCGGGTCCCGCGAGCTCGCCCGCTGGGTCGCCCACAGCGCGTCGTAGGTCTGCTTGACGTGCGCGGCGCGGACGCACACCTCACCGGTGCGGTCCGGGGCCGCCGTCAACGGCCCGTCCGCGACCCCGAGCGGCGACAGCGGGCTCACCGCCACCTCGACCCTGGCGAGCGGGACGCCGACGCAGACGCCCTCGCCGGGTCCCGCCGCCTCGATCTCGGCCAGGCCGATGTCGGTGACCGGCAGCACCTCGGTCATGCCGTACGGCGTGTGCGCCTCGGCGTTCGGCAGCACGGCGCGCAGCGCGCGCAGCAGCCGGGCCGGGACCGGGGCGCCCGCGGACATCAGCAGCCGGACCCGGCTCAGCGTTGCGCGGTCGGCGGGTGTCAGCGCGGCGGCGGTGGACAGCGCGCCGCGCAGCGCCGCCGGGGCGGCGAAGACGACCGTCGCGCCGACCGCGTCCACCGCCTCAGCCAGTGCGGTCGCGGTGAGGCTGCCGGGCCTGGTCACGTCGGTGTCGGGCACGGCCGAGCCGATGCCGAGCGCCGGACCGTACAGCGAGAACGGCGCGAACGCCGCGACGATCCGGTCGTCCTCGGTCAGGCCGTACGTGGAGCGCACCAGCCGCACCTGCGCCTGCACCTGGCCGTGCCGGTAGACGACGCCCTTGGCCGGCCCGGTCGCCCCGGAGGTGAAGACCACCGCGCAGACGTCGTCGGCCGTCGGGCCCGTCCCCGGCGCGGCTCGGCTGCCCAGCCGGGCCAGGTCGGCCAGCGAGTGCTCGACCCCGAGCCCCCGCCGCAACCGGCCGGGTGCCGCGCCGGCCAGGATCCGGGTGCCGGGCAGCCGCATCGCGCGCGCGGCCACCAGCCCCGGTCCGGTACCGATGACGTGGTCGACCTGCGCGCCCCGCAACGCGCGCCCCATGCCCCTCAGGCCGAGCCCCTTGTCGGCCACGACGGTGACCGCGCCGGCCTGCCACACCGCGTACACCGCGGCGGTCAGGTCGGCCGACGGCGGCACCAGCAGCGCCACCCGCTGCCCCGGCCGCACCCCGACTGCGGTCAGCCCGGCGGCGAGCTCGCCCACGCGGCGGCCGAGCATGTCCCAGCTCACCGTTGCGCGACCGACCTCCACGACGGCGGGGCCGTGGTCGCCGGCCCGCGCCGCCAGCCGCTCCCCGAGCGACGACGGCCGCGGGCGCCGTCGCGGCTGCGGAGCGACGGGTTCGGCGGCTGCCGGGTCGAGGTCGGTCACGAAGGCGCACACCGCGGCGGCGTAGGCCGGGGCGTCCTCGGTCACCAGGTGCGCCGCCTGCTCGAAGCGGTGCAGCTGCGCCTGCGGCAGCCGGGCGCGCAGGTCGTCGAGGTGCGCCTGGCCGAAGACGGGGTCGCGCGGGCCCCACAGCAGCAGCGCGGGCACGCCGAGCGACCGGGTGGACTCGGCGATCCGGTCCAGGGTGGGCCGGCTGGGGTGCTGCGGCTCGAACGGGATGTCGGCGACGAAGTCGCCCACCGCCTGTCGACGGGCGGGCGTCATATACGGCGACGCGAGGGCGTCCCGGATGCCACGGGACAGCGGCGGGCGCGACAGCGCGCTCACAGCCCGTACGAACGCAGCCGTCCGTACGCAGACCAGGCGGTTGACCGCGCGCGAGCGGGCAAGCCGGATCAGCGCCGGCCCCACCGCGCCGGCCGCGGCCGCCGGGTGCCGGACTGCGGTGTTGGTCAGGACCACGGCGCGCAGCTGGTCGCGGTGGTCCGTCGCCCAGCCCAGCGAGACCGGTCCGCCCCAGTCGTGGCCGACCGTGACCACGGGCCCGGTTACCCCGAGGGCGCAGGTGAGCGAGCCCAGGTCGCGGACCCGGTCGGCCAGGGACCGCGGCGCGTCGGGCCGTTGCGACCAGCCCATGCCGAGCTGGTCCGGCGCGAGCACCCGCCACCCGGGCGGCGCGGCGGCCAGCAGCCCGCGCCACAGGTAGGACCAGGTGGGGTTGCCGTGCACGCACAGCAGCGTCCCGACCGGGTCCGGCGTCCGGTTGTCGAGCACGTGCCAGTCCCACTCGACGCCGGCGGCGTCCGCCACCCGTACGAGACGCGACCAGGCCGGGTCGAGGCCGGCCAGGCCGGGCGGCGGCAGCCTGGCGCCGCGGCTCACCAACAGATCTCGGTGAGGCTCGCATTCAGCCCGGAACCGATGCCCATGAGCAGCACCCGGTCTCCGGCCTGCAGCTCCTGGGCCTCGGCGGCCAGGGTGTACGGGACCGACGCCGGGCCGATATTGCCCCGGCTCGGGAAGGTGCGCGGCACCCGGGTCTGGTCGATGCCGAGCCGGCGGCACATACCGTCGGTGTGGACCTGCGAGATCTGGTGGATGACGTAGCGGTCCATGCCGGCCCAGTCGAACCCGCCGGCGGCACCGTCGGCCCACACGTCGGCCGACAGCTGCAGGCCGGCGTCCAGCAGTCCCTTGCTGTCGGTGCGCATCAGCTGGAGGTCTCCGACGCACAGCTGGTGGTGCTGCGTGCTCGCCCGGCTGACCCCGCCTACCACCCGGTGCCCCTCGGGGTGCACGTCCGCGCGCCCCAGGACCATCGCCGCGGCCCCCGAGCCGAGGGTCAGCGTAGCGAACTCGTCCCACACCTGGGTCGCGGTGGCGTCCGGTGCCGACAGCCGGGCCAGGGTGTTCTCCTGCACCGGTTGCGCATCCTCCCCGTTCACGATCAGCGCGTACTCGAGCTGGCCGGTGTCGATCATGGCGCCGGCGAGCTGGATCCCGTTCACGAAGCCCAGGCAGGCGTTGGAGAGGTCGAAGTTCTGGCACTTGGGCGGAAGCCCGAGCGCATGGTGCACCGCGACGGCGGTCGACGGCTCCAGGTGGGCCCGGCTCACCGAGGTGTTGATGAGCACCCCGATGTCGGCCGCGTCGATCCCCGACTCGGCGAGCGCCTTGGCGCCCGCCATGGTCGCCCCGTCGGTGTAGGTCACCCCGTCCGCCCACCAGCGCCGCTCCCGGATCCCGACCAACCCCTCGAGCAGCCCCGGCCGGACCCCGACCCGGGCGTACGTGCCGGCCAGCCTCGCGTCGAACTCGGCGGAGGTCACCACTCGGGGGGCATCGACCGCGCAGGTCGACAGCACCGTGGTGTTGGAGGAGCGGTGGGTACCACTGGTCACGCGCGTCATCGGTGCGAGGTACCCCTCAGGGCTGGGTGGCGGGCCGAGCCCTCCATTGTGCCTAGGGGGTCGCGGCTGTGCCACGGCAGTCCCGGCCGGTGCCCGACCAGCGGTCGGAAACCGGCTTCGAGGTGCCCGCGGTGGCGATCAGATCCAGCCACTTGTCGTTGGCGTGCTGCCAGCTCGAGAAACCGGGTGGCTCACGCCGCTCGTGGTCGTCCGGTACGAGCGGGGTGGGCGGTGCGAGGGTGGTGGGCGGTGCGACAGCCAGCCACCGCAGCGCACCCGCGCCGACGGCGCTGGACCGGTGACCCCGCATGGCCCTGTTCCCACTCGTCGATGGTGGCTGACCGGGCCGGCCGGGGTCTGGGGACGTGCCCGTTGGTGCTGAGGGGGTTGATGGTGTCCACGCCGGCCGCGGCGTGTCAAGGGCACTAGCCCAGGCGCCAAATTAGCCATAAGTGATCCACTCACTACATATGGTTACACTCGTTGCGACCCTGGAGAAGCGGCGGAAAAGTCGAGATGAACAGGCGAATCCCGGCACCGACCGGCGACCTCGACATCGTCGAGCCGTTGGCCGTGCTGGCGCGGACCGCCAGTGCCGACTTCACCGGCAGGGACATGCTGCGGGAGCTCGCCCGCGTTGCCGGCCGCGTCATCGTCGGCGCGGGGACCGGCGTGCTCCAGGTGGAGGCGCGGCGGGTCGGCTTCGTGCACGCCGGCCCGGAGCTGGTCGAGGTCGAGCGCTTGCAAGAACAGCTGCAGCGCGGGCCGGGCATCGACAGTGTGACCGCGCGGGCGGCCGTCGTCGTGCCGGACATCGCGGCGGCCAGGCAGTGGCCGGAGTACGCCCGGGCGGCGCAGCGGGCCGGTGCCCGGACCATGGTGGCCATGCCGCTGCTCGCGCGGGGGTGTGACTGGGGGGTGCTCGACCTCTACCGCCCCACCACGACGAGCTGGACCGCGGCGGAGCTGACCGCCGTACGCAGGCTGTCCGACGGCGCCGCGTCCCACATCGCGGCCGCCGCCGACCGGGACCCGGCTACCGACACCCGCCGGGACCTCGAGCACCGAGCCACCCACGACGAGCTCACCGGCCTGCCCAACCGGGCCCTGCTGTTCGACCGGATGGAGCACGCCGTGGACGGCGCCGAGCGGCTCGGCACCGCGGTGTCGGTGCTGCTCGTCGACGTGGACCAGTTCAAGCGCGTCAACGACACGTTGGGCCAGCTTGCCGGCGACGCGGTGCTGGTGGAGGTCGCGGGGCGCCTGAAGGGGGTGCTGCGCGAGATGGACACGCTCGCCCGGCTCTCGGGGGACGAGTTCGTGGTCGTTTGCGAGGACCTGGCCGGAACCCCCGACGAGATCGACGCCTGGATGGGCGCCCTCACCCGTCGGCTGCAGGCCGCGGTGCGCCGGCCGATCCGGGTCGCCGGCCGGGAGCTGGTCGTGTCGGTCAGTGTCGGGGCGACCGTCGCCGGCGACAGCCGCGAGGCGCACGACCTGGTGGACCGCGCCGACCGGGCCAGGTACGCGGGCAAGGAGAGCAGCCTCGGCCGGCTCGCCCGCCGCGGTCGCGTGTCGGGTTGACCCGCGGCCAGGGACAGGAGGCGGTCATGGACGGCGCCAGGCCGGTACGCGCGGCGCGTGGCTCCACCCGCACAGCCGGGTCGTGGCAGACCGAGGCCCCGCTGCGGATGCTGATGAACAACCTCGACCCGGAGGTCGCCGAGCGGCCGGACGAGCTCGTCGTCTATGGCGGGACCGGCCGCGCGGCCCGCGACTGGCGGTCGTACGACGCGATGGTCCGCACGCTGACCGCGCTGCGCGACGACGAGACGATGCTGGTGCAGTCCGGTCGACCGGTCGGGGTGCTGCGCACGCACGAGTGGGCGCCACGGGTGCTCATCGCCAACGCCAACCTGGTCGGTGACTGGGCGACCTGGCCGGAGTTCCGCCGGCTGGAGCAGCTCGGGCTGACGATGTACGGCCAGATGACCGCGGGCTCGTGGATCTACATCGGCACGCAGGGGATCCTGCAAGGCACGTACGAGACGTTCGCCGCCGTCGCCGCGAAGCTGGCCGCGCGCGCCACCGGGGGAGCCAGGTCGGGCGGGCCGGGGCCGGTGTCGCCGGCAGCGTCGCTCGCGGGCACGCTCACGGTGACCGGCGGCTGCGGCGGCATGGGCGGCGCGCAGCCGCTCGCGGTGACCCTCAACGGCGGTGTCTGCCTGGTCGTGGACGTGGACCGGGCCAGGCTGCGCCGGCGGGTCGACCATCGCTACCTGCACGAGGTCGCCGACGGGGTCGACGACGCAGTGCGCCGGTGCGACCGGGCCCGGAGCGACCGGCGGGCGCTGTCGGTCGGGCTGGCCGCCAACTGCGCCACGGTGCTGCCCGAACTGCTGCGCCGCGGCGTCGCGGTCGACGTGGTGACCGACCAGACCTCGGCGCACGACCCGCTCGCGTACCTTCCCGTGGGTGTCGACGTCGGCGACTGGGCGCGGTACGCGGCGGCCGAGCCCGAGGAGTTCACCGACCGGGCCCGGGAGTCGATGGGCCGCCACGTCGAGGCGATGGTGGGCTTCCTGGACGCTGGCGCCGAGGTCTTCGACTACGGCAACTCGATCCGGGACGAGGCGCGGCAGGGTGGCTACGAGCGGGCGTTCGCCTTCCCGGGCTTCGTGCCGGCGTACATCCGGCCGCTGTTCTGCGAGGGCAAGGGACCGTTCCGCTGGGTGGCGCTGTCGGGCGACCCGGCCGACATCCGGGCGACCGACCAGGCGGTGCTCGACCTGTTCGGTGCCGACGAGCACCTGCGCCGGTGGATCCGGGCCGCGCAGGACACGGTCGCCTTCCAGGGACTGCCGGCCCGGATCTGCTGGCTCGGCTACGGCCAGCGCGACCGGGCCGGCCTGCGGTTCAACGAGATGGTCGCCTCGGGCGAGCTGTCCGCGCCGGTGGTGATCGGTCGCGACCACCTGGACTGCGGCTCGGTGGCGTCGCCGTACCGCGAGACCGAGGCGATGGCCGACGGCTCGGACGCCATCGCCGACTGGCCGCTGCTGAACGCCCTGGTCAACACCGCCAGCGGGGCCAGCTGGGTGTCGGTCCACCACGGCTGCGGCGTCGGCATCGGCCGGTCGCTGCACGCCGGGCAGGTCACCGTCGCCGACGGCTCCGCGCTCGCCGCCGCCAAGATCGAGCGGGTGCTCACCAACGACCCGGGCACCGGTGTGCTGCGGCACGTGGACGCGGGCTACGCGCGCGCCGACGAGGTCGCGGCGCGGCACGGCCTGCGCGTCCCGATCCGGGAGTCGTGAGGGTGCGGGTGCGGCCCCCACCCGACTTGTCACCGCGAGGCGATGCTCCAGCAACGCCTGACGATGACAACTCGGTGGGGGGTCTGCGGTGACCGCGTGGTTCGCCGCGTTCGCGTGGCTACCGGACGGCCTGGCACGCGACGTGCGGCTCGAGGTGGCCGGCGGGCGGTTCGTGCGCGTGCAGCCCGGCGGCGCCGCGGCCGGCGCGACCCGGCTGCCGGGGGTGGTCCTGCCCGGCTTCGCGAACGCGCACAGCCACGCCTTCCACCGCGCGCTGCGCGGGCGCACCCACCACAGTGGGGGCACGTTCTGGTCCTGGCGCGAAGCGATGTACGCGCTGGCCGGGCGGCTCGGCCCTGACGGCTACCTGGCGCTGGCGCGGGCCGCGTACGCAGAGATGGCACTCGCGGGGGTGACCACGGTCGGCGAGTTCCACTACCTGCACCACGGGCCGGACGGGCGCGCGTACGACGAGCCGAACGTGATGGCCGAGGCGCTGGCGCAGGCGGCCGGCGAGGCCGGGGTGCGGCTGACCCTGTTGGACGCGTGCTACCTGGCGGGCGGGCTGGCCGGTGACGGTCACCTGCCGCTGGGCGGGGTACAGCGGCGGTTCGCCGACGCCGACCCCGGTGCGTGGGCGGCGCGCGTCGCGGGTTGGCGCCCGCCGGCCGGGGTGCGGGTGGGCGCGGCGATCCACTCCGTGCGCGCGGTGCCGCGCGACCAGCTGCCGGAGGTGGTGGCGGCGGCGGACGGTGGGCCGCTGCACATGCACCTGTCGGAGCAGCCGGCCGAGAACGCTGCCACCTCGGCGGCGTACGGGCTGACGCCGACCGCCGTGCTCGCCGAGGCCGGTGCCCTGGGCGCCGACAGCACCGCCGTGCACGCCACCCACGTCACCGCCGCCGACGTGGCGATGCT
>Ga0136617_10006753_pt1 | contig 10230 bp, 8 predicted proteins | sample AntDrymUQ3222106_2_FD_129672 | JGI IMG/M metagenome (GOLD analysis project Ga0136617, IMG submission 129672) | Polar desert sand microbial communities from Dry Valleys, Antarctica - metaG UQ322 (21.06) | ecosystem: Environmental > Terrestrial > Soil > Desert | place: Antarctica: Dry Valley... | reverse complement strand
GCCAGCTCCACCTCGGCCGCGGTCGCCGCGCCGAACGTGGTGCCCCGGCCCGCCGCCTCGGAGACCGCGGCGAGCACCTCCGGGTGGGCGTGGCCGTGGATGAGCGGTCCCCACGAGCACATCCAGTCCACGTAGCGGTTGCCGTCGACATCCTCGAGCTCCGCGCCGTGCGCGGCCGCGATGAAGATCGGGTCGCGCCCGATCGAGTGAAGCGCGCGGACGGGCGAGTTCACCCCGCCCGGAAGGACGTCGACCGCGCGGGCGTACAGCGCGGCCGAGCGGGTGTCGTCGAGCGACTCGCCCACCCGGTCAGGCGCCGTGCTCGGCTTCCCAGCGCCGGAAGGCGTCGGTGAAGTAGAGCAGGCGGATCTTCTTGTACTCCGTGCTCGAGTACAGGGTGGCGCGCCCGTCGATGCCGGTGTCCTGCGCGATCGCGTCGAGCACCGCGTCGCACTCCTCCTTGGAGCGGCCGTGGGCCATGGTGAAGACCGAGTAGGGCCAGTCGGCGTAGGTGGGGCGCTGATAGCAGTGGGAGATCCCGCGGAAGGAGGCCATGCGGATGCCCAGCTCCTCGATGCGCTCGTCGGGGACCTCCCAGACGCCCATGCCGTTCGCGCTGAACCCCGCGCGGCGGTGGAACAGGATCGCCGCGACCCGGCGCAGCAGCCCGCGCTCGTGCATGCCGGCCATGTGCTCGAGCAGCTCGGGCACTCCGACGCCGAGCTCGGCCGCCGCGGCGGCGTAGGGCTCGGAGACGACCGGGAGGTCGCCCTGGGTGGCACGCACCACGGCCACGTCCCAGTCGTCGTAGGGCTGCTTGGAGAGCTCGGCGGGGGCGACGGCCTCCCCCGCGGAGGCGAGCGCCTTCGTGTCGCCCTCCATCTCGAGGTCCATGCGGATCTTGAACAGCTTGAGCGTCGGAAGCTGGCGGATGGACTCGGCGCCGGTGAGCTCGGTCAGGAGGTCCAGCGTGCCGTCGAGCCCCAGAGCGGAGCCCTCCTCGACGGCCAGCGTGAACCAGAGGTTGAACTCGTGGTTGCGCAGGTAGTTGTGTGAGACGCCGGGATGGCCGTTGATGACCTCGGCGGCGCGGTGCGGGTGCTCGGCGTCGACCTTCGCGGCGACGAGCATTGAGCCGTAGCCGAACGCGCGCGTGTCATAGATCGGCGTGACCTGGCGGATGATCCGGTTCTCCAGCAGGTGGGTGATGCGCGCGAGCACCTCGTCCTCGCCCAGCCCGGCCTTCGCGGCCACGGCGGCGTAGGGGCGTGGGTCCAGCGGGAAGGAGCCCTGCATGAGGTTGAGCAGCCGGCGGTCGTCGTCGTCGAGCGGGATGGCGGCACCGTGCTTGCGCGAGCGCAGCTTCGGGGTGGCGGTCTTGCCGGTCTGGTCTAACGAAGCCATCGGGCGGCGTCCTTGGCGTGGTAGGTGAAGATGAAGTCGGCCCCGGCGCGGCGGATCGCCGTCAGGGACTCCAGCACGGCGGCGCGCTCGTCCAGCGCCCCGGCCGCCGCGGCGGCCTTGACCATCGCGTATTCGCCGGAGACGTTGTAGGCGGCCACTGGAACCGAAACGGCCTCGCGGACCCGCCGGATCACGTCGAGGTAGGGCAGCGCCGGCTTGACCATGACGATGTCGGCGCCCTCCTCCACGTCCAGGCGCGCCTCGCGCACGGCCTCCCGCGCATTGGCCGGATCCAGCTGGTAGGCGCGGCGGTCCCCGAAGGCGGGGCTGGAGCCCGCCGCCTCGCGGAAGGGGCCGTAGAAGGCCGAGGCGAACTTGGCCGAGTAGGCGATGATGGGAGTGTCGGTCAGCCCCTCCTCGTCCAGGGCGGCGCGGATGAAGCCGACGCGGCCGTCCATCATGTCGCTGGGCGCCACGGCGTCGGCACCCGCGCGGGCGTGGGAGACCGCGGTGCGGGCGAGCAGGTCGAGCGAGGCGTCGTTGTCCACGGAGCCGTCCTCGCGCACGCGCCCGCAGTGCCCGTGGTCGGTGTACTCGCACAGGCACACGTCGCACACCACCAGCAGGTCGGGATGGGCATCCTTGATCGCGCGGGTGGCGAGCTGGACGACGCCCTCGTCGTCCCATGCCCCCGAGCCCTCGGCGTCCTTGTCGGCGGGGATCCCGAACAGCAGCACGCCGGGCAGGCCGAGCGCGGCGGCCTCGCCGGCCTCCTCCACGGCGTGGGAGATCGAGAGCCGGTCCACGCCGGGCATGGCTTGAAGCGGGGTGCGCCGGTCGAGCCCGTGCTCGACGAACAGCGGGAGCACGAGGTCGCCGGGGCGCAGATCGGTCTCGCGGACGAGGTCGCGCAGCAGCCCGGTGCGGCGCAGGCGTCGCAGGCGCGTCTGGGGGAAGGCCATCCCCTCCAGGGTACCGGGGCTCAGCCGAATCGCCGCAACGCCAGGCGCGCGAGCGCACCGAAGGCGACCGCAAGCGCGAGCAGGTGCCCCAGCGGCGCACCGAAGCCGCGGCCCGTGTCGTTGAGCGCCTGGTCCATCGCCTGGAGGGTGGGCTTGAAGGGAAACAGCGCGCTGATCACCCGGATCACGTCGTAGAGGCCGTCGGAGACCGAGCCGTTGGGCACGATCGCCAGGAAGGCGATCGGCAGGGAGAGCAGGAAGGCCAGCAGCGAGGCCGCGCGGACCTCACGGGCCAGCGCGCCGATCGCCACCCCCATGGCGGCGAACGCGATCGCTCCGGCCGCCAGGGCCGCCACCCACAGCGGGAAGCGCCCCCAGTCCAGGTCGACGAACAGGCCCAGGCCGCAGAGCATCGCCAGTGAGACCGCAAAGGCGCACCCCGCCGCGAGGCCGATCTTCTCCCCCAGCAGCGCTCCGCGCGAGACCAGGCCGCGCACGAGGCGCGCAAAGGCGTTCTCCTCGCGCTCGAGGGCGAGCATCCCGGAGGCCAGCAGCACCGTGAGGAACATGAGCGAGACGGTCACCGAGATCGCGACCGCGTAGGCCGACAGCGGCGTGCGCTTGCCCTGGATCGCGGTGCGCTTGACCCGCACGGGCTGGGAAACCGTGCCGACCACGTCGGTGGCCAGGTTGAGGTTGGCGACCGCCAGGCCCGCGAAGTCGGCGACGCGCCGGAGCGGGGCGCGCTGGGACGCGTTCGGAGGCAGCGAGGCGAGCGTCGCGTCGAGAATCGTCTTGGTCTTCTTGAGCCCGAGGATGTTCAGCTCGCGGCCGAACAGGTTGAACTCCCCGCCGTCCAGCAGGAGACCGATGTCCTGAACGGCGATCTCGCGGAACTTGTCGGCCAGCGCGGCGTTGGCGTCGGCCAGGCGCGAGTTGATGATCTGGTCCACGAGGCGCCCCTTGACCGGGTCCTCGTTGTTGTAGATCACCTCCACCTCGGCGCTCTCCAGACCGGTGGAGAGCTTCTCGGTGATGTCGGCCGGGATGATGAGGGCGGCCAGCGCCTCGCCCGATTTCACCGCCTCCAGGGCCTGTGCGCGGGTGGTGACGCGAACCGGGTCGACGGAGTCGAAGAGCCGCTCGGCGTAGCGGGACGCGTCGATGCGCTGGTTGCCCAGCTCGAACGAGTTGGACTCGGCGGGGACGAGGTTGAGCAGGGCGACCTTCGGCTTGTCGGGCCCGCGCGAGAGCGCAAACCCGATCAGCAGCGAGATGACGACCGGATAGACGATCAACAGCCCGACCAGCAGCGGCGAGCGGCGCAGGATCTGGAGATCCTTGAGGAGGAGCCAGCGCATCAGTGAGTCACCCGCTAGTGCCCCTGCTCGTGCAGGAAGCGCACGAACGCCGCCTCGAAGTCGAGGTCGGAGGCGCCGACCTCGGCCTCCAGTGACCGCGGGGTGCCGGTGAAGATCAGCTCGCCGTCGGCGAGCACGAGCACCCGGTCGGCCGAGCGCTCGGCCTCCACGACGTTGTGCGTGGAGTAGAGGACGCTCGTCCCGCGTCCGGTCAGCGCCCCGATGAACTCCCACAGGCGCTCGCGCTGGCGCGGGTCCAGTGAGGAGGAGGGCTCGTCGAGCAGCAGCACGGCGGGGTCGGCGAGCAGCCCGACGGCGATGTTCACGCGCTGGCGGTTACCGCCCGAGAGCGTGCCGAGCTCGTCCCCGGCGCGATCGGCGAGGTCGGCCTGGTCCAGCATCCTGGCGACGACCGCGTCGACGTCTGGGACCTTCTCCAGCCGGGCGAACAGCCGCAGGTTCTCCTCGACGGAGAGCTTGCCGTATACCGCGGGCTGCTGGGGGACCCAGCCGACCCCGCCCGGCGGCAGCTCGACCGAGCCGGCGTCGGGCGCGAGGATGCCGCCCAGCACCGACAGCAGCGTGGTCTTGCCGGCCCCGTTGGGCCCGATGACCGCGACGAGCTCCCCGGGCGCGACGGCGAAGCCGACATCGCGCACCGCCGCGCGCTCCCCGTAGTGCTTGGTCAGGCCACGCGCCGTGAGCGCGGCGGCGGGGGACGCTGTCTCGGCACGGGGCATCGCGGGGGGAGGCTAGAGGTTGGGCGCACCTGTCACGCTGCCCCGCGATGAAGCTCCTCTTCGTGGGCGACGTGGTGGGCGGGCTCGGCCGGCGGACCCTGCGTGCCGCGCTGCCCGGGTTGCGCGAGGCCCACGCGCCCGACTTCGTGGTCGTCAACGGCGAGAACGCCTCGGGCGGGGTCGGGATCACCGCGCGCAACGCCGACGACATCTTCGCCATGGGCGTCGACGTCATCACCCTGGGCAACCACACCTACCGCCACCGCGACATCTATGCCTACCTCGACGAGCACGACGCGATCCTCCGGCCGGCCAACTTCCTGCGCAGCCAGCCGGGCCACGGCTCGTGCGTGGTCGAGCGCGACGGCGTCTCGCTCGGCGTCCTCAACCTCTCGGGCAACCTCTTCATGCGCGCGGGACGGGCAGCCTTCGCCGAAGCCGACGCCCGCGTGCACGACCTCGAGGACCGCTGCGACCACATCCTCGTGGACATGCACGCCGAGGCGACGAGCGAGAAGATCGGCATGGGCTGGCACCTCGACGGGCGGGTGACCGCGGTGGTCGGCACCCACACCCACGTGCCGACGGCCGACGCGCGCGTCCTGCCGGGCGGGACGGCCTACATCACCGACGTCGGCATGACCGGCCCGCGCGGCGGCGTCATCGGCGTCAGGCGCGAGCTCGCCGTCGATGCGCTGGTCAGCCAGATGCCGACCAAGTTCGAGACCAGCGACGAGGACCCGTGGCTGATGGGCGTGCTGATCAGCGCGTCAGCGCCGGGACGCGCTGACGCGATCGAGCCACTGCTGCTTCCCGTTCCGGATCCGTCCTAGCCGGCGCGCGCGGGCCGGGCCGGCGGGGCTCGAGATCGCGACCCAGCAGCGCGACGAGCGCGACGGGCAAGAACCACACGATGTAGAGGTAGAACCAGTGCTCCACGGTGAGCTGGACGCCGATGAGCACCGCCCCGGCCAGCGCGGCGAGGCTCGCGAGGTCGCGGCGGCGGGGGACGAAGGCGACCGCGAGCGCGAGCCCCACGGCAAAGACCTTCACCGCCGTGTGCAGGCCGCCAAGCCCGTCCTGGATCCCCCAGAGCGAGAACGGCGAGTCCCGGCCGCCCTGGTAGTCGATCGTGCGCTCGTAGAAGAGCCGCAACCCACCGTCGGTGAGCGGTGGCAGCATGAGCACGGTGAGGGCGAGCGCGAAGCCGGCTGCGAAGACCAGGAGCTCGCGCGGTCGCGCGCGGCCGCCCGCCGCGCGGTAGGTGGCCAGCAGCGGGGCCAGCGCGAACGGGGCGAACTTGGTCAGCCCGGCTACCGCCATCATCGCACCACGGGCGGGGGGTGAGGAGGCGAGCAGCAGGGCGCCCACGACCGTCGCCGCCACGAGCGAGTCGTTGGAGTTGGAGTTCAGCGTGAAGAGCGTGAAGGGAAAGGCCGCCCAGGCGTAGGCGAGGGCGACGCCGAGCGTCGGGCCGCGGATCCGCCGGCCCAGCAGCCACAGGCCCAGCATGGTCAGCAGGTCGAAGAGGATGGCCGCGCCGTGGGCGGCGGGCAGATCGTCCCAGCGGCCGCTCCAGGCCCACGTCTGCTCGAAGGGCACGTAGGCGTAGTAGTTCACGGGCCCGTAGGTGTCGCCCTGAGCGTTGTTGTCGGGGAAGGCGCCGTAGAGCGGGTCGCCGTCGACGAGGTTGTCGGCACCGATGACGCCCGCGTAGCCCACGTCGATGACGTTCGAGTTCGTCACGTTCAGCCCGATCCGGAACGCGACGAGGAAGATCAGCCCCACGACGAGCCACGTCGCCGGAACGAGCAGGTTGATGGGCCGGCGGGGCCGGCCCGGCGTGGGCACCCGCGCCGCCCACAGCAGGCGGACGAGGAGGTAGAGCAGCGGCGGGTAGGCCAGCGGCACGGACACCCCGATGTCGCCGTGGTTGAAGACCGCCAGCGAGGCCGAGAACCCCAGCAGCACCAGCAGGTCGAGGTGGATCAGCCGGAACGGCCGGCGGGGGTCGACGAAGGGCAGGATGAAGAGCAGGCAGAGCGGGATCCACACGTAGAGCGCATTGGACTTGCGTCCGAACGCCCCCGCGTAGCCGCGCGCCATGGACCAGGCGACCTGGTGGCCCGTCCACGTCTCCAGGGGCCTCCCGGTCGCGTCGTCGATGATCACCTGCGCGAGCTCCTTGCCCTGGACGTCCGGGTCCCGGCGCTTGGCGAAGTAGGACACCTGCCAGCGCACCGGCCCCTTGAGGTAGGCCGCCCGGGTCGTGCCCCGGTGGCGGCGGCGCATGGCGATGATCCTGGGCTGGCGGTCGGCGATGGCGACCACCGCGGAGGCCGTGCGCCGGTGGCCGGCCGGCGGGTCGCCCTGGGTCGGCGGCAGCGTCAGTGCGTTTGGATCCTTGGGCGGGAGCGAACCCGCGGTCTGCCCGAGCGCGGGCGCGGCGGCGAGCCCCGCCAGGAGCAGGCCCGCGGCGAAGACCGCCGCGGCCTGCCTCACGCCCGGAAGCTCCAGAGCTTGTTGCCCAGAAAGGAGACCGGGGTCGCGGCGACGATCGCCGCCGCCTGGGCGGGCAGAGCTCCGACGCCGAGGCCCGCGACGAGCAGCTCGAGCATCGCGAGCGAGAAGCAGAAGGCGGTGACCGACACGGCGAAGAACCGCGCGGCCTGAAAGCCCGCGTGGCCGGCGCGCGCGTCGAAGGTCCAATGCCGGTTCCAGACGAAGTTGTTGGACACGGCGACGAGGAACGCGATGGTCGCCGCGCCCCGGTAGTGCAGGCCGAGCCCGTGCAGCGCGAGCGCGTAGGTCGCGAGGTTCACGACGTATCCGCTGGCCCCCACCAGGGAGAAGCGGACGAGCTGCATCCAGTTCGCCGGGTGACGCACCCCGTGGCGCACGCGGGCGCGCACGGGCAGGGGGAGGTCGGCGGTGGTCGCCTCGTCTGGCATCGCGCCAGGGTAGCGAAGGTCTCTCAGCGCTCTGTAGGGAGATCACGGCGGCGCAGCACGACGACACCCTGTTCCTCGTGGACGGTCTCATAGCGCGCGCGGCGTGCGGCCACGACGGCACGGATCCCGTCGTAGCCGAGCGGGAACGAGTACCCGCCCAGGCCGCCGAGGTCAGCGACGATGTAGTCCACGGCGGGCATGCCCTCGGAGATCTCATAGATCTCGTCGCGGTCCGCGAGATGTGGGGTCATGTTGTCCTGCGCCGCAACCGAGGCGCCGCCGGGCACCTTGGCCACGGCGCGCGCGGCGATGCCGTCGAAGCCCAGGCCCACGTCGTAGTACTGGCGGACCTTGAGCTGGGCGAGTGGGAAGCGGTCGGCCAGGGTGAAGTTGCCGAGCAGGATCACGAGCCCGGCGGCGGCTCCGACCGCGGGCAGCAGGTCCCGCCGGCCCGTGAGGGTCATGACGTTGCGCAATCCGTCCGCCGCGGCCATGGGGAGCAGCGGGGCGATGATCATCCAGTGGTGGAATCCCGTCCCCCAGAACAGCGGGTCGATCGAGAGCAGCTCCTGGAGGATCAGCGGCACCATGAGGACGAGCAGCGACGAGTACAGCGCGCTCATCAGGAACGGGACGAGGAGGTAGGCCATCGTCTTGATCTTCACCGGCGAGTCGATGAGGTAGTGCACGACGCGCGCCGGGTCCTGGGCCACCGTGACCAGCGCATCGGGAAGGTCGGTCCCGAACTGCGTGTACGTCCAGTGGTTGTAGTCGGCGCCCGCGGCGAGGTGCGGGATCACCAGCTTCGTGACGACCAGGAAGTAGACGGCGGACACCGCGAGCGCGATCAGCGCGCGCCGGCCCTCGCCGCGCAGCGCGAGCCACAGGCCCAGCGCCATTCCGAAGACGGCGAGGTTCTCCTTGACCGCGAGGAGGAGGGCGAAGGTGATCCAGAAGGCGCGCCAGCGCTCGCGGTCGGCGAAGAGCACGACCAGCGCGACGAGCAGGGGCGCGAAGGCGACCTCGTGCCAGTCGAAGTTCACGCCGCTGGCCAGCGGCCAGGAGAGCGCGTAGCCCGCGGCGTAGCCGTAGGCGCCGATCCGGCCGACCCGCGAACGGCAGAACAGGTAGACGGGGACGATCGAGGCGGCGACCAGGAGGCCCTGCCCGATCAGCAGCATCCGCGGGTCGGCCCAGAACCAGTAGAGCGGGGCCATCAGCGCCGTGATCGGTGCGAAGTGGTCCCCGAGCAGGTTGTCGAGGTACAGGAGCGAGCTCTCCGGCGCCTCGAAGCGGCTGTAGTGCCACACGGCCTGGGCCTGGATCGCGAGGTCGTAGCCATGACTGCCATAGCGCACGTGACGCAGCACGGCGACGAGGCTGTACGCGGTCGCGGCCAGCGCGACCAGCAGGAGGAGCACCGGCTCGCGCCGAGCGAATCTCCAGGAGGCGGTCACAGTCCGAAGTGCTCGCGCACCATGGGGGCCACGTCGCGCAGCGTCCACTGGGCGCGGGCGTCGCGGTCCGCCGGGCCCGTGCCGGTCCAGATCAGCGGGCCGAGCGAATCCTCGCGGTGCAGCGAGCCGTGGCTGCCGCCGCCCAGATGGCCCGCGCCGCCCCAATCGATGAACTCGTGGCCGGGCGCGGCGGAGAGCAGGATGTCGCCGGCATTCACGCAGCTCAGCGCCGACCAGGCGCGCCCGAGCGCGTCCGGGTAGTCGGGGGTGCGCACGCCGCCCTCCTGCACCCGAGCGTCGAGCACCGCGGTGTCGCCGCGCAGGCTCCAGCGCTCGCCGCGCAGGTCGCTGAGCTCACCGCCCGGGGCGAAGCGCAGCTCCGCGCGCCCCGAGCGCGCGACGGCCTCCTCGCCATCGCGCCACAGCACGACGTCCACACCCGCCAGGTTCGCGGCGGCCTCGACGAGCTCGGGCAGGATGGCGTCGCGCTCGGCCGGGTCCAGCACGTAGGCCATCGCCGCGCGCTGGCCCGGGCACACCGCGATCTCGGCCAGCTCGGGCTCGGGGTCGTCGGGACGCAGCACCCGGCGCTCGAACGCAGCGGCCAGCACGATCGGCTCCTCCACCAGGGAGTGGGCGTGGTCGGCCAGGACGATCACCGCATGGTCGGCGAGGAACGCATCCGGCCCGCCGCCGGCGTCCATGAGGCGCGCGAGCTGCTCGTCGGCGAGCGCCACCGAGGCCTCCTGGGCGTCGGGCCCGCGCTTGTGCGAGTGGGTGTCGTTGTCGGGCAGGGAGAACAGCATGAAGTCGAAGAGGTCATGCTCGACCATGTAGGCGCCGACGCAGCCGGCATGGGCGTCGCGCGCGCCCGGCAGCCCGAGCTGGGAGCGACAGCCCGTCCGCCGGGAGGCGAAGAGGTCGGCGTAGAAGAGCTCGCGCGGCCCGTAGACGGCGTGGCGGAAGAGCGCGGCCGAGACCAACCGGGCCAGCGCGGAGTCAGAGCCCGCGGCGTGGCGGTGCCGGCCGCGGTAGATGAGAAAGGTCGTCCCGGCCGTGCGCACGCCGGCGTCGTCGAGCTCCTCGAAGAAGGTGGGCGTGGCCCGCGACAGGTGGGCCATGTTGAGGTTGTAGATCGTGTCGGTGAGCGAACGCTGGATGCCGAACGTGCGCGAGGCCTGAAAGCTCGAGCCGTACTCCACGTAGCGCGCCTCCCCGCGCAGGAACCAGTTCATGGCGGGGATGTTGTGCTCGCCGGGCCCGGCGCCCGTGGCGATGCTCGAGGTGCAGACGGGCGTGACCGACGGGAACGCCGCGACGCAGTCGTCGACGTAGACGCCGTCGGCCATCAGGCG
>Ga0136617_10006752_pt1 | contig 10230 bp, 13 predicted proteins | sample AntDrymUQ3222106_2_FD_129672 | JGI IMG/M metagenome (GOLD analysis project Ga0136617, IMG submission 129672) | Polar desert sand microbial communities from Dry Valleys, Antarctica - metaG UQ322 (21.06) | ecosystem: Environmental > Terrestrial > Soil > Desert | place: Antarctica: Dry Valley... | reverse complement strand
TAGCGGATGCCGACTCCCACCCACTGGGCCTTGAGCGGATGGGCCCGCCCGCTCGCTGCGACACGGTTCGGTCGAGCCTGCGACGCGGGCTTCGCAAGCCCGACTCGGCGGGCGGTCATGGGTGGTCGCCTTGCCTATCGGCTCGGCTCCTCAGCGTCGGCCGCCCGCCGTCGCGCGTCATCGAATGGTGCCCGATCGAAGATGATGCGCAGACGGGTGATCTTCCCGTCAACGACCGTGTGGCATTCGGCCCCCAGTGCGTTCGGCACCGGGGCGGTGGCGGTGTCGTACATCAGCATTGCGGTCGAATCGTCGCCGAATGTCGCCAGCAGATCCGCGCTCGTGACGATCTGGGTGAACGGCTCCATGAAGTTCCGGAAGGCGCGCCGAGCCGATCGGGCTGGTCGTGCTGACGCTGCGCGGCGATCGGGTGAGCGCGATCACCCGCTTGCTCGACGCTGACCTCCCCCGGCGGTTCGGGCCGCATCCACCGTCCCGCTAGGGCCCGCGCCGAGCGCCGCACGGGTCGCCCGACGTCGAAACGGTCCTCGGCGGGCGACCGCTCGGCCAGGCCGTAGATTGGACCTGTGCGTGTGTCGACCCGAGGTGACTATGCGTGCCGGGCCTTGCTGTCGTTGGCCCTGCACGGCGACGACAGCGGGCCGACCTCCGTTCGCGACATCGCCGAGCGCACCGGCCTGCCCCAGCCCTATCTCGAGCAGATCTTGCTGGCGCTGAAAGGCGCCGGACTGGTGCGCTCCAAGCGTGGCGTGGGCGGTGGCTACGTGCTGGCTCGTGATCCCGACCAGATCCGCCTCTCCGAGATCGTGTCGGCCGTCGAAGGGCCGATTTCGCTCGGTGACTTCGGCGAGCCCCACCAGAACGGCGCCTGCGATCACGAGGGCCAATGCGTGCTGACGGCGGTCTGGAACGAGGCCGGTGATTACATGCGCGACCACCTGGCCAGCTACACCTTGGCCGGCATTGCCGAGATGGCCGCGGGTAACGCCGCCTGGCCGCCGGCCGTCGTCACCCCGGTCGTCGCCGCCGACTGACGGGTGTGGCCCGGAGGCGCTACGACGATCGTCCTGCGGCGGCCGTCAGGATCCGCTTGGCTCCAGCGTGGCCAAGAGTCGGGCCAGATCGGCCGGTAGCGCGCTGGTGAACGTCAACCGCTCGTCCGTTCGCGGGTGATCGAACGACAACTCGGCCGCGTGCAGGAACGGTCGCTCCAGGCCGAGCATTGCCCGCCGGTCGCCGTAGGTGCTGTCGCCCACCAGCGGGTGACCGATACCGGTGAGGTGCACCCGGATCTGATGGGTCCGGCCGGTTTGCAGCCGGCAGATCAGCAGGGCCACGTCGGCCGGCGCCTGTAGCCGGTCGATCACCTCGTACTCGGTGCGGGCGGCTCGGCCGTCGACCACCACGGCCATGCGCAGCGGATCGCCGGGGTCGCGCCCGATCGGGGCGTCGATCATCCCGTGCGCCGCCGCCGGGTGGCCCCACACCAGGGCGCGATACCGGCGCCCGGCGGTGTGGTCGGCGAACTGGGTGATCAGGGCGGCCGATGCCGCCGGGGTGCGGGCGACCACCAGCAGACCCGAGCTGCCGGCGTCGAGGCGATGTACGAGGCCGGGGCGCTCCCGATCGCCGATGTCGACGAGTTCTGGATAGCGGGCCAGCAGTCCGCTGACCAGCGTGCCCTGACGATGACCGGCGCCGGGGTGCACCACCAGGCCGGCCGGTTTGTCGACGACCACCACCGACTCGTCCTCGTGGACCACGCCGAAGCGAACGCTGGGATCAGCGGTGGGCGGTTCCGGCCTGACGATCGCGCCGGTGTCCACCCGCACCACCGACCCGGTCGGTAAACGCACCTTGCCCGACGTGGCGACCGTCCCGTCCACCCAGACGGCTCCGGCGTCGATCACCTGGGCGGCCACCGAGCGGCTGACATCGGCCAGCAGCGCCACCACCCGGTCCAGTCGCTCGCCGCCAAGGGCGTCGGGCAACTGATCCTCGATCACCGTCGGCGAATCGGCGCCGTCACCGGTTGCGGCGTCGTCGGGCAACATCGGCCTCAGGACTCCCGCAGGATCCGTAGCACCAGCAAGCCCCCGCCGACCACCACCGCCACGTCGGCCAGGTTGAAGATGGGCCACCACTGCAGGTCGATGAAGTCGACGACCGCGCCCTGGAACCACCGTTCGTTGCGGAACAGCCGATCGATCACGTTGCCGAGGGCGCCGCCGATCACCAGGCCGGCCGCCGCGCCGAACAGCGGGTTGGGGGTTCGGCGAACCGAGCGCAGCAGGATCACGGCGATGCCGATGGCCAGGATCGGGATGACCGGGCCCAGCCATTCGCCCTGCGAAAAGGCCGTGCCCTTGTTGAACGCCAAGTTGAAGCGCAGCGTCCACACCACGTCGATGCGGTGGCCTTCGCCGAGGGCATTGAGGGCCCAGTGTTTGGTGAGTTGATCGAGGGTGATGACGCCGGTGGCGATCATCAGGGGGCCAGCAAGCGAACTGGTTCGGAGCGTCATCGGACGTTCGATCAGCGGCGCCCGACCAGCGGATTCGATCAGCGCCGGCCGATCCCGCCGACCTTTTCCTCCACCAGTTCGGTGGCCCAAGGGATCGCCTCGAGGCGTTCGCGCGGGATCGGCTTGCCGGAGTGCGTCGAGTAGCCGTAGGTGCCCTTGGTCAGCCGGCTGATCGCGGCGTCGATGTCCGAAACCGTCTGGCGGGCCTGGGCCGAGAGGGCCAGGTCGCGCTCGCGCTCGACGACCATCGTGTCGCCCTCGCCGCTCTCGTCGTCGAACTGCACGTCGCCCATCTCGCCGTCCTCGATCAGCGAATTGGCCTCGTCCTCCAAACGATCAGCCTGGCCGACCAGCGACTTGCGCTCGGCGATCAACAGATCCTTCTGGGCCTTGAGGAACTTCACGTCGAAGTCCTTGGTGTAGGCGATGCCGTCCTTGGTGGTGCCCCGTGGCGCCGGGATGCCGGCCGAGGTCCCGACCGCGGCGGCGGTGTTGCTGGCCGAAACCGCCGCCGATGGCGCCGTGGTGGTCGATCGACTCCTCGTCGACGAGGACGAGGACGAGGACGAGGAGGAGGAGGCGGCGGAGGCGCCAGACGCGCTCGCCGTCTTGGCGGCGGTCTTGGCGGCGGTCTTGGCCGTGTCCTTCGCGGCGGCGGTCTTGGCGGCGGTCTTGGCCGTGTCCTTCGCGGCGCGGGACTTGGTACCCGTCGACTTGGCGGTGGTGGTGGCGGCCGCTTTCTTCGCCGGCGCCGCCGTCTTCTTGGCGGCGGAGGTCGCGTTCGTCGACTTCTTGGGCGCCGTCTTGGCCGGCCGAGTCGCCTTTTTGGCCGGCCCAGTCGTCTTCTTGGCCGGCTCCGGTGACCGCTTCGCCGCTGTATTGGTGGACTTCTTCGCCGTCGCCATGTCGTCTCGACCCCTCGTTTCGCCCGGAACAGCAGCAGGCGCGCCGCCGAATCGACGGCGCAATATACCGCCAAAGGTCCCAGCCGGATCGCAAGGAGCCGAGCCGATAGGCGAGGAGACCAAGGATGACGGCCGCCTTGTCGGGACTGCGGAGCCCGCAGAGCAGGCCCGACCTACCCGTGCCGGAGCGAGCGGGTGACCTTATTCGCCACGGCCCTCAACCGGTGAGAACGGTCCGTCGTTCATCGCCGTAAAGGCCACGGGGACCGACGGGACCGACGACGACGCCGACACCGGTCCACCGACTCGACTTCGGCGGCGACGACGTGGTGCGGCCTCGGCCCGCGCCGCATCGAGACATCGCCGCAGGGAGCGGGCCACGAAGGGCTTCAGCGCCGTGCCCGGTGGGGCCAGCAACTCGTCGGCGATGGCTTGCAGCAGTGGGCCGGCATCGGGGTGGTCAGGGTCATCCTCCAGCGCCGCGAGCACCCTCCCGAGCAGCGGCTTGTCCTTGTGGTCGCCGGCGCCGACGGGCGCGTAGGCCGACACGATCAGCATGCGGGTGATGGCGAGTTGCCACGGGGTGACCCGGGATCGCAACTGGCGGGCGTATGTGCGGTAGTAGCCCAGGTGCGCAGACTCGTCACGGCGGAGGTGCCCGAACAACACCTCCGCCAGTTCGGGGTCGCCCACGCCCTCGGCGACGCGGCCCATCTCGGTATAGGCGCCCAGAGCCAGTCGTTCGTTCATGGCCCCGATCGAGTGGTACATCATCGACACGATCTCGTAGGCGTGCGCCGAGCGACGGCCGAGGAGGCCGGCGATCCGGTTGTGGGCGGGCACTGTCGACGCGTCCCGCGGCACCTCGGGCGGCAACTCCAGGACGCGCGCCAAACGGTCGAGGGCCTCGCCGTGCCCCCGCTCGTCGGGCACCCACACGTCGAGGAACCGGCCGTCGTAGTCGTCCGTGGCGTACGGCAGCAGGGTCTCGATGCTCAGACCCGCCACCTCGGCCTCGACCCGCTGCGAGTAGCGGATCGGGTCGCCGATGCGTCCGCGCAGCTCCTCGGGATGGCGGATCGTCGACACCACGCGATCGATGTCGTCCAGCGCCAGCCGGGGCTTGTCGTGCACAGCGTGCAGTCGGCGTTCGATGGCGACGTTGTCCTCGTGGGTGAGCGCTGGTCGGCGGGCCACGCATCGATCGTAGGGGTCGCGCCGTCCGGTGCGTGTATGGCCGCGCCACACCAGGTACGTGGGGCGGCCGGAGGCAGCAGCCCGGGATGCCGGTGGCCGGTCTACCTCGGCGTCGGCGACGGCGAGCTCAGCGTCACCAGCCGTTCAAGTGCGGCCAGTTGGGCGTCGTGCTCGCCGTCGAGCTTGGCCAGCAGGGTGGTGATGCCGGCGTCGTGGCGCTCGTGCGCGAACTCGCCGAAACGGGCGGGTCGGGGCGACGACCCGGTCGACCCGCCGACCTGACGTACGCGTCGCCGCCGATCGGCCCCATCATCGGACGCTCACGCCCCAACGCAACGAAGGGGTTCGGGCCGGCGGAGCGGACCGAAACCTTTCGCCCTGAACGCCATGGAGCCCGTCGGTGTCACTCAGCTGGTGACGGCAGCGGAGAGCTGCGCGAGCGAATCCTCCAACGCCGCCTCCGGCACCAGCGGAAAGGAGATCTTCTTCAAGAGCTCCTTGTCGGTGACCGCCGACCAGTCGTAGGTCAATGACACCGTGGTGGTGTCGGAGCCCTCCGAGGTGAGTTGGTACACCCACTGCCACCCGGGCGGCTCGGTGTCGGCCGGAGCGGTCTGCCACGCGATCAGCTTGTTGTCGTCGAAGCCGGTGACGGTGTTGTCGACCTGGTAATCGCCGCCCATGTGGTCACCCGACATGTTCATGCGGAACACCTGGCCGGCGGCGGTGATGCGTTGGGGCTTCTCGGCCGAACGCACGAAGCCAGAGCCGTCAAACTCGGTGTGGCGGTCGGGGTTGCTCAACAGGTTGAAGATCTCCGACGACGACGCCGGAATGGAGCGACTCACGGTGATTGCTTGCTCAGTCATGCCCTGGTAGTTCCCAGTGCTCCCCCATGTCACACCACACCGACCATCACGGCGCCGACTCGTAGGCTGACGGTCGATGCAGATCACCGCGGTCACCCTCCACTCCATCGGGATGCCGCTGGTGGGGGCGTTCACGACCTCGTTCAAGCGCCAGGTCGAGCGGGAGGCGCTGCTGATCGAGCTCACCGCCGACGTGGCAGGCGATTCGGTCACCGGCTGGGGTGAGTGCGTTGCCCTGCCCGACCCGTTGTATTCCTCCGAGTACCTCAGCGGGTGCGCCGAGGTGATCGGGCGCTTCCTGCTTCCCCGGCTCGTCCACCACGACGTCACGGCCGAGACGGTGCAGCATCACCTGCGGCCGGTCAAGGGCCACCGCATGGCCAAGGCGGCGCTGGAGATGGCCGTGCTCGACGCCCAGTTGCGCGCCGCCGGCCAGTCCTTCGCCAGCTATCTCGGGGCCACCGCCGCACGCGTGCCGTCAGGGGTGTCGGTGGGAATCCACGACACGGTCGGCGAACTCGTCGAGGCCGTCGGCGGCTATCTCGACGCCGGCTACGTACGCATCAAGCTGAAGATCGAGCCGGGCAATGACATCGAGGCCGTGCGCGCCGTGCGCACCGAGTTCGGCGATGAGTTGCCGCTTCAAGTGGACGCCAACGCCGCGTACACCCTCGCCGACGGTCCCCACCTGCGTCGTCTCGACGCCTTCAACCTGCTGCTCATCGAGCAGCCCCTCGGTGAGGAGGATCTGCGCCAGCACGCCGTGCTCGCTTGCCAGATGACGACACCCATGTGCCTCGACGAATCCATCGTTTCGGTCGAATCGGCCGCGGACGCCATCGCCCTCGGTGCCGCCGCGGTCATCAACGTCAAGGCCGGACGGGTTGGGGGATATCTGGAAGCCAAACGGATCCACGATCTCGCTCGCGCCAACGGCATCGCCGTGTGGTGCGGAGGCATGCTGGAGACGGGCCTGGGTAGGGCGGCCAACGTGGCCCTGGCCGCCCTACCCGGCTTCACGCTGCCGGGGGACATTTCGGCCTCGGACCGCTTCTACGCCGAGGACATCACCCGCCCGTTCGTGATCGAGGACGGCCACATCACCGTGCCCACCGGGCCGGGGTTCGGGGTCGAAGTCATCCCCGAGCGTCTCCGGCAGACGACTACCGCCACCACCCAGCTCTCCCTGGCGTGACGCGTTCAACGCTCGCGATACCGATGTCTCGAACGGGCATCAGGCGGGTACTGATAGTCACCCCGGTGGTGCGGCATGGCTCGCACCGACGACGAAAGGACAGCGAATGTCTGGATTTGTGGATAAGGCCAAGGGCCGTATGAAGGAAGCCGTCGGTGGCGCCACCGACGATGACGACCTGAAGCGCGAAGGCAAGGCTGACAACACGGTCGGCAAGGTCAAGGACAAGGTCGACGACGCGGCCGACGCCGTGCGCGACAAGTTCGACAAGAAGTAGTCGACGGCCAGGACATCCGCCGCCGCACCGACTCGGTGTCGCGGCGGCTGTTGCGCGTATCGACACCCGCCGAACGGGCGTTCGCCACCACCGAACTTGCGTTCCCGGGCCACGCAGGCCGTCCGTGGCCGCTCGCTCGCACCAGCGGCATCGAGCACGCGAGACCGTACGAGTGTTCCGGTCAGCTCCCATCGGTTGGCGCAACGGAGTGGGGACGCAGCAAGCGCAACCCGCCGGGGCGTACCCTGGCGACGACCGGCAGCTTGCGGAGGGCCTCCCCGTCGCCGTAGGCCGGCACCTGTCGATCGGCGGCGATACGCACCTGCCGCCCGCGTAGCACGGTGACCTCGGGGCGGTGGACGTGGGTGCCGTCAGCGACCTCGCGCATCACCGTGGTGAACCGGCGCCGCGGCATGTTTTCCATCATCACGATGTCGAGCAGGCCGTCGTCGACGGCGGCATCGGGAGCGATGTGCAGTCCGTTGCCGTAATAGCCGGCGTTGGCGACCACCACGTTGTAACCACGGAACCGCTTCTGCTCGCCGTCGACGTCCACGTCGAAACGCACCGGCCGCCACGTCACGATCGCACGAAGCGCGGCCACCTGATACACGAAACGATGGGGGATGCGGTGCGATCGATTGGCGATGGCGTTGGCCACTGAGTCGATGCCGGCGTACACGCTGCCCAACACGATCTTCCCAGCCGCCTCGATGACATCGATCGAGGCCGCTTCGGCCTCCAGCAACAGCCGGGCCCGACCGCCGGGATCACCCGGCAGTCCGAGTTGCCTGGCGAAGTCGTTGCCGCGACCGGCCGGGACGATTCCCAGCACGCCTTCGCCCGCCACCACCACGTTGGCGATGCCGCCGACGAGGCCGTCGCCGCCGACGGCGATCACCACATCACCCCGGCCGACCGCCACCCGCGCCAGTTCCTGGGCGTGGCTCATGCTGCGGCTGTACTCGGTGGTGACCGCGGCGCCGGCGCTGCGCAACGCTGCCGCCACCGGCCCCAGGGCGCCGGCGACGTCTCCCCCGGCGAGCGGATTGACGACTGCCGTGAACGACCGCACGTCAGCACACTGCCAGAGTCGCGCCTGGCGACCCGCGATCGCGACCACCGCCCTCGGGCTCGTACCCGTCGATGCGATCGAGGGTCGGGTCAAGCAACCTTCGCCTGTGTCGTGAGGTCAGCGAGTGACGACTCTGGGCGACCGATCGCCGATTGAGGTTCTACTCGACGCCGACAAAGCCACTCGCGGCATTCCCGGGCTTCTGAGTACCGGAGTGCCGTTCGGTGTCGCCGCCAGCCGGCGGTACCGGATAGGCCTGCTCGGGTTACTCGGGCGCGGTATTCGGACACTCAGCATCCCGCCCCCGATTGATATCCTGAGGGTTGTGGCCAAGACATCTGTCGATGTGGATCGGGATATCGCCGCACAGGCGGCGGCGATCCTCGGCACCGACACGCTTCGTGACACCATCGACGCCTCGCTGCGCGAGATCGTTGACGCCAAGCGCCGTCTCGAGCTGATCGCGCTGCTCAGCGAACCCGAACGGTATGACTTCAGTGCGGCCGACGCAGCGTGGGGGGCCGACGAGTAGATGCCATCAGTCGAGTTCCTCGCCGACACCAGCGTCTTCGCTCGACTGAGCAAGCCGGTGGTCGCTGCCCGCTTCGCCCCGCTGGCCGCAACGGCGCGTGTCGGCATCTGCGCGCCCGTGGCGTTCGAGATCGGCTACTCGGCCCGCAGCCACCACGACTTCGTCGCCGTCACCGAACGCTTGGGCTCGTTTCCGTCGCTGCCGGTGACGGACGGCGATCATCACCGGGCGCTCGACGTCCAAGCGTCACTGGCCGGTCGAGGCCAGCAACGCGCGTTGTCGCTGGTGGATGCGCTCGTGGCGGCGGTCGCCGAAGCGCGCGGACTCAGGGTATTGCACTACGACAGCGACTTCGAACTGGTCGCCGAGGTCACTGGGCAACCACACGAGTGGATCGTGCCGCGAGGTACCGCGGACTGACGCACACGGCGCGCCCGCGAACGCGCCGTACGTCTCCCTGCCGGCGGTCGGCGACGCCTGACGAGTCGGCCCTGGGGGGTGGTGGCGGATGCCTGCCGCCGGCTCCCGGCGAACTCGTACACGGTCGGCCAGCGTTATCCCTGTCGATAGCAGACACCAGGATCCGCGCCGTCGCCGTGGGCGGCGGGCACGACCACAGCGAGGACGAGATCCGCTACGTGCGCTGCCGCTACCTCTCCCGCGACACCGCCGAAGCGGTCGCGATCGGTATCGCCAACGCAACGTTCGCCGTCCGCCGCCAGGGCCTGTGGGGTGAGGGTTCGACCGCTGTCGCGTCGGACTCCACCCACTTCCGGTCCTACGACCAGAACCTCTTCACCGAGTGGCATTCCGCGGATCAAGCGAATCAACACGGTCCGCCTGTATCGACCGGCGACGGGTGAACCCGACGCCTACTCCGGGCTGAACCGGGCGCTGACACGCCCGATCCGCTGGGACCTGGTCGAGCAGAACTACGACCAGATGATCAAGTACGCGACTGCCATCCGACAAGGCACCGCGTCCACCGAGGCGATCCTGCGGCGGTTCACTCGCTCCGCCTCACCCCACCTACCAGGCGATGCTCGAGGTCGCCGGGCACAGCGCACGATCTTCGTCGCCTGCTACCTCCGCGACCGTGACCTGCAACGAGAGATCACCGAAGGCCTCAACGTCATCAAAGCGTTCAACGGCGCGAACTCGGTCATCTACTACGGCAAAGGCGGCGAGATCACCTCCAAGACGTCCTGGCCGAGGACGAGTGGGCGGGCCTGCTCAGCGCCGAAGACCGTCGCGGCCTCACTCCGTTGTTCTGGCAGCACGTGTTGCCCTACGGCGAGGTGAAGCTCGACATGACGGCCCGGCTCAGCATCCGGACGACGACGCCAGTCGGCTCATCCGGCGCACCGAGATTCCGTAAGGACATCCCGTTCCGGCACAAGATCGCGTCGTCGATGGTGGGCTGGGCAATGGGACGCAGTCAGTTCGATGTCCAGCTGTCTGGTTGGACGCCGTCGATGTCAGTGAATCCGTACACGCGGGCGAGCTGCGCAGCCGTCACGGACTGTTGGTTCCACCGCACCCGACCATGATCGGCTGCGAGTGCTGCAACAGCCCGGCCGACGTAGCGCGGCGACTCGGACTGTGCGAATCCCTCCGGGGCGGTCGGGTGTCCAT
>Ga0136617_10006751_pt1 | contig 10231 bp, 12 predicted proteins | sample AntDrymUQ3222106_2_FD_129672 | JGI IMG/M metagenome (GOLD analysis project Ga0136617, IMG submission 129672) | Polar desert sand microbial communities from Dry Valleys, Antarctica - metaG UQ322 (21.06) | ecosystem: Environmental > Terrestrial > Soil > Desert | place: Antarctica: Dry Valley... | reverse complement strand
CGGCGCCGGCGCCGAGCACGCTGTCGCTCGCCGCCGCCGACCCGACGCTCGACTTCCCGCAGCCCGCGCAGCTCTTCGGCCGTGCCGCCGGCGCCGCCGGCGTGCCGCTGGCGGGCGCGCCGATCTCCGTCCAGGTCGCGGCGGGATCGGGCTTCGTCACGCGCGCCCGCACCACGACGCGCGAGGACGGGACGTGGTCGCTCGATCTGCCGACGCAGTACTCGCGCACGCTGCGCGCCGTCGCACGCCTGCCGGGCGGCGGCCTGGCGACCTCGCCGCGCGTCGGCGTGCGGGTCGCGCCGCGGATCCGGCTGCGGGCCGCGCACCGCGTGACGGCGCGGCGGCCCTTCGAGGTCAGCGGCAGCGTGCGACCGCGGCGGGCGCGCCTTGCGCTGCAGATCGCGCGCGAGGGCAGCGACGGGCGGATGCACGTCGTCGCCCGCGTGCCGGTGAGGGCCCGCCGCGGGCGCTTCGGCGTCCGCGTCCGGCTGCGGCGGCCGGCGCTGCACCGGCTGCGCGCGACGTCGGCCACCGACGCCCGCAACGTCGGCGGCCGCTCGGGCGACGTCGTCCTGCGCGCGCTGCGGCCCCGGCGCTGACGCGCAACCGCAACGCGCGGTTCACGCAACCGACATCGTTCGCACACTCAGCAGAAATCGCGCTCTGGGAGCGTGGCAGTCGCCAGCCACCGCGCCGCTCGGAGGAGCCATGAGCACGACGATCGCCCCCGCCGCCGCCGAGGCGGCGGCCGCCTCGACATCCGCGGCGGCGAGCCGCCGCGGTCGCTGGATCGACGACTGGGACCCGGAGGACGAGGCGTTCTGGGAGACGCGCGGCAAGAAGATCGCCAAGAAGAACCTCGCGTTCTCGATCTTCGCCGAGCACCTGGGCTTCTCGATCTGGGTGCTGTGGACGATCATCGTCATCAACCTCGCCAACGCCGGCTTCATGCTGTCGCTGTCGGAGCAGTTCCTGCTCATCGCGCTGCCGAACCTCGTCGGGTCGACGCTGCGGATTCCCTACACCTTCGCCGTGCCGAAGTTCGGCGGGCGTGCGTGGACCGGGATCAGCGCGTCGCTGCTGCTCATCCCGGTGCTGCTGCTGGCGATCCTCGTTCCGAGCGGCTGGCTGGCGGCGCAGAGCCACGGCACGCAGATGTGGGTCCTCGCGCTCTGCGCGGCGACGGCCGGCTTCGGAGGCGGGAACTTCTCCTCCTCGATGGCGAACATCTCGTTCTTCTATCCCGATCGCCACAAGGGCTTCGCGCTCGGCCTCAACGCGGCGGGCGGCAATCTCGGCGTCGCCGTCGCGCAGCTGGTCGTGCCGCTCGTGATCATCATCGGCGTGCCCGCAGCGGCCGTGAGGCTGCCCGAGCACGACGTGCACCTCTCCTACGCCGGGCTCATGTGGCTGCCGTTCATCGTCATCGCCGCGATGGGCGCATGGCTGTTCATGGACAGCATCACCGACGCGAAGGGCGACGCCCGCTCCTACACCAAGTCGCTGAAGCACACCCAGACGTGGGTCATGTCGCTGCTGTACATCGGCACGTTCGGCTCCTTCATCGGCTACGCGTTCGCGCTGCCGCTCGTCGTCAAGAACACGTTCCCGGAGTTCCTCGGGTCACATCCGTTCATCGCCACATACCTGGCCGGCCTGGGCTTCGTCGGCGCGCTCATCGGCTCGGTGGCGCGGCCGTTCGGCGGCTGGATGTCGGACAGGCTCGGTGGCGCGCGGGTGACGCTCGCCGTCTTCCTCGGCGAGGCGATCTTCACCGTCACCGCGATCGTCGGCGTCAACGAGCACAGCTTCCCCCTCTTCTTCGGGTCGTTCATGGCGATCTTCCTGCTCGCCGGGATGGGCAACGGCTCGACCTACCGGATGATCCCGTGCATCTTCAGCGCGCTCGGGCGCAAGGAGGCCGACGAGAAGGGCCTGGACCCGAAGGCGACGGCGCTGGACTTCAAGCGCCAGGCGGCGGCCGTCATCGGCATCGCCGGCGCGATCGGCGCCTTCGGCGGGTTCCTCATCCAGGTCGTCTTCCGCCAGGCCAGCCTCGGCGTGTCGGCGGCGGTGAAGGCGGCCGAGACGCCGGCCGAGAAACTCACGGTCGCGCAGTCGATGGCCGACTGGTCGATCCCCGCGCTCTACGTCTTTCTCTTCGCGTACCTCGTCTTCGCCGGGATGACGTGGTTCTTCTACCTGCGCAAGAGCTTTGCGACCGACAGGATCGAGAGCCTCGCGTACGCCTCCGTCTGACGGCCCCGACCCGCGCGCTCGCCGCTGTGGTGGGGCGGGCGCGCGGCTAACCTTGCGCCGCGATGCGGCGCCTCCCGTCAACCGACGATCGCGAGGCCCACGACAGCCGCTCGCGGATCGTCCGCGCGTGCGCCGACCTCGCCGACTCGACGGCGTTCAACCTCTTCATCTTCGCCGTCATCATGGCCAACGCCGTCGTGCTCGGCCTCGAGACCTACGACTCGGTCGTGCGCGAGGCCGGCGCTGTGCTGCGCACGCTCAACGACGTCTTCCTCGGATCTTCTGCGTCGAGCTCGCGATCAGGCTGACGGCCTTCGGGGCGCGGCCGCGGGAGTTCTTTCGCAGCGGCTGGAACGTCTTCGACTTCGTCGTGATCCTCGCGTCGTTCGCGCCCGGCCTGCGCGAGAACACGACGCTCCTGCGACTCGCGCGCGTGGGCCGGGTCATCCGGATCGTGCGCCTGCTGCCCGACCTGCGCATCCTGACGATCGCGATCGGGCGCAGCCTTCCGGGCGTGGCGAGCCTGTCGGTGCTCGCGCTGCTGGTGCTGTTCGTCTACGGCATGGTCGGCTGGACGATCTTCGACGACCACGCGCCCCAGCAGTACGGGACGATCGGCGAGGCGATGCTGACGCTCTTCGTCACGCTGACGCTCGAGAACCTGCCCGAGCAGATCGCCCTCGGCCGCGAGCTGTCGGACTGGACGATCCTCTACTTCGTCAGCTACGCTCTCGTCGCGGCGTTCCTGATCTTCAACATCCTCATCGGCGTCGTCATCAATCGCTCGAGGAGGCGCGCGCCATCGAGCACGCGCGCGAGCGCGCCGACCGCCTCGAGCAACTAGAGCCGGGGGAGCCGGTCATCGAGGAGCGGATCGCCGAGGTGCGCGAGGCGCTGGACCGGCTCGAGGCCGACATGCGGCGCGGGCGGGTGTAGCGACACCGCGACGGCTGTCGCGTGACCAGGCTCGCCCACTGCGCCCGCAGGAGGGCAGGAGGGCAGGAGGGCGAAGTCGTCCGCAAACGCTGCGCGAACGGGCGCGCAGCGGGTGTTGGGACCCAAGCGGCGTCTAGGGTTTTCAGGCCCCTCAGGAGCGATGGACAGCCAGGAGGGCTGGCCGGTGATCGAGCGCCGGACCGTGGGCTGGACCCATGGACGGTGTAGGGCCTGGTCGCGCGGGCGGGTGATCCCAAGCGCGCGCCGCCCGTGCCGCCTACCGCGCCCGCCAGAACGAGCTGGACGGCGGCGAGCCCGATGAGACTCGACGCTCGTGCTGGCCGTCTGGGAGTACCTGCAGCGGCTACCTCAACCCCGGCGACGTGCTCACTGCAGGACCTGCGCGGCGGACCGCCTGCCCGCGAGCCGACTTGGTGAGCCGCCAGCACGACCAATACGAGCAGCGAGCGGCGCGGCTGGTATCCATCGCGACAACAGGCTCAGTGCGCGCTCCAGCTGTGTCAGATGCTCCGCAGACTTGATCTCGGTCGGGTCGCTCGTGCGGACGGGGGCACGGCACGGTGTGCACGCGAGTGGCCGGGGGCCGATTCGGCGACAGGCGCCGCCAGGCGCGGCCAGTCCGTATCGGGCATGCCACGCGTGAAGCAACTCTTGTATATCGCTCTCAAGTGTGTAGACTTCTAGCGCATGAGGAAGTTTTCGATTCAGACCGAGCAGGTGTTCGCCGCGATGATGGACGCGCCGGCCGACGAGACTTACGGCTTCGAGCTGGTGAAGGCGACCGGTCTACCGAGCGGGAGCGTGTATCCCATTCTGCGCCGCCTTGAGGACCGCGGATGGCTGACCGCCCGCGAAGAGGTGATCGATCCAGACGCCCGTCGTCCGCGACATCGCATCTACTACCGCCTGACCGGCGAGGGGCGTTGCGTCGCCCGCGAAGCCATTCGAGATCATGCCGTAGCGCTGCGGAGCCTCAGCCCGGGGTGGCAACGGTGACACTTCCGGCCGGCGTTCGTCCCTCCTACGAAGTTGGCAAAATGTGGGACTGCCTAGCGCCGCTGTTCGGTGCCCTGGGCGAGCCTGGTCCGCGGTCGATGCAATGGCGCTCCGGTGGTGAAGTTCGGATCGTTCTGCGCAAGCCGATGAGTGATTCGCAAACGAGGAGACTCGAGGTGGCTATACGGAGCGCGCTTTTGTCTCGCGGCATGGACGTGCAGAGCGTGACGTTGCGCCACGGCGGGAAGCAGGTCGCCAAGAGGCAAGATCGCGCCGATACACGAGGTAGCGGAGCGGCGCGTGTCGAGCGGCGGCTACGGATGGCTGGGGTGCTTTTGCCGACGACGATTCGTGATCGCCAGGTGCGCGAGTGGCTTGACGAGGTGGAGTGCGAACGTGAGGCCGGCGGAAACCCGTCGCGCGTGGTGCGCTCGATCGTGCTGCGTTCCGTTATTCGGATCGCGATCGGCGCGCGCGCACGAACGCTTCGTCGCCGCCGATCTGAAGGCGCTGCTCGAGCACCTGGACCTCAACGACGTCGTGCTCGTCGGCTTTTCGATGGGCACCGGCGAGGTCACGCGCTATCTCGGCGCTACGGCTCGGCGCGCATCAGCAAGGCGGCGCTCCTCGGCGCGATCCCGCCGTTCCTGCTCAAGACCGCCGACAACCCCGAGGGCGTCGACCAGTCGGTGTTCGATGCCATCAAGGCGGCCGTGATCGCCGATCGTCCCGCCTACTTCAAGGACTTCCTCGACAACTTCTACAACGTCGACGAGTACGCGGGCACTCGCATCAGCGATCAGGCGTGGCAGAACAGCTTCATCGTTGCCGTCTCTGCGTCGGCGTACGCGGCGCATGCCTGCGTCGACACCTGGCTGACCGACTTCCGCGGCGACCTGCCGAAGATCGACGTCCCCACGCTGCTCGTCCACGGCGACGCGGACCGGATCCTGCCCTACGAGGCCACCGCCAAGCGCCTGCCGGGTCTGAGCGAGAACCTGCAATTCGTCACCGTCGAAGGCGGCCCACACAACATCGCATGGACCCATCCCGACGAGGTCAACAAGGCGCTGCTCGAGTTCGTCAACGGTTGAGGCTTCGCGAACCGGCCTGCCTGGAATCCGGGCGCCACAGTCGACTCCTGGCGGGACCGGCGCAAGCTAGACTCCTCCTACGGGTTCAGCGTCCCGGCGACCTCCGCGTCCCGCTTTGCATACACCCGCACGGCAGCGGGACCGCTCTTCCCAGCAGGACCCTGCGAAATCCGCACATCTCGATGGACGCCAGTTGTTGGCGGGCTTCACCCCGACTGGGCTGCGCGTGATCGACGGCTCAAGCCCCACAACCAGGGAGTACAAGCATGGCCTCGAGCGGCAAGAAGAAGACCACGATGGCAAAGCTCACCCGTGAAAGCAGGCTCCGCGAGCGTCGACTGGACAAGCAGGCCAGAAAGGACGCCAGGAAGCGCGCCGCGGCAGGCAGCCCGGGCGGCCCCAGCGACGCGCTGACCGGCCAGACCGATGAGTCCGCCCAGCCAGATGCCGGCCAGCCCTCTCGTGAGGGTGCCGTTCCCGTGCTCACCGACGCCTGATCTCTGCTCAAACGCGCTCGACGGTCAGGGGCCGGCGCGAGCGTTGGCGGGGTAGGCGTCTGCGCCGCGTCAGATGAGCCCCGGCGCCACCGCGGCCACCACGGTGAGCGCCGCGAACACGCAGGCCATGACGAGCGGGGTCACGCCGACGCCATGGGTGCGCCGGCGCGCCCGGCGGCGGTCACGACGCGTGAGGGTGCTCGCGTAGATCTGCCGCGGTTGCACACAGCGATCATCCGGCATGCTCCGGATGTCACAAGGCAATGGCTGACCGCGTCAAGCGCGCGCGGCCGTCGTCACCGCATCCTGCGCAAGAAAACGGTCGGCGGGGCCAGGACCCGGCCGTGGCTAGCCTGCGGCGCATGCGCAAGGTCCTGGTCGTCGCGATCGTCGTCGTCGCGTCCCTCGCCGGAGGGATCACGGCGCTCGCGTCGTTCCGCCTCGATCGCAGCCTCGACGTCGGCAGCGTGCGCCTGTCGGTCGAGCCCAGCCGCCACGGGGCGCTCGACCTCTACGTCCCCGTCGTCGACTGGGGCGTGCGCTTCCCGGTCGTGCGCCTGCCCGCGAGGGTGAACGTCGACGTGCGCTCGGTCAACCGCGACGCGGTCGTGCGCATCGCCGAGGCCGGCCGGCTCGACACCGAGCTCGTGCGCGGTCAGGCGCGCGACGCGCTCGCCGGCTACCTGCGCCTTGCGATCCTCGTCTCGGTCCTGGCGGCGCTCGCGCTCGGCGTGCTCGTGGCGTTCGCCGTCCGCGGAGGATCCGGCCCCCGGCTGCGCACGACGCTCGCTGCCGCGGGCGTCACAGCGCTCGCAGCCGGGGTGGCGCTCGTCGTGCTGCTGCCGCCGCGCTCGAACGTCGACACGCCCCAGTACTACGCCAACGGCCCGGAGGTCCCCACCGCGCTGCGGACGCTCGAGGCGCTCGGGGCCTCGGCGAAGACGCTCGACGAGGAGCTCGACCAGCAGCTCGTCGGGAGCGCGCGCCTGGTCACCGCGCCGGCCGGCCGGCCGCCCGTCGAGCGCCTGCCGCGGCTGACGGTCGCGGCCGATCTGCACAACAACGTCCTCGCGCTGCCGGCGCTCGAGCGGGCTGCCCGCGGCGGGCCGCTGCTCTTCGTCGGCGACCTCACCGACCGCGGCTCGCCATTTGAGCAGTCGCTCGTGCTGCGCATCGTGCGCTCCGGCGCGCCGTTCGTCTTCGTCTCCGGCAACCACGACTCCGACGTCCTCGAGCGCAAGCTCGCCCGCGCGGGCGCGATCGTCCTGACCCGCGACGGACGCCTGGGCGGCGACGACAGGCCCGACGGGGCGCTCGTGACGCGGGTGCGTGGCCTGCGGATCGCCGGCTACGACGATCCGCTCAAGCGCCTCGCGCGCGACGGCTACCGCGATAACGGCGCGACGCCGACGCCCGCCCAGCAGGAGGAGTTCACGAGCTGGCTGCAGGCACGGCGGAATCTCGCGGACATCATCATGGTCCACGAGCCCGCGCTCGCTCGGCTCGCCGTCGATGCGCTCCGCGAGACGCCGCCCACCAAGCCGCTGGTCGTCCTCGAGGGCCACACGCACAAGTCCGGCATCGAGCACGTCGGCAACCTGACGGTTCTCAACCCGGGCTCCGTCGGAGGCGGCGGCACCGGCAACCTCACCGAGCTCAGCGGCGACATCGGTCTCGCTCGGCTGACGTACTCACGCAACCCGGGGTTCGCCCCGGCAGCCGCCGACCTCATCGAGATCGATCCCGCCGACGGGGAGGCCCGCGCCCAGCGCCGGCGCCTCGACCCGCCCGCCGACGAGCCGCGCTGACACGCCGCCGCGTGCCGGCCGGCGCGCATCCTTTCGGGAAAGGCCGGGTTGTAGGCCCGAACGACCCTCCACGAAAGGAGCCGTCCACGTGACCTTCAAGCTCTCGATCTGCGCCCTCGCCGCCATCGCGGCGACCGCTCTGCTGCCGGCCTCGCCGGCCGCTGCCCGCAGCTCCATCCGCGTCGGCGTCGCCGACCAGAGCCCGCGGATGTTCGACTCGCCGGACTTCCAGCGGCTGCAGATCAAGCGCACGCGCTACTTCGCGGCGTCCGACGTCATGCAGGACAGCGCCGAGCGCGCACGGGCCACCGCGTTCGTCGAGGCGGCTCGCGGCGCCGGCGTCTCGACGCTCCTGCACGTCTCCACGACCGATCTGCGCGAGAAGCGCGGCAAGCTCGTCTCCACGGCCACGTACCGCCGCAACGCCGGGCGCATCGTCGCCTACTTCCGCAAGCTCGGCGTTCGCGACTTCGGCGCCTGGAACGAGGTCAACCACAAGACGCAGGAGACGTGGAACCACGTCGGCAACGCCGCCTCGTACTACAAGAGCATGTACAGCGCCGTCAAGAAGCGCTGCCGCTCGTGCGCCGTCGTCGGCCTCGACGTCCTCGACCAGGCCGGTGTCGAGCGCTACATCCGCAGCTTCTACGCGCGCCTGAGCTCGACCTGGCGCAAACGGCTGAAGGTCGTCGGGATCCACAACTACTCCGACGTCAATCGCAACCGCTCGCGCGGTACGGCCGCGATCATCAACACCGTCCGCCGCTACAACCGCGCCACGAAGTTCTGGTTCACCGAGACCGGCGCGCTCGCGAGCTTCAGGGGCTCCTTCCCCTACGACGAGGCGCGCCAGGCCGCGCGGATGCGCAACATGTTCACGCTGGCCAGCCGCTTCAAGAGCCGCGGCGTGCAGCGCGTGTACGAGTACAACTGGTTCGGTGTCGAGAACGGCGGCTGCGGTAGATCGTGCCTCTTCGACGCCGGCCTCGTCGCCCCCGACGGCACGCCGCGCCCGGTCTACGACGTCTTCGCGTCGAAGCTCAAGAGCTACTCGCGCTAGCGGCGTCGGGCGGCGCGTCGACCGCGCCGTCCGGCGCCGCGCCGGGGGGCGCATCGACGAGCGGCAGCAGCCCGGCCAGGCCGGAGATCTCCAGCACGCGCTCGATCTGGCGCGGCCCGCGCACGATCGACAGGACGAAACCGGCCTCGTCGGCCCGCGCGTTGGTCTGGGCGAGCGCCCGCAGACCGGTGGAATCCATGAACATCAGCTCGCGCAGGTCGAGCACCACCTTGGCGCCCGGCTCCGCCGTCGCCTCGGCGATGGCCTCCTCGAACTCCGGCGCGCTGGCGATGTCAAGCTCACCGGATGGCGCGATGCGCGTCGTCCGGTCGCTCCGAACGACCTTCAGATCGAAGGACGGGATCGACATAACCAGAGCTCAGTCTACCTGGGACCCATCCCAGTGGGTCTCGCGCGCCCCCCTATGGGTCTAGTGCCTCGGACCTAGAGCCCGGGTGGATGGCGGGCGACGAACCCTCCTCCGGGACGTATCGCCGACTGCCAGCGGGAGCCCGTCGAGCGTTGCCCGCTGGTGTCGAAGCGGACGCCTGCGACGACGAGGTAGACATGCCCGGGGTTCGCGTAGATCGTCACCCACCTCCCCTTGCCGGGCGCGCCCCAGCTCATGAGCCGGCCGGAGTCCAGCGGCGCGTTGAGCAGCCCCGCAGACGCCAGCGCGTAGGAGATCGAGCCTGAGCAGTCATAGCCCTTGTCGAGCCACTTGCCGTGGCCGCCGCCCCAGAGGTAGGGCGTGCGGGCGATCGAGTTGCCTGCCTCGATGATCTGGCGCACGGGCTCGGGGGCTTCGATCGGCGGCAGCGCGATGCCGCCCTTCAGCACCTCGGCGGCGCTGATCGACGCGTCGTCGCTCGGCCCGGTGTCGCGCCGCTTGGCGCTGCGCGAGAGTGGAGCGGAGGCGCCGCCCACAGCCGGCTCATCGATCGCCTCGGTTGGCAGGCCCGCCGACTGCGCGGTCTCGCCCGCGACGGGCTCGGTGACCTTCGCGCGCGAGTTGCGCGTCGGCAGCTTCTCGAAGGCCGGATCGGCGGCCGTCCCAGTCGCCGCGCGCGAGCCGCCGGAGCCGCCGGAGGACGCGAATGCCGCAGCGACGATGACGGCCACGAGCACGACGGGCCCGGCGATGAGCATGAGACGAGGTCGCACGAAGCGTCAGTATGCCGACGCGGCGCCGCTCGTGATTCAGGTTTGGACGGACGGACGAGCGAGTACCACGCAGTCAAATGCTCTACTCCGACCCCTCCGAGGTGCGCCAACGCCTCGAGCTCCTGCGCATGGAGCACGAGCTCGCGTGCTCGATCGGCCTCGACGAGGACGACGAGTACATGGCCGATCTCGCCTACCAACTCGCCACGTTGGAGGCCGCCTGGGTCGGCGCCCTCGTGACCGAGATCGCCGTCACCCAGGCCGAGCGGCTGGGCCGCCAGCAGGGCTAGTGGTTCGTCCTGCAATTTTGTGCCCGAGTGGGGGTTTGTGGCGTTGTTGTTGAAGGCCTTGCCGACATGTTCGGCGAGGATGGGAGTAGCGATGCGGGCGGGGGTG
>Ga0136617_10006750_pt1 | contig 10231 bp, 9 predicted proteins | sample AntDrymUQ3222106_2_FD_129672 | JGI IMG/M metagenome (GOLD analysis project Ga0136617, IMG submission 129672) | Polar desert sand microbial communities from Dry Valleys, Antarctica - metaG UQ322 (21.06) | ecosystem: Environmental > Terrestrial > Soil > Desert | place: Antarctica: Dry Valley... | reverse complement strand
CTTTAGGGACGGCATTCGCCGCTGCCACTGGCTCCTGGCCGGCGCGATGACGGCGAGCGCGGCAGCCTGGCTGGCTGGCGCCACCGGCATCGCCGTCTTCGCGGCGAGTACCGTGGTGGTGACAATACTCGGCGTAGCCCTCTGCCGACGCCTCGGCGGTCTGACCGGCGACACGTACGGCGCCCTCTGCGAGGTCGTCGAGGCGTCGACCTGGGTGGTTCTCGGATCGCCGCTGCTCGCGAGCACCCCGTGACCCTGCTCGAGCGGACGCTCCGCGCGATCACACCGCTGGACCAGACCGCCATGGCCGCCGCTCGGGCCCGCCAGGCGGCGTTGACCAAGCCCGCCGGCAGCCTGGGGATCCTCGAGCGGCTCCACATGCAGCTCGCAGGCATCGCGGGGAACCCGTGCCCTACGCTCGAGAGCCCCTGGATCGTCGTGATGGCCGGGGACCATGGCGTCACGGCCGAGGGCATCAGCCCCTACCCCCAACGCGTGACCGGCGAGATGGTGCGCAACTTCGCGGCCGGCGGGGCCGCGATCAACGTCCTCGCCCGCGACGCGGGCGCCCAGCTCGTCGTGGTCGATCTCGGCGTCGCCTGGCACAATCGTCCGCCGCCGGCCGGCATGGTGCGCCGCTCCCTGGCCGGCGGCACCGCCAATCTGGTCCGAGCGGCGGCGATGTCCCGAGCCCAGGCTCAGCGTGGGATCGAGGTCGGCATCGAAACGGTCGAGCGCGCGGTCGCCGACGGGGCGGACCTGATCGCCCTCGGCGAGATGGGCATCGGCAACACGACCGCGTCCGCGGCGCTGATCGCGGCGTTGGCGGGACAACCACCGCGCGAGGTCACCGGGCCGGGAAGCGGGCTCGACCACGAGGGGTGGGAGCGCAAGGTCACCGTCGTCGAGCGAGCCCTCGCGCGCCACCGACCCAGCCCCGCCGACCCGCTCGGCGCCCTCGCCGCCGTCGGGGGGTTCGAGATCGCCGGCCTGGTCGGGGCGATCGTCGGCGCCGCCGGCGCTCGACGTCCGGTGCTCCTCGACGGCCTGATCGCCGGCGCCGCCGCCCTGGTCGCGGTCGGCCTCTGCCCCGCGGTCCGCCCTTATCTGATCGCCTCACACCGGTCGCCAGAACCCGGCCACCGGGTTGCCCTGGAGTACCTCGAGCTCGAGCCATTGATCGAGCTCGGCCTGCGCCTGGGTGAAGGGAGCGGGGCGGCAATCGCGCTCCACCTTGTCCGCCTGGCCTGCCGTCTGCCCCGCGAGATGGCGACCTTCGCGGAGGCCGGCGTGTCCCGCCAGAGCGCCCCGCCCGCGATCCCAGCGGGCGACATGCCCGGCCGACCGGGCTGATGGTCAAACGCTCGTTAGCCCCGGTCCTGATGGTCCAGGGGACGGCCTCCCACGTCGGCAAGAGCATCCTGACGACCGCGCTCTGCCGCATCTTTCGTCAAAAGGGGCTACGGGTCGCGCCGTTCAAGGCCCAGAACATGGCGCTCAACTCCTTCGTCGCTGTCGAGGGAGGCGAGATCGGGCGCGCTCAGGCGGTGCAGGCGGAGGCGGCGGGCATCGAAGCGTCGATTGACATGAACCCGATCCTCCTCAAGCCAGAAGGCGACGCCAGAGCCCAGGTCGTCGTCAACGGTCGCTCGACCGGGTCCATGGCGGCGGCCGACTACTATCGAACCAAGTCCTCGCTCTGGCCGGTCGTCGTCGAGGCGCTGACCAGGCTGCGTGCGCGCGTCGACCTGGTCGTCGCCGAGGGGGCCGGCAGTCCGGCTGAGATCAACTTGCGGCATGCCGACCTGGCGAACATGCGGGTCGCCCTCCACACGCGGGCACCCGTCCTGCTGGTCGGCGACATCGAACGCGGCGGGGTCTTCGCCGCCCTGGTCGGTACGCTCGCGCTGCTCGAGCCCGAGGAGCGTGCCCTGGTCTGTGGCCTCGCCATCAACAAGTTCCGGGGCGATCCCGCGATCCTCGACTCGGGCTTGAGCTTGCTGGAGCAGCGCACTGGCGTGCCCGTGCTCGGGGTCATCCCCTATTTGCACGACCTCGATCTGCCGGAGGAGGACTCGCTGGCCCTCGATGGACGCGGCGCGCCTGCCGAAGCGGGGACTCTGGACGTGGTGGTCGTGCGACTCCCCCGCATCGCCAACTTCGACGACTTCGGACCACTCGCCGCTGAACCGTCGGTCTCCGTGCGTTACGCCGATCAAGTCGGGCATGTGGGACAGCCCGATCTAATCATTCTGCCCGGCACCAAGACCACCCTGCCCGATCTCGCCTGGCTACGGCAGACTGGCCTGGCGGGTCAGATTACGGCGCTCGCCGCTCGCGGCACGCCCATCCTGGGCATTTGCGGGGGCTTCCAGATGCTCGGGGAGCGCATTCTGGACCCGACGCGATCCGAGTCGGCCGAGACCGAGGCGGACGGACTCGGGCTACTGTCGGTCCGAACGACGTTCGCGACGACGAAGCAGACCTGCCGCGTCCGCGGCAGCGTCATCGCCGCGCGGGGTCCCTTCGCCGCCGCGGCGGGCGCAGCCATAGCCGGGTACGAGATCCACATGGGCCAGACCGAGCTGCTCGAGGCGGCGAGCCCACTCTTCACGATCTCTGAGCGATCGAACCTCGCGACCGAGGACCGCGACGGGCTCGTCTCGCCAAATGGCCTCGTCCTGGGCTCATACCTGCATGGACTCTTCGACACCGACATGGTCCGCCAGGCGCTGGTAGGCTGGCTGCTGGAGCGCAAGGGCGAGCGCCCCGCCCCCGCTTTCAAGGCCGTCGATCGCGCCCGACAGTACGACGACCTCGCCGACGCGGTCCGCCGATCGCTCGACGTCCGCCAGTTGGAGGTCGCTTGCAAACTGGCCTAGCCCCAGTGCGCCTCATGCACTCATCTCCGACACTTACCAGGGCCCCAGCCTCGGCCGTACAATAGGCGCGACGCCAGGCCCGCAGGAGAAGATCCGTGGTCATACCCGCCCGCCGTGGCGCTGCCGCCGCGGTTCACGAGCCCATTTCCGAAGGCACCCGGTTACTCGGCGTCGATCCCGGCTTGACTCGAACGGGTTGGGCCGTCGTGGTCGCGGACGGCCAGCGTTATCGGGCCATCGACGCGGGGGTCATCGCGCCGCGCGCCAGCGCCCAGCTTGGCAGCCGCCTGGCGGAGGGCTATGCTCGCTTTACCACGCTGCTTGAGGTGCATCGGCCAGACCTGGTGGTCATCGAAGATCTGTTTACGACCCCGCGGTTCCCGAAGGCCGCGCTCAAGATGGCGCACTTGCGGGGCGTGCTCTGTCTCGCGGCCGAGCTTGCCGCTGTCCCGGTCCTCCCGTTGACCGCCACGACCGTCAAGCAGCGCCTCACCGGCAATGGTCACGCCTCCAAGGAGCAAGTCCAGCGGGTCGCCTTTCACCTGTGCGACATCGAGTCCGTCCGGGTCGCCAGCGACCTGAGCGACGCCATCGCGCTGGCGATCGCCGGCCTTCACCAGTTGCGCGCCCTCTCCGGCGGCCAGCTCACGGGGCGATGATCGCGGCGCTGCGGGGGGCCTTCCGCGGGCGGAGCGGCGAGGCGATCGTCGTCGACGTCAACGGCGTCGGCTATGAGGTCGTCTTACCGCCCATCGTCGAGCAGGCGCTCGGGCCGCTCGCCGAGGGCGCGCCCCTCGACCTGACGATCGCCTACCTTGCCACGCGCGACCAGCCGACGCCGGTCCTCTACGGCTTCGCCCGCGAGGAGGAGCGCCAGTTCTGGCTGCTCCTCAAGTCGGTCACGCGGGTCGGCCCGCGAGGGGCCGCCCGTGCGATGGTCCTGCCGATCAATCGCATCGCCCAGGCCATCCAGGAGCAGAACACGCGGCTCGTCGACAGCCTGCCGGGCATCAGCGCCGCCGGGGCTGAGAAGATCGTCGCTACCCTGCGCCAGAAGGTGGCCAGCTTCGCTGCGCTCGAGGAAACGGCGACCGCTCGGCTGCCGTCAACCGACGACGAGCTGAAGCGCCTGGCAGTCGAGCTGCTGGTCGAGATGGGGATCAAGCGTCCCGACGCCACCCGCGACGTGGCCCGTCTCCTCAAGGCTCAGCCGGAGCTGCGGGCCGTCGAGGACGTCGTGATGGAATACTTCCGCCAGTAACTGGAGGGGTGTGTGAGCCTCGACCGACTCGTCTCGCTCGGACCGCTCCCCAACGACGAAGATCCCGGCACCGCGCTGCGGCCGTCGTCGCTCGACAACTTCGTCGGCCAGGCCACGATCAAGGAGCGGCTCGCCATCGCCATCACGGCCGCCCAGGAACGCGACGAGCCGCTCGAGCACGTCCTCTTTCACGGCCCGCCGGGCCTGGGCAAGACCAGTCTGGCCCACATCATCGCCAACGAGATGGACGGCAAGCTGGTCACGACTTCGGGTCCGGCCCTCGAGAAGACCGCCGATCTGATGGGCATGCTGACCAACCTCCAGCTCGGCGACGTCCTCTTTGTCGACGAGATCCACCGCACGCCGCGCTCGATCGAGGAGTATCTCTACCCGGCGATGGAGGATTTCGCCGTCGATTTCATCCTCGACAAGGGCCCGTTCGCCAAGGCGATACGCCTGCCGCTGAAGCGCTTCACCCTGGTCGGGGCGACGACCCGCGCCGGGCTCCTCTCCTCGCCGCTCCGTGACCGCTTCGGGCTCTACTTCCACCTCGACTTCTACACCCCGGCCGAGCTGGAGGCGATCGTTTGGCGCTCGGCCGGCCTGCTCGGCGTCGAGATCGTGGCGGAGGCGGCGGCCGAGCTGGCGCGCCGCTCGCGCGGCACGCCGCGGATCGCCAACCGCCTGCTGCGGCGCGTCCGCGACTACGCCCAGGTCAAGGGCCACGCCCCGGTCTCGCTCGAGGTTGCCCAGGCTTCGCTCCAGCTCGAAGGTGTCGACGACGAGGGGCTCGATGAGCTGGACCGCAAGGTGCTGCGGGCGATCGTGACGCGCTACAACGGCGGTCCCGTCGGCATCGAGGCCCTCGCCGCGACGCTCCAGGAGGAGACCGACACCCTCACCGACGTCGTCGAGCCCTACCTCCTCCAGCAAGGGTTCCTCGTCCGCACCTCGACCGGCCGACGAGCAACGCCGCGCGCCTATGCCCACCTTGGCGTCGAGCCCCCCCGCCGCGTCGATCAGCAACCCCTACCGCTCTGACCGCCTTGCTGCCATTCTGTACTCCGTGCCGTCATTCTGAGCGAAGCGAAGAATCTCGGTCCTCGAGTTCGGGCACCGAGATTCTTCGCTTCGCTCAGAATGACAGTGGAGGCTCAGCATGACATTGGAGGTCCTGCGCAGCGCCGACTCATCGGCACCACTCACTTGACTCGGCGATAGGGCGGGTAGAAAAGGGCGGCGCCCAGGACCACCAGGACGACGACGACGCCGAAGCTGGCCACCGCCGTCCGCGCTCCAACCTGCTCCGTCAGCCACGAGAGTGGGAGCGCCGCCACCGGCGTGACCGCGAACGTGAGCAGATAGACGCTGAGGACTCGGCCGTACAGCCGGGGCTCGGTGTTGCCCATGATCAGCGTGCTGTTGAACGCGATGTAGGCCGCCGACGCGAAGCCGACGAGCAACATCAGGAACACCGCGACGGCGAAGGTCGGAGCGAGCGCGAAGCCGACCAACGCCAACCCGAACCCGGTGCCGCAGGCGATCTGGAGCAGGGCCGGCCGAGCCAGGCCCGACGACGCCGCCACGAAGAGCGAGCCGGCCAGCGCCCCGAGCCCGTTCGCGCCCATCATGATCCCCAGTCCGATCGGACCAACCTCGAACACCCGCTCTGAGAACACCGGCATGAGGTGCTGGTACGGCATGCCGAAGAAGAGCGTCACGCAGGCGAGGCTCAGCAGGACGAGCAGAATCGGCGACGAGCGAATGTAGCGGAGCCCCTCGAGTAAGCGATCGCGAGCGCCCATCTCTGGCTCCGCCGTGGACTCGACCGCCGGGGGGACCGGTGGCAGGCGCACCAGCGCGATGAGCACCAGGCAGTACAACGCCGTCATCAGCCCGAACACGCCGTTGACGCCGACTGCCGCGACCGCGAGCAAGGGACCGGCGACCGCCGGCCCGGCAATTCGGCAGAAGTTGACCCCGGCATTGTTGAGGGCAACCGCGCTGCGGAGCAGTCGCCGCCCGACGACCTGGGCGGCATAGGTCTGGCGGGCCGGCATGTTGAAGGAGAAGGCGATGCCCTGGACGAACGCAAAGATCGCGAGGTGCCAGACCTCGAGGAGCCCCGCCAGACTGACCGCGAGGAGGGCGAGCGAGCCCGCGGCGAGGCCGCTCTGCGCCACGAGGAGGATGGTGCGTCCCGGCGCCTGGTCCGCCACGACCCCGCCGACGAGCGAGAACAACAGCATCGAGATACCCGTCGCCGCGCTGACCAGGCCGATGGCCGTCGCCGAGCCGGAGATGGTCAGGGCGGCGTAGCCGATACTCACAACGCTCATCTGCCAGGCCAGGGTCGCCGGCAGCATCCCGAAATAGATCAGACGAAAGGCCGGAACGCTGAGGGCCGGGAAGAGACGGAGAACCGGCGACTGACTTGCCGTAGAGGGCGATCCATCGAAGGTCGCCGCGTCGCCAGGGCTCGGCTGGGCTGGGCCGTCCGTCGGTGGCGGGGGTCGAAGATCGGCGCCCTCCTCGGCCGGAGCCTCGGTTTCGATCGGGTGGCGCGCGGTCGACAACATTGAAACATCGTACCAGACACGCTGAGAGCCGCCCCCTGACGACCGATCGCCGTTTGACGTTCGCTGCCTCGCGGGCTATCCTACTGCTACTTCGGGATCGTCCTTTGACAGGTGAATCAGGTGCTCCTCGGGTGGCTCTCGTCCACGGCTATGCCGTCGGCGGGGGCAGAATAGGGAAGGCGGTGCAAATCCGCCGCGGTCGCGCCACTGTGAACGGGGAGCCGTCCGGCACGTTGCCACTGTCCTGAGCGGATGGGAAGGCGCCGGCGGCGAGGATCCGTGAGTCAGGAGACCTGCCAGTAGGAGCGTGGGTAGCCGCTCTTCGCTGTAGAGAGCCGCCCAACGCGGCCCCCCGCCGGCCATTGCGCCAGCGGGCTCCTCCGTCTTTGGTACCGGCCTTCGAGCGCGTTTGGCGGCGTTCGAAGGCTTTTTGCGTCAGGAGATTGGAGGACCATTGGTAGCGAGAAAGGAGCCCCGGGGCCTGGTGATCGTGTACACCGGCAATGGCAAGGGCAAGACGACCGCCGCCCTCGGCTTGATCCTGCGCGCGGCTGGCAACGGACTGCGGGTCTTCGTCCTGCAGTTCATCAAGGGCCAGTGGAAGACCGGCGAGTCGCAAACGCTCAAGCTGCTCGCCCCCAACGTCGAGCACGTTCGGATGGGCCGGGGCTTCACCATCGAGCGGCTGCGCGACCCGCGGATCCCGATGGAAGAGCACGAGTCGGCGGCGGCCGCGGCTTTCGCCCACGCCGCCGAGGTCGTGCGGTCCGGCGCCTTCGACATGGTCGTCCTCGACGAGCTGCTCGGCTCGATCAAGGCCGACCTGGTCCAGCTCGACGACGTCCTTCAGCTCATCCGCGACAAGCCACCGCGACTGCACCTGGTACTGACTGGCCGTGGGGCGCCCCAACGCCTGATCGACGCTGCCGACCTGGTGACCGAGATGACACCGGTCAAACATCCCTACGAGCAGGGGATCAAGGCCCAGCGAGGGATCGAGTTTTGAGCCGGCTGCTCGCCCTGCTCGTTGCGCTCGGGCTCGTGGTGGGGTGCGCCGGACCACCGCCGCCGCCCAGCGACACGCTCACGGTCGGCGTGTCCCGCGACCTCGTCGAGGGTCCGCGCGACCCCTACTTCGTCCACGCCAGTCTGCGGGTCTGGGAGAGCCTGGTCGAGCTTGACGATGACCTCGAGCCCCGCCCGTTACTGGCCGAGTCATGGTCCTCGTCGGCGGACGCTCGCACCTGGAGCTTCCAGCTCCGGCCCAACGTGAAGTTCCATGACGGGTCGCCGCTCGACGCGGCGGCGGTCGCCGCCAACGTCGAGCGCTTCCTCAAGATCAGTCCACGTCCGTCGCCCTTCTTCTTGCTCGACAAGTCGCTGGCCTACGGCTCGCTCCGTTCGGTCGAGGTGTCCGGGCCGCTGACGGTGCAGTTTCGGCTGGACGAGCCGACGCCGATGCTGCCGAACATGATGGCCGGCTTCTTCTCGGCGATCTTCGCCCCTAGCTCGTTCGACGCCAACGGCGACTTCGTCAAGCTCGTCGCCACCGGACCCTTCCAGCTTGGCGAGTGGAAGAAGGGCGAGGGCGCAACGCTCGAGCGCTTCGACGGCTACTGGCGCGACCGGGCCAGGCTCAAGACCGTCAGAATCAAGGTGCTGCCGGACCCACCGGCGCGGCTGGCGGCCCTCCGCGCTGGCGAGGTCCAGGCTGTGGCCGAGCTGGGGGCCATCCTCCCGGACCAGGCCGCGGAGGTGGCGGCCGACTCGCGCCTGAAGCTCGGGAGCCAGACGATCGCCCTCTCACACTACCTGTTCTTCAATGGCACCCGTACGCCCTTTTCGGACGCGCGCGCCCGCCTGGCGATCAGCCTGTTGCTCGACCGCCGCGGTCTCGTCAGCACCGTGCTCAGTGGTCACGGGACGCCGGCGGTGTCCGTGCTGCACCCGCTATCGTCCCGCTGGACGAGAACCGACCTGGCGCCGGTCCACGATCCGACCCGCGCGGCGAGCCTCATGGCCACTGCGCTGAGCGCGGCCGCAAACGCCGCCGCGCCCGAGCGCCGACCGGTCTCGCTCGTCCTCTCCGCCGCCCTGCTCGGCCGTGCTCCCTACAAGACGGTCGCCGAGATCCTCCAGGATCGCGCCGCGCCGCTCGGGCTCGACGTCCAGATCACGGTGCTCGACGCCGCCGCCTATAACGCCGCGCTCAAGGCCGGCGACTATGACATCGCGATGGGCTCCCAGGGCTGGCCGAATGGCGACCCGCATTACATCTTCGGGCGTTACCTCCATTCCAGGGGCCAGCTCAACGTCGACCGTCGCCTCGGGGCCGGCGATCCCGCCACCGACGAGCTGATCGACCGCGGCGTGCGCGAGCCGAGCTTCGAGCGGCGCAAGGCCGTCTACGACCGCTTGCAGGAGCTGGCGGCAGATCAGGTCCACCTGACGCCCCTCTGGCACGACGTCGCGCTCTACGCCTACCGCGACGGGCTGGCCGACCTCGGGATGGACGTGAACTATCGGATGACCCTCGCCGAGGCACGCTGGACCCGTTGATGCCCTACTTCGGCCAGCGCCTCGTTCGGCTCGGGCTGGTGTTGCTCCTCGTCTCAGGACTGGCGTTCGGGCTCGGCAACCTCGCGCCCGGCGATCCGGCCGAGCAGGCGCTGCGGCGCGGCGGCGGCGAGCCGACCGCCGAGGCGATAGCGGCGTTGCGCGAGCGATTCGGGCTCGATCGGCCGCTTCCGCTGCGCTACCTGAGCTGGCTCGGACAGGCTCTCATCGGCGACCTTGGAACCTCGTACCGCGACCGTGAGCCCGTCCTGCGGCATCTCCTGCGCGGGCTGTCCTTCACGGCGGTGCTGGGAGTCACCGCGCTCGGAGTCGCGGTCGGCTTGGGCGTGCCACTCGGCGTGCTGGCCGCCCTTCGGCGCGGCGGCCTGGCCGACCAGGCCGTGCGCCTGCTGGCAGTCCTCGGCTTCGCCGTGCCGAGCTTCTGGCTCGGACTACTCCTGATCCTGTTCTTTGCCCTCACCCTGCGCCTGACGCCGACCGGTGGGAGCGACGGACCGGCCCATCTGATCTTGCCGGCCTTGACGCTCGCCGCGCGCCCGGCCGCCGGCCTGGCCCGCCTGACCCGGGCGACCCTCCTGGAGACGCTCAACCGCGACTACGTCCGAGCCGCTCGAGCCCGCGGATTGGCCGAGCCCTCGGTCGTGCTCGGTCACGCCCTTCGCAACGCCCTCCTGCCGGTCGTCACCTTCGCCGGACTCGCCTTCGGGAGGATGCTCGGTGGGGCCGCGATCGTCGAGACGGTGTTCGCCTGGCCCGGACTCGGGCGCCTGGTGGTCGAGGCGGCGTTCGACCGTGACTATCCAGTCGTCCAGGGGTTCGTGCTTCTGAGCGGGGCCGTCTTCGTGACGCTGAACCTCTCGGTCGACCTGATGTACCGGACACTCGATCCGCGGGTGCGCCGCACGCGAGAGGAGCTGGGTCGGTGACCGCCG
>Ga0136617_10006749_pt1 | contig 10232 bp, 8 predicted proteins | sample AntDrymUQ3222106_2_FD_129672 | JGI IMG/M metagenome (GOLD analysis project Ga0136617, IMG submission 129672) | Polar desert sand microbial communities from Dry Valleys, Antarctica - metaG UQ322 (21.06) | ecosystem: Environmental > Terrestrial > Soil > Desert | place: Antarctica: Dry Valley... | reverse complement strand
TCCCGCGCCTTCGGACGCGCCTTCGATAAGACCGGGAATATCCGCGACGACAAATGTTTTATAATCACCCAAATCAACCACGCCCAAATTCGGTTCTAAGGTGGTAAAAGGATAATCGGCAATTTTCGGTTTGGCGGCGGAAATCACTGAAATCAAAGTTGATTTTCCCGCGTTCGGAAAACCGACTAATCCGACATCGGCAATCAATTTTAATTCAAGCTGTAATTCGCGTTCTTCGCCCGTTCTGCCTGCGTAATGGTAGCGCGGCGCGCGGTTTGTCGAAGTCGCAAAATGCTGATTTCCCCAGCCGCCCTTGCCGCCTTTCGCCGCCCGGTAACGCTGTCCGATTTCGGTAAAATCAAAAAGCAGTTCTTCGGTTTCCGCATCGAAAACCTGCGTTCCGACGGGAACTTTAACGATTACGTCCGGGCTGTCTTTGCCGTGACGGTTCGAGCCTTCGCCGTGTCCGCCGCGGTCGGCTTTGTGTTCCGGGTTGTAGCGCAGATGCAGCAAAGTGTTCACGCTCTCGTCGGCTTCCAGCCAGACATCGCCGCCTTTGCCGCCGTCGCCGCCCGATGGTCCGCCGCGCGGAATGAATTTCTCGCGCCGAAACGCGGTTACGCCTTCGCCGCCTTTGCCCGACATCACACGAATTTTTACGCGGTCAATAAACATTTTTTATATGAGTTTTCAGTATAGAAATTATTCGATTTACCCAATCCTTTAAATAGTTTTCCAGTTTAGCAGATAATTTCGCTTTGTTCAGACGACACAGGTTTTTCCGGCTCATTCTTCCAACTGTTCCAAAATCGTTCCGAGCAAACCGAAAGCCGAAACGGTTTTGCGTTCGATTCCCTTTTCGGTGAAACGTGTTTCAGTTATATAAGATGTAATTGCGCTTTTATTTTCTTTTGCATTTCCTAAAACTTCGACAATTTTTTCCGCCGAATCAGTGTCTTTGGCAAAAGTAACGGCAACAGATTTATTTTCCTTAAATCTTTGAAACGTTGAGTTGTTTGTAAAATTTTGTCCGCTTTGTTTGGCTTGCAGACATTTTGAAACCATTTCGCTTGCGCCCAAAATCAATGTATTTGCAACAAAAGCCGCCGCGATTTGTTTATCTTCCGATTGCCAAACGTCAATGTTTCCCTGCTTTTCGGGCGGCGTTTTGAAATTTATTTCAGGCGAGATTGATTTTTTTAAGTTTTCCGCGTCTTTAACCGTCACGATTGCGATTGATTTTTCGCCGTCCGCATCGAATTGTGCCGTTAAAATTTCCGAATCAACTGCACTCAAAAAAGTTTCCGCGTCCGTCACACCGTAAGGTTCAAGCAGACTGTTAGAGAATTGCACAAGAATTTTTCCGCTCAAAGCGTCGGTATTTTTTGCCGTTACTAAAAGCAGACTACGCCAGGCGACCAGCGAATTTTTCAAATTATAACGAGTTGCGGAAAAAACGTCGGACGGCAGAAACTCCGCCGAAACTGTTTGAATTTCCGAATTTGATGTCAGTGTTTCTTTGAATACGGAAGCAGTTTCATTATTTAATGAAACAAAAATACTGTCCTCAATTCCCTGTTCGCTTTTACTTGCCGTCCAGACAATTTCTTTTGTCGTATTTCGCACAATCTGCGGCAAAATCTGCGCGATAAAACTTCTTCCCGCGTCTTCTTCGGTAGCTTCGATTGCCGTTGAAACGCCCGCAACATTGGCAATCTGCGCGATGCCTTCGGGCGAAACGTAGCCGAAAGCCAGCAGATTTTCGGCATTTGCGGCAGAGGCTCGCACGAAGGATTCGTTCTTCGTCAAATTATCGGCTTCGCCGCGTTTGACCGCCAGGCATTTTTCGATTGCCGCCGCGTCATTGCCGAAGAAAATTTGGCTGTTTTGGACAAAGGCGAAAACTTTTCGTTCGTCTTTCGCCGTCCAGACAAACCATTTTCCGCCGTTTTTGCTGCTTTTCTCAAATTTCACATCTTCGCCGTAAGAATCCCTGACAAAGTTGTTCAATTGGTTTTCGACCAGCGAAACGGTTTGCCATTGCCAGGCGTGAGTTTCTGCAATCGCCACAAAGTGCGGCTTGAAATTCAAAATCGAATTTTCGTTTGTGATTTGCTTTTCCGACGTTTCAAATCCGGTAACGGCAACTGCAATTTGAATGTTTCGGGCGGCGGAAAAATCCGGTTTGTCGGTTGCGATTTCTTGAAACGCTTTGCTTTCGGTCAAAGAATTTAATGTCTTCGCCAAATCATTTGTTTCAAGATAGACCAGCGTTTCGGCAGGCGCGAGAGTTCGCAAATCAATTGATTGGGTTTTACAGGAAAGATTTACCGCCGAAACGCAGAGAACACAGAGAAAAACGGAAAACGGAAAACGGATAATGGATAATGGAAAACATAATCCTTCAAACGCCCTTTTATTTTCCATTTTCCGTTTTCCGTTTTCCATTATCTTCCTCTGTGGTAAAATTTTCGGCAATGAACAACAAAATTTTCGCAGATAACATTTTACAAGGCAAAGTCGCGTTTGTAACAGGCGGCGGAACGGGAATCACCGGCGGCGTAGCTCGCGCTCTGGCAGAATCGGGCGCAAAAATCGCGATTACTTCGCGCAAGATTGAAAATCTCGAACCGATGGCGAATCTAATCCGCGAAAACGGCGGCGAATGTTTGGCGGTGGCGGCTGACGTGCGCGACTTCGCAGCGGTTGAAAATGCGATTGCCGAAACGGTCAAACAATTCGGTAAGATTGATATTGTCGTCAACGGCGCGGCGGGAAATTTTTTGTGCAAAGCCGAAGAGCTTTCACCGAACGGTTTCGGAACGGTTGTCGATATTGACACGAAAGGAACATTTAACGTCTGCCGCGCGGCGTTCGCGGAACTCGAAAAAAGCAAAGGGCAGATATTGAATATCAGCGCGACGCTTCATTATTCGGCGACGATTATGCAGATTCACGTTTCGGCGGCGAAAGCCGGTGTTGACGCGATAACGAGAAATCTGGCGGTCGAATGGGGAAAGCGCGGCATTCGCGTCAATGGCATCGCGCCGGGTCCGATTGAAGATACTGAAGGATTGAAACGGCTTTTGCCCGAAGAGTTAAAGGAAAAAATGGCGAAGAAAATTCCTCTGCAAAGATTCGGGCGTATCAAAGACATCGAAAACGCAGCGGTTTTTCTGTGTTCCGACGCGGCAAGCTATATCAACGGCGTAACGCTCGTCGTTGACGGCGGACATTGGCTGACGGGAACGGGTTTGGGTTCGCTTTAGTTTTATTCATCGAGTTGGACAATCTGCGCGACGATGATTTGTACAAATGAAGGCAATAACACGAACGACAAAATTAACTTTTTCATTTTATAAATTCCTTGAAAATCTTCTTTAATGACCTTCGTGTTCGCTTTCAAGATTTGTTTGAAATTTTTTCTCGTCTTCTTCGGCATCGGGATTAAGCAGCGACTCGGCGATGCGAAAGCGGGCATAAAAGCGGACTTCCGCACGCGAAAACTTTTCGGCTAAAGCGACCGTCCGGTCAAAATCGGCGGCGGTCAGACTTTTTATCAGCGCGACGCCTTTCGGCAAGTTTCGGTAAGATTCGCTGCGAACCGTGTCGAGCCTGACTTCTTCATTGACGACCGAGCCGTAATCATTAAATTCATCGAGCAGAATTCCCGCGCTGATAATATCGTTAAAAAACGAAATATTGCTTTCCAGAAACGCGAAACCCTGTTCAGCATCGAGAAAAGCATAGGCTTGCGCGATTTGCAGCACGGAGTTCAAGTTTTTCCGATTTTTCATTTTGCCCGAATATGTCGAACGCGCTTCCTCGGCGAGTGTCGAAGCCGTTTTTTTATCGCCCTTTTTGGCAATGCTCGTCGCCAAAGTCGTCAGAATTTCGATGCGTTCTTCCGGCGTTTTCAATTTGGCGAGAATCTGACGAACTTCGCGCATATCGCCTTTTCCAGCCAGCGTGAGCGGCAGCGCGTTGTCAATCGTTTTGTCGAGATAATCGTGTTCACGCTTGGTTTTGATTTTACCGTAAAACTTTTTGGCTTCTTCAATGTCGCCTTTGTTATATGCGGTTTCAGCGGCTTTCCAGTATAAATTGTCCTGTTCGGCGGCGGGTTTCTTTTCGATAATCTGCGCTATTTCATCGGGTGATTTATCTTCCGTTTCATTTTGAAAATTTTCCGCGCCAACCAGATTGCCCAGCATTACAGCTTGTTCCTGACCGATTTTGCGCCGGATTGCCTGCGCCTGCGCCGGAAAATATTTGGTGATTTCGGGCATTATCTTCATTACTTCGTAGGCAGAAAGATATTGCTGCCGAACGTATTTCTGCGCCAAAATATCTACTAATTCCTTGATTTCATTTTCAGTAAAGGCGGCTGACTTTTTATCTCTCGCGGCTCGCCGGTTGAGTTTTTTTACCGTGTCGAGAAAAGACTGAATCTCCGAAGCGTTTATGTCGTAACTCGTCACCTGATTAGCTCCGCCGCTCATTCTCCCGTTCGTCATGTTTGAAATCGTCATACCGGAATTGGACATCGAATTTCCCGGATAATCGCCGTAAGAAATAACTTTTGCATCCTTGCTTTTGATTTTACCGGCAATGTCGTGCGCCAACTTTGTGCCGAGTTCCGCATCTTTTTTGTAGAGGTCTTCGAGCGTCGAAAAAAGATTGTAGTTCAAACCGTTTTCGAGATTTTTCTTTGCCAATTCGTAGGCTTGTTTCGGGTCTTTTTCAGCAATTTGCGCGGCAAGATTTAGTTCGAGCGTTTGGTCGTCTTCAAAAATACTTTTGCCGAATTCGTCTTTGCGGCTGAGAGCTTGCAGAGTTTCGAGCGCAAATTTCGGGTCGCGCGAGGCAAGCGCAACCAGCAAATCGTTTCGCAGAGTTTTAACATCGCTTAGGATTATGTATCTTTCGGCATTTTCTTCTTCGTTTTCAAGGTTCGCAGGCGGAACTTGATTTATCATTGTATTTAATTCTGAAATCGCGCTTTGAAAAATATTCCGTGACTGTTTTTCGTCCGGTTCCCAGAGCAGCTCGGCGATTTCAATCCGCGCAGCGACACGATTGAGCGGCAGGGAAAACTGTTCGGCATCACGCGCCAGACTCTTTAATAATGCAACCGCTTTTTCCTGCATTGCCGGCGCGACATCGCTTTTTTTAACGTCAGTTTTCGACGCGGTTTGCGCCAAAGTTTGACCGACAAACACCAGACAGAGAAAAAAGGTAAAAAGTTTTTTATAAAGCATTTTGACTCTCCGTTTAATAGCTTGCGTCAATAGTAGTTTGTCTTTGAAAATTAGTAAATAATTTTTTGTTTGCCGGATGTTTCAGGACAATCGGTTTTGCAAGTTCGCAAATTTCAATTACCATTTATTTTTCCGTGTCAGGAACGAAAGACATTTGATAACTTGTGAATTTTCCGTTTTCCATTTTCAGTTTTCCATTAGAAATATGCTTCTTGTCATAGATAATTACGATTCATTTACCTATAACCTCGTTCAGTATTTGGGCGAACTCGGCGCAAAAATAGAAGTGCGGCGCAACGATGAAGTTTCGATTGAGGAAATTGAAAACAGGTTGAAACCGGAAAGAATTTTAATTTCGCCGGGACCGGGAACGCCTGACGACGCGGGAATTTCGCTTGCCGTTATCGAAAGATTTGCCGAAAAAATTCCGATTCTCGGCGTTTGTCTCGGACATCAGGCAATCGGACAGATTTTCGGCGGGCGAGTCGTTCGTGCGCCTGAACCGATTCACGGCAAGCCGGTCGAAATCTGCCACGACGGGCGAACGATTTTTGCGGAAATAAAAGGAAACTTCCAAGCCGCGCGTTATCATTCCCTGATTGTCGAGCGCGAATCGCTGCCCGATTGTCTGGAAATTTCCGCCGCTTCGCCCGACAATTTGATTATGGGTTTGCGCCATAAAACTTATAAAATCGAAGGCGTACAATTTCATCCCGAATCAATTTTAACCCCGGAAGGAAAAAAAATCTTGCAAAACTTTCTCGACATTTGAGGTAAGGATTCAGAAATCAGAAATCAGAAATCAGAACTAAAAGGCGAGAACTTAATCAATCTAATTATTTGAAGGACAATTTGTAATTTGGAAGTTAGAATTCTGATTTCTGATTTCTGATTTCTGACTTCTCACATATAATATGCCAATGCCGAAAACAGAATGGCTACTTGCCGCGCCTGCGTCCGCTACCAACAGCAAAGCCGACACGCCACTTTATAAATTTCTCGCTCGCCTGACGCGCGGCGAAGATCTGCCGGTGGAGGAAGCGTCGGAATTTTTCCGCGCTCTGACCGATACGAATGCAAATTCGGCGCAGATTGCGGGCGCGTTAGTCGCACTGACCGCTAAAGGTGAAACTTCGGCGGAACTTGCGGGAATGGCTCGCGTGATGCGCGGGCAAGCCGTCAAAATTTCGGCGCGTTCAAAGAATTTTGTTGATATTTCCGGCACGGGCGCGAGTTTTGCGAAAACTTTTAATGTTTCGACGGCTGCCGCTTTTGTTGCCGCCGGTGCCGGACTCGTCGTTGCCAAACAGACGAGCCGCGCCGTGATGAGCCGCACCGGAAGCGCGGATGTTTTGAGCAAATTGGGTGTCAAAGTTTCGGGCGAAACAGAAATTGCACAGATTTGTTTGAACGGTGCGGGATTGAGTTTTATGTTTGCGCCGAAGTTTCATCCGACTTTGCGGCGCGTCGGCGACGTTCGCCGCAATCTCGGTATTCGGAGTTGTTTAAATCTTCTGGGCGTTTTATCGAATCCGGCAAATGCTCCGAAGCAGCTTATCGGCGTTTGGCATCCATCTTTAATCAAACCGATGGCGCATGCTCTCGCGCTGCTGGGAACGCAAAACGCCTGGGTCGTTCACGGTTCGGACGGTTTGGACGAAATAACTTTGTCAGGCGAAACTTTTGTCGCTGAAGTTTCCGGCGATAAAACCAGAACATTCAACATTACGCCCGAAGATTTTAGGCTGCAGCGCGGAAACATCGAGCATTTGAAAGCCGCGAGCGCGGAACAAAGTGCGAAAATTATCCGCGAGGTGCTGGCAAGCAAACGCCGCGACGAAGCGCGCTCGCTGATTGTTTTAAACGCCGCCGCCGCGCTTCTCATCGGAGGAATTGCCAAAGAACCGATACACGCTGCCCGCCTTGCCGAACAAAGCATTGACAGTGGACAAGCGCAGAATAAGTTGGACAGATTGATTCAAACGACGAATAAACGCTAAGTAAAAAATGGAAAATGGAAAATGGAAAATGTTAAAAAACAAACATTTCTGACTTCCGTTGTCGTCTGTAATGCAAATATTTATTAATCTTCTGATTATTTTCCATTTTCCATTTTCCGTTTTCCATTTTCCATTATGCTTTCTCGGCTTTACGGCGTAATCACAAAGGGGCGAAACTCGCTTTACGAAAAGGGCGTTTTCAAATCTTTTTCGCTCGGCGTTTCGACCGTCAGTATCGGGAACATCACGGTTGGCGGAACCGGCAAAACTCCCCTTGTTGCTTTGGTCGCTGAAATTTTAGCCGAAAACGGCGAAAAAGTTTGCGTGCTTTCACGCGGTTACGGACGCGAAAATCCGAAAAGGCGAGTTTTGGTTTCCGACGGTGAAAAAATTCTTGCGAGCGCAGAACAAGCGGGCGACGAGCCGTTTGAGCTGGCACGGAAACTTTTGGGAAAAGCGATTATCGTATCCGACGCTAATCGAGTTTCGGCTGGAAATTGGGCGCGGGAAAAATTCGGGATTACGGCGTTTGTCCTCGACGATGCGTTTCAACATTTGCGCGTCAAACGCGATTTGAACATTGTTACGATTGACGCGACAAATCCTTTCGGAAATAAAAAACTTCTTCCGGCGGGAATCTTGCGCGAGCCTTTGAAGAATCTGAAACGCGCCGGTGCAATTGTAATTACGCGGGCAAATTTGGCGGAAAATGCTGCTGATTTGAAATCTCAAATTGAAGAATTTAATTCGATTTGTCCGATTTTCGTTTCAAAAAACAGAACAAAACAGATTATAAATCTGGAGGATTTTCTTGCAGATGCGGATTACCGATTACCAATTACCGATTACGACAAAAATTTGAAACCTCCGAGTTTGGCTTTCTGCGCCCTCGGCAATCCAGGTAATTTTTTTGAGCAGTTGCGGAGAGAAAACTTCAATGTGGTTTCATCTGAACAGTTTCCCGACCATCATTTTTATACGCAGAAAGAAATTGCAAAACTTGGAATAAAAGCACGAAAAGCGAATGCGGAAATTTTGCTGACGACCGCGAAAGATGCTGTCAAATTGAAGAATTTAAGATTTGATTTGCCGTGTTTCGTCGTTGAAAACGAGATAATTTTCGACGGCGAAGATAATTTTCGTGATTGGCTGACTTTGAAAATAAAAGCATCCGAATAAAGTCTATTCCGTACAGTCGTCGGCTTCGTTAAAAGTGCATATGAAAAGGTTCGGTGCGTAATCTTTTGTCTGGCTTCGGACATTCCGCCAAATCATCGAATAGTTGTAAGCATCCTTTGTCCAGCCTAATTTTTTGCGGTTGCGCCAGACGAATTCATACGCTTCCTTTTCATCTGCGCCCTTCAAATGCTGGGCTTCGTGAAGAAGTATGGCGGCGCGTTCGGTGTCGTCAACCGTTTCGGTAAAAAATTCGGGATAAACGGTCATTATCTCGATTGGAAAATTTGTCGCGGCGTAAGCGTTTTCAAATTTGGTCGAAGCATTAAGCCAGTGGTCGTTGCCGCGAAATTTTGTCAGATACCGGAGCAGAAAAACTTCTTTGGAAAATCCCTTTTCCTCTAAAATTTTAACCGCCTTTTCAATTTGCTTTTTTTCGTCATAGCCTAAAGAAGCGGAAGTAAAGAGCAGCGAAAGATAGAAGCCGAGCAGCACGGTAAAACAAACGGCGGCACAAACAACTGCGCGGCGCAGAATTTTGAATTTGGAACCTGAATCCGTTTTTTGGTTTTCCACAAATGATGAAACTTCGACCAGGTTAAACAGGCAGCGCACGCATTCTTCCGAGTGCGAAAAATTCACTAGCAGGCAGTTTGGACACTTTTTTTTCATTGGATTTCGGCAAGCGATTTTGGGAGAAAAACCGTTATTTATAAAAAAGTGCGAATCGCTTTGCTTTCCATAATTTGTTTTTTCAAACTAGCGAGAAACTTAAAAACCGCTTCCTGCATCAAACACCCAAGTTGCATAAAACCACTATTAAAGATATAAAATTTCTGAATTATTTTTATTTTAGGAGTAAATAAAATGAGATATACGCGCTCCGCAATTTTTTTGATTGCTGTTTTATTTTTAACGAATTTTTCGGCTTCCGCCCAGGAAACCGAAGCAAAAGTTGTTGATGAGGTTGTTGCACAGGTTAACGACGGCGTGATAACGCTTTCGCGCGTCAAACGCGAGATGAAAGCGGCAACCGATTCCTATATTGCGGAAAACAAAAAAACGCCCGAACAGGCAAAAGCCGAAATCGAAGGTAAGCAGGGCGAACTTATCGCCAACATTATCAACGAAGAATTGTTGCTGCAAAAAGGCAAGGAACTCTCCGGTATCGAGCCGGATGTTCAGGCGCAAATCAATCAAAGGTTTTTACAAATTATGAAAGAGCAGAATTTGAAAACCCTGGATGCGCTCTATAAGGAAATGGAAAAAAGTGGAGTGAATTACGAGGACATCCGCGAAGTCTGGCGCAAACAAATTACCAGAGACGCGGTTTTCCAGCGCGAAGTTGACTCGAGAGTCTACGGCGGCTGGTCTTCAAAAGAAATAAAAAATTATTACGAAGCGAACAAGGCTAAGTTTACCAAACCCGAAAACATTACCATCAGCGAAATCTTTCTCGGTTTTGCCGGACGCGAGACCGAAGCCGTCAAGGAAAAAGCCAAACAACTTGTCGCTCAAGCCCGCAGCGGTGCGGATTTTGGAAAACTCGCCGAGGAAAATTCAGACCGTCCCGACGCAAAGACGAACAAGGGAAAAGCCGGAACTTTTAACGTCAAGGAAATGGACACGCGATTTGTCAAACCTTTGCAAAATGTCAAAGCGGGCGGCGTAACCGACCCGATTGAGATTGAGGAAGGTATGGAGATTTTGCGCGTGGACGCGAGAACGCAAGCCAGCAGTGAATCCTTTTTCGATGAAAACGAAGTGCGAAAAGCGATGACTTATGAAAAACTTC
>Ga0136617_10006748_pt1 | contig 10232 bp, 7 predicted proteins | sample AntDrymUQ3222106_2_FD_129672 | JGI IMG/M metagenome (GOLD analysis project Ga0136617, IMG submission 129672) | Polar desert sand microbial communities from Dry Valleys, Antarctica - metaG UQ322 (21.06) | ecosystem: Environmental > Terrestrial > Soil > Desert | place: Antarctica: Dry Valley... | reverse complement strand
GGACAGAGCTATATCGATGTATTTCAGGCGAACTCATGGACTCCAGCCTCGTCCGACGCTTCTGGAGTTTCTTCGTCACGAAAACGAAAGGCACCTTTCTAGACGCAAAAGGTCCAGACTTCCCAACTTCAGGATCTACAGCATCGACGGAGACGTAGTCGTGGATCACGTCGGGCTGTATGAGAACCTGGACTCCGAACTGGAACGGATAGCGACCTTACTGAATCTCCCAGAGCAGATAGAGCTTCCTAAAGCGAAGGCATCTACCCGCAAAGACCGGCGACACTACAGTGAAATTATGGGCCAGGAAGAGAGAGACATAGTCGCCCGGATCTGCGCCAGGGAGATAGAGTATTTCGGCTACAGCTTCTAGCGAGAAGAGGACGAAGAGACACTGGTTGATCCCTCTATCTTGATAATGGTAATCTCTGGCCTTTGTGAAAACCGATCACGGATCGAGGCAGGCTTGTAATGGATGATCCCGGCTTCGAGCGTCACGAGCCCGGCCGCGTGGCTCCGCCGGGCCAGTCCCTATGAACCTCTTCGTCCAAGGAATGCGGCGGTCGGGGACCACGATCCTCTACGACGCCTTCCTGGAAGACTCGGAACTGCGTTGTTTCTACGAGCCTTTCAGCAAGGGGAAGGTCACGATGGGAGGCGGCAGTGGTCTGAGGGAGGCCGACCTCTTCGAAGGCGCGCGGGCGCTGAGGGAGGACCTCCGGCGGCGGCGCTACCCTTCGCTGGATGCCGAGATCTTCAACTGGGGAGGGCCCCGAGATCCCGACCGGGAGCTGGAGACAGACCTCCCCGAGCACTGCCGCGACTACCTGGGACATTTGCTGAACTCAGCACCCAATACGCTCATCAAAGAGGTGCGGATGTACCGCAAGATCCCGGAGCTTGCGGCCCAGGACCCCGACGCCGCCCTCGTGCAGGTCGTCCGCGACCCCCGTGCCGTGGCCGCCTCGCACCTGCTCGGCCGGGGCGCGGAGCATCTGGACAGCTTCCCGAACGACGACGCCTTCTTTGAGCACCGCTCCGGGCGCGGGCTCTGGTCGAGCAGCAGGCTCTCGGAGTTGCTGCTGGAGTGGCCCGAGTATGAACACCTGGGCAGGAATATGCCAGATTTCCTGCGGGTGCTCCTGGTCTGGAAAGTGACTTTCGAGGAGACCCTGCGAGAGGGACGGCGCTGCTTCGGCGACCGTTACATGCTTCTCCGCCACGAGGACTTCCGGGCCGACCCGGCCGGCGTGCTCGGCTCCGTCTACGGGCTCTGGGGCAGAAAGATGCCAGAGGAGGTGGCCTCCTTCGCGAGCCAGCACGTCCAGCCCGAACAGCGGATCTTCGCCGAAGACGACCCGCGCTGGCAGGAGGCGTTCTGGCGCCTGGGCATGGAGCCCGCACTGCGCGAAGGCGGTTACAGTGGGCTGCTCGCCCCCGCCGCGAACGGAAGTTCCGGCGTTCCCAGGCGCTCGCCCTCCGAGCCTGCGGCGGTGCCACACAATAAGGATGCCGCGGCAGGAGGAGGGGGCTTGCGGGTCGGGATCGTAGCATGGTGGTTCAACCGGGGGCAGGCGGTGGTGGCGCGCCAACTACGCTCCGCGCTCGAGGCGCTCGGGCACGAGACGTTCGTGCTCGCGCGCCCGACGAAGGGGAAGAAGCTCGACCTGGCGTCCATGAGCCGTGGCGGAGACGTGTGGGACCAACCCGGCGTTACGCCAGCGTCGAAGTTCAAGGTTCCGATGAGGGAGTACGAGGAGTGGATCTCGGAGAACGGGATCGAGGTCGTCTTCTTCGATCAGAACTATCAGTTCGGCGAGATTTCCGCCCTGCGGCGCCGGGGGGTGAGGACGGTCGGCCGCTTCGTCTGGGAGAGCTTCTCGGCCGAACACGCGGGACCCGCGCTGGAGGCGTTCGACGTGATCTACTCGGTAACGCGCTGCGAGCAGGAACGCTACCGGACTTTAGGCATCGAGAGCCCCTACGTCGCCTGGGGATGCCATCCTGACCTCTTCGAGATCACACCGCGCCGCGACCCCGCGCGGACCACCTTCCACTACAACGCGGGCGTAATCTCCAAACGGAAGCCGTATCGGGAGGTCGTCGAGGCGTTCGCGCTCACCGACGACCCGAACCTCCGGCTTGTGTTCAAGGCTCAGTTGGAACGTCAGACAGAGTACCTGGACCGGGCCGCCGAACACGACCCCCGAATCGAAGTGGTCCTCGCCGACCTGCCGAACGCGGAGCACCTGCAACTCTTCGCCGACTCGGACGTGTGCCTGGCCCCATCCCGCTGGGAGGGCCTCGGCGTCCACCTCTACGAGGCGCTGGCGTTCGGGATGCCGATCATTACCAACGACGCCCCGCCGATGAACGAGTTGGTCGAGGACGGTTTCAACGGCCTCCTCGTCCGCTCCCGCTGGGACGGGCTCGCCAAATCCGGCATCTCCGCCTACGTCCCCGACCTGGAAGGGCTGTCCGAAGCCATAGCGCGGCTCGCCGACCCCGAGCTACGGAGACAGCTTTCCGAGGGCGCCAGGGAGACGGCCCGCCGGAAAGACTGGGGACACACGGTCTCCGGCATCGGGACGTTGCTCGCAAAGCCAGGCGTCGCCGCGGCGCGCCAGGGACCACGATGACATACTGCGGATCATGGTCGCGCACCCGTTGGGGAGGCGACGCCGGAGCGGGGGAAGGGTAACGGATGGACCTGGAAGCCCGGATAACGCACCTGTACGGCCCCGAAGAGGTTGACTACGCAGAAGACGAGCTGATGGTCGTCTGCCTGGTGCGCGACGCCCGCCCCTACGTGAAGTCCTTCGTCGAGCACTACTTCTCCATGGGGGTGAAGCACCTGGCCTTCCTCGATAACGGCTCCACGGACGGGACCGTGGAAGCCCTCAGGCGGTACGAGAACGTAACCGTGCTTCGGACGGGGCTCCCCTTCAAGGAGTACCAGGGAGCCATGAAACGGCACCTGATCCATCGTTTCGGCAAACAGGGCCGGTGGGTTCTTTACGTGGACCAGGACGAGTTGTTCGACTACCCGTACTCCGACGTGGTGAGCCTGGGCTCCTTCCTGCGCTATCTCAGCGGAAAGTCGTACACCGCCTTCGTGGCGCAGATGCTGGAGATGTTCCCGGAGAACCCCGTGACGCATGCCACGGAGGACGAGCCCCTGAAAGAGTCGCACAGGTTCTACGACATCTCGAACATTACGCGGCAGGGTTACCACACACGCGGCGACGCCAGCAACGTGCTGGATAACGAAGAGATCGAAATCCACAGGAACGGAATACTCAGGACCGTCTTCGGCCAGCGCGCGTTGCTGACGAAGCACCCCCTGATATTCCTCGACGGGAAGATGAGGGCTATGGATCCTGGCGCGCATTGGGTCGGCGGGGCGCGCGTGGCGGACATCACGGGGGTGCTATTTCATTACAAGTTCATCGGCGGCTTCCAGGAAAGGGTCGCGCGGGCCGTCGAAGAGGGACGCTACGCCGATAACACCACCAGGTACGACAAGTTCTTCGAGACGCTGGAGCGAAACCCGGAGACGCGGATCAAGCAGGAGACCGCCCAGGAGCTGGAACACGTCAACGACCTGGTGGACGCTCAGTTTCTCGTGGTATCGGAAGACTACGCGGCCTGGATGGACGCGGAAGAGAGGAAAAGCGCACCCGAAGGCGGGCCGCGCCGGCTTGCCGGGGCTTTCTCCAAAGCCAGCGCGGAGGCGAGGACCCAGGCCAGGGTAGCCAGGGTCCTCGAGCGGCGGGTCGGGGATCTGGAGGACAGCCTGGCTGCGGAGCGACGGAAGGCCAGAAATCGACCCGAGGCCGGACAGCGTCGGGAAGTAGACGTTCTCGAGAACCGGAACCGCCACCTGGAGAACAAGAACACCAACCTCGAGAAGAAGATCCGGAACCTGGAGCGCCAGATAATGGACATACAGAGTTCGAGGAGCTGGAGGCTGCTCGGCGGGCTCGGCCGCGTCCGAGACAGGCTGCTACAGCTAAAGCGGCGGGGTTCCGGATAAGGTATCCGTGCGGATCAAAGGAGCGGCCCGCAGGCGGCAACGATCCGACTCCGGATACGTCGCGTTACCGCGTCGCCGGGCGGAAAGCCCCGTTGCGAACCGTTCTACCAGCCCAGGTCGGCGCCGAGGAGCTCGTAGAGCCTGTGGTTGTGCGGCTCGAAGAAGTCCTCCAGCCGCTGTCTGGTGGACGGGTTCATGGGTTCGTAACCGTGTTTTGCCCCGCGAGGTCGTATTTCGGGTTCCCGGTGCGGCAGGCCGAGGAAGTCGTGCGCCAGCTTCAGGGGCTTTAGCGGGCGCTCGAAGAAGTCCTCGCTCTTCAGCACGAGCATCTGTTCGTCGTTGAAGAACCGCCGCCAGCGCAGCAGTTGATCCACGTATAAGCCCATCCTCAGGTATGAGGAAAGTCGCTGCCGGTTGGCACGGGAATCTCGTTCGTGATCTGATAGCCCGTTCCCTTCACCGAGTAGCCACGCCTGCTCCTCCTCCAGGGCTTCCTCGAAACTTCGGGGCTCGTTGCCATTTCTGATCGCCATGTGGTATTGGGAGTAAGCCCTGTCGGCCGGGTTCCTCAGCAGCGCGATGAGCCGCGCTTCCGGGACCACCTCCGCCATCCTCTCGGGGATGGCGGGATCCACCAGATACGCCGGTGTCGCCTCCCCGGTGATAAACCTCCGGCCGTCTCTCCCCGGCGGCGGGAAGCACCGCCGATACCATTCGATGCCCTTGCTGAAGTTCTCGGGCCGGTCGAAGTAATGCGTTTCCTTTATGGCGGCGCGTGCGATGTCAGGGTGCAGGGTCAGGAGACGATAGAACTGTGTCGTCCCGCCCTTCTGCGCCCTGATGATGACGAAGTCCGGCAACGCGCCTACCTCCGGCTCGACGGATGCTTCGTCAGCGCCCGGAACGTCCCGAGTGGTTTCCGCCAGCCTCTTCATCGCGGCGAGCTCGTTCCTGAGCTGGAAGATCTCCGATTCCCGCTGCCGGAGCTTCCTCCTGTTCTTGTGGTTGCGTTTCCGTTCGGTTCGCAAGTCCCTGGCCTGCCGCCGGATCTCCCGGTCTTTGCCCTTGAGCGTCTTTCTCTGCTTCTTCACGAGCTGCCTGGCGTTCCTCGGCGCTTCGCCGCGCTCCCTGGACTGTGTCGTCTTCGCCGGTGTTCCGCGTGTGAGGACGGCTTCCAGGTTGAGGAATGCTCTCAGGCCCCGCCCAACGCCGAAGGCTTTGCTAAACTGGAAGACTGGCAACCCGCACTCCTTTCTTACTTCTTGCTGGCGACCATCTCGAAACTACCGGCACAGGATACCATCGCCGGAGATCCTGCTCGAAAAGGCGTCGGGTGCGCGATGCTGATGACCCCATGCGTAAGGGATAGAATTCCGTGTATGGTGAGCATGAAGTTGCTACGGGATGGCGTCCCTACTACGATGGGCGCTTTCGTAACAGAAGCTGGTCTCTCTCAGAGCATCGAGGGGCCGGGCCGTGTAGGTAGATTACGGGAGAGTTGTTGAGAAGGACGCTGGTAACGGGGGCTGCGGGGTTTATTGGTTCCCATCTCGTGGAGCGACTGCTCGAGCTGGGGCACGTGGTGGTCGGGGTGGACGCTTTCACCGGCTACTACTCCCGAGAGCGCAAGGAGAGGAACCTGATCCCGGCTACCGGGTACGAGAATTTCCATCTCGTGCGCGGGGATCTCCTGGACCTGGATCTCGACGGGCTCCTGCGGGGCATGGACGGCGTCGCGCATCTGGCGGCGGAGTCAGGGGTCAGGGCCAGTTGGGGAGACGACTTTCCCCGTTACCTGGAACGGAACGTGGCGGCCACCCAGCGGTTGCTGGAGGCTCTCTCGCGGCACGACGTGGAGCGGTTCGTCTTCGCCTCGTCTTCGTCGGTCTACGGGCCGGTGGACGGGCCGGTGGGGGAGGATGCGAGGTTACGCCCCGCCTCGCCTTACGGGTTGAGCAAGCTGGCCGCAGAAGAGTTGATCCGGCTGTACGTCCGGCAGCGCGGATTACCGGCCACGATCCTGCGCTACTTCACCGTCTATGGCCCCCGCCAGCGGCCCGACATGGCGCTCTCGCGCTTCATCTTGGCAGCCATGCGCGGGGAGCCTTTGCAGGTCTTCGGGGATGGAAGCCAGACGCGCGAGATGACGTACGTCTCGGACGTGGTTGACGCGACGGTTGCCGCCCTGGAGACGCCGCCCGGCGGAACCTCCGGTACGTACAACGTGGGCGGCGGGGCACGCGCCACGGTCAACGAGCTGATAGACCACGTCCGGCGGGCGCTGGATGATGGGATCGAGGTCTCGTACGGCCCGGCCGCCGAAGGGGACGTGCGCTCGACGTGGGCCGACCTGGAGCTGGTGGAGCGCGAGTTGGGCTACCGGCCGCGGGTGGAACTGGAACGGGGGATCAGGGACCAGATGGAATGGGCGCGGGATGAGGGGCCTGCCCAGGGACGAATCGCCGGTCCTTCCAGAGAGGCGGCTCGATGATCGAAAGGCTACTCAGCCCGCGGGAGGCGGATCTCCTGCGGGATAGCGTGGAACACCTGCACGGCCCCGAAGAGGTTGACTATGCCGAAGACGAGCTGATGGTCGTATGCCTGGTGCGCGATGCGCGCCCCTACGTGAAGTCCTTCGTCGAACACTACTTCTCGATGGGGGTGAAGCATCTGGCCTTCCTGGATAACGGCTCCACGGATGGGACCGTGGAAGCCCTCAAGCACTACGAGAACGTAACCGTGCTTCGGACGGGACTCTCCTTCGGGGAGCACAAGCATGTTCTCAGACGATATCTATTCTCCCGATTCGGCAAACAGGGCCGGTGGGTTCTCTACGTGGACGCGGATGAGTTGTTCGACTACCCGTACTCCGACGTTGCGGATCTGGGTTCCTTCCTGCGCTATCTCAGCGGAAAGTCGTACACGGCAATGGTGACCCAGATGCTGGACATGTTCCCAGATGAGCCCCTCACCGGTCGGGTTGGCGGGCCGGAGGAGCCTCTCAAGGAGCGCCATCGCTTCTACGACGTCTCCGGGTTGAGGCGGAAGAGGATGAAGGGGAGTCCCTCCCTCCGTGACAACGCGCTGGAAAGCGAAGATGTCGAGCTATTCCGTGGCGGCATCCGGGACACCGTCTTCTCGAGCGATCCGCTGCTCACGAAGTTCCCACTGGTCTTCCTGGATGGCCGGACGCGGCCAATGGAAGACTCTCACCGTTGCGGCGGCGCCCGGGTGGCGGACGTCACTGGTGTGCTCCTCCACTACAAGTTCCTGGACGGATACTTCCAAGAACACGTCGCGTGGGCCGTGCGGGAGGAGAGCTATTTTCAGAACTCCGCCAGGTACAAGATGTACCAGGAGGCGCTGGACAGAGCCCCGAGCCTGCGGCTGAAGCTGGAGACTGCCCGGGAGCTCCGACACGTCAACGACCTGCTGGAAGAGCAGTTCCTGGCGATTTCAGAAGACTACGCGCGGTGGGTGGATGCCGAGGAGGAGAAGAGCGTATTGCGGTCCCCGCCGAGCGCCGCGCCCGCGCTGATCGAAGCCTACCTCGAAGCCCGGCGGCGGGAGCGGGCGAAGACCCTGAGGGTGCAGAGGCTGGAGCGGCTGCTGCGCGCGGCCGGGCGCGCGGCCCGGCGTGCCCGCGAACCGGAGCGGCCGGAAGAAGGCAGGCTGAAGGAGCTGTTACGCGAGAACCGGCGCCTGAGCCAGCGGGTCGGTGATCTGGAACGGCGGCTGGCGGATGTTCGGGGCTCCAGGGCGTGGAAGCTGATGGACGCGCTGCATCGCATCAAGATCCGGGTATCGGGGAGGAAGGGGTCGCCTTGAGTCTGGCCAGAGAGCCGGGAATGTTGTTCGTCGGCGGGCCGCAGCGGAGCGGGACCTCGGCGGTGGTTGACTACCTGAACCGGCACCCCGAGGTGTTGCTGTGCATGGAGCGGTACAAGTGGGTCCCACCGCGCGAAGTCTGTCCGGAGCTCTTCACCTTCGAGCGAATCCTCGACTACAGGATGAGCCCCCGAGGAGAAGGCCGGGAGGAGACGAACACGCCCCGCGAGTACCACGAGAAGCTCCTCGCGAGCAAAGATGCGGGGCGGTTGAAGTGGATCGGGGACAAGAACCCCAACTACGTGCGGAAGCTCGACCGGCTCTCGGAGAACAACCCGGGAGCCAGCTTCATCCTTATCTACCGCCCTTTGGAGGAGGTCGCCGAGTCCTTCGAGGCCCGATCCAGAGACACCGAAGACCCCTGGCTACTGGGGGGATTCGAGGATGGGGTGGACTATTGGAACGCCGCGATGAGGTCAACGCGCGACTTCATCGAAGACGCCATGAACCTGAACGTCCTGATCCTGGACTACCGCGACTTCTTCTCCGGCGACGGGACCGTGATCCCGCTCCTCTCCCGTTTCCTGGATTTGGAGATGTATCCGGACCTGCTCAATACCTGGGAGGAGATGTCCCGCGGCTTCGAGGCGGGACGGAGGCCCAAGAAACCTCTTGGCGACGAGCAGCGAGCCTACGTGGACGCGAACAGGGACGGCGAAGCCGAGAGATGGGTGCTGGACCGCATAGAGACGCAGCGGCGGGAGATTGACCTCTACCCGCCGGAGGTCGCGCGCTCGCTCAACGAAGAACGCCGCCGGTCGGCCCTCAAGATCTCGCGTCTAAGGGCGAGGAACATTCAATTGAACAGACGAAACCGGAACCTGGCGCAGAAGCTCCACACCGCGATCTCTCCCGGAGACCGCCCCCTTCTGGATGGTGTCGACCGTATCAAGCAGAAGTTCCTGCGTCCCCCGGAGAAGTAACGTTATGAAGCCCGGAACCGGAGAAGGAAGCCCGGACCTGAACCTGGAGCAGGGTTTGCGAGAGGCGGTCGAGGCCAGGGCGGAGCGAGCTTCGGAGATCGGCCTCCTCCAAAGGGCGCGGCCCCTGTTCGTCTGCGGGTGCGCGAGGAGTGGGACCACCGCGTTCGGCGACTACCTGAACCTGCACGAGAAGGTCCTGCTCTGCCAGGAGAGGTACAAAGGCAGGCAAAGCCAGGTCGCCTGGGAGGACTTCTCTTTCGAGAGGATCATGGATTTCAGGCCCCAGGAGACGAAACGGCCGCCGTTCGGCCAGACTCGCGAGGCTTTCGCCGAGCGCCATGCCAGGCTCATCGCCGGCAAGGAACCGGAGAAGGTGCGCTGGCTCGGTGACAAGGGACCGTACTACGTGAGGCAGATGGACCGGCTGGCCGGGAGAAACCCTGGGGCGCGCTTCATAGTGCTGTACCGTCCGCTCGAAGAGGTCGCCGAGTCCTGGGACGCACGGGCGAAGGATCTCGACGATCCCTGGCGCGAGGAGCGCGGCGTGGAGATGTCGGTCGAGGTCTGGAACGCGGCGATGCAGAAGACGCGCGAGTTCATAGAGGCCAGCCCGGCCCCGAGGGTCCTGATCGTCAGCTACCACGACTTCTTCTACCGCAACGAAATGATCGTACCCCAGATCTCCCGTTTCCTCGGCCTTGAGTTCGATGAGTCCATCACGAATGCCTGGCAGGATGCGTCCTCCGGATTCGAGGTCGGTCGCCGCCGCAAGGAGCCGCTCGGTGAGGAGCAGCTTTCTTTCCTGCGGGAGCATGCGGACCACGAAGCCGAAGCGTGGGTCCTCGACCGCATCGAACGCCAGTGGAAGGCCCCGGAACTCTATGCCGAGGCGGATACGGCGGCCAGGCTTTCCTCCCTGGACCGGATCGAGGCCAGGATGTGGCGGCTCCACCAGCAGGCGGAGAGCGGGGCGAAGCAGCGCGGACAGAACCCGAAGCGCCAACTCCGGGAGGCGCGCTCCTCGCTGGAGGAGCAGGCAGGCCAGATGGAGGGTTTGCGGGAGCGCAACCGCAACCTGGACCGGCAACTTCGGGAGGTGCGCTCCTCGACGACGTGGAGGATTCTGGACGGGGTCAACCGTCTCAAGCAGAGGATTCTACGCGCCCTCCAGGCCAACCGAACGGGGAAGTGAAGCTTACGGTTCGGCGATAGGGTGATCAAAGCCCGCCCCCGATAACCGCGGAGGCGGGCTCTTGTCGGTGTGAGATCCGGGATCTTCTCCAAATGAAAAGGCGTCCATCAAACCGTTGTAATCACAGTGTCCCATGCGAAGGGCAAGACTACCTTTCCCGGAGAGAGTGCTTACCGCCGGCCCTCCTGCTGGT
>Ga0136617_10006747_pt1 | contig 10233 bp, 9 predicted proteins | sample AntDrymUQ3222106_2_FD_129672 | JGI IMG/M metagenome (GOLD analysis project Ga0136617, IMG submission 129672) | Polar desert sand microbial communities from Dry Valleys, Antarctica - metaG UQ322 (21.06) | ecosystem: Environmental > Terrestrial > Soil > Desert | place: Antarctica: Dry Valley... | reverse complement strand
CGCCAGCGTCTCGGTGGCGAAGCACACCTTGACGAGGTTGCGCACGAACAGCGCCTCGACAGTCTCCTTGAAGACCGGCACCAGGCCGGCGTGGTGGGCGGCGACTCCGCGCTCCAAAGCGGTGGCCCAAGGTCCGTAGCCGAGGACCTCCAGGTCGTTGGCGGGTAGCGCGGCGGTCCGCTCGTCGACGAGGTCGCGGATGCGCCGCTGCTCGTCGTCGGTGGTCAGGCGGACGCCGTCGGTCATGAGCTGTTCGACGGCGGCGTCGCAGCCCACGCGGCTGAACAGGAAGTAGATGGCGGGCAGCCACTTGCGGCGTCGCAGCTCGCCCACGATGTCGCTGCGGCGCGGCGGACGCAGACGCACCGACGAGGTCTGGTAGCGCCCACGGCGAGACACCCGGTTGGACTGCCCGGCGTTGCGCTCCAGCATCAGCAGCTCAGGGTTGGGCACGCCCGACAGCGCTTGCTTGGCGGCCTCGGAGCGAGCCTTGGCGTGGTCGGACGAGCCCACCTTCTTGCCACCGGAGCGAAAGACGGAGTGGATGCGGTCGTTGACGGCGTAGTGATGCTCCAGCGGTACAGGACGCCGCTCGGAGATCACCACATCGCACGTCACGCGTACTGTCTGATCGCCACCCGCCGGCGAGCGCGGTGCGCTCGCCCTCACCATGTGATCCCCACCCGCCGGCGGACGCGGTGCGCTCGCCCTCACCATGTGATCCCCACCCGCCGGCGAGCGCGGTGCGCTCGCCCTCACCCGGCCTAGCCAATCGCCGAACTCCTCGGCGTTGCTGACCGTCGCGGACAGGCAGGCCAGCTGCACCTCGGCGGGCAGCTGGATGATGACCTCCTCCCACACCGCTCCCCGCTCGCGGTCGGCAAGGTAGTGCACTTCGTCCAGTACGACCGACTGCAGCCCGCGCAGCGTCCGGGAGCCTTCGTACAGCATGTTGCGCAGCACCTCGGTGGTCATGACCACCACCGGCGCGTCGCCGTTGACGACGTTGTCGCCGGTCAGCAGCCCCACGACGTCGGGCCCGTGGCGAGCGACGAGGTCGTTGAACTTCTGGTTCGACAGCGCCTTGATCGGCGTGGTGTAGAAGCACTTGCGGACCTGCTGCAGCGCGTGCCACACGGCGAACTCACCCACGACGGTCTTACCGGCGCCCGTCGGCGCGGCCACCAGCGTCGAGCGGCCGGCCAGCAGCGCCTCGATGCCCGCGATCTGGAAGTCGTCGAGGGCGAAGCCGTAGACGCCCGCGAAGTCGTCGAGCTCAGCTGTCAACGGCCTCCACGGCCTCCCGGGCCCCCCGCCTGCGCTCGATGATCCGTGCCGCCACGATGCTGCCTTCGTAGAACACCGCCAGTGGTGCGGCCATGAACGCCATCGTGGCGGGGTCTTGCGTTGGCGTGATGATCGCGGCGGCGACGAACACGCCGAACAGCGCGTGGCGACGGTATTTCCGCATCCCGGCGGAACCAATGACGCCCATCAGCGACAGGATCACCAAGACCACGGGGAATTCGAAGGCGATCCCGAAGGCCAGCATCGTGTGCAAGATGAACGTCAGGTATTCGCTGGCCGACAGCGCCGTGGTGATGTTGTCCCCGGCGAAGGAGAGCAGGAACTCCAGAGCTCGTGGAATCAGGAAATAGCTGAACACGGCGCCAGCGGCGAACAAGATCTGCGTGATGAGGATGAACGGCAGCGCGTACCGCCGTTCCACCGGGCGCAGGCCTGGCGTGATGAAGCGCCACAGCTGGTAGCACACGACGGGCGCGGCAAGGACCACAGCCACGATGGCGGCGGCTTTGAGGCTGACGAAGAAGGCGTCCATCACCCGCAGCGCCAGCAGCGTGCACTCCCCCGTTCCGGCGAAGTCGCCGCGCAGGCGGACCGGCAGGTCGCAATAGGGCTCGCGCAGGATGGCGAGGACGGGATCGCGGAAGGCGAAGCCGACCGCGAGGCCGACGATGATCGCCAGCACCGACTTGACCAGCCGCGAGCGCAGCTCGCGCAGGTGCTCGACGAGGCTCATCTCCTCGCCGGCGTAGGCCCCGACGTCGGAGGTGTCGGGGGCAGGCCCCCCGGCCGGGGGTCTGGCCGTCGTCGTCATCGGCTGATGCCTGCGAGAGGTTACTGAAGGTCGCGCGAGGACTGCGTCGCCGGCGGTGCGTCGACCCGAGGAGGGGAAGCCTCTTCGTCCTCGTCGGTGCGACCTTCGTCGGTGCGACCTTCGCCGACGCCCTTCTTGAAGTTCTTGATGCTCCTGCCGACCGAGCTGCCGAGGTCCGGCAGCTTCTTGGCGCCGAACAGCAGCACGAAGATCAGCAGGACGATGATGAGTTCAGGGCCGCCGAGGTTAGGCATGGTGTCTCCCGAAGTGGGTGGCAGAGGGACGATTGTACGTCCACAGGGTTCGGATCAGCGGCAACAACCAGATGGGTCAGCGCCGGCCTGGCCAGCGGCTGGTCCGTTTGCTCTGCCGCGGCCGCAACTCGGCCAGCGAGCGATGCCGGCGCGGGCGCGGTTGGCGCAGTCGCTCGACGCCGGTGCGCAGTGCCTCGGTTTCCACGGTGGTGACGGCCAACTCGGCCTGCAGCTCGTCGGCCAGGGGCTGCAAGCGCTGGCCAGCGGTCCGCAGCACGTCCATGGTGTGTCGCAGTGTTCGCCACAGCTGCCGGGCGACGACCGCCACCACGCCGACGATGACCACCAGCAGGGCCAGGGAGAGGATGGCGAAGGTTGACACCCGCTGGATGCTACGCGAACCCCTACTTGCGGGCGGCCTCCTGGCGGCGAGCGATCGCGAGGACCTCGGAGAACCAGTCCTCGCCTTGGAGCAAGGTGTGGAAGTCAAGCAGGTCGTCGTGGGTCAGCGCGGGGCCGTCGAAGCGCTCATCCAGTCGTCGCTGAGGAGCTCTTGGCCGGTCCAGCTGCAGCACGGGGACGCCACCCGAGACCAGCAGCCGCACCACGCGCTCGTCGGCCGGTTTGCGCACGACCATCTGGCAGGACGGGCAGGTGAACGCGTAGTAGGACGCCGCAGCCCTATGCTCGGACACCCGCAGCTCGATCTCGTCGGGCGTGAGCCCTACTTCACCGCAGCTAGGGCATGTCGCCTTTATCGTGGTCATGGTCTCCGGCCTCCTGGGTGCAGACGCCGCCTGTGCAAGCGGTTCTGCGTGGTCCGTTTCGACCCCTCTTTCGTCGGACGCCGGAAGCTCGGTCTTGACTTGTTTACTGCAGTTACTTTCCGTTACCGGAACGTTGGTAGCGGCGCAAGGTGGCGGTGGCTAGTTTGACGGCTCGATTGGTCAGTGCCGCGGGGGTGACCACGCTGGCGGCGCCCCCCAGCCGAACCACCAGGCGCGCCACCCAGTCCAGGTTGGCGGTGCGCAGGCGAACCCGGCGAACGCCGTTGTGGGTGCCGACCTCGTCGATCACCAGCCACTCGGCGACCCAGGCCGCGCTGGGCGCCAGGTCGAGCACCACCTCGACGTCGTCGGGGGAGGGCTGGTACACGGGCGGTGTGCCGGCGTCGCGCTGGCTGGTCACTCGCTCCCCCGTGGGCTCCAGCGAGCGGATCCGGTCGAGCCGGAAGTCGCGAGGCGCGGTGGCCAGCCGGCACCACCCCTGCAGGTACCAGGAGCCACCGGACCCCACCACTGCCCAGGGTTCGACGTTCCGCTCGGTGGTTTGAGCTTTGGAGGCCGACCGGTACACCAATCGGACGACCTCGCCGTCCTCCACCGCGCGCCGCAGGACGCCCAGCAGCTCATCGCCCGGCGCGGACAGATCTACGGCGACCCTGGCCCCGTCGCCGCCGAGCAGTGCCTGCAGCTTGTCGACGGCCCGTCGCAGGGCATCCGAATCCGCCAGGCCCTCGACACTGCCCAGCGCCCGAGCGGCCAGCAGCATGGTCACGGCCTCGCGCAGGCTCAGCCGCAACGGGCGGGAGAAGAAGTCGGCCATGCGCACCGTCACCCGGTCGCCGACCAACCAGGCCTCCACGAGATCGCCGCCGCCATAGCCGGGCAGCCCGCAGTAGCCGAGGATGTCCAGGTCGTCGGCGAGCTCCTCGCGGGACACGCCGAAGCGCTCGCCGACCTCCTCGACCGACACGCCGGGGTTGGTCAGCAGCCACGGCACCATCGTCAGAATCCGCTCCAGGCGCGCCAGCGTTGGCGCCGGGCGGCTCACGTCGCGCCTTCCACCAGGCCGCGCAGCCGCGCCACCACCGCCGTCCGCAGCTCCGGCGGCCCTACGACCTCCAGCTCCGGACCGAACTCCAGCGCCCACAACGCAAACGCGTTGGGATCCCCGGCGCTGACGGTGAAGCGCGTCCAGCCGCCGTCGGCGGCCAAGCCGCCGCCACGCGCTCGCCGAGCCACCTGCCACGCCACCTCCGGGGACGCCAAGACCTCCGCGGTCGCTGGCGCGTCGCCGGGCTTGCCCGGGACCACGTCGTCCACGCCAGCATCGTCGTCGGGCGCCGCGAACGAGCCGGGATCGCCGACCGTACGGACCTTGCCGTCGATGCGGTCGAGCCGGAAGGCACGGCGCTCGTCGCGGTTGTGGTCCCGGCCGACCAGATACCAGCGTCCACGCCGATGCACCAACGCGTGGGGATCGACGGTGCGTACGGCCGGTTCGCGGTCAAGGGGCTGGTCCGCCGCCCGGTAGCTGAAGCGCACAGCCGTGCGGCTGAGCTGGGCGGCGACCAGCACGTCGCGGTAGGGAGCATCCAGCGCGATCCCCAGCCCTGGATCCGGCGCGGCAGGGCCGACCGCCGGGTCACCGGCGTCCACCCGCAGCTTCAGCAGGCCGGTTCCCGCCTCGTCGACCATCCCGGTGGCCTGCAACGCCAGGGCCAGCGCCCCTAGCTCGTCGGGCTCCAGGTGCATCGGCGGCAGGTCGTAGCGGCGGGGATCGATCCGGTATCCCTGGCGGTCGTCCCAACGGTCCAGCGGCGTCGTCTCGATGGGGACGCCCAGGTCGCGCAGATCGGCCTTGTCGCGCTCGAACATGCGACGGAAGGCATCGGCATCGGGCTGGCCGTAGCCGGCGACGCGTTGACGGATCTGTTCGGCGGGCATGGGTCGGCGCGTCTCGCGCAGGGCGATGACGAGGTTGATGAGCCGTTCCAGCCGCTCGGTCATGGGCGTCGGAAGCGTAGCCGCGGCATGGCCGACCTGGCAGAACGGACAATCCGGCTTCCTGCGATCCGGCGCTCGCTCTGAGACAATGGGGTTACTACCTTCTCAGGAAGAACCCCGCATGCCCTCCGACGATCAACCGCAATTGCCACCGTCTGGTAGCGATTCCAGCCTCCGCCAACGCCTTGAGCCCGTGGTGGCCGCCGTCGGCCTCGCGCTGACGGCCAGCTGGGCAGCCGCCCGCCGCGGCGCCGTGGCGTTCGCAGGCTGGTGGACGGGCAGCGGCTGGCCGCGCATCACGCTGGCCTGGCGCACCGACGTCGTGGGGCTTCGCCGCTGGAGCGTGGAACAGGGTCGGCCCCGCGCGGCCGCGGCCGCTCGCCGCAGCGCAGTGCTTGTGGGCTCGACATCGCGGCGGACGGCTCAGCTCACCGCGACCGCCTCCCGAGCCACCGCCTCGCACGGTGCAAGGGGCTGGTCGGCGTTCCGCTCTCGGCAATGGCCCGTGCTTCGGCGCATGCTGCTGCGCCTGGCGGTGGTCGGCGGCCTCGCCGTCGTTCCGCCGCCGCGCCGCGCTCCGGGCGCTGCCAAGCCGGCAGGCAGGCAGGCAGGTCCTCCGCCGGCGGCCCCCACCTGGACGCCGACCACCGATCCCCGGCCCGTGCGCGGGCCGGCGTGGCTGGCCGCGCGCCTTGGCGGTATCGCCGTTGGTGGGCTCGTCGGTGTGGTCGGCTTCGCCGTGCTGGCGTCGGCGGTCAGCCGTCCGGCGCTGTCCAGCGCCACCGAGGTGCTCGACGTCCGCCTGGACATCCCGGAGAACGCGAGCCTGCCGGCGCTTGACGAGCGGTCGGTGATCTACGCCGGCGATGACAGCGTCCTGGCCGTGGTCGACCGCGAGGTCAGCCGCCGGTCACTGCCGCTCAAGCGCATTCCCAAGCTGGTGCGCAACGCCGTGGTCACGGCCGAGGACCGCAAGTTCTGGGAGCACGACGGCTACGACATCGAGGGCATCGGTCGCGCGGCGGTGGCCAACCTGCGCGCCGGCGGCGTCGAAGAGGGTGGCTCCACCATCACCCAGCAGCTGGCCAAGAGCGCGGTCGGTCAGGACCGTACCCTGGAGCGTAAGTTGTCCGAGCTGCTCTACGCGGTGGCGCTGGAGGAGCGTTTCACCAAGGGCGAGCTGCTCGAGCGCTACCTGAACCAGACCTACTTCGGCGCTCGCGCCTACGGTGTCGCCGCGGCCGCTGAGGAGTTCTTCCGGCGTCCCGTGACCAAGCTCAAGGCCCAGCAGGCCGCGTTGATGGCGGCGATGATCCGCTCGCCGAACACCGCCGACCCGCGCGACCGGCCGGTCCTGGCTCGCAAGCGGCGCAACTTGGTGCTGCGCGCCATGGTCGACGAGGGCTACCTGAAGCGGCGTCAGCTGCCTCGGCTCTTGCGTAGCCCCCTTGGCGTCGTCGAGTCGCGCCAACGGGCCAAGCGCGAACCGCACGTGTTGGATGCCACCCGCCGGGAGCTGCTGACGCTCAAGGCCCTGGGCAAGACCCGTCGGCAACGCGAGCGTGCCCTGTACTACGGCGGCCTGCGGATCACCACCACGCTGGACCCCGAGATGCAGCGCGACGCCGAAGAAACGATCGCCGAGTACCTGCCCTACTCCGCGCCCACGGGCGCGATCGCCACCGTGGAGCCGCGCACCGGCGAAATCAAGGCCATCGCCAGCGGGTTGGGCTACACCGATCTGGAATACGACCTGTCGACGCAGGGGCGCCGCCAGCCGGGCAGCTCGTTCAAGCCCTTCGTCTACGCCGAGGCGCTGCGCGAGGGCTTCCCCCTGGAGATGGCGCTGTCGGGACGCAGCCCGGCCTACTTCGAGAATGTGCCGCAGTGGTCGCAGGACGCCATCGACGACCCGACCCCTGGCGTGCAGAACTACGGCGGCGCCAGCTACGGCACGTTGGACATGCCCAGTGCGCTGCAGAACTCGGTCAACACCGCCGCCGCCCAGCTGACGATCATCGTCGGTGAGCGGCGGGTGGTGCGGCTGGCCGACCGCATGGGCGTCGACATGGAGGAGGCCACCGGTGACGACTACGGGCCGGCGATCGGGCTGGGCGGGTTGACCTTCGGCACGACGCCGCTGGAGATGGCTTCGGCCTACGCGGTGTTCGCCAACGAGGGCAAGCGCGTGCAATCGCATCTGATCGCCAAGGTGACCGACGCGCAGGGCAAGGTGCTGTACGAAGCCAAGCCCAAGCCCAAGCAGGTGCTCAAGCCGGTGGTCAACGCCGCCATGGTCGAGATGATGCGCGGCGTCGTCACCGGCGGCACCGGCACCGGCGCGGCACTGCCCAGCTGGGAGGTCGCCGGCAAGACCGGTACCACGACCGACAACGCCGACGCCTGGTTCGTCGGCTACACCCCGGTGCTGTCGACGGCGGTATGGATGGGCCACGCCGAGGGGCAGGTGACCATGCCCGGCATGACGGGCGGGTCCACGCCCGCCTCGATGTGGAACGCCTACATGGGCCGGGTCTTGGAGGGCCGTGAGGTCAAGTACTTCCCGTCGGTGGACTTGGCCGCGCTCGACGAGATCAGTGGCAGCAAATCCGTCACCATCCCCGACGTGCGCAGCATCGCCGAAGGCGACGCGCTCAGCGCCCTCGGCGAGCGGAAGCTGATCGGCGCGGTGCAGGTGGAAGACAGTTACTCGTCCGCCGGGACGGTGCTGTGGCAGAGCCCGGAGCCTGGGTCCTCCGCACAGGCCGGCGACACCGTCTACATCGGCGTGTCCAGCGGAACGCCGCCGCCTCCGCCGAAGCCTGACCCGGAACCGGAGCCAAAGCCGAAGCCGAAGCCCGACCCTGAACCGGAGCCCGACCCTGAACCGGAGCCCGACCCTGAACCGGAGCCTGACCCCCCCGACGAGCCGGACGAGGGTGATGGCAGTGAGGGCGGCGGCGGCGGCGGGAACGGCGGCGGCTAGCCGGCCCCGCCCGCCGGACGGCGCTACACGGCGCTACATCGAGGCGATCAGCTTATCGACCCGCTCGTCGCTGTGGCGGAACGGGTCCTTGCACAACACGGTGCGCTGCGCCTGGTCATTGAGCTTGAGGTGGACCCAGTCGACCGTGAAATCGCGGCGCTTGCGCTTGGCCTGGCGGATGAACTCACCACGCAGCCGCGCTCGCGTCGTCTGCGGCGGGGTGTCGCGCGCCTCGTCGATCTCGGCATCCGAGGTGATGCGGTCAACCTTGCCGCGCCGCTGCAGCAGGTAGTACAGCCCGCGCTGGCGGTTCACATCGTGATACTGCAGATCGAGCATGGCGATACGCGGGTGGCTCAACGGCACGTCGTGGCGCCGCCGGTAGTCCTCGATGAGGTGGTACTTTGCCACCCAGTCACACTCGCGTGACAGCTTCAGCGGGTCGTCGGACAGCGTGGTCAGGATCCGGCCCCATTCGGCCAGGACTCGGTCCGTCTCGGGGTCGGAGCCAGTGTTCTCGATGAACTGGCTGACCCGCGAGAAGTACTCCTGCTGGATCTCCAGCGCGCTCATCTCGCGGCCGCCGACCAGTTTGACCCGGCGCTTGCAGGTCATGTCGTGGCTGATTTCGCGGATCGCGCGGATCGGATTGTCCAGGGTCAGATCCCGCATGACGGTGCCCGCCTCGATCATCCGCAGCACCAGGTCGCAGGTGGCGATCTTGAGCCACACCGTGGACTCGCTCATGTTCGAGTCGCCCACGATCACGTGCAGCCGGCGGTAGCGCTCGGCGTCGGCGTGTGGCTCGTCGCGGCTGTTGATGATCGGCCGGCTGCGCGTGGTCGCCGAGCTCAGGCCCTCCCAGATGTGCTCGGCGCGCTGCGAGATGGAGTACACCGCGCCCCGCGGGGTCTGCAGCACCTTGCCGGCACCGGCGAACAGCTGGCGCGTCACCAGGAACGGGATCAGGGTGTCGGCCAGCTTCTGGAACTCCCCGAAGCGTGCGACCAGGTAGTTCTCGTGGCTGCCGTAGGAGTTGCCGGCCGAGTCGGTGTTGTTCTTGAACAGGTAGATCTGGCCCGCGATGCCCTCCTCGTGGAGGCGCTGCTCGGCCTGCTCGACGAGCGCCTCGAGGATGCGCTCCCCCGCCTTGTCATGGGTCACCACGCCGTGCACCGAGTCGCACTCGGGCGTCGCGTATTCCGGGTGGGAGCCGACGTCGAGATACAGGCGGGCGCCGTTCTCCAGGAACACGTTGGACGAGCGGCCCCACGACACCACGCGGCGGAACAAGTACCGCGCCACCTCGTCCGGGGACAGCCGCCGCTGACCTCGGAAGGTGCACGTCACCCCGTACTCGACCTCGATGCCGAAGATGCGACGGTCCACTCCTGCTGCGCCTTCCTGCGGGCGAGGACCAAGTGTACGGTTCCGCTAGAAACCGATCGGAGCTGCCATGGACGACCGCGAGATCCTCGCCCGCATCCACGCCTTGGTCGCCGAGGAGGACGATCTGCACGAGCGCGGCGTCGGCACCACCCTCGAACAGGACGAGCAGCGCCGACTCGACGAGCTGGAGCAAGGTCTGGACGTGTGCTGGGACCTCCTGCGGCAGCGACGTGCGCGGCGAAACGCCGGTCTGGATCCCGACGAGGCGGCGCCGCGGCCCGTCGACACCGTCGAGGAGTACCGCCAGTAACAGCCAGCTTGATGGCTGCGCCGAGCGTCTGTAGGTACGGGACGGGACGGCTGGAATATCCTCAAGCGCTCAACAGTTCGACGTCTTCAGGAACTTCGATCCCTGGAGACCCAATCGTGGCGACGGACACCCGAGCCCTTCCCCTCCTTCCGCTGACGACCGGTGTCGTCCTGCCCGGCATGGTCGTGCCGGTCGGCGTCACCTCCCCCGAGGCCCAAGCCGCGGCGGACGCCGCTGGCCGCGCCGACGGCAAGCTGCTGCTGCTCCCGCGCTTGGACGACCGCTACGCCACGGTGGGCACCGTGGCCCAGGTCGAGGAAGCCGGCGCCCTGCCCGACGGCACCCGAGCTGTCCTGGTGCGAGGCCTGCACCGTGCGGTGGTCGGT
>Ga0136617_10006745_pt1 | contig 10234 bp, 8 predicted proteins | sample AntDrymUQ3222106_2_FD_129672 | JGI IMG/M metagenome (GOLD analysis project Ga0136617, IMG submission 129672) | Polar desert sand microbial communities from Dry Valleys, Antarctica - metaG UQ322 (21.06) | ecosystem: Environmental > Terrestrial > Soil > Desert | place: Antarctica: Dry Valley... | reverse complement strand
TGTTGGCTGCCTGCAAACGATCGCCCTTTTACGCGGGCGGAATGTTGGGCATCGCCGGATCGATCGGTTGCCGTTTATCCGCGTTTATCCCTGTCGAGTCACGCATATCCTGATAATTCTTTCGGTTCGCTGCGCGCCCGGGCTCTTTTGTTTTTAAGGCCAGCTCTTCGCCTTTTGGCACTCCCGCGACGTGCGTCGGAGGCGGCAATTCACTTCCATCGCTGCGATCGGATTCGGTGCGTTTTCCTTCGGAATCAGGCTGCATGTAACGATAGAGGCTGGCGCAGCATTTTTATTCCACGGCGAATTGCGGCTTTTTGCTCCGAACACCCTGGAGCGTGTTGTGCACACTCTGCGCGCGGTTATGGCTGGGGATCATGGTTGTAGCCGGGGGCGGTGACCCCGGCTTCCCGTGAGCTGGCCACGCGCCAGACCAGCCGGGGTCACCGACCCCGGCTACAACGACAACCCGGCCGTAGGAAAATGGATCGAAGCGCATCACCCGCATAGCGCCGCCGCGAGGAGCATGGCGAGCGGCGGCGCCACGCAGTAAATCCACATCGCTTTCCAACTTCGCGCCGGGATCGCGGAGGCGACACTGCGCGCGGGGTTCAGGCTCATGCCCGAAAGCGGTGACTCGAAGGTGATGTAAACGAGCAGGAGAAAGCCGGCGAAGTAGCCGAGGAGCGGTTTGAGCGCATCACTTTGATACACGAGGCGCAGCGTGGCGAAGAGGATGAAGGAGATGACGAACTGTCCTTCACTGACTCAACGAATGAGCGGTTTCGTTTCGGACAAGGTGGATCGCTTTTCTTTGCGATGCGACCATGCGATTTCGTGAAAGGGCCGTCATCGATCCGTGTTCACCGCATCTCGACTCAGGATTGATCTGCCAGCCGGATCATCTTGCAGCGCTCCGGCCACGACCGTGTTAGCGGAAAGCAGATCGTGATCAAAGCGCGCGCCTCCCCTTGGGAGTCAGCACGCCGTCGAGGAAGATGGTCATGACCGCGGAATAGGCTTGCTGGGGTGTCAGTCCAAGTTCCGCCAGCTTCGACGGCGTAACGATCGCGTCCGTGGCGCCGAGAAGAATCTCGATCGTTGGCTTCAGAGAGAGTTCCTTCCGGAAGATCCCTGCCTTCCGGCCGTTCTTTAAGACGGCGGCAAAACAGCGGCTGATCGCCGCGCTCCGGCGTTTCCTGATCAGCTCGAACATTTGCGGCTCGTCCCGTCGAATATCGCGCACGAAACGCGGCTGAATCTCTCCCACCTGCCGCTGCATGCACTCCAGGAGTTGATGCAGCCCGCGTAAGACATCTTTCGACGACTGAGCGACGATATCGTCGAGCTCTCGATCAAGCTGATCAAACTTGTCGCGGAGGATCGCCTCGACCAGCGCGGTCTTGCTCTTGAAATGAGCGTAGAGCGTTTTCTTGCTCATCCCCACTTCGGCCGCCAGGTCGTCCATCGAGACGCCACGAAATCCGTGGGCGAAAAAGTGGAGCCGCGCCGCGGCGACGATGCGAGCGCGAGCGTCATCCGGGTGTGCGCGCTTCGGCATGACCGAATCTGGCACGGCCAACAATTGCCTGTTGAACATATTCTTAGAAAACTGTAATAGTATCTTTAGTTTCCCATGCAAGCCCAAACTTTACCGGCCAAGTCACAACCGACTGGGCGTGCCGCGTCATCTTCGGAAGCGCCTCGTCCGGAGCACCCGGGCTTCCGGAAACGCAAGCTGATCATTCCGCTCGTCCTGCTGGCCGTCGGCGGAGTTGCCCTCTACGCCTGGCGGGCGCACCTGAAGCACGAAGAGCAATGGCTCCTTCTCTACGGCAACGTCGACATTCGTGAGGTTAATCTCGGGTTCCGGGTTCCTGGGAAACTCGACGAGGTGCTGAGGGATGAAGGCGATTCGGTGAAGGCCGGCGCGGTCGTTGCTCGGTTGGACCCGGAGCCGTACCGCCGCGAGGTGGAAGAAGCGTCCGCGCTGGCGCAATCCGCGAGGTCAAAGCTCGCGCTGGTAGAAGCCGGATATCGTCGGGAAGAAGTCGAGAAAGCCCGCGCTAGTGTCGCGGAGGCTGAGGCCACACTGGCGAACGTCGAACGCACCTTGCTGAGGAAGAAAGACCTCGTCGCGAAGAAGGTTAGTTCGCAGCAGGAACTCGATGATGCGGTGGCGGCGAAAGGTGAGGGGGAAGCGCGACGGAACGCGGCGCAGGCTGCGCTGGCGTTGCAGGAAGCTGGATTCCGCCCGGAAGAAATCGCGCAGGCGCAGGCCGATGTCTCGAAAGCCGAAGCCGCGCTCGCCTCTGCCACGCTGCGGCTGTCCGACACCGAACTGAAAGCGCCGAGCGACGGTGTCGTGATGACTCGCGCTTACGAAAAGGGCGCGATCCTGCCGACTGGCGCGACATTGTTTACGATTTCACTCTTCGATCCGGTCTGGGTCCGCGCTTACGTGTCGGAAGATCGGCTAGGCGACATCCATCCCGGGATGAAGGTCACGGTCACGACCGATTCTCATCCCGACCAGCCGCACGAAGGTCAGATCGGCTACATTTCACCGCAGGCTGAGTTCACTCCGAAGAGCGTCGAAACCCCGGAGCTGCGGACGTCGCTTGTTTACCGGCTGCGCGTCGTGATTTCGAATCCCCGTGAAGATTTGCGGCGAGGAATGCCGGTCACGGTGCGTCTACCGGAAAGGCCGTAGCTGCGTGGCCATCGTGGCTCTCCAACAGTTGAGCAAACAGTTCGCCGGCGCGGAGACACCCGCGCTCGACGGGCTGAGTGCGAAGATCGAGGCAGGTTTGATCACAGGTTTGGTCGGCCCTGACGGCGCCGGCAAAACAACGCTGATGCGTTTGATCGCCGGTTTGATGGCGCCGAGTTCGGGCGGCGTCACCGTCGATGGGCTTGACCCTATTCGCGACGCGAAAGAACTGCGCGACGTGATCGGATACATGCCGCAGAAATTTGGCCTGTACGAAGACTTGTCCGTGCAAGAGAACCTCGAGCTTTACGCTGACTTGCGCGGCGTCCCCGGCGAAGAACGGCGAGAGACGTTCGCGCGTCTTCTGGAATTCACCGACCTGCAGCGATTCACGACTCGACTCGCGGGCAAGTTATCCGGCGGCATGAAGCAGAAGCTCGGTTTGGGTTGTGCGTTGCTCGGCCATCCGAAGCTGCTCCTGCTCGATGAACCAAGTGTGGGAGTCGATCCGATCTCGCGGCGCGAACTTTGGAAGATGGTGCAGGACCTCGTGGGAGAAGGCCTCGCGGTGGTCTGGAGCACGGCATATCTCGATGAAGCCGAACTCTGCCAGAAGGTAATCCTTTTGAACGAAGGCAGTTTGCTTTTCGAGGGGCCGCCGACCGAACTGACAGAGCGCGTGAAAGGCCGCACCCTGCGACTCCGAAACATCGCTGGCAATCGCCGCCAACTGTTGACGCGTGCGCTGCGACGCAAAGGCGTGATCGACGGCATCATTCAGGGACGGAACGTTCGCATTCTCCTCGCGCCTAACGAGCAGCCGCCCACGCCGGAGGAATTGGAGGCCGGCGAGAACGCAGAAGTGTTGGAAGTGAAACCGCGTTTCGAAGACGCGTTCGTCGATATCCTGGGCGGAGGTCCGGGCGGTGATTCCGCGCTCGCGGAACGATTGCGGCCGATCGGTTCAGAACGCGAGACAGTGATCGAGGCGGAAAACCTGACGAAGAAATTCGGCGATTTCGCGGCGACTGATCGCGTCAGCTTCAAGGTTTCGCGCGGAGAGATATTCGGTCTGCTGGGGCCAAACGGCGCCGGCAAATCGACCACGTTCAAGATGATGTGCGGCCTGCTCAAGCCGACCTCCGGTTCCGCGCACGTAATGGGAATCGACTTGAAAACGAGCGCCGCGGAAGCGCGGCAACGGCTGGGCTACATGGCGCAGAAGTTCTCGCTCTACGGCAATCTCTCCGTGCGCCAGAACCTTCATTTCTTCTCCGGCGTATACGGTCTGAGCGGCTCGCGTCAGGAAGGTATCACCGCCGAGATGGTGCAGATCTTCGCGCTGCAGCAATTCCTCGAAACGAGCGCTGAGACTTTGCCACTCGGCTACAAACAGCGCCTCGCGCTCGCCTGCGCCGTAATGCACGACCCGGCCATTCTGTTCCTCGACGAACCGACATCCGGCGTCGATCCCGTGACGCGTCGGGAGTTCTGGACGCACATCAACGGCGTGGTCGAGAAGGGCGTCACCGTGATGGTGACGACGCACTTCATGGATGAAGCGGAATACTGCGACCGCATTGGTCTGGTTTACCGGGGAAAGCTGATCGCGATCGGCACGCCCGACGAGTTAAAGCAGTCGAGCGCGACCGACCAGCAACCCGATCCAACAATGGAGGATGCTTTCATTGAAATCATTCAGCGAAGCGATCGCTAACCAGAAGCGCAACTCGCCCACCTTCCGCCGGCTCTTTGCGTTGTGCCGGAAGGAGACGCTGCAAATCTGGCGCGATCCGAGCAGTGTGCTGATCGCCGTCGTCTTGCCGGTGGTGATGCTGTTGATCTTCGGCTTCGGCATCAATCTCGATTCCTCACGCGCCCGGATTGGGCTCGTCGTCGAGGATAATGGCGCGGAGGTGCAACGCTTCGTCGCCAGCTTCGTTGGTTCGCCTTACATCGACGCGATTGTCGGAACGAGGCCGCAGATGGAGCAGGCGTTGGCCGACGGGAAAATCCGAGGCTTGGTCGTGATCGCGAGCGACTTCGCCGAGAAGCTCGATCGAGCCGGCGAAACGGCGCCGGTGCAAATCATCACCGACGGGTCGGAGCCGAACACCGCGAACTTCGTCGCCGCCTACGCGAGAGGCGCATGGCAAGTCTGGCTGCGGGAGAGAGCCGCGGCGCGTGGCCAACCAATGCCGCCCACCCTGCAAATTGATGCGCGCTTTTGGTTCAACCCCTCGGCCTTGAGTCGCAATTACATCATCCCGGGATCGATCACGATCATCATGACCGTGCTCGGCGCGCTGCTTACCTCGCTCGTCGTCGCGCGCGAGTGGGAGCGCGGCACGATGGAAGCACTCCTCGCGACATCGATCACGCGCTCGGAATTCCTGATCAGCAAGCTGCTTCCGTACTACGTTCTCGGCATCGCTTCGGAACTGATCTGCATCGCGGTCGCGGTCTTCGTGCTCAAGGTGCCGTTCCGCGGCTCGATCGTGATGACGTTGCTGGTGACGACCTTCTTCCTTCTGAGTGCGCTGGGTCTGGGGCTGCTTCTTTCAACGGCTACCCGGAATCAGTTCGACGCTGCACAAGGCGCGCTGAACGCCGCATTTCTGCCCAGCATGTTGCTCTCCGGTTTTATCTTCGAGATCAATAGCATGCCGCTTCCGATCCGATTGGTGACTTACCTGATTCCCGCGCGCTACTTCGTCAACGCGATGCAGACGCTCTTTCAAGCGGGCTACGTGCCTCAGTTACTCTGGCGCGACATCGGATGCCTCATCGCATCGTCGATCTTCTTCCTCGGCCTGACCGCGAAGTTAACCAAGCGGCGGCTCGATTAGCCCAGCCGACATGATCCATCGACTCGTCACTCTCGTCCGAAAGGAGCTGCAAGCTCTGCTCCGCGATCCGCAAAGCAGGCGGCTCCTGATCATGCCTGTGATCCTGCAGTTGTTGCTCTTCCCATCGGCAGCCACGCTCGAGGTCAAGAACGAGACCCTGGCCATCTTCAACCAGGACACGGGCCCGCACTCGATCGAGTTGATCCAACGATTCGCGCAGGCGAAAGCATTCGAGACAACGGTCGCCGTCCACGACGAGCGGGAGATGCAGCGGATGATTGACCAGCAGCAAGCTGTGCTCGTCCTGCGCTTTCCGGAGACGTTCTCGCGCCGAATCGAGTCGGGCAATGGACCCGAGATTCAAGCGATTGTCGACGGCCGGAGATCGAACAGCGGCCAGGTCGCTCTCAGTTACTTGCAGGAGATCATTCAATCCTACCAGGCGGAGAGAATGCTGACTGCGACGCCGCAACTACAGCCGGCCTCAGAGGTAGTGGTGCGGCATTGGTTCAACCCGAATCTGAACAACGCGTGGTCGATCGTGCCCAGCCTCGTCGCGATCATCACGACGATCAGCACCTTGATCGTGACCGCGCTGTCGGTCGCAAGGGAGCGTGAGCAGGGAACGTTTGATCAGTTGCTCGTCTCGCCGCTCACACCGCGCATGGTCATGATCGGCAAAGCCGTCCCGGCCTTGCTCGTCTCGGTCGTGCAAGCCACGATCATTCTTCTCGGCGGCATCTTCGCCTACCGGATTCCGTTTCAAGGCTCGTTCCTGCTTCTCTACGGCAGCATGATCTTTTACATTATCGCGCTAGCCGGCTTCGGTCTTTTCATCTCTTCCATTTGCCAAACCCAGCAGCAGGCGTTTCTGGGCGTCTTCTCCTTCATGATGCCCGCGGTCCTGCTCTCAGGCTTCGTATCTCCGGTCGAGAACATGCCAGGATGGCTCCAGATCGTGACCTGGTTCGACCCGCTCCGGCACTTCATCGTCATCGTGAAAGGCGTCTACCTGAAAGACATGGGCGCCTGGGCAGTCGCATCGAATGCGTGGCCCTTGCTGGTTATCGCGGTGCTGACTCTAGGCGTGACGGATGTCGTTTTTCGCCAGCGGCTCGGTTGATCCGTGTGGGGGGATGAAGCCGATGGGCACGTCATCGCTGATCACGAGGTAGCAATGCATTGATGCGTTGCATTTATCGCGAAAACTGGATGGTGCGACTATCCGCACAACGCCGCCGCGAGGAGCATGGCGAGTGGCGGCGCGACGAAGTAAATCCAGATCGCTTTCCAGCTTCGCGCCGGGATGGCGGAGGCGACGCTGCGGGCGGGGTTCAGGCTCATCCCCGAAAGCGGTGACTCGAAGGTAATATAAACGAGCAGGAGAAAGCCGGCGAAGTAGCCGAGAAGCGGTTTGAGCGCATCGCTTTGATACACGAGGCGCAGCGTGGCGAAGAGGATGAAAGAGATGACGAACTCGGCCGCGAGGGCTGCGATCACGCCCGGCTTTCCGGGTTCGGTGGCGACGAATTTTACGTCCTTGTGCTGGCTTGCTTTCCAGAACGGTGCCGCGGCGAGGAGAACGCCGAGCAATCCGCCGATGAATTGCGCGATGATGTAGAAAACCGCGTCCCACGGCTGGATGCGATGCAGGTAAAGCATGGCGAGGGTGACGGCTGGATTGAATTGCGCGCCGGATTGCCGGCCCCAGGTGCAGTAAATCAGAAGCACGACGGTGAGGCCGATCCCGAGTCCGAAGAGAAATCTCCGGAAGAGGGCCGACGAAATTGCCTGGTGCAGACGGGAGCGTGGATGTTCGAGCGCAAGCGCGAGCCAAAGCGCGACTGCCATGAAGATGCCCAGCTCGGCACCTTCCATCAGGTAACGCGGCCAGCGCTGTTTCAGCGCCTCGAGCGCATATTCGAAAGGCGCCGCGGTCGAGGGGCGTTCTGCAACATAAAGGGCGTGGCCATCGGGATCGGCTGTCTCTCGCAAGACATTCGGTCGATTGCTTTGAAGGTGGATTCTCCAATGAGGACCCGCTTCGACGTTCGAGGTCCGACGTTCGAAGTTCGATGTTCCCGGCACTTCATAATGCAACAGCTCGATCCCCGGTCCTTTCGCGCCGCGGAAACTCGTGATCCGAACGCGCGAACCCGGCACGCGGTTCAGCAGCTCCTGTTCGCCACCATGATTGAAGGCGTTGCCGATGATGGTGAAGCCGAGCTGGTCGCGATAAAACGCGACGCTCCGCTTCATCTCCGTCACGACGATCGCGGTATGATCGATACCGCGGAAAAGCGCATCGCTGCGGCGATGCCAACGCGGTTCGCCTTTGTTGGGCGGGAACTGGATCAGTTCGAGGAAATGGCCGTCGGGATCGCGAAAGTAGAGCGCGCGGATGCCGGCCGCATCGAAGTTCCAATCCGGCAATCGCTGCACGCCATGGGAGACAATGTGCACATCATGACGCAGCAGATGCGCGTAGGCTGCATCGATGTCGTTAACGACGATTGCGATATGCTGGAAGGAGACGTCGTTGGCGGGGAGTTCGGGTGGAATCGGCCGACCCGGAGCATTGGATTGAAGAAGATGCAGAGCTTCTTCGCCGAGTTGCAGCTTCGCCGATGCAGCATCCGTCTCGATGACGCGAAACTGCAGCGCCTCCGTATAAAACGTGACGGCGCGCGGAAGGTCCGAGACGTTCATCTCGATCGCGGTGACCTCCACAGCCGCGAACAGAGGGTGAGGCAACAGAAGTGTGAGCGTGATCGCGCAGATTCTGGGGAGCGCGCGCATTCTGCCGAAACAGGCTTTGCTCAGCGCGATCCTTGCCTCAGACGCGCGAGTTAGAAGTGGTTTCAAAAGTGAATTTTCCGGCGCGATCTGTCTTCTGGAGCCCTCATCCTAACCTTCTCCCCGAGGGAGAAGGAACTCCCTCTCCCGTTGGGAGAGGGTTTGGGTGAGGGGTTTCCAACTCTTGCAACCGCTTCTAATCCGCCTGCGAAAGTTCGTGATCGCAGAATGCGATCACCAGCACGCTGCAACAAGCGTGCGCTCCCCAGATTCGAACGCCACACCACAGAGTTACCCCAGCCGCTCGAGGATGTGATCGCCTACGCGCAGCGCATTCGCCGCGATCGTGAGCGACGGATTCACCGCGCCGCTCGAACAGAAGAAACTGCCATCGACGACGTAGAGATTATCCACGTCGTGTGTCTGGCAGAAGGTGTTCAGCACACTCGTCTTCGGATCTTCACCGAACCGGCAGGTGCCGTTCTGATGCGCCACTCCCATCGTGGGGATTTTTTTCATCAGGTACAACGAGAGCGGGATAACGCGATCGGCGTCGTCCGCCGCTTTCAGCTCGCTCGTCCAGCGTGCGAGCAGCCGGTCGAAGTGCTCGTGATAGCGATCGCGCTGATGCAGGTTGATCTCTCCATTCTTTCCGAGAAACACGCGGTTCTCCGGATGCGGCAGGTCTTCCGCGGTCAGCCACCAATCGACCGAATGCTTCGCCATCTGGTCGAGCGCCAGGTTTGGTGCAAAGAAGGGCGCATCCGCACCGATCGTGCCTTGGTCCGTCTTGCCGAGCAGTTGAATGTGACCCATCGGAAACGGGAACTCTTCCTCGCCCCAATAGTAATCATTCATCGCCAGCGTTTTTTGGAAGACGGTGCGGTTGCGCTTCGTCGTGATCGTAAGCATGGCGTCGTTCAGATGCCGCATGTAATTGCGGCCGACTTGATCCGACGAATTCGCGAGACCGCTCGGATGTTTGTCCGAAGCGCTTGCGAGGAGGAGCGCCGCGGAGTTGATCGCGCCCGCCGCGACGACCACGATGTCACCGCGAAAGAAGACCTGCTCGCCGTCGACCTCCGCTTCGACGGTCGAGACTTCGCGCGCGGAGCCGTGTGTGAGCAGGCGCTTCACGCGCGCGTTCACCACGAGTGTTACGTTGCTGTGCTCCATCGCGGGCCGCACCCCATTGAGATCGGCGTCGGCCTTCGCGTCGACGAGGCAGGGAAAGCCATCGCACGTGCTGCAACGGATGCACTTGCTCAGGAGCGGATCGCTCTCATTGCGTTTGAGCGCGAGCGGGATCGGGAACGGCTGGTGGCCGTTCTTGATCAACTTGTCGTGCAGCTCCTGGATGCGCGGCTCGTGCGCGAGCGGCCCAAACGGATAATCCGCGGTCATCGCCGGCTCGGTCGGATCGATCCCGCGCTTCCCGTGCACTTCGTAGAGCGCTTCGGCCTCCGTGTAGTAGGGCTCGAAATCGCGATACTTCACCGGCCACTCGGGCGAGATGCCGCCTTTGTGCTGCACAGTTTCGAAGTCGCGCTCGCGCAGGCGAAACATCGCGCCGCCATACACCTTCGTGTTCCCGCCGACGAAGTAGCCGGTGTGCGCCATGAACTCTTTGCCCTTCCGGTCGCGCCACTTCTCCATCGTGTGGTAGCGCATCTTCTGGAAGACCTCGGTCGAGTCCCAGTTCTCCTTCTCGCGCGGGAGGAAATTGCCACGCTCGAGGATCAGGATGCGTTTACCGCTCGGCGCGAGCCGGCGAGCGAGCGTGCCGCCACCAGCGCCGGTGCCGATGATGATGACATCGTAAGATTCAGTCGGCGCGATCGATCCACCAGCCTTCCCGCGCGGATCTATGGCGCGG
>Ga0136617_10006744_pt1 | contig 10235 bp, 9 predicted proteins | sample AntDrymUQ3222106_2_FD_129672 | JGI IMG/M metagenome (GOLD analysis project Ga0136617, IMG submission 129672) | Polar desert sand microbial communities from Dry Valleys, Antarctica - metaG UQ322 (21.06) | ecosystem: Environmental > Terrestrial > Soil > Desert | place: Antarctica: Dry Valley... | reverse complement strand
CCGCGGTGCGGATGTATCAGCGCTATGGATTCGAGCAGATCGGCGTGCGGCGCGGCTACTACCCGGCGCACGGCGGGCGCGAAGACGCGCTCGTGATGCGGGTGGCGCTATGACGCTCGACGCGCGCCGCGCTCAGCTCTGGCAGGCGATGGGGCTCGGCCCGATCTACCAGCTGCGGCGCGAGTCAATCCTCGTTGAAGTCGCCCCCGACGCGGCGTCCGCGACTGACAGCCGCTCCGCACAGATTGCGCGTCTGGCGTGGGACGAGCTTCCTGGCAAAGTCGCGGCGTGTCGCGCATGTTCATTGTGCGAGACGCGCAAGCAGACGGTGTTCGGTGTCGGCAATGCGAACGCGCAATGGATGCTGATCGGCGAAGCGCCGGGCGCCGAAGAAGACGCGCGGGGTGAACCTTTCGTCGGTCAGGCGGGCAGGCTGCTCGACAACATGCTCGCCAGCGTCGGGCTATCGCGCGCGGGGCAGACGCCGGCGTCGGTCTACATCGCAAACGTATTGAAGTGCCGGCCGCCCGGCAATCGCAATCCGCAGCCGGAAGAAGTCGCGAAGTGCACGCCGTTTCTGCTGCGTCAAATCGAGCTGATCGCGCCGGCGCTGATCGTCGTGATGGGGCGGTTTGCGGCGCAATCGCTGATCGGCACCGATGCCAGTATTGCAAGCCTGCGTGGCAAGCCGCATCGCATCACCGTCGCGGGGCGCCAGATACCGGTGGTCGTCACGTATCACCCCGCGTATCTGTTGCGCAATCTGGTCGACAAGTCCAAGACTTGGGCCGATCTGTGCCTTGCGCGCGAGACGCACGGCGCGACTAGTGCGTTACCTCTCCGATCAGCGCCACCGAATCGAATTGCCGTTGATTGAACTGGTGTCGTAGCAGCACCAGCAGCATCGTCACCGCGACGAAGGCGCCAAAGATCAGCATCACCGTCTGCACCCCCAGATCCAGCCACACCAGCACTGCATAGAGGCCGAGCATCACCAGGATGCTCGAGTTCTCGTTGAAATTCTGCACGGCGATCGAGTGCCCGGCCGACAGCAACACGTGGCCTCGGTGCTGCAACAGCGCGTTCATCGGCACCACGAAGTAGCCGGCGAGCATTCCAATCAACACCAGGATTGCGCACGCGATCAGCAGGAAATAAGTCACTTCGGCGGCGCCGATTTGAAACGAACCTGGCGGTGCAATCGCCGGCGTGTAGAACGCCGCGCACGCAACGATGACGCCCATCGCGATTCCAACCGGCAGCACGCGCATCGCTCCCTTCAGCGGAACAGTGGCTGCGGCGTATACCGCGCCCATCGTGATGCCCACGGCCACCACCGCTTGAAGAATTGCGGCGCGCGCGAGATCCATTCCGAGCACGGTCTCAGCCCACTTCAGCACGATGAATTGCAGCGTGGCACCCGCGCCCCAGAAAAGCGTCGTCACCGCGAGCGATATCTGCCCGAGCTTGTCTCGCCACAGAACACCGCAACAGTGCCTGAAGCCGACCAGCAGTTTCCACGGATGCGTTTGCTGCTTCGCGTAGCGCGCGCCCGTGTCGGGGATCATCAGATTGATCGCCGCCGCGAGCACGTAGATCCAAACGATCACCACAACGGCCGCCTCGGCCGGCAGATCAATGCCCATATCGATTATCGGCAGGTCGAACGCCATCAGCCACGCCGCGACGCTTTTGTCGATCAGAACGCCGCCGATCAGGAATCCGATGATGATCGATGTCACCGTCAAGCCCTCGATCCAGCCGTTGGCTTGCACCAGCTTTTCCGGCGGCAACAGCTCGGTCACGATGCCGTACTTGGCGGGCGAGTATGCTGCCGCGCCAAAGCCGATGACCGCATAGGCGAGCAGCGGGTGCACCCCGAGGAACATCATCATGCAGCCGCAGATCTTGACGGTGTTGGTGATGAACATCACGCGCGCTTTGGGAAACGAATCCGCAAAGGCGCCGACGAACGCGGCAAACGCGACGTACGAAAACACGAAGAAGAGCTTCAGCATCGGCGTCATCCATGCCGGCGCGTCAACGTCGCGCATCAGGGCGATCGCAGCGATCAGCAACGCGTTATCGGCCAGCGACGAGAAGAACTGCGCGGCCATGATGACGTAGAAGCCGCGCTTCATCGCGCGATCGGTCGACGGTTACGAAGCAAGCGGAACGTCTCCCTCAATATTGATGTCCTCGGCTGCGCGATTGCGAACTTCAACTCGGAAGTGAATGCGCCCGCTCGATGCAGCGTGTCTGCGGCCGTTATATCACGCACATTCTTGGGCGCGATGACGCGCGGCACTATGCTATTGAGCGTCAATTCGTCCAATAATTCCAATGCCGCGACCGATTTCTGCCGTGATCGATTTGGCTGCGATGCGCCGCAATCTGGCACTCGCGCGCCGGCACGCGCGCGGCCGCTTGGTCTGGGCCGTGGTCAAGGCCAACGCATACGGGCACGGTCTGGGCCGCGCGCAGCGAGCCTTTGCCGAGGCCGACGGCCTGGCGTTGCTCGACCTCGATGACGCGCAACTAGCGCGCGACGCTGGATGGACCAAGTCGATTCTTCTGCTCGAAGGTTGCTTTGAGGGACGCGATCTGGATGCGGTGTCGGCGTTGAAGCTGACCGCAGTCGTGCATGAAGAAGAACAGATCGCGATGCTCGAGCGAGCGCGCGTGCCCGCGCCGATCGAGATTTACCTGAAGCTCAACACCGGCATGAACCGGCTTGGGTTCGACGAGCGCGCCGCCGCATCTGCGTATCGCCGCGTAAGAATTTGTCCCAACGTAGCGCAGATCACTTTGATGATTCACTTCGCCAATGCGGATCGTGCGGCCGGGGCAACCGGCCCCGCCGAAGTTGAGGATCAGCTCGGCGTGCTCGAGCGGATCGCGAGCGACTGGCCCGAACCGCGCAGCCTGGCGAACTCCGCCGCGCTCTTCCTGCGACCCGAAGTGGGCGGAGAATCGGTGCGCCCCGGAATCGCGTTGTATGGTGCATCCACCGACGAGGGGCACAGCGCAGCCGCGCTCGGCGTGCAGGCGGCAATGGCGTTGAAATCCAGCTTGGTCGCGGTGCAAACGCTTGTCGCGGGGCAGTCGGTGGGCTATGGATCGCGATTTGCGGCGCCGCGCGCGATGCGGATCGGCGTGGTTGCGTGTGGCTATGCCGACGGCTACCCGCGCAACGCACCCGACGGCACTCCGGTGCTGGTCGACGGCGTGCGAGTGCCGATGGCGGGGCGCGTCTCGATGGACATGATCACGGTCGATCTGACGGCGGCGCCCACTGCGGCGGTCGGCAGCGACGTCGAGCTGTGGGGTGCAAACATTCCGATCGATGAAGTCGCCCACTTGTGCGGGACCGTCGGCTATGAATTGATGTGTGCGCTGGCGCCGCGCGTGCCGGTGACCGAGGTGGATTAGCGGAATCAATGGCCAAGGCAAAAACACAGTTCGTTTGCTCCGAGTGCGGCGGCGCGAGCCTGAAGTGGCAAGGCCAGTGTCCGCATTGCCAGGTATGGAACTCGCTGTCCGAAGCGCGCGTCGAGGCGCCGGGGGAGCACCGCTACGCCGCGCTGGTATCCACTACCGCGGTGCAATCGTTGGGTGAGGTACAGGCGCGCGACATGCCACGCATCGCGTCCGGAATCGACGAGTTCGATCGCGTGCTCGGCGGCGGCTTCGTCGAGGGTGGGGTGGTGTTGATCGGCGGCGACCCCGGTATCGGCAAGTCGACGCTGCTGTTGCAGTCGCTGGCGGCGCTGTCATCGAACGCGTCGGTGCTGTATGTCAGCGGCGAAGAATCGGCGGCACAGATTGCGCTGCGCGCGCGACGACTCGGCGTGGACGCTGCCCGCGTTCGGCTGCTATCGGAGATTTCGCTCGAGCGCATCGTCGCCACCATCGCCGCTGAAAAACCGTCGCTGCTGGTGATCGATTCGATCCAGACGCTGTACACCGAGCAATTGCAATCGGCCCCCGGCTCGGTGGCGCAGGTGCGCGAGTGCGCCGCGCAGTTGACGCGCCTGGCCAAGCAGTCCGGGCTGACGTTGATCATGATCGGCCACGTGACCAAGGACGGCACCCTGGCCGGCCCGCGCGTGCTCGAGCACATGGTCGATACGGTGCTGTACTTTGAAGGTGAGTCCCACTCGTCGTTCCGCCTGATTCGCGCGTTCAAGAATCGATTCGGCGCGGTCAACGAACTCGGCGTGTTCGCGATGACCGATCGCGGGCTCAAGGGTGTGGCCAATCCGTCGGCGCTGTTCCTGTCGAAGCACGACGTGCAGGTGTCGGGTTCGTGCGTGATGGCAACGCAGGAAGGCACGCGCCCGTTGCTGGTTGAAATTCAGGCGTTGGTCGACGTCGCGCACGTCCCGAATCCACGTCGTCTGTCGGTCGGGCTCGATCAGCAGCGGCTGGCGATGCTGCTCGCCGTGCTGCACCGGCATGCAGGCATTGCGGCGTTCGATCAGGACGTGTTCGTTAATGCCGTTGGCGGCGTGCGCATCAGCGAGCCGGCGGCGGATCTGGCGGTGCTGCTCGCGGTCGTGTCGTCGATGCGCGACAAGCCACTGCCGCGTGGGCTTGTTGCGTTCGGCGAAGTGGGCCTGGCGGGCGAAGTGCGGCCGGCGCCGCGCGGGCAGGAACGCCTGCGCGAAGCGGCGAAGCTCGGATTTTCAATGGCGTTGATCCCGAAGGCCAACGCGCCAAAGCAATCGATCGAAGGGCTGCAAGTCATCGCGGTAGACCGGGTCGAACACGCGCTGGAGCGCGTGCGCGCAGCCTGACGCGCGAAGCTGACTACAGCAGTGCGCGTGCCGCGGCGCGTCCGCTGCGCACGGCTGTTTCAAGCGTCGACGGGTAACCGGATTCGGTCCAATCGCCCGCCAACACGAACCCGGGCCACGCCGTGCGGTTCGGCACGCGCTTCAAATCAGGCACGGCCGCCAGCGTTGCGCGCCGCTCGGCAATCGCGCGCGCATCGAGCGGCGGCGGCAGGTTCAGATCATCGGTCAGTTGCGCGGCGACCGCCTGGCAAACATCTTCGAGTGGTTCTGCCTCATGCGGCCCGCTCGAGCTGATGATGGCGGCGAGGATGCCCTCATTTTTGCCATCGAGCGCACCGCGATCGAACACCCACTGCGCGTAGCGGCGTTTGGCCGGATCGTCGAGCAGCGCCATCATGCCGCGCGCGACGCGTGCGTCGGGCGAGTACTTAAGGTAAACCGTGTAGAGCGGCTCGTACTCGAAACGCGCCACCGTCTCGAATATCGGCGCCAGCGTTGCATTCGGGCCGCTGATGCGCTCGAGGTAGGCAGGCGAGGCAGCGTAGACGACGGCGTCGGCTTCGACCGCGCGATCGGGTTCGTTGCGCAGCTGCACGTGGAAGCGATCGTTATGCGTGATGCGCTCGACTCTCGCGTCGCGTCGAACCCGACCGCCGCGCGCCACGACATAGCGCTCGACTGCGTCTGGAAGCAACGCAGACAGATCGGCACGAGGCACCCACATTTCGCTCGCCGCGCTGGACGCACCGAGTGAATCGCGCAGCACGTTGGCAAAGATCTGCGCAGACGCACGGTCGAGCGGCGTGTTCAGCGCGGATAGCGCCAGCGGGCGCCAGACGCGCCGAATCACATGCGGTGTTTGATTGTGCTCAGTAAGCCAGCCGGTCGTGCTGCGATCGGCGCCAATGTTCCAGCCTGTGCTTTTCAGGGCGCGCAGCAAACTCACCATCGCCATGCGGTCGCGGATGCTCACGCCACGCGCCGCGAGCAACGCCGCGGCCAGATGCCATGGTGCGGGAAGCCGCGCGGCTTGCAGACAAAAGCCGTCCGGGTAACACAGCTCGAACGGCCGCTGCTCAATCACCGCCGCGGGAGTGACGTTGAGCAGCTCGAACAGCGCGGCGGTTTCGCTGTAAGCACCCAGCAACAGGTGTTGTCCGTTGTCGAGTGCGTGCGATTGCCCAGCAAGCACCAAGGGCACACGGCGCGCGCGACCGCCGAGTTCGTCGCTTGCTTCAAGCAGGATGACCGACGCTCCATGGGCTGCCAGCTCGGCTGCTGCGGCACAACCCGCCCAGCCGGCGCCGATCACCGCAACCGTTCGTGCACTGCTCAAGCCGACACCCACGTGCGCCACGCAAGCCACAGCTTGCGCAGCGGCGTCAGTGCGATGCGCTGGTGCAGCACCTGAAAATTCTCGCGTTCGATCTCGGTGAGCAGCGTCGAATAGATCGCTCCCATCATCAACCCCGGCCTTTGCGCCTTGCGATCGACGTCGGGCAGCAGAGCCAACGCTTCGCGATACGTCGCCTGCGCACGCTGCGCCTGAAAGCGCATCAGCGGCACGAAGCCGTCAACGTACCGCGCGGCGAGCAGGTCGGACGCTTTGACGCCGAAGCGCTGCAGCTCGTCGAGCGGCAGATAGATGCGTCCACGCCGCGCGTCGTCGCCGACGTCGCGGATAACGTTGATGAGCTGCAGCGCAAGTCCGAGGCGGGCGGCGTACTGCAGCGTTTGCGCTTCCCGATAACCGAAGATCGCCGCCGAAATTTCGCCGACGACGCCGGCCACCAGGTGCGCGTAGCGGCTTAGCGCCGCATAGTCGAGAAAGCGGTTCTGCCGCAGATCGACTTCCATGCCGTCGAGAATGGCGGTCAATCGCTCGCGCGAAATTCCGAACTCGCTGTCGATAAACGGCTGCAACGCACGCGTGACCGGGTGCGTCGGATGCCCACGAAATAGTTCGCCCACTTCCTGGCGCCACCAGGCGAGCGTGGCCTCGGCAGCATTGGCGTCGCTGACCTCATCGACCACGTCGTCGACTTCGCGGCAGTACGCATAAACGGCGGTGATCGCGCGCCGGCGCTCGGGTGGCAGAAACAGGAACGAGTAGTAAAAGCTTGAGCCGCTGGCGGCCGCCTTACTCTGACAGTACTCGTTTGGGGTCATGTGGCAGTCGGTTGCAGCGCGCGCCAGCCCATCACCGTCCAGTCGCGCACCGACAGAGTTGGGCGATGGGAAAACACGTCGCCTCGCGCGTCGTCGATGCGTTCGAGGATGCGTAATCCGCCTTGCACGATCAGCCGCAACTCGATACCCACGCGTCCACCGATCGCTCGCGCCAGGGGTGCGCCCCGCTGCAGCAGTGCACGCGTGCGTGCAACCTCGAACGCCATCAAGCGCTGCCAGTTTTCATCGACGGCGCCGCGCGCCAGCTGTGTCTCATTGACGTGGAATTCGAGCAGGTCATGCACCGGTAGGTAGACGCGGCCCTTGCGACCGTCGATGGCGACGTCCTGCCAGAAGTTGGCAAGCTGCAATCCGGTGCAGATGGCATCGGATTGTTGCAGCAGTTCGGATTCGCCACGGCGAAAAAGCTGCAACATCAATCGCCCGATCGGATTGGCCGAGCGGCGGCAGTAATCGAGCAGCGTCTCGAACGAGTCATAGCGCAGGGTCGTGACATCCTGCGAGAACGCCGACAACAAGTCGTGGAGGAGCGGCAATGACAAGCCGTGCTCTTCGACCGCGGCGGCAAGTTCCGGCCAGAGCGATGGCGCGCCCGACTCGATTGCAACAAGCTGCGCACGCAGTGCGTCGAGCGCCGCCAGACGTTCGGCCGGTGAGGCGTCGCCCTCGTCGGCCAGATCGTCCGCCGTGCGAGCGAAGCGATAGATGGCGTGCACCGCGGGCCGCAGCCTGGACGGCATCAGCCACGACGCAACGGGAAAATTCTCGTAGTGGCCCACACCCATGGAATTGAAGCTAGCACAGCAGTCGCTTGTGCCGATCGAGGATGCGCATCGTTCCGTTAGAATCGGCGCCGGTTTACGAGTACGACAGCAAGCACTCCATACAGCCCTGCGCCGCGAAGGTGGCGAAATTGGTAGACGCACCAGGTTTAGGTCCTGACGCCTTCACCGGCGTGGGGGTTCGAGTCCCCCCCTTCGCACCATGACGATTACGCCGTGTATTCCCGATTAACCACTAACGATTGACGATGCAACAAACAATTCAGTCCCTAGGTACGCTCGAGCGTCGCGTCGACCTGACGGTGCCGGCGGCCACCATCGAAAAAGAAGTGAACACGCGGCTCGCGAAGCTGGCACGCGACTTGAAGATGCCGGGTTTCCGGCCGGGCAAAGTGCCGATCAAGATGGTCGCGCAAACCTACGGCGCGCAGGTGCAGGCCGAGGTCTTGAACGACAAGGTCGGCGAAGCGTTTAACTCTGCGGTGACGGCCGGCAATCTGAGAGTGGCCGGCCAGCCGCGCCTCGAGGCGCGTACCGCCGACGGCGGCCAGGACGGTGAGAACAATCAGGACCTGGCGTTCTCCGCAACCTTCGAGATCTACCCCGAGATCAACATCGGTGACCTGGCGGGCGCCGAAGTGCACCGCGCGACGTGTTCGGTGGGCGATGGCGAGATCGATCGCACGCTGCAGATCATGCGCAAGCAACGCGCGACGTTCGAATCGGTGCAGCGGCCGGCGCAAGACGATGATGCGGTCACCATCGATTTCAAAGGCACGCACGCCGAGGGCGAGAGTGCCGGCCAAGCATTCGAAGGCGGGAGCGCGAGCGACTTCAAGTTCACATTGGGCGAGGGGCGCATGCTGCCGGAGTTCGAGGCGGCGGTGCGCGGCATGGCGCCAGATCAAAGCAAGACCTTCGCGCTGACGTTTCCCGCCGACTACGGCGCGCAGGCGTTGGCGGGAAAGCCGGTCAATTTTGAAGTCACAATCAAGCAGGTGCAGCAGCCGAAGCTGGCCCCGCTCGATGCCGACTTCGCGCGCTCACTCGGCGTGGCCGATGGCGACATCGCCAAGATGCGCACCGAGATCAGCAACAACCTGCAGCGCGAAGTCGCGTCGCGCCTGAAGGCGCGCACCAAGGACAGCGCGATGTCAGCATTGCTCGGCGCGGCAAGCTTCGAGGTGCCGAAGTCGCTGGTTGAGGCAGATAAACAACGTTTGGCCGAAACAGCGCGCAGCGATCTGATCGCGCGCGGCATGGCCGCCAAGGATGCACCCTTGCCGCTCGATCTGTTCGCGCCACAGGCGGAGCGGCGCGTAAGGTTGGGGCTGCTGCTGGGTGAAGTGGTGCGCGCCAACAGCCTGCAGTCGCGCCCCGATCAAATCCGCAAGCTGGTCGAAGAGATTGCGCAGAGCTATGAGAAGCCGCAGGATGTGATCAACTGGTATTTATCGGATCGCAAGCGCCTGTCCGATCTTGAAACGGCTGCGCTTGAGGACAACGTTACCCAGTGGATACTGGGAAGGGCGAAGGTAGTCGACTCCCCGATCGGGTTCGACGAGCTAATGGGGCACAAAGACAAATGACGTATTCGATGAGCAGGATGCACATGAGCAGTACGCAGATGAGCATCGCGCAGGAGCCACAGGGCCTGGGCATGGTGCCGATCGTGATCGAGCAAAGCGGGCGCGGCGAGCGCGCCTACGACATCTACTCGCGGCTGCTGCGCGACCGTGTGGTGTTCATCGTCGGCCCGATAACCGAGCAGACGGCCAACCTGGTGGTGGCGCAACTCCTGTTTCTCGAATCGGAGAACCCGGACAAGGATATTTCGCTTTACATCAATTCGCCGGGCGGTTCAGTCAGCGCGGGGTTCGCCATTTTCGACACGATGCAGTTCGTCAAGCCGGATGTCTCGTCGATTTGCATCGGCGTGGCGGCCAGCATGGGCGCTTTCCTGCTCGCCGCTGGCGCCAAGGGCAAGCGCTTCTCGCTGCCCAATTCACGGATCATGATTCATCAGCCGATGGGCGGCGTACAAGGGCAGGCAGCCGACATCGAGATCCACGCAAAGGAAATTTTGTACCTGCGCGAGCGCCTGAACAAGATTCTCTCGGAGCGCACCGGCCAACCCGTGGAGAAGATCGCCAAAGACACCGATCGGGATAACTTCATGTCGGGCGAGGATGCCGTAAAGTACGGCTTGATCGATAAGATATTTGTCAGCCGCAGCGAACAACCCTAAAGGTCAGATGCAAAGCTACTGCGCGCCCCGATCTTGCGCCTGCGGTGCTCAACGTACCTCCGTACGCCTGCGCTCCTCGACGCAACCTCGGGGCTGCTCGCTACGCTTTTCATCAGACTTTTGACCTGCGGACATGTCGGAAAAAAAAGGCTCGAGCGAAAAGCTTCTTTACTGCTCGTTCTGCGGCAAGAGTCAGCATGAAGTCAAAAAGCTGAT
>Ga0136617_10006743_pt1 | contig 10236 bp, 7 predicted proteins | sample AntDrymUQ3222106_2_FD_129672 | JGI IMG/M metagenome (GOLD analysis project Ga0136617, IMG submission 129672) | Polar desert sand microbial communities from Dry Valleys, Antarctica - metaG UQ322 (21.06) | ecosystem: Environmental > Terrestrial > Soil > Desert | place: Antarctica: Dry Valley... | reverse complement strand
GAACATCAGCCTGCCGTTCTTCAAAGCGACGGCGCAGACCGGAATCACCAACATCGGGCCGTACCTGTACCTGCCATTCATCGCGCTCGTGCTGATTGGCTCGTCGAACGCCGTCAACCTGACGGACGGTTTAGACGGACTGGCAATCAGCGTGACTTTCGTCGCGATGGCCACGCTGACGGGCTTCACGTACGTCACCGGCGACGCCCGGTTCGCCGGCTACCTCGGCCTTGATCACCGCCCCGAAGTGGCCGAGTTGACGATCTTCTGCGGCGCGATGGTTGGGGCGAGCCTGGGTTTCCTGTGGTACAACGCGCCGCCCGCCGAAGTTTTTATGGGCGACGTTGGCAGCCTTGCCATCGGCGGCGCGATTGGCACCATCGGCGTGCTGACGAAACAGGAATTCATTCTGCTAATTGTCGGCGGCGTGTTCGTCATCGAGGCGCTGTCGGTGATGATGCAAGTTAGTTTCTTTAAGTTGACTAAGAAGAAGTATGGCACCGGTCGGCGGCTGCTCGCGATGGCTCCGTTGCATCACCACTTCGAAATCGCCGAGAAGCACAGATGGAAAGAATCGAAGATAGTTTTTCGCTTCCTGATCCTCGCCATCCTGTTCGCGCTGCTCAGCCTCTCGACGTTAAAATTGAGGTAATAAGGGGAGCCTGTCAGTACCGCCTTGCGGTAACGGGCTTCGTGGTGAGTTCGTAAATGTTGTGGAAGTAACCGGCAAAAGAGTTTTGGTGATCGGCGCGGGGCGCAGTGGTGTCGCGGCATCGCGATTCCTCGCGGCGCGCGGCGCAGTCGTCGCCCTCAACGACCGTCAGCCGCTCGACGAGTGGTCGGATGAAGCGCGGGTGTTGAAGGCCGAAGGCGTCGGTTTCATCAGTGGCGACGCGCCGTCGTGGCTGCTTGATCAGATCGAGTTGCTGGTGCTCAGTCCGGGCGTGCCGTCAAGGAGTATTCCGGTGCGCTACGCTGAGCGCGCGGGCGCGGAAGTGATCGGCGAGGTTGAACTCGCCGCGCGATTCTTGCGGGGCCGCGTGGTCGCCATCACCGGCACGAACGGCAAGACAACGACGACCGCACTGACCGGCGCGCTGCTGCGCGACGCCGGGCTTGCGGTGCAGATCGGCGGCAACATCGGGACGCCGCTCGTCTCGCTGGTCGATTCATCAACGGACGAAGGCTGGACGGTGGCCGAGCTGTCGAGCTACCAGCTTGAGACGATTGCTACGTTTCATCCGACGGTCGCCGCCGTGTTGAATCTGATGCCCGACCACATGGATCGCTATGAATCGATCACCGACTATGCCACGGCGAAGCACCGCATCTTTCGCAACCAGACGCCGGAAGACGTGGCGATTCTCAACGCCGATGATGATCTGGTCGGGTCGTGGGCCGAGGGGCTTCGCGCCCACGTCGTGTTGTTCAGCACGGCGCGCGAGCTTGAAGAAGGATTGTTCCTGCGCGACGGGAGCGAGTTGGTATCGCGTGTGCGCGGCGGGGGAGAGCGCGTGCTGCTGCGGCGCGACGAAATGAAGTTGCTCGGTATGCACAACGTTCAGAACGTACTGGCGGCGCTCGCCGCCGGGCTTGCCTGCGGCGCGTCACCTGAGTCGATGCGCGAAACGGTGCGAAGCTTCGCTCCGGTCGAGCACCGTCTGGAGCGCGTCGCCGAAGTCGAGGGCGTAACCTTTTACAACGACTCGAAGGCGACCAATGTTGACGCGGCGGTGAAGGCACTGGGCGCATTCGCCGACATCAAAAGGCGCGTCGTGATGATCCTCGGCGGGCGCGGCAAGAACGCGCCGTACGAACCGCTCGCCTCGCTGATTCAAGCCTACGCGCGGGCGCTGATTCTGATTGGCGAGGATGCGGATCGAATCGAGCAGGAATTGAAATTCTATGCGCCGGTCGAGCGCGCCTCCGACATGCGCGATGCCGTCCGACGCGCGCACGCGGCGGCCAAGCCGGGTGACATCGTGCTGCTCGCGCCGGCGTGCGCGAGCTTCGATATGTTCGACGACTTCGAGCACCGCGGGCGGGCATTCAAAGAAGCAGTGAGTGAATTGCGGAGGCCAGGGGCCAGGGGCCAGGGGCCGGCTGTACTACACAATACGACAAGATGTATTACCGACCCCAGTCCCCCGACCCCCGGCCCCCAAAGCTGAAAGCTTTACTATGGCACGAAAGCTACAAGTTGATGAGTGGTTGTTCGCGGCGGCGGTGGGGCTCTCACTGTTCGGAGTGGTGATGGTCTACAGCGCGTCGGCGGTGAGCGCCGCGAGCCAGAACGGCAGCCAGTACCACTACGTCATCCGGCAGAGCGTGTGGACGGCGCTCGGCCTCGGCGCGATGCTCGCGGCGATGCGGCTCGACTACACTTTGCTGCGCTCTCCGGTCGTTGTCTACGGCCTGCTCATACTGTCAGCCGTGCTGCTCCTCGCGGTCTTCGGCTTTTCACCGATCAACGGCGCGCGACGGTGGATCAAATTCAAGAGCCTGCGGATGCAGCCCTCGGAGTTAACGAAGTTCGCGCTGACACTTTTCCTCGCGTGGTTTCTCGAACGGCGCGCGGGCGAGGAAGGCTCGCTCGGGAAGACGTTCATGCCGTGCCTGTCGGTGACCGGGCTGCTGGTCGTGCTGGTTGTCGCCGAGCCTGACCTGGGGACGGCGTTGATGCTGGCGGTGGTCTGCGGCGTGATGCTCTATGCGGCGGGCGCGCGGTTGTCACACCTTGCGCTGGCGGCGGCCCCGGCGCTCGTCGGCCTCGCCGCATTGCTCCTCTTCGTGCCGTACCGTCTGGCGCGGATGGTGACATTCCTCGATCCGTGGGCCGACCCGCAGGGCGCGAGCTATCAGGTTGTGCAATCGCTGATCGCCGTCGGGTCGGGCGGCGTCGACGGGTTGGGCTTTACGGCCGGGCGGCAGAAAATGTTCTTCCTGCCGTTCGCGCATTCGGATTTTATCTTCGCGGTAGTGGGCGAAGAGTTGGGGCTGCTCGGCGCGCTGACGGTCATCGGGGCGTTCGGGTTGTTGCTATGGCGTGGGATGCGTGCGGCGATGCGTGCGCCGGACAGGTTCGGCATGCTGCTCGGTTTGGGAATCGTGACGGGCATCGTCGCGCAGGCGCTCTTTAATATCAGCGTCGTGCTGGCGCTCGTGCCGACCAAGGGCATCCCGTTGCCGTTCATCTCGTACGGCGGCTCGGCGCTGGTGCCGACGCTGTTCGCTGTCGGCGTGTTGCTGAACATCTCGCAGCACGCGGACGCCGGAGGGGATTTGCGATTGCCGATTTCTGACTTGCGATTTGAAGATAACAGGTGGGTACGTTTCCCAATCGCCAATCGCCAATCGTAAATCGCAAATTCAGGATGATGCGCGTGCTGATCGCCGCCGGTGGCACGGGCGGCCACATTTACCCGGGGATTGCGGTCGCGAGAGAGATCATGCGCCGCGGCGCGCAGTCGGTTGTCGAGTTCGTCGGGACGGCGCGGGGCTTAGAGACGCGGCTGGTGCCGCAAGCGGGCTTCAAACTTTCGCTCATTGAAAGCACCGGGCTGGTGAACATGGATTGGCGCCAGCGCGTGCGCGGGCTGTGGCTGCTACCGAAGAGTTTCGTGGCGGCGCGGCGCCTGCTCAGAGAGTTTCGTCCGGACATCGTGATCGGCGCCGGCGGTTACGTGTCAGGCCCGGTGGTGCTGACAGCGGCGTTGCTGCACATCCCGACGATAGTGATGGAGTCGAACGCCGTGCCGGGATTTACGAACCGCGTGCTCGCGCGATTTGTCGATAAAGCGGCGGTCTCTTTTGAAGCGGCGAAGCCGTACTTCGGCGGTCGGGCCGTCGTCACCGGCAACCCCGTCCGCCGCGAGTTCTTTGACATCCCGATGAAGGTGCGCGACCCGGCGCGTTTCTCGCTGCTGCTCTTCGGCGGCTCGCAGGGCGCGCGGGCGGTCAACGAAGCGATGGTCGCGGCGCTCGCGCACCTCGGCCCGCTCCGCGATGCGCTCTACGTCACGCACCAGACCGGCAAACTGGATTTCGCGAAGGTGAGCGACGGCTACCGGGCGGCGGGTTGGGACAGGCGCGCCGAAGTCCGAGAGTACATCGACGACATGGTGGCCGCCTTCGCCGCCGCCGACTTGATCGTTTCGCGGGCCGGAGCGACGACCAGTTTCGAGTTGATGGCCGCTGGTAAGTCGGCGCTGATGATTCCGCTGCCCGGCCAGATCGAGCAGCGCCGTAACGCCGAGGTGCTCCAGGAGGCGGGCGCGGCGGTGATGATTCCGCAGGAGGAGTTAACCGGCGAGCGGCTCGCCAGAGAGATCGGCGCATTGGTCTCTGACCCGGAGCGCATCACGCGGATGGAGCGGGCAAGTCGCAAACTCGCGCGCGGCGACGCGGCGCAGGCGACGGTGAATATGATCGAGGGGATTCTGAATGACGAGCATTGGACGCGAAACAGTCGGAAGAAATGGTGGAAGCACAAGTAGTCCGTCAAACGAAATTATGTTCCGTCGCATTCAACACGTTCATTTGGTCGGCATCGGGGGCATCGGCATGTCCGGCATCGCCGAGGTGCTGGTCAACATGGGCTTCCGCGTTTCCGGTTCCGATCTGAAGCGTTCGAGCGTGACGGAGAGACTACAGAAGTTGGGCGCCGGGTTCACCGAAGGGCACCGGGCCGAGAACGTCGGCGAGGCGCATGTGGTGGTGCGCTCGACGGCGGTCCGCGATGACAACCCGGAGATCATCTACGCGCGCTCGCGCTCGATTCCCGTCATCGCGCGCGGCGAGATGCTGGCCGAGTTGATGCGGCTGAAACCGAACACGGTCGCGGTCGCCGGCTCGCACGGCAAGACGACGACGACTTCAATGATTGCGACCGTGCTCGGTCACGCGCAGATGGACCCGACGGTGGTGGTTGGCGGTGTGGTCGGCGCGATGGGGTCGAACGCGCGCCTTGGCAAAAGCGATTTGATGGTGGTCGAGGCGGACGAAAGCGACCGGTCGTTTCTGATGATGGCGCCGACCTTCGCCGTCGTCACCAACATCGACCGCGAGCACATGGACTACTACACCGATATGGCCGACGTGCAGAGATGTTTCGCGCAGTTCGTCAACAAGGTGCCGTTCTACGGCGCGGCGGTTTTGTGTCTCGATGATCCGCACGTGCAGGCAGTGATCCCGGAAGTGGCGCGTCGCCGCATCACCTACGGCCTCAGCGCGCAGGCCGACGTTTCGGCGCACGAAGTCCGCTTCGATCAAGAGTTCGGGTCCCGTTTCACGGTGCGGCGCGGCGCGGAAGTGATCGGCAACATCAATCTGCGCGTGCCCGGCCTGCACAATGTCTACAACGCGCTCGCGGCAATCGCGATCTGCTTCGAACTCGAAGTGCCGTTCGACGTGATTGCGAAAGGACTTGAAGAGTTCACCGGCGTCAACCGGCGCTTTCAGGTCAAAGGCGAAGAGGCGGGCGTCCTCGTCGTCGACGACTACGGCCACCATCCGACGGAGATTCGTGCGACCCTTGCGGCGGCCAAAATCGGCTCGAAGGGTAAGCGCATGGTCGTGCTCTTTCAGCCGCATCGCTATTCGCGCACAAAAGATCAGATGGATGAATTCGCGCGCTCGTTCAATAACGCCGATGTGGTCTTCGTGACGGAAATTTATGCGGCGAGCGAAGACTCGATAGAAGGCGTCACCGCCGAAGCATTGATCGACGCGGTGAAGCGTTACGGGCACAAGGACGTGCGCTACGCGGGCGGTGTCGAAAGGGCAGCCGGGCTGCTGCTCGAAGAATCGCGCCCCGGCGACATGGTCATCACGCTCGGCGCCGGCAACGTCTATCGCGCGGGCGAAGACTTGGTGGAAATGCTGAAGGACAGAGGTTAGATGTCAGCTAAGTAGGAAGGCAAAAGTAAAAAGGCAAAAGGCAAAAGTAACAGCCAGTCATGACGGGATTTGTGTTTGATCTTGAGACCGAAAAACTTTTGCTTAGGTACTTAATAACCCGATTTGCTTAACATCTGACATCCCACATCGGTCATCCGGTTTTATGAGTGAAACGCAAATCCTGACGGTGGTGAGCACACGCGACGCGGCGGTGAGAGAGATTGCGCCGCGCCTCGGCGTGCGTGCCGAAGAAGGGCGGCGGTTCGCGGAGTTGACGAGTTTGCGTGTCGGCGGCGCGGTGGACTGGCTCTTGCTGCCTGAGACTGAAGAGCAGGCGGCGTCGATTGCCGGCGAACTCGACGCACACGCCGTCGCGTGGCGCGTGCTCGGCGCAGGCAGCAACGTGCTCGCAGATGACGCGGATCATCACTACGTTCTGCTGAGCATGAGAGAGGTGAAGGGCGTCGCGCGTTTCGACGGCGAGCGCGTGTCGGTCAGCGCCGGCTATTCGCTGCCTCGGTTATGTGTCGACGCGGCGCGGCGCGGGCTGTCGGGGATCGAAGGATTGGGCGGCATCCCCGGCACCGTCGGCGGCGCGCTGTGGATGAACGCAGGCGCTTACGGCGACGAGATTGGCCAAGTGGTCGAGACGGTGAGAGTCGCGCGCGGTGGTCGCGTCGCCGAAGTGCCAGGCACAGATGTTCGTTGGGATTATCGTCACACCTCTTTCCGCGATGGCGAGTTGTTGCTCGGCGCGACGTTGCGCCTCAGACACGACGACCCAGATCAGATCAAGGCACGGATGGAAGAGGCGAAGCAAAAGCGTTTCGCGACGCAGCCGCACGGCGCACGCTCCGCCGGGTGTTTTTTTAAGAACCCGCCCGGCAGTGGACTAAGCACCGGCAAGATGATTGACGAGATGGGCATGAAGGGCGCGCAGCACGGCGGCGCCGTCGTCTCGCCGGTGCATGCCAACTTCATCGTCACCGAGGGCGAGGGCGCGCAGGCAGCGGACGCGCTCGCGCTCGCCGAAGAGATCCGGGATCGTTTCCGGCGTGAGCACGGCATCGAGTTGGAGTACGAAGTCGAGTTGTGGGGTGCCGCCGCGCCTTCGCTCATTGAAAGCGACGCAGGCGAGGGGGCGAATGATGAACAGTAGGTTGCGAGTTGACGATCCGGCGCTTCATCGCGCGTCGTTTGTCGCTCATTCTTTTTTTGCCGGGGAGGCGAGATGTTAAAAGAGCAGGTCATCGCGCCGCGCTCGGGTCGCGGCAACTCCCCCGTCGGCAGGGTGCGCGTCGGTAGCGGCAACGCCAACACGATGCAGCGCCCGACCACCAGACGCACGCGCAACTCGGCCTCACCGAACGGCGCGGCGGGCCGCGGCGGTGACGGGCGCCGCCCGTTATGGCGCGATGCAGTCGCCTATGTGCCGTTCGCGCTGAAGTGTCTGCTCGTGATTGGCATCGGCGTGTTGATCTTCGCCGGCTACCGTGCGGCGGCGGCGGCATCGCTCTTTCAGGCGCAGGTCGTTGACATCGATGGCACGCGCCGCGCCGCGAAAGATGACCTGCGCGCGATTGTGCGGCGCGCCGTCGCTTCAACCGGCGTGTGGCGGGCGGACCTCGTGGCGATGAGCGACGAATTGAAAAAGCAACCGTGGGTGCGGACGGTGGTGGTGTCGCGCGTCCTGCCGTCCGGATTGCGCGTGCGTGTCACCGAACGCGAGCCGCGCGCCGTGGTGCGCAACTCCGCCGGCAGGCTCATCTGGGTGGATGACGACGGCATCAACCTCGACGCGGTATCGTCGACGGACCACACGCCCGCCTTCTTTATGCGCGGCTGGGACGAGTCGGGCGGCCCCGCGTCGCGCGCTGGGAACCGAGAGCGGGTCGTCAGGTATTTGGAACTGACGCGCGACTGGAATGCGCAGGGTCTGGCGCATCGCGTCAGTGAAGTCAATCTCGATGATTTGCGAGACGTGCGCGCGCAGTTGGCCGGCGACGATTCGCAGGTCGAAGTCCGGCTCGGCGGAGAGATGCTGAGCGAACGCCTTCAACAGGCGCTGAAAGTTCTCGACGAGCAGCGCCCAACACCGCGCGGGCCGTTCATCACCTACGTCGATTTGACGCCGGGGACGCGTGCCATCATCGGCACCGACGCCAGGGCGCAAGCAGCGCACGAAGGCGCGGCCCGACAGACACGGGGCGTCGGTAACGGCGGCAGCGGCCACAGTGGCGAAAAAAGAAGGGCTGAGAGTGCCGCACGTCAGCGCGATAAAGTGCCGCCGAAGACGCGCGGTCGTGCGGCACGCGCGCCTGACGTCAAGACCGCGAGCGGCGCCGTGCGACCACGCCGCATCGGGCGAAAAAGTTTTCTGAGAGGATGAAAGGCAGATGGCTAAACGCGCCACACACACCGTCGGCTTAGACATCGGGACAAGTCGGGTGACGTGTGTCATCGGCGAGCCGTGCGGCGACGGCGGGCGGATCGACATCGTCGGCATCGGCGAGTCGGAGGCGCGTGGCCTGCGTAAAGGCGTCATCGTTAAACCCGACCTCGCGGTTGAAACGATTAAGCGCGCCGTCGAGGACGCCGAGCGAATGAGCGGCGTCGAGGCCGAGGAGGTAACGATCAACCTCGCGGGCGCGCACATTATGGGCTTCAATGGCCAGGCGATTGTCGCCGTCTCCGGGCGCGAGCACGAGATCACGCCGGACGACGTGCGCCGCGCGATTGACTCAGCGTGCGCGATCCAACTGCCGGCGGGGCGCGAGATTGTCGACCGGCTACCGCAGGAATTTATCGTCGACGAGCAGGACGGCATCAGCGACCCGGTCGGAATGATCGGCGCGCGCCTCGCGGTCAAAGTCCACATCGTCACCAGCCCCGTCACCGCGCGGCAGAACGCCATCAACACCGTCAATCGCGCGCACCTGTTCGTCGCCGACATGCTGCTTGAACAGTTGGCCGCCGCCGAAGCCTGTCTGATGGAAGAGGACAAGGAGTTCGGGTCGGCGCTCGTGGACATCGGGTCGGAGACGACGGGGCTGGTTATCTTCCAGCGCGGCGCGGTGCAGCACACGGCGGTCTTTGCGCTTGGCGGCACCCACTTTACGAACGACATCGCGTTCGGGCTGCGCACCCCGATTCCCGAAGCGGAAAAGATCAAGCGGGCCGGGGGGTGTGCGTCGAGCGCGTCGCTCAGGGAGTCCGAGCGCGGCGAGTTGATCGAAGTGCCTTCGGTCGGGGGACGTCCGCCGCGCCAATTGTCGCGCCAGATTCTGTGCGACATTCTTCAACCGCGTGCTGAAGAGGTGCTGATGCACGTGGCCGACGAGATACGCGAGTCAGGGTGGGAGCGGCAGTTGTCGAGCGGCGTCATACTAACTGGTGGCGGGGCGTTGCTCGACGGGATGGTCGAAGTCGCTGAGCAGGTTTTCGACGCGCCGGTGCGCATTGGCTACCCGGAACGGGACCGCTTCGGCGGCCTCGTCGAGGACATCCAGAGTCCGGCGTATGCGGCGGCGGCAGGGCTCTGTCTGGTCGCCCATCGCGCGCAAACAGCCGACTCCCGCGCGGCGGCGGGGAGGCGACGCGAGACCGGCGGATTAACCGCACTGGTCTCTAAATTTCGCAACTGTTTCAGTAGTATTTTCTGACAAGTTGTTGTATGCTGCCGCGCCAGCCGGTACAAGATGTAGTCCGCTATATATTGGTGTCGTTGGCGCGCAGTACCCAAGATAACCGCAAGACGCACAATCGAAGCACCACTCACTTCGTGCGAGAGAGGAATTATTCATGATGACACCGGAAGGCCGTCAACCGGGCAGCGGCATTAATATTTTCATCGACGACGATCCGCCGATCACCGGCGCGCGGATCAAGGTTATCGGCGTCGGCGGCGGCGGCAGCAACGCCGTCAACCGGATGATCGAGGCTGGCATCGAGGGCATCGAGTTTCTCGTCGCGAACACCGACTTGCAAGCGCTGAAGCGTTCGCGCGCGCCAATCAAGATTCAACTCGGCAGCAAACTAACGAAAGGTCTGGGCGCGGGCGCGAACCCCGAAATGGGTCGTAACGCCGCGCTTGAAGACACCGAAAAGATTATCGAAGCGCTCGAGGGCGCGGACATGGTCTTCGTGACGACGGGACTCGGCGGCGGCACGGGGACCGGCGCCGCGCCGATCATCGCCAGCCTCGCGACTGAACTGAACGCGCTGACGGTCGCGGTTGTCACTAAGCCTTTTCACTTCGAGGGGCGGCGGCGCATGGCTCAGTCCGAACAGGGGCTGAGGGAGTTGCGCGAGTGCGTCGATACGGTGATTACGATTCCG
>Ga0136617_10006741_pt1 | contig 10238 bp, 8 predicted proteins | sample AntDrymUQ3222106_2_FD_129672 | JGI IMG/M metagenome (GOLD analysis project Ga0136617, IMG submission 129672) | Polar desert sand microbial communities from Dry Valleys, Antarctica - metaG UQ322 (21.06) | ecosystem: Environmental > Terrestrial > Soil > Desert | place: Antarctica: Dry Valley... | reverse complement strand
CCGGCCACCCACGCATCGGCGACGTGCGGCATCACCAGGACCCGCGGATCATTGACCGAGTCGGCGATCTCCACCCGGTTGGCCACCGATCGCGCAGCGGTAAAGGCCCGCAACACCACCTCCACCAGCCCGCCGCCCTGGTCGACCGGAGCCATGTAACGGCGGTCTTCCAGGACTGGGGTCAGCCCGCATGCCTCGGTCACCGGGCTGGCGACCCTTCCGGGCAGGACCGCGCCGGGTACGAGCGCCTCGCCAGGCAGGGCCGCGGCGCAGCGCCCCCGGGTCCAGGTGACCGGCGCCAAGCCGCAATCCAGGACGATGACCCGGTCCCTGGGACCGGCCGCGGCCAGTGCGGCGGTCAGCGGCACCCCGCAGAGCACTCCGCCGTCGACGTGCAGGTGGACTTCCCGGCAGCCGGTGGAGTCCCGACCGGCGGGCAGCCGAACCGGGGGGAACAGTCCAGGAAGGGCACTGCTGGCAACCAGAGTGTCGGTCAGCGGACCGTGTCGATGATGCCGCGGCACCGAGCAATCCAGACATGTCGTGGTGACGGTCAACGGGATCCGGAGCTCGCTCAGGTCGTGTGCCGGCACATGTTCCTCAATGAGCCGGCGCAGCGGGCCGGGGTCGAGCAGCGAGCGGGCGCCGGCGGCGACCGATCGAGCAAGACCCCGAAACCGCGACCAACCCGACGGTGCCAGCAGGTGCTGGGTCCGTGGATCCTGCCACCAGGCTCGTAGCTGCTCCGCCCGGTCGACGGTCGGTTCGGTGGCCAAGAAGGCCGCGTTCAGCGCTCCGGCGGAGCAACCGAACATGGCATCAGGGACGACGCCGGCCTCGACAAGCGCCAGGATGGCCCCGGCCTGGTAGGCACCCATCGCTCCCCCACCGCCGAGGACCAGCAGGGTTCGGCCACCCGTCCCGTGGTACTCAGTCGGCCGACTCCGCCGGTCGGTCGGTGCCCGCTCGAGCGGAGATCCACTGCCTTTCGCGTCGAGCACGTGAACCTCCGGACAACGTTGGACGAAACGACGGAGTCTAGCCACGCGAGAATGCAGGAGCTGGACGGTGTCCCCGGGTTCAGCGGGCGGATTTGTCCGACGAAGCGACGCGACCGTCAAGATCACGGGGCCAGCGCGGATCCGGTGAGCAGTTCGTAGGCCGTGAAGTACCGCTCCCGAGTGCCGGCCACCACCTCCGGTGGTAGCTCGGGGGGCGGTGAGCACCCGTCCCTTGCCGGGAATCTCGGTGGGCAGCACCCAGTCGTAGGCCGAAATCCGGTCACTTGCGACCAGCAGTAGGTGGGCTTCGTCGACGGCGTACAGATCTCGGACCTTGCCGCTGCCCAGCAGCGGGAGTTCCACCGTCACCGGACCATCTTCACCCACCACTACGCTCGCTCGTATTCAGGTTCCTACGTTCGGACGGTGAACCCGTGGTGTCGCTGATGAAGCGCCGTGCCCGCCAAGTCGAGTCCGAGCGACGCCGAAGCCTGACCGAACGGATGCGCGCCGCCAGCCGAACTCACGATCCCCGTGGCCTCATGGCGCCGCGCGTGGATACCGGGCTGTCACGGCGGCTCGATGCCTCCGGCGATGCCGCTGTTCCCACCGGGATTCGGACCGCAGCCGCCTGGTCTTGGCGCTTCCTGCTGATCCTGGCCGCCGTCGTGGCCCTGGTCTACCTGCTGGTCGAGCTGTCCGTCGTCGTCATCCCGGTGGTCGTGGCACTGCTGCTGGCCGCGCTCCTGCAACCAGCGGCGGCCTGGTGCACCAGGCGCGGATGGCCGCGATCGCTGTCGGCCGCCGTGGTCCTGGTCGGCGGGTTGGCCGTCGTCAGCGGGATCATCTGGCTCGTCGTCGCGCAGATCACCGACAGCTTCGGCGACCTGTCCACCCAGGTCGGCGATGGTATCGACTCGGTCCGGGACTGGCTGGTCACCGGCCCCCTGTCACTGTCCCAGACCCAGCTGAACGAGGCTTTCGAGAGCGCGCAGAACACGCTGACCGAGAACCAGGACGTACTGACCAGCGGCGCGCTCACGACCGCAGTGACCGTGGGAGAATTGCTCGCCGGCACGGCTCTTGCCCTGTTCACCCTGTTCTTCTTCCTGCAGGACGGGCGCCACATCTGGACTTGGGTGAACCGGCTGTTTCCCACCCACGCCCAGGCCAGCATCGACGAGGCAGCCAGCCGTTCCTGGCGGACGCTGATCTCCTATGTCCGGGCCACTGCTGCCGTGGCCTTGTTCGACGCGGTGATCATCGGCATCGGATTGTTGGTCCTGCAGGTGCCGTTGGCCATCCCGCTGGCCGCCCTGGTGTTCCTCGGAGCGTTCATTCCGATCATCGGTTCGTTCGTGGCCGGTTTGGTCGCGGTCCTGATCGCCCTGGTGTCAAACGGCTTCGTGGTGGCGCTGATCGTGCTGGGCGTAATTATCCTGGTGATGCAGTTCGAGGGCCACGTCCTGCAACCGTTGCTACTCGGCCGTGCGGTGCAGGTCCACCCGCTCGCCGTTGTCCTCGCCATCGCAGCCGGTCTGCTGCTCGGCGGGATCTTCGGGGCGCTGATCGCGGTTCCGATCGTGGCCTGCACGAACGTGGCCACCACCTATCTGATGCGCCAGAGCAAACATGAGACCCATCCGACCGACCCGGAGACCGACGCCCATGTGGCCCAGAACGGCGTGCCGGTGCCACCGGACCCGAGCACCACGGGGCTGGTCAGCCCGGACGACGACAGTGGGGACGCCGTCAAGGCACCGTGATCTGACCCTCGACGGCGGCCAGTGCGATGTCGGTTCGGTACTGAGCCCCGTCGAGGACGATTCTGGGTATGGATTTGTAGGCGGCCTCACGGGCGGTCTTGAGATCGGAGCCGGTGCCGACCACCGAAAGCACCCTGCCGCCGGTGACCAGCACCTGCCCGTCCGCGCCACGGGCCGTACCGGAATGGCGTACGTCGTCTCTGTCGGCGCCGGTCACGACCTGGCCGGTCCGTGGGTGCTCGGGATATCCGGGCGCGGCCACGACGACAGCGACGGCCGCTCCCGAGCGCCATTGCAGCGGTTCATGATCGGCCAGCCGGCCGGTCGCGGCTGCGTGCAACAGCCAGGCCAGCGAGGTCGCCAGCAAGGGCAGGACGACCTGGGTCTCGGGGTCGCCGAAGCGCGCGTTGAACTCGACCACCCGTACCCCGCGTGAGGTCAGGGCCAATCCGGCATAGAGCAGGCCGGCGAACGGCGTGCCGCGGCGACGGAGTTCGTCCACCGTCGGCTGTAACACGGAGCCCATTACGTTGGAGATGAGATCCCTTGGCGCCCACGGTAACGGCGCGTACGCACCCATGCCGCCGGTGTTCGGCCCGGTATCCCCGTCGCCGATCCGCTTGAAGTCCTGCGCCGGCTGGAGCGGAACGACGGTCGTGCCGTCGGTGACCGCGAACAGGGAGACTTCCGGCCCGTCGAGAAAGTCCTCCACGACCACTGGCTGACCGGCCGCCAGGATCGCCTGCCCGTGCGCAGTCGCGGCCGCACGATCGGGTGTGACGACCACTCCCTTGCCGGCGGCCAGCCCGTCGTCCTTGACCACGTATGGGGCGCCGAAGCGGTCCAGCGCGGTCTCGAGTTCCGCGGTGGAGCTGACGGTGGCCGCATCGGCCGTGGGTACGCCCGCGGCGGTCATCACCTCCTTGGCGAAGGTCTTCGATCCCTCCAGCGCGGCGGCTTCCCGAGAGGGTCCGAAGCAGGCGATTCCGGCTGCCCGTACGGCATCGGCGGCTCCGGCCACCAGCGGGGCCTCCGGCCCGATGACCACCAGGTCGGCTGCCCAGCCCAGCGCGAGGGCGGCGACCTGCTCCGGGGAATCCACCTGCAAGTCGGCGGCATCCTCGGCATTCTCGCCATCCTCGACGCCTGGCGGGGGCGCGAGGTCGGCCGTACCGGCATTTCCGGGAGCGCAGGACAGAGCGGTCACATCGGGATCGCCTGCCAGCGCGACGCACAGGGCGTGTTCGCGCCCGCCGGAACCGATGACCAGAACCCGCACGGCCCGGGAGCCTAACCGCCTCAGGTCCCCCGCCCTGCAACGCCGTCCGGCACTCTTTGCGAAAAAGGTGCCCTCAGACCGCTCGCTGAGGTGACCTATTACGTGAAATGTGCGTCAGAGCGCTGCACATGCTTCCGCTGGAGCGACCGGACCTGGTCACCGAGGCGATCACCCGCCTGGGGAAGACTGTCCCTCCCCGACCGGAAACAGAGGCGGCTTATGACGGCGGGTCACCGTCTGCGGGTACGAGGCCTGGCATGTGTGGCTGGCCTCGTCGTTCTCAGTGGGTTGGCCGGTTGCGGGAATGATCCGGGTGCACCCACCGCAGGCCGGGAAGGCGGTGCCGGCGATGCCAGTAGCACCGCGCAGAACTCGGAGCCAAGTCCTTCGCCGACTCCGGACATCTCCGTCGCCGAGACCATCATCGATATCGTCGTGACCAACGGCGTGCCCACTCCAGCGACCGGGCAGGTCGCCGTGCCCCTGGGCAACACCGTTCGGCTGTTCATCACCGCTGATGCAGCCGACGAGGTACACGTGCACGGGTACGACCTCACCGCTGACATTGCCCCTGGCGGACCCGTCGAGCTGACCTTCGTGGCCGACATCCCGGGCAGCTTTGCCGTCGAGTTCCACGAGGGCGGGCAGCTGCTGTGCGAGCTGCGCGTGGAGTAGGACCGCCCGAATCTCGATGGACGTCCTCGCACACGGGTTGGGCGGCCGCTCGGACCTGCCGATCCCACTGTGGCTGGCTGTGTACGGCGCGACCGCCGCAGTGCTGATCTCCTTCTACGTGCTGGCCCGGCTCTGGCGGCAGCCCAAGTTCCAGGGACCCCCCGGAGGGCGGGCCTTGCCTTCGTGGCTTCGTGCCATTGCCGACAGCCGCGGCACGCGACTTGGGCTGCGGGTTCTGGGCGTCCTGCTGTTCACCGGGCTCGTGACCGTCGCCTGGGTCGGACCGGACGACAGCTATGTCAATCCGGCGCCCACCTGGTTGTACGTGTGGTGGTGGGCCGGACTCGTCCCGGCATCGCTGCTGCTCGGCCCCGTGGCCCGCCTGCTGAGCCCGATGCGGGCAACTACTGATCTCCTGCGCCGACTCGTGCGGCGTGACCGGAGCAACGATGCCCTGATCGCTCGGCTCGGCTGGTGGCCCGCGGTCGGCAGCCTGGCGGCCTTCTTGTGGTTGGAGTTGGCCTCCGGCTTCGCAGATAGCCCACGCGTGGTGGCGACCTTCCTTTCGGCGTACGCGATCCTGCATGTCATCGTTGGTGTGGTCGTCGGCCCGAGCTGGTTCGATCGTGGCGAGGGATTCGAGGCGTACTCGTCCTTGTTCGCCGCACTGGCGCCCCTCGGTCGGCGCGCCGACGGCCAGTTGGCACTGCGCAACCCGTTCGACGGCCTTCCCCGACTGTCCGCTTCCTCGGGATCGGTGGTGCCGGGGCTGGTCGCGTTCTGCTGCCTGGTCCTGGGCTCCACCGCCTTCGACGGGCTCACCCGTACGGCGTTGTGGCGCACCCTGTCCCAGTCGGCCGGGGGAAGGACGCTGTCGTTGCTGCTGGGGTCGGCTGGGCTTGTCGCCTCGGTGCTGCTCGTCACCGGATTGTTCCTGCTCGCAGCCCGTCTCACAGCGCCGTACCTTCCTGGCCAGCAGAATCCGGGAAAGGACTCGGTGGCCACGGCTTTCGTGCACTCGCTGGTCCCGGTGGCGCTCGGGTACACCGTTGCCCACTATTTCTCCTTCGTGGTCTTCCAGGGCCAGGCGGGATGGCTGCTCGGGTCGGATCCACTGGACCGTGGCTGGGACCTGCTCGGGGTCGGTGGGAGCGCGGCGATCGACTACACGGTCGTGACCCCCGCGGTCATCGCTCTCGTGCAGGTCGGCGCGATCGTGGCCGGTCACATCGGCGGCGTGGTGGCCGCTCATGATCGTGCGGTGGAGTTGCTGCCCCGGCCGCAACTTACGGCGGGGCAGTACCCCATGCTGGCCACCATGGTCGGCTTCACCAGTCTCGGCATCGCGCTGCTGGCCGGATCGTGAGCCCGTTGGGCGCCAAGACGGTGGACATACTGGCCCACCAGGGTGGCTGAGACGAGCTGGGCCCTACTGGCCGGACCGGTCGTCGCGATGACCTTGGACTAGCGGGGTCGACGCGGCCGCTCGAGGTCCCGCTTGACCTTGAGCGAGCGCTGCCGGGCACGCAACTTGGCCCCGGCCTGCGCCCGCTCCCAACCGGATCGCCGATCCTGCACCCGGGCCACCTCGCGCTGCAGCTTCACCCAGGACGCGAACCTGGCCGGATCCAGCTGACCTGCCTCGATGGCCGTCGCGATCGCGCAACCAGGCTCGGTGCGATGCACGCAGTCCCGGAACTGGCACTGCTCTTGCAGTTCCACGATGTCGGCGTAGGCCAGGTCGAGTCCGTCCGCACTGGCCCACAGTCCGACCTCGCGCAATCCAGGGGTGTCGATCAACAGTGCCCCGGATGCCAGGCGGTGCAGTTCCCGGTAGGTGGTGGTGTGCCGGCCCTTGCCGTCTGACCGTACGTCCTGGGTCCAGACGTCGTTCTCGCCCCGAAAGGCGTTGACCAAGCTGGACTTTCCGACTCCAGACGGTCCGATCAGGACGACGGTCCGGCCAGGGGCGAGGTAGTCAGCCAAGAGATCGAGGCCAGCGCCGGTACGTGCACTCACGGCGTGCACGTCGACGCCGAGCGACACCGCTTGGACGTGTTCGATGGCGCTGTCCGGGTCCTGCGCCGTGTCGGCCTTGTTCAACAGCACGAGGGGTGTGGCGCCGCTCTCCCAGGCCAGCGCCAGATAGCGCTCGATCCGCCGTCCCTTCGGCGGTGCCCCTGCGTCGTCGACGACGAAGACCAGGTCGACGTTTGCGGCCACGACCTGGGCACGGGTCCGCTGGCCGGCGACCTTGCGGGTCACCGCGCTCGTCCGGTCGAGAACGTGGTCGACCTCGTCGTCGTCAAGGGCCACCCAGTCCCCCACCGTCGGGATCAGGTCGGGGTCCTGGGTGGCCAGGAGACGATTCGGTATCCGGGCCCGGATCGGACCGGTGGGGGTCAGCAACGAGACGCTTCCGCGATCGACCCGGGACACCCTGCCCAGGACGGCATCGCTGGATGGCAGCGCGTCGCGGCGCCGCGGGTTCCAGCCGAGGTCGGCATGGGACAACAACACGGCCGCAATCTACGTCCGGGCGGCCCGCGCAGTCGCCCCAATTACCGACCCATCCTTGGCACCTTTTACGTGAAATGTCCCCTCAGGCCGTCGACTGAGGGGACATTTCACGTAAAAAGTGCCGTTGGCTCAGGCAAGGAGGTCGCGGCGGACAACGTTCTGGTCGCGACCCGGTCCGACGCCGATCACGCTCACGAACGCACCGGACAGCTTCTCCAGGTGCAGCACATAGGCCTGGGCGTTGATTGGCAACTCCTCGAAGGATCGGCAATGGCCGATGTCCTCGAACCAACCGGGTAGCTCCTCGTACACGGGCTTGGCGTGATGAAAGGCGGTCTGGGTCATCGGCATCTCCTCGTGCCGTACGCCGTCGACCTCGTAGGTCACACAGATCGGTACGGTCTCCAGCCCGGACAGGACATCGAGCTTGGTCAGGAAGAAGTCGGTGATCCCGTTGACCCGGGTGGCGTACCGGGCGATCACCGCGTCGAACCAGCCGCAACGGCGATTCCGGCCGGTGGTCACCCCGACCTCGGCACCCTGCTTGCGCAGATAGTCCCCCCAATGGTCGAACAACTCGGTCGGGAACGGGCCCGAACCCACCCGGGTCGTGTACGCCTTGAGGATTCCGACCACCTTCTTGATCCGCGTGGGCCCGATCCCCGAACCTGCTGCCGCACCACCGGCGGTCGGTGAGGACGACGTCACGAATGGGTACGTCCCATGGTCGATGTCGAGCAGGGTGCCCTGCGAACCTTCCAGCAGCACCCACTCGTCGCGGTCCAGCGCATCGGCCAGCACCAGTCGGGTGTCGGCGATCCGCGGGGCCAGCGAGTCGGCGTAGCCGAGGTATTCGTCGTAGGTCTGGTCCAGATCGATGGCCTTGCGGTTGTATACCTTGACCAGGAGCTGGTTGCGCTCGCGGAGCACGGCATCCAGCTTCGCGCGCAGGATTCCGGGATCCAGCAGGTCCTGAGTCCGGATTCCGACCCGGGCCACCTTGTCGCCGTAGGCCGGTCCGATGCCGCGACCGGTGGTACCGACCTTCGACTTTCCCAGGTAGCGCTCGGTCACTCGATCCAGGGCCCGATGGTGCGGCATGATCAAGTGTGCGTCGGCGGAAATGACCAGCTTCGAGGTGTCGACCCCGCGCTCCTCCAGCCCGGCGAGTTCGTAGAGCAGGACGCCCGGGTCGATGACGACGCCGTTGCCGATCACCGGGGTACATCCTGGGGTCAGGATGCCGGACGGAATCAGGTGCAGTGCGTAGTGTTCGCCGTCCGGGGTGACCACTGTGTGGCCGGCATTGTTGCCGCCCTGGTAGCGCACCACATACTGGACCCGCCCGCCGAGCAGATCGGTTGCCTTCCCCTTGCCCTCGTCGCCCCACTGGGCACCGATCAGCACGATGGCAGGCATCGTCGAACTCCCATCCGCGTCGGTCTGTGGGCCTAGGGTGCCGCGGCCCGAATGCTCGGCGTGCCGAGGGTACCGACCGCTGCCAGGCCACCCGGGCTTCCCGCCCCTGCCGGCCCTTCGAAGCCGCGCTTCTCAGCCTTCTACCAGGCGCCGAGGGCAGTACGCGAAAGCCGACTTGAGTCCTAGCCGGGCACGTACCGGTGGGCGGCGATGTCTGCGGCCCCAGCAGCGCGACCGGGATGCGCGATGGTTGTCCACAGCGACGCGAACGTCAAATCTGCCTGACAACGATGGTCAGTTAGCCTCCTCGGGTGAGCATGGTCGAGGGCAGCAGCGATCGCAGCCCTTCGAGGGCGGCTGAACCCTCCCGAATGCTGGACCGGACGGCTGAACGAAGCCTGACCCAGATGTCTACGGCTGAGCAGCCCCGATCGGAGCGGCCCCCCGAGACGCCGTGGCGCCCGACCAGCCTCGATGTCCTGTGCGCGATCCTGGTCATCGGGATCCTTGGACGGTCGTTCTTCACCGAATTGTTCTCGTCTCCGGCGGTTCAGACCTGGGCCACGATCTTCACCGCGATCTGCGTCCAGGCCATCCCGTTCCTGGTACTGGGGGTAGTGATCAGCGCGAGCATCGCCGCCTTTGTCCCGTCGTCGTTCTTCACCCGGGCACTGCCGAGGCGTTCGGCCACCGCCGTTCCGGTCGCTGGGCTCGCCGGGGCCTTGCTGCCCGGCTGCGAGTGCGGCGCCGTGCCCGTGGCCGGTGGACTGATCCGGCGCGGCGTCGCGCCAGCGGCGCCCCGCACGGCGACCGGCACAGCCACCGCGGCCCGAAGGTGGCCTGGCTGCTGCTCCTCCCGGTGCTGGCGATCTTCATCGTCGCGCCACCCCCCTTGGTTCCTACGCCGCCGAGCGGGGCGCTCCGGACATCGTCGAGCCCGAATCCAGTTATTACCGCGAACTCCCGCGCAACGACGAGGGTCGCGACCACGTGACGTTGACGGTCTTCCAGTACTGGCAACGCGTGGTCTGGGACGGCGGACGGAGCCTGGCGGGCCGGTCGCTAGGCTTGCACGGCTTCGTCACCCCCGCCGAGGATGGCAACGGCTACTTCATCAACCGCTTGCAGATCGCTTGCTGCGCGGCCGATGCGCTGCCGTTCTCGATTCGGGTGATCACCGACCAGCCCACTCCGCCAACCGATTCATGGGTGATCGTCGTCGGGTCCTACGTCCCGAACCCGCACGCCAGTCGAGACGGCCAGCGGACGCCGGCCAGCGACGCTGACGAGATCATCCCGACTCCAGCACCCGCCGATCCCTACGAGTAGACGAACACGATTAGGCCGCGGTACCGAACCTAGCTCTGCTTTCCGCGGCACCGCGCGCACAGCCCGAAGATCTCGAGGGTGTGGCTCACATCGTTGAACCCGTGCTCCGCGGCGGTGCGCTCGGCCCACCGTTCGACCGCCGGACCGGCCACCTCCACCGTGTGCCCACACTCCCGGCAGACCAGATGGTGGTGATGCACGTCGCTGCACTTGCGGTAGACCGACTCCCCGTCGGCGGTCTGGATGATG
>Ga0136617_10006740_pt1 | contig 10238 bp, 11 predicted proteins | sample AntDrymUQ3222106_2_FD_129672 | JGI IMG/M metagenome (GOLD analysis project Ga0136617, IMG submission 129672) | Polar desert sand microbial communities from Dry Valleys, Antarctica - metaG UQ322 (21.06) | ecosystem: Environmental > Terrestrial > Soil > Desert | place: Antarctica: Dry Valley... | reverse complement strand
CGGCGCCGCCCGTCACCGCGTGGGCAGCCAATCCGAAAATGAACGCCTTGTATGCTTGCTGGCTCAACCGCAAGAATGGTTGCGGAAACCGTGTCGTCAAGAAATTGCGGACCAACTCGCCGGAAGCCCTGTGAGGAGGGGGCAGGCGAGTCAGCACGGAGTACGTTTCGAGCGCGCAGTGCTCGATCAGGCGTAATCCGCCGTCGAGAGCACGTCGTGCCGCCTCGTGGTTCTCGTGCCACGAAGCGAACGCAGCTATCACCACGCTGGTGTCCGCAGCTTTCAACGCCGAACGCGCTCCAAAGTCTCGCGGACCTGATCGGCAGTGAGCGCAGGCAGCTCAACATCCGGAACGGCAACCAGGCCTTTACCGCGCTTTTTCAACTGCATCGGTGTCGGCGCAATCTCGATTTCGATGCGTCCGTCACCAGCGCGGATTTCCAGAGATTGGCCCGGAGTCAGCCCCAAGGCCTGTCGTACCGGCTTCGGCACGACAATTCGGCCTGCGCTATCAATGGTGGTTTTCATGGCATTTATTATGGCATGAAGATGGCATAATCGCAACCGGTTGGTCTTTTTGGCGAAATGGAAGAACTCGCCGATCCAGTGGCATGCTACGAAAGTCCAGTTCGCGATACAGTTCGAAGATCGTTTGGTAATGACCCGCGGATAATTTCACCCGAACGGCTCACGCACAGAAATTCTTACGGGCCCGAAAGGCACGCTCGGCCAGCTTGCGAGTAGCCGGCGACCTTGGTAAGAAAGCCTAGCAGCAGCCCATGCTCGCTGCGGGAGCGCTGGGCGTACCGGGATTGGGGTAAGTACCTACTCACTCCGAGCGCGCCGCTCGAGACACTGTGCTAACGGCGCTTCCGCGAATCTATCGACTGGCCAAGGGGCTGCAAGCGACCGGCGCGGTTCGCCATCTATGCGTCGGGTGACATCAAACAGATCAGGTTGTAGGGCTGGACTCGCCATCCCATGTCAGTTGCCATTACGGCGCGATCGCTTTTTGACGACGTTGCTTTGACTTCGGGGATATCGCCGGAAGAAGACTCGTGTACTTCTGGTACAGCTCGAACAGGAAAGCCACGCGCTCGGCGTCGTTCTTGAAGCTCTTGCGTCCCCCATTCGCCAAGTAGGCGCCGTCCACCGCGGTGTCGAGTTGTTGATGCGCCTTTAACAACGCGGGCGGCATCGTCAACGGGTCGTACAGATCGGCAAGGGACGCGTCGGGGAATTGAGCGCGGGCGTCGAGTATGCCTTGGGCGGCTGTTTCGATTTTCTTTTTCTGAGCGTCGGTCGGCGCTTCGGGCCACGGGAAGTTGTTATAGACGATGTCCTTGGAGTAGCGATATCGGCTCTCAAGGCGGCCGCACGTGTAGCGCACCCACGCGTTGTGCATCGTGGAAGAGATCACACCAAATGAAACCGTGTCGCGTCCGGAATCGAGAAACAGCTGTTCCCAACAATCCAATCCTTAGGAAAGAATCCGAATGGTATGAACCTTCTGTTCTCGGAGGTGTGGCCCGGAATAAGGATGAAGTCATTGTTCGGCTGAGTCACTTGCCGAAAGAGCGTCGGGTACGGGTAGTTTCGGGTTGATGCAGCCTTGCTGGTCTTCCGGAACTCATCGACTCTTTGCACGTAACTGCGCACCAGGGGCAAGCTGCGCAAATCTGCGGGCGTCGCCTCGACGAGCCATAACACCCAGCGCTTCTCGTTGTTCAAATATTCTTTTGCGCCAAGGAATGGCTTAAGAAACGACGCCGCCCGGGGTTCGAGAGTAAGAAACTTCTCCTTTTCCTCGTCGTCGAACAAGAAATGGCCACCATCGGTTGGCTTACTGCCATACATCATCCCCGGCACATTGCAGATCGGATCGGACCGATTGGGCAAAAAGATGTCCGGAGCGTCGATCAAATAGGGATTTATGCGAGAAACGAATACCTCATGCGGAATGGAGGTTGGTGAGTCGTAGTCGAAGAGTCTTGGCTTCACCGTGCCGCCACAGCTGAATCCTACGATAACGCAATAAACTGCCGCGTTTCCCCGCGCTTCATTGCTCCACTTGAACGTTCGGTGTGCGAAGTCAATATGCAGTGCAAACTTTCCGATCAGGTGTGACCATAGTATCCTCACCTGTTCGCCTTGCGTGATTGAATTTGTAGCGACGAGCGCTACGCGAACTCGCGTTCCTTGGATGTACTCCGCAGCGTTGTAATACCAGGCGGATACGAAATCCATCACTCCGGCGGCGTCGATGCCCTTAAGCGTATGTCGAAGATCCGATTTCTGCTTTTCCGTTTGAAGGTGATGTCCGATAAACGGTGGATTTCCAAGTACGTGGCTGCACCGCTCCGGGGGGAGCACAGTCGCCCAATCGATCTGCAGCGCATTGCCGTGCACGATGTGAGGCGTACTCAACAATGGTATGCGCGCGAAGTACATGCCGAACTCTTCCGAAATTCGCACGTTCATCTGATGGTCCACCAGCCACAGCGCGACCTGGGCAATCTGCGCCGGAAATTCCTCGATCTCGATGCCATAGAATTGGTCGACGTCGAGCTGAATCGCCTGGTGGATGTCGAGAAACCGTGATCCCGGCCCCTCGTGCACCGCGCGCAGGATTTCCAGCTCGAGCTTGCGCAATTCGCGGTAACTTATGACGAGGAAGTTGCCGCAACCGCATGCGGGGTCGAAGAAGGTCAGCGTCCGCAGTCTCTTATGGAACTCGAACAGCCGATTCTTGTTCCCCCTGACACGATGGAACTCCTCCCAAAGCTCATCGAGGAAAAGCGGCTTGATGAGCTTCAAGATGTTTTCCTCGGACGTGTAGTGCGCGCCCAGATTACGGCGCGCCTTGTCGTCCATGATCGACTGGAATAGCGCCCCGAAGATCGCGGGTGAGATTGCGCTCCAATCCAGCACACTGGCGTCGAGCAGCGTGTCGCGCATGCGCGCGTCGAACGACGCAATGGGTAGCGCCTCTTCGAACAGCTTGCCGTTGACGTAGGGGAATGCGCGCAGTTGCTCGTCCAGCGTTTTTGGGCGCGTCTGGTCTGGCTGGTTTAGTACCTGGAAGAACTGCGCGAGCTGCGATCCAAGATCCGAGCCATCCTTTGCGGTGCGCTCGTCCAGCCACGCGCGAAACGCCTGCGCAGGCTGGAAGATGCCGGTGTCATCGGCGAACAGGCAGAACAGGAGCCTGACGAGCAGCAATTCGAGCGGATGACCGGCAAATCCGCTGGCCTTGAGCAAATCGTGCAGCTCACCCATTCGCTCCGCGGCTCGGATGTTGACGGGGTCCTGCGGAGCGATCTCCTGTGTGCGATAGCCGGCAATGAAGGCGAAGTGCTTGACCTTGTTATGGAGTTCGCCGAGTTGGAACTCGACTTCGGTATCCGCTTCGAGATCGTAGAGCCGCAAACGGGCGAAGTCGGAGACCAGGATGTATCGCGGCAGGTCGCGATCCAGGATCCCCTCGAAGTAATCGGTGGCCTGGGTAAACGCGCGGTCGAGGTCCTGTCCTTCGCTCTTGTGCTCGACGAGCATCAAGCCCTTCCAGAACAGGTCGATGCGTCCGCGTTTCAGCTTCTTGCCCGCGCGGGTGGCCTCAACCTGTCGCTCAAACACGCCAACGCGGCGGCGATCAACGCCGAATACGTTGAAGAAGCCATTCCAGAAACTTTGAGCTTCAGCCCGTTCGGAACTCTCACCCTTCCACTCCCGAGAGAAGGTCAAGGCGCGATTCTTGATCTCGTTCCAGGAAAGCGGCATGGCGGTGCTGACTTTTTCGTTTCGGCTAGGGTGAATCGGTGCCCGCAATATAGCCGACGGGCCCGATTGCCCTGTGACTTTAGGCCCCAGTTGCATACAAATGTTCCTACCTGTTAGAATACCATAAGTATGACTACTGGAATGCGCATGTACGCCGAAAAGGTCTCGATCTCCTTGCCCTCCGTGCTAATGCAGTTCGTCGAGGAATATCGGGTAACAGGCGCCAAGAAGAGCCGATCGCAGGTGATCGAGGAAGCGTTGACGCTGCTGCGCGAGCGCGAACTCGAGGTCGCCTATCGCGCGGCGAGCACGGAGACCGACCCTGCGTGGGACCGCACGATCGGCGACGGGCTCGACGATGAAACGTGGTGAGATCTGGTTCGCCAACCTAAATCCGACCAAGGGCTCGGAAACCGCTAAGCGGCGCCCGGTTCTGATCGTGAGCAACGATGCCAATAATCGCGGAGCGTCAACGGTGACGATTCTCCCGATCACATCCAACGTGACGCGCGTTTATCCGTTCGAGGTGGCGTTGACAAAGGGCGTTGGCGGCTTGAGCAAGGCGTCCAAGGCCCAAGCGCAGCAGGTCCGCACCATCTCCCGGGATCGAATCTTCGGGAAGCGGATCGGCGTCCTCCCACTGGACGAGATGGCCAAGGTCGACGCCGCGCTGCGGCTGCATCTTTCGCTGTAGGCGCGGGGCGTTACTCCTCCGGCGCGACGAGCCTTACCGTATAACCACCGGACTTCTCGTCGCGGTCGAGCTTCAAGCTCCCCCGCCGCTGCGCTTCTTCCAGGAGACCGTTGAACGAGCGGAAACCGAAATAGCTCTCGTTGAAGCCGGGCTTGCGGCGTTTTAGCGCCTGCTTGACCATCGATCCCCAGATCTTCTCCTCGCCCCCGCGTTCGGGAACCAGCGCTTCGACGGTTTCGACGACGAGGTCCACCGCCTCGGTGCGTCGCTCGTCCTCGCTCTTGCGAATGGGGCCGGGCGCGTCCGCCGTCGGTGGTGTCGCCGCAGTTTCCACTTCCGCTGCATCCTTTTTCAGCGCGGCTTTCGCCCGCCCAGCTCCGGCTGGCCGCGCCGGCGCCGACGCTCGCCGCGCTACTGCTTTTTTCTTTTCCCGAACGAGGTCGTCGTAGAAGATGAATTCGTCGCAGTTCGCGATCAGTAGATCGGCCGTCGAATTCTTGACGCCGACGCCGATGACGATCTTGTCGTTCTCGCGCAACTTCGAAACCAACGGCGAGAAATCGGAATCGCCACTGATGATGACGAAGGTCTGCACATGCGCCTTCGTGTAACAAAGATCGAGCGCGTCGACGACCATCCGGATATCGGCCGAGTTCTTGCCGGATTGGCGAACATGCGGAATTTCGATGAGCTCGAAGGAGGCCTCATGCATCGGCGCCTTGAACGCCTTGTACCGGTCCCAGTCGCAATACGCTTTCTTGACGACGATGCTGCCCTTCAGCAGCAATCGCTCGAGCACTTTGCCGATGTCGAAGTTGGCGTAGTTCGCATCGCGAACGCCTAGTGCAATGTTCTCAAAATCGCAGAACAACGCCATATTGGTGACTTCGGAGGGATTGGCCATGATGAGTTCCGTGGAAGTTTATTTGGGACGTTGCCGCCGGACAATCGGTGGCGGTCGACTAATATTTACCTCCCGATACGATAACAGCGACGTCGTCGGCCTGGAAAAGGAAAGGCTTATACCGCTACTCGCAGCAAATTCCTTGCGACCGTATAGCAGTGGAGACTTGTCGGCACGAACTCCACTTCCAGCGTTCCCTGGCGCCCTACGCCTTGCCGAGTGAGCGTAGTTACCAGCGGACGGCGACTCAATTGAAATTTCGATACGAACTCGCGCAGCCCGCGAATTTCGCCCCAGTCGTCATAAGCACGGTCCGACCACTTAATTTCGACCACGAAGCGGGGCTTCTGCAGACGTCCGTCGAGGGAAACGAGATCGACTTCGAGATCGGAGCGTCCCTGCTTCCAGCGCGCGTAATGCAGCGACTGCATCGTGGCGGTGTTATGCAGCCACTGACTCCAGATTGCCGTCTCCGCCAGCCGGCCCATTGCCTCGTCGTCGGCGCCGACGAACCCAAAGAGCGCCGCTCGTATAGACGGATTGGTGACGTAGATTTTAAATGTCCTTGCGCGTTGCAGCCGCTTCGCGTTGTCATCGACGCGGTGCACTCTTCGGATCAGAAAGGCCGCTTCCAGATAGCTCAAATATTCGGCGATCCGCAGCTTGGCGATTCCCGAGTGCTTTGACAGCCCCTCGGGGCTGACCTCGTCACCGGTGTTGTACGCGAGAACATTGAAAAACCGATTGAGCTCTTGCGTATTACCAATTCCGAAGAGACCCGGGAGGTCCTTCAGCAGGACCTTGTCGACGATATCCTGCCGCAGATAACGGGCGGCATTCTGTCTCACCGCGGGGTTCATCACCGCCTCTGGGAAACCTCCGAAGTTGACATAGTTCACGAATTCTCGATTGAGCTCGTTGATGTTTCGCACCGAATAAGTCGGCGCTCGCGATGTTTCCTCAACGTCTTCCTCAATGAGCGCTTTCTCGCGACCGATGAACCCGAGGTATTCCGCAAAGCTCAGCGGCGGGAGCATGAAGTCCGTGAACCTTCCGGCGCCCGATTCGCGGCTTTTCATCTTTAGTGCGGCGGCGGCAGAGCCGCTGGCCACGAAGCGGACGGTCCTAAAAGTATCCACCAGCGACTTGAGATGGACCTGCCAATCCTTCAGGTACTGCACCTCGTCAAAAAAAATCCACAGCTGCCGGTCGCGTGAATGTCGCTGTAGATCCATGAACATCCTGACAAGGCTTTCGAGCGACCGGTCGGCGTACAACGGCGTGTCCAGCGAAAGATAGAGAATCGAAGTGCCCGCTACGCCCTCGTCGAGCAGCGCTTGCACCGCGTGCATTAACATGACAGTCTTGCCAACACGTCTCGGACCGATCATGACGACTGCGCGCGACACCTCGATCGCTCGTACAAGCCGCATGAACGAATGAAAATAAGCCCGACGCCGCCACCCTCGCATTTCCGGATCAATCGCCTCTCCGGCTGACCACCAGGGATTGTCTTCGGCGAGTCTTCGTTGCACTACTGCCGCAGGGATTTCCAGGGACTTCGCCAATTAAGCACTCCATGAGATGCTTAGTATGTCATAATAAGTATGCAACACATTGCTTATTTTGACAACGCGGCAAAAAATATTAACTTTCATGGACTTAGGACGTCTTGCGAACGCGAGCTAGACTTCATCCTGTGAGCGGGTTCCCCCAAATCCATGTCCGTTCCCCTGCTCTCCCTGCTCGAAACCCGCGTCCTGGGTGTTCTCGTGGAAAAGCAGCACACGGTGCCCGATACCTATCCGCTGACTCTCAACGCGCTGGTCGCGGGGTGCAATCAGAAAACCAGCCGCGATCCGATCCTCAACGCGACGGACGCCGACGTATTGGCCGCGATCGATCGCCTGCGGGCTTTGTCGCTGATCGTCGAGTCGAGCGGCGGCCGGGTGATGCGCTATTCGCACAACGTCGACCGCGTGCTAGCCATTCCCGGGCAAGCGGTCGCGTTGGTGGCGGCTCTGATGTTGCGTGGCCCGCAGACGGTCGGCGAGCTACGCAGCAACTGTGATCGGCTGCATCGCTTCGCGGACTCGTCGGCGGTCGAAGGCTTCTTAAACGAGCTTGCCGTGCGCCAGACCGGCCCGCTGGTCGTCGAGCTCACCCGCCAGCCCGGCGCTCGCGAGACCCGCTGGGCGCACCTATTGTGCGGCCCTCCGGCGGCCGAGACCGCCGCGCTTCCGATCGCCACCCCGGACGACACCATTGCGGTCGCCGAGCTTGCCGCACTCAAGGCCGAAATCGTGCAGTTACAGAAGGAGCTCGCGACGGTGAAGGCGACGGTGCAGAAGTTGTGCGCGGGGCTTGGCATGCCCGCGCCGTGACCGGCCGGTATGGCAGGAGCGGGAACGGTCAATTGCGATGCCGTTCTTGCGAAGCTTGAGGGCGTTCGCAAGAAATTCGCAGGTCATCAATGGTTGTTCCGTAGACGCTGCGCCCGCCGCGCGGCCGCGTTGACTATCGGCGTTACACTGTGGCAAATTTGCGCCGCGCCGCGACCCAGTTAGTCATGTGCGTGCACACATACGAATGCGATTCGCGCCGCACTTGTTCGATCATTCCATTGTCAGGGGAACGTATGAAACTCACATCGCGCGCCCTCGCCGCGTGCATCAGTTTTATCTCCGTCGGTCTGGTGCTTGCGCAATCGCCGGCTCCCACGCCATCGACCGCGCCCAAGACATCGCCTGCGCCTGCGGCATCCCCTGCTCCCGCCGCGCCGCCTGCGCCTGCGGCATCCCCTGCTCCCGTCGCGCCGCCTGCGTCCGCAGCATCACCGGCGCCCGCCGCATCCACGGCATTGCCCGCACCTACCGGGAGCGCGCCTGCCGCACCCGCGGCGGCCGCGGCGAAAACCGGCGACTCGACGGAAGGACTCGCCGCCGTCTATTCCGACAAGCTGAATGGACGCAAGACGGCAAACGGTCAAGTCTTCAGCCAGCAGGCGCTGACGGCGGCGCATCCCTCGCTCGCCTTTGGCACCCGCGTCAAGGTCACCAATACCAAGAACTTAAAGTCGGTCGAAGTGCGCATCAACGATCGCGGACCGACGCACGCCGGGCGCGTCATCGACTTGTCGCGCGCCGCAGCCGCGAAAATCGGCATCAACAAGAATGGTATGGCGCCGGTTAAGCTCGAAGTCGTCGGCGAGCTGCCGGCGAAGAAAAAGGCAGCCAGCTAACCGCGGCAAAGAACCAGGCGTTGCCGGATGGTCGCGGTCTGGAACGCCTGATTGCCAAAAGGGAGGGCGCGCGGCACCTGCGCTGCAATGGTCAACGGTTGTGCGGGGTTGCCGCGGCATCGGTCAACCCCGAGTACTCGTTGCGCGTTGATGCTCCGACCGGCGCATTCGCGCGAGAAGCCGCAACTGCAGATCAACAACACATTGGGGAATCTACATGAAACGTCTGTTACTGGCCTTGGTGTGCCTGGTTGCTTCAAGCCTCGCGTTTGCCGTCGTCAACATCAACACCGCGTCGAAGGAAGCGCTCGAGGCGTTGCCGGGGATCGGTCCGGTCAAGGCGCAAGCGATTATCGATTACCGCAAAGCGAACGGTCCGTTCAAGCGCGTCGAGGACATTGATAACGTCAAGGGAATCGGTGATAAGACGTTCGAAAGGCTAAAAGGGGACATCTCGATAAGAGGCGCAACTTCCGCACCTGGCAAGTCGGAGGCGGCGAAGGCGGTTGCGCCCGCAGCCCCGGTGAAGGTAGAACCGGCAAAGATGGCTGCGCCCGCGGCCCCAGCGAAGGTGGAACCGGCGAAGACAGCCGCACCGGCAGGTGCGCCTGCGAAGACCGAATCGGCAAAGACGGCTGCGCCGGCCGCGCAGGCGAAGGTAGAAGCGGCAAAAACCGCCGCGCCGGCAGCCGCGCCTGCGAAGACCGAACCGGCCAAGACCGCCGCGCCGGTAGCTCCAGCCGCCAAATCCGAATCAGCCAAGGCTGCTCCAGCGCCGGCCGCACCAACCCGGTCCGACGACAAAAAATCCGCGGCTGAGGACAAGGCGACGAAGGCCAAAACCGACAAGGACGCGAAGGCCAAGGACACGTCCGCCAAGGACGCGAAGAGCAAAGACGAAGCGCCGAAGAAGTAACGGCAGTCTTAAAGTTTCGAACGCCGACGACCCTGCGCGTGCCGCGGGGTCGTCAACTGGAAGCACGATTGCCCACGCAACGCGGGCATAATGACGCTTCATCGATTCCCTTTCTAGGAGCGCAACATGGGACTGCTCGACGGGTTACTCGGCAACGTGCTTGGCGGCATGATGCGCGGCGGACAATCGGTCCCGACCCGCAATCCACTGCTGCAGATCGCGCTGCAGATCTTGCAGCAGAGCGGCGGGCTGCAGGGGATGCTCGGCAAGTTTCAGCAGGCGGGCTTCGGCGAGCAGGCGCAGTCGTGGATCAGCCCCGGGCAAAACATGCCGATCTCGCCTGATGCGTTATCGCAGATCTTCGGGCAGGGACAGCTCGGGCGGATCGCGCAGCAGCTCGGCATGTCGAACGACGAGGCCGCCGACGGCCTCGCGCAGGTGCTACCGAATGTCGTCGACGAGATGACGCCGCAAGGCCAGATTCCCGACAACGACACCGACCTCGTGTCCCGCGCTCTCGCGATCCTGGAGCAAGGACGGCAGAACTAACGGGCTCGCGAACGCCAACGGCCGGGCATAAGCGCCGGTCGTTTTCGCTTGGGGAATGTCATTCCTGTCGCCAGGGCAACCCGGCTAAACGCCAGCCGTTGAGCGTACCGCGCTGGCCACGCGCGTTTGCGTCCCCCTCAAATCCGTGGAGGAT
>Ga0136617_10006739_pt1 | contig 10238 bp, 13 predicted proteins | sample AntDrymUQ3222106_2_FD_129672 | JGI IMG/M metagenome (GOLD analysis project Ga0136617, IMG submission 129672) | Polar desert sand microbial communities from Dry Valleys, Antarctica - metaG UQ322 (21.06) | ecosystem: Environmental > Terrestrial > Soil > Desert | place: Antarctica: Dry Valley... | reverse complement strand
GGGCAGGTACGGAACCGCATAGATAAGCGGTTTTTGGAGCCGTGCTCGGAGAGGGTTTTTGGCCAGGGGCAGGAAGGGGCGTGATCGGGTGCAGAAGACGATGAGAGTAGGGCTCTACGCCAGGGTCTCCACTCACGACCAGCAGACGCTACCGATGCAGCTCTCCACGATGCGAGACTACGCTGAGCGGCGAGGCTGGAGGGTGGTGAAGGAGACCTCGGAGGTCGGCTCGGGAGCGAAGGAGCGAGAGAAGCGTGACCAGTTACTGAAGGCCGCACGTCGTAGGGAGATAGACGCGGTGGTGGTCTGGAGATTGGATCGGTGGGGCCGGTCGCTGGTAGATCTGGTCACCACGCTTGGCGAGCTCGGTGAGCTCGGGGTCGGGTTCGTCTCGCTGACGGAGGCGCTGGACCTGACCACGCCTACGGGCCGGGCGATGGCCGGGCTGCTCGCTGTCTTCGCCGAGTTCGAGCGGGATATCCTGCGAGAGAGGGTGAAGGCCGGGATTGCCGAGGCCCGCGAACAGGGCAAACCGCACGGAAGACCGAAGACCGCTGCTCTCTTACAGGAGCAGGTCGAGGAGATGTATGAGGCGGGGATGAGCAAATCGGAGATAGCCCGTCGTCTCTCTATCGGCCGCACCAGCGTCAGGCGCATGCTGGAGGACGACGGCGGTTCGCGATCTGCTCCTGCCGGGAACATCGAAGCAGAGGAGAGTAGGCTGTGAAAAAGCTAAAGTTCCGGCTACAACTCCTCGCCGAGGATGAGGAGCCTGTCCCGGACGCGGAAGTCGTAGAGCTCGCCGTGCTGGAGAAGGATTGCCAGAGGCTTGAGCACCTCGGCCTGACCCTGGCGGAGTCGAAAGAGATTCTGGGTACGCTGCAGCGGCACGTCCTCGAACGCCAGGCGTCCACCTTCGTGGAGGCCAAGAGCCGCTGTCCGGAATGCGGCGGGTGCCTTGGACTCAAGGGGCGCCATACCATCACCTTCCGCACGCTGTTCGGGGACGTCGCCTTGGACAGTCCTCGTCTTCGGCGCTGCCGCTGCTCTCCCGCACCGACTTCTACCTTCAGCCCAATTGCGGAGCTACTTACCGAGCACACCTCCCCGGAGCTGCTGTACCTGCAGACCAAGTGGTCCTCGCTCGTCTCCTACGGGATGACGGCGAAGATGCTAAAGGACGTGCTGCCTATAGACGAGAAGCTCGGCGCCGCCACGGTAAGGAATCATGCCTTGAAGGTAGCTCTCCGCTCAGAGCAGACACTTGGTGAGGAGCAGTTCTCGTTCATAGATAGCTGCCCTGCACAATGGACAGAGCTGCCGCCTTCCGAAGGACCGATGACCGTCGGCATCGACGGAGGATATGTCCGCGACTGGACCAACAAGAAGAGCAACTTCGAGGTAATCGTCGGAAGATCCGCGCCCTGGGAAGGCGACGCCAAGCAATTCGGATTCGTTCAAGGCCAGGACGACAAACCCAAACGCCGCCTGTTCGACCTACTCTGCTCGCAGGGCATGCAGATGAACCAATCGGTCACCTTCGTCTCCGATGGCGCAGACAACGTCCGCGACCTGCAGTTCTATCTCAACCCACACGCCGAGCACGTCCTCGACTGGTTCCACCTGACCATGCGCATCACCGTCCTCGACCAGCACGCCAAGGGCGCCGCCCGGCTGGATGAGAAGCTGGCGGAGGAGATACGCGAGGATCTCCAGAGGGTGAAATGGTACTGCTGGCACGGCAACGTATACGAGGCGCTCCGGCACATCGGCTTCATCGAGATGGATGCCGAGACGCTGCTCTACGGACTGGAGGAGGCCCATCCGGAAGCAGATCACCGCAAACCGAGAAAGCTGGTGAAGACCATCGGGGAGTTCAGGAGCTACATCGAGAGCAACGCAGCGATGATCCCCAACTACGGTCAGCGGTGGCACTATGGCGAGACGATCTCCACCGCCCCGTCGAGTCCGCTGTTAACGCTGTGATCAACAAGCGCTTCTGCAAGAAGCAGCAGATGCAATGGTCGAGGGAGGGAGCACACCTATTGCTCCAGAACAGGACCAGAACACTCAACCGGGAGTTGGCGGAGACCTTCCGGCAGTGGTACCCGGAGATAACCTGCGAGGACGGCGAGAAAGCAGAGGAACCGGCGCGGGCCGTTGCCTAAAGCCGTCCGCGCTCCTTGAGCACGGCATTGACTTTGCGCCGGTCGAAGGTCTCCGAGTCGAAGCCTCTGCCGAGGATCTCCCGGGCTTGCCGACGCTCGTAGTCTCTGAACGGGCTACCGGCGAGATGCAACAGCTCCTGATATGCCCAGGGGCCTCCGCAGTCCTCCGGCGGACATGCCCTCTTGCCGCCGATGCACAGAGGGTAGTCCTTCTTTGGGTCTGGCTCCAGGATCTTCTCCAGACGCACCTCGTGCTGCCAGTAGTCGCCGAAGTCGTAGTTGTAGAGGAACCTCTCGTGGATACGCAAGCCGAGGTTGGCGAGCGTGCTTTCGTAGGTCTCCTTCCCGATACCCGCGCCGTAGGCGTGACCGTACTCGTGGCCGTTTATGGAGAAGGTCCAGAGGTGGTAGGCTTCCCAGCCCATGGCGATCTGAACGACCTGGTGTAGCTCCACCAGGGTAGTGTCGCTGCTCACCAGCAACCGTCTCCAGATCATGGGGCTGATCTCGCGCAGGAAGAACTTCAGCTGATAAATCCGAGTCGGGGAATTTGATTCCGGTCCGCTCACACAGGCATTCTACGCTCCAATGTGCCCCGGGAATTTTCTGCTCTCATCATTCCGCAAACCGATTTATCGGCGGGTCGCTGAGGCGAAGAAGACCGCTCCGTGGATGCGGAGCGGGTCAGGCTCGAACCCCGCGTGGTCCAGGAGACTGCGCATCTCCTCGGGATCGAAGAATCGCAACCCGCCGGTTGCGAGGAAATGCTGGAGACGCCTTCCTCGGGTGGTCGTGGCGCGCAGGATGCCCATGATGGCTATTCTGCCACCCGGCTCAAGGACGCGCCGGGTCTCTCGCAGGGCGCGCGCTGGATCCCCGAGCTCGTTCAACGTGCCGCCGCAAACGGCTCCTGAAAACACGGCGTCCGCGAACGGGAGGTTCTGGATGTCGGCGCGGGCCAGGGAGACGGGAGATCCAGCTTCCCTTGACCGGCGACCCGCCTCCTTGAGCATGGATGGCGAGATGTCTATTCCCACGACGGTCCCACGCCCACTCAGGGATCGGGCCATATTACGGGCGTATAGTCCGGCTGAACATCCCAGGTCCAGGTAACGGCAGGAGGCATCGCCGCCGCGTTCGAGAGAGACGAGTTCGGAGATGATCCCCACCTCCCGCTCGTTGGGGAAATGCTCGCCTGTCAGGAGCGACAGGGACCGGACGCGCCATAGAGGCTCGTAGCCGCGCCCGGCGCCGGGGAGGAGGTTGGTCAGGTTGGCGGCGTTGTGGACGCCGGATCGGTCTTTCAAGAGGTCGAGGTAACCGTGCCCGATCTCGTACGTCTCGCCGGTCGCGGGAGAGCGTGCCGTGCCGGTCGAGATCCCACCTTCCTCCTCCACGCCCTCGACGTAGACGAGCCCTCCCGTGTCGGAAGGCCGAGGATGAACGATAGAGAGGAGGTCTCGCCGGAACATCTAGCGGCGTCTGCGGCCCCGCGCCTGCTGGAGACGGACGTCGAAGCCGCGCACGGAGTCAACGAAGGCCCCGGAATCCCCGGCTTTGGGACCGGCCATGAGGGAAGGATAGTCGCCCTCGTGGAAGACCAGCGGCCCCTTCCTGGTGTCGCCCAGCCGGACTTCGACGACCCGTCCCAGGAACAGGTCGTGGTCGCCGCCAGGATACGCGGCCTCCAGCTTGCACTCGATGATCGCGAGCGCGCCTGCTGCGAGTGGGGCGCCCGTCGTGCCGTATCCGCCGCCCAAAGAGTGGACCGCCTGCAGGCCGCTGGAGCGTTCTGGGGAGGAGAAGAGGCGGCTCAGTCCCTCTTGATCCGCGGCCAGGATGCTCGCGGCGAAGTAGCCTTCCTCCTGGATGCGGGGGTTCAGACGAGCATCCTTGTGGACGCTTACCAGGAACAGCAGCGGGTCCAGAGATACCGAGAGCACGGCGTTCGCCGTCATCCCCTCGGCGCGCTCCTCGCGGCCCGAGGTCACGACGGTCACACCGGTCGGGAACTGGCTCATCGCGGCGCGCAATGCATCGGGGTCGGCCCAGTGAGCCTCCCCGAAACCCGGATCGTCCGCGCTATGCGGTTTGTCTGACGGCATCTACTACGCTCCCGCTCGAAAGATACTCGACGATGGCCGGAGGCTACTATTCACCGGAATTCACAACAAGGCCAGGTTTCACCCGCGTCTGCGTGGGCCACCACCGCTCGACGGTCTCCTGGTCAGATCCATACCAGCGCCCGAGACGCCGGTTATGGTACACCCCGTCAAGGACTTCCGTCTCCGAGCCAGGCAGCAGCGCGGCGGATACCGGCGCCACTCCGTCGCCAGCGGCCCGTCCGTCCTCGACCAACCGCTCGTAGCGGCGGCGGGCCTTCGAATCCGACGAGCCGTCCACCGTCGAGCCCGCAACCGAGAGATAGCGTAGTCCGCTTTCCCTGTGCAACGCGCCAGGGAAGAGATCGTTGACGCGGGTGATAGGAGCCGGTCCTTTCTTCTCCGTGGTGTGGGGAGTCCCCAGTGTAATTAGTTCTGACACCCGACGGTGGCCGGAGTACCGGCGTCCTCCGTATGGTGGATCTCCCCCAAGGTACACCCGGCACGCGAGGCCGCCCGCGGAGTGTCCGATCAGCACCACCTTCTTCGACTCGCTCCCGATCAACGCCCGGTCCACCGCGCTCGCGACCTCGAAGACCAGTTGACCGTAGCCCCTGATGGCGCCCAATGCCCAATCCAGAGGTGTGATTCGGGCTACGTGGACCTCCGAGCCGGACAGCTCCCGAAGGATTCCGGCGAAGCCCCTGTAGCTTCGGGGCCACCAGGTGGCTCCACCGACCACGACTATGGGATCAGCGACCATGCGGAGAGTATATATCCCCCGCGACAGCCATCCTTACGACAGGCTCGCCTCCACGCCGTCTAGGACGAACTGGACGGCGAGCGCTGCGAGGAGGACGCCGAGCACGCGGGCAAGGACGTTGACGCCCGTCTCTCCGAACAATCCCATGATGCGGGAGGCGAGTAGCAGCGAGACGAGCGTTATGAGGAGCACCGCAAGTAACACTAGGGCGAACACGGCGACTTCAGGGGTGCTACGTCCGGCGGTATAAAGCAACACCGTGGTGATCGCGCCTGGCCCCGCGAGCAATGGTATCGCCAGCGGGAACACGGAGACGTCGCCCTCGTAGGAATCTTCCTCTTGCTCGCGCACGGTTCGGGAGCGCATCCCGGAGGGGCGGGCGAAGATCATGTCCAGCGCCACGAGAAAGAGCAGCAAGCCGCCCGCTATGCGGAAGGCGGGGAGCGTGATGCCCAGGGAGTTTAGAAGCACGTCGCCCGCGAGCGCGAAGAGGAAGAGGATGATGGAGCCGAGGATCGCCCCCCGGATGGCCGTCGAGCGGCGCCGCTGCTCCGAATAACCTCGGGTGAGCGCCGCGAAGATCGGGGCGAGACCCAGAGGATCAACGACCACGAGCAGCGTGACGAAGGAGTTGAATACCAGTTCGGACATGACCCAGGATTATACGGGACCCCAGACCACGGAATATGGGCGAACGTTTCGCGTCCCTTGCTGTTCGGGAGAGCTAGGGGTCGAATCCCTTCTCTTCGACTTCCGTATAAGATGGTCCGGTCGAAATGCCGTCGGATGGTAAGGGGGAGATCGGGCGTATGAAAGCGGTGATCATGGCCGGAGGAAAAGGGACCAGGCTCCGGCCGCTTACAAGCAACCAGCCGAAACCCATGATCTCCATAGCAAACAAACCCTGCATGGAACACATCATCAACCTCCTCGAACATCACGGCTTCACGGACGTGGTGGTCACGGTGGAGTTCCTCTCCGAAGAGATTCAGGACTACTTCGGGGATGGCTCGGATTGGGGCGTGAGGCTGGCATACTCGGTGGAGGAAGAGCCTCTCGGGACGGCGGGCTCCGTGAAGTTCACACAGGACAGGCTGAACGAGAGGTTCGTGATAGTCAGCGGCGACGCCCTGACAGACGTGGACCTCTCGACGGTCGTGGCGTTCCATGAGGAGCGCGGGGCCGAGGCGACGCTGGTCCTGAAGGAGGTGGATGACCCTTCGGAGTTCGGGATCGTGGTGCTAGATGATGACGGTCGCGTCTCCCGTTTCCTGGAGAAGCCTGACCCGGACGAGGTATTCTCCTACACCGCCAACACCGGCATCTACGTCCTGGAGCCGGGTTTGCTGGACGAAATCCCCACCGGGGAGGAGTACGACTTCGCCAAAGAGCTCTTCCCGAAGCTCCTCGAAGCGGGGCGTCCCATATACGGGTATGTCACGGAAGGCTACTGGGAGGACATAGGCAACATCGAGCACTACCTCGATGCCCAGAAAGCCGCGCTCGACGGCGGCATCCGGGGCCTCCGCATTCCGGGCGAGAAGCTGCGAGAAGGCGTGTACGTGGGGCGCGGCACGAAGATAGATGAAAGCCAGGTCGAAGCCCCCGTGGTCCTCGGCGAGGACGTTGAGATCGCGGCGGGCGCTCGCGTCGGGCCGCACTCGGTCATAGCCTCGAACGTGCGGATAGGGGCAGGGGCTTCGGTGGCGCGCAGCACCGTGGACGAGCGAACGGTGATCGGGGAGGAGGCGGAGCTGGACGGGACTTTGATCATGAAGGACTGCATCGTCGGGCCTCGGGCGCGGCTCCTCGAAGGCAGCGCCCTCGGAGATGGGGCCGAGATAGAGGAGGACGCGACCGTCACCTCCGGCGTGGGCGTCTATCCCGAGGAGACCGTGGAGGAGGGCGAGAGGGTCACCGAGGATGTGGGCGAGGACGAGGAGTAGACGTTGCGCGTATACAGCGACCCCGCCTCCGAACGCCACGTCAACGACCTGGCCCGCGTCGAGGCCCCGGAACGATTCCCCGCCGCCCTCGCCGGCGTCGAGGCGGCTGAGAAGGCTGGCCTTCCGGTCGAGCATCTCTCCTGCGAACCTGCCGCGGAAGAGGCCGTGTTCGTGGTCCACGACCGCAACTACGTGGAGAGCCTCAGGGAGATGTCCGCGGCTGGCGGCGGTTATCTGAGCCTGGACACGTCTTTCGGCGTGGGATCCTTCGATGTCGCTATGCTGGCGAGCGGGGCCGCCTGTTCCGCCGCCGAAAGCGCGCTCTCGGGAGAGATGGCCCTCACCATAGCCCGTCCGCCGGGCCATCACGCGGGCCGGGACTATGGGATGGGCTTCTGCCTGCTGAACCACGTTGCGGTAGCCGCTGCCCACGCCCGCTCGCTGGGAGCGGAGAGGGTAGCCGTTCTCGACTGGGACGTCCACCACGGCAACGGCACCCAGGACATCTTCTACGCTGATGACGGGGTTCTCTACCTCTCGACCCACCAGAGTCCGTTCTATCCAGGGACCGGTGCGGTTCGGGAGGTGGGGGAGGGTGAAGGGCGGGGTTTCACCGCGAACGTACCATTGCCCGCCGGCTCCGATGAAGATGTGTACGCGGCGGCCTTCGCGGGTGTGTTCCTACCCGTGCTGCGCGAGTATCGGCCGGAATTGCTCATCGTCTCCGCCGGCTACGACGCCCACGCCGACGACCTTCTGGGTGGCATGAGTCTGGAAGCGGGGAGCTTCGGGCGTTTCGCGGCGGCGCTCGTGTCGCTCGTACGTGAGATCGGGGTTCCGACGCCTGCTTTCGTCATGGAGGGCGGCTACGATCTCGGCGCGCTGACCGACAGCGTCGCCGCCACCATCGAGGGCGCGGAACGAGGCTCGTCTCCAGAGTGGGGATACTCCGGGGGTGTGAAGACTATCGAAGAGACTCGGAAGGCTCTCGCGCCTTTCTGGCGGAGCCTCCGATAGGCGATCCGTAGCGAGCATCCCGCAAAGCTGCCGCTAAAACCGAAACGCTGTCGCGCCGAGATACTGGCGGTTGCCATTTGCTTGCAGGGGAGTTTATGAAGGTAGATAGACTGCATCGGCGAGGCTTTGATCCGTGCGTTTGCTCTATTTGGGACAGTACTTGCTGACGCCTGGTTCGTGGAAGGGGAGATCATCCCTCTAGCCGTTGTCAGATGTCGCTTGAGACCGGGCCGGATGGACCTGGCGGCGCCAGCCAGCTTTCGCGCAAGGCGCGCGCCCTGCCGAGCGTGCCCCCTTCGATACGCTTTCGTACGCTGCCGTAACGGCTACTGACCTCCGCCTCCAGAGCCTCCATCACGTCAGGCACGCTCGCTGGCATGTCGGCGACGCTCCCCCGGCGGAACGGTAGTCCGAGGGCATCGTGGAAAACTTCGAGGACGGGTACTAGTTCCGCTGTCTTCTGGACCAGGATCAGGGCTTCTATCCGAGCAGCCCGGCGGGTCACCCTCTGGGCGAGACCCGCGTGTTTGATCCCTCTCGGGCCACCGGAGCGGATCGAATACGCTCCGGGACAGAACTCACCTTCCACCTCGCCGCCTTCGGCCTCGACCCCGACCCGCCGGAGAGCCGCCGACACGATGTCCACGCCTTCCGCGTACCTCTCGTATAACCCGTGCCGTAAGTCTTCCACGGGGCGGGTGAGGGAGAAGGAGATGGAACCCTCGTTCGCCGCCACCGTCCCGCCTCCAGAATTTCGGACCAGCGCCGGATAGCCCATGCCTTCGGCTCGTCTCTTCGCCTCTGGAAACCCCGGCAGGCGCGTCTCTGGCCGGGTCGCGCCGACGTAGGGTGATGAGGTCCACATCAGGGCGGTCGGGCCGCGCTCGCCCGCCGCCACCTCTTCGAGCACCGCCTGTTGCAGCCCGAAGCCGTCCTCCGGGTGTGACAGGTTCTCCGCTCTCAGTATCTCCACTGGCTATCTCCGAGCCACGAACAGCCCGGTCTCTTTGGTGATGTGGATCTCTCCGTCATCCGCCAGATTCCGCTCCAGGCTTTCGGTGATCCGGGACACTCTTGCGCGTAGTTCCTGCTCGGATAGATCGGCGACCGCCTCCTGGACGGTCATCGCGGAGAGCGCGTAGTCCACCATAGGCTGTACTTCGTTGACGATTAGAGCGTCTTCGTAGCGCCGGAGGGAGATATCGGAGAAATGAGTCGAGAGTTGTTCCGCCCCGTTCTCAAGGCTGAAGGCTCCGATGATCCGTGCGAGGCCGTCTCCGGGGTGGTTCGGGTACAGGAATTGCATCATGCGGTTCATCTCGCGCATATTATTCTGGCCGTTTGTCGCGGCGTACAGGACTCCATCATGTCCGAGCACGCGAACTATTTCGGAGATCGCGCGCCGAAGGTCCGGGACGTGGTGCAGGACGTGGTTGGAGATCACCGCGCCGAACTCTCCATCATCGAAGGGAAGCTCGCGCGCGTCCGCCACCCGGAAACCGAATCGTCTCGAACCGCCGAGGTTCTTCTCCGCTTCGCTCATCATCCCCGGCGAGGCGTCGGTGAGCGTGATGCCCCAGTCTTCTGGGATGCGGTGTGCGTTGTCGGCCCACAGCTTGCCCGTGCCGCAGCCGATTTCGAGGATACGGGCTTCGGGCGAGAGTTCTAACTGGCCGAACAACCACCGGGGCAAAGGATGCGGGTTGGCGCTGAAACGTTCGTGCAGTGTGATGCGAGCGTTCAGGTTGGAGGCGTTCCGGTACTGTCTTTCCACGGTGCTAAGATAGCAGCTTGCGATGGGCGACGGAGGGCGAATGCTCGTGCAGGAAGCCATGATCGAACGCGTGCGCCAGTTATGCCGCGACGACGAACGGCTCGCGGCGGCGATGATGCACGGCTCGTTCGCGCAGGAGACGCTCTGAACCCGAAAAAGGCCAACCCGTGGCGGACGCTATCGTCGGAGCAGGTGTACGAGAACCCCTGGATCCAAGTCCGCGAAGACCAGGTCACGCGCCCGGACGGGGAGCCCGGCATCTATGGCGTGGTCCACTACAAGAACGTAGCTGTCGGCGTCCTGCCGGTGGAGGACGGCCACACCTACCTCGTCGGTCAGTACCGCTATCCGTTGGATCAATACTCGTGGGAGATACCCGAAGGCGGCTGTCCCGAGGGCGAAGAACCTTTGCAAGCCGCCCGGCGCGAACTGAAAGAAGAGACCGGATTCGAGGCTGAGAATTGGCGG
>Ga0136617_10006738_pt1 | contig 10240 bp, 11 predicted proteins | sample AntDrymUQ3222106_2_FD_129672 | JGI IMG/M metagenome (GOLD analysis project Ga0136617, IMG submission 129672) | Polar desert sand microbial communities from Dry Valleys, Antarctica - metaG UQ322 (21.06) | ecosystem: Environmental > Terrestrial > Soil > Desert | place: Antarctica: Dry Valley... | reverse complement strand
TGGACGAGGTCAAGGCTCACGTCGGCGAGGAGCTCGGCGTGAGCGATTGGCACGAGGTCACGCAGGAGACGATCGACGCCTTCGCGCAGGCCACCGGCGATCACCAGTGGATCCACGTCGATCCCCAGCGCGCAAAGGAAACGCCGTTCGGCGGGACGATCGCCCACGGCTACTACACGCTGAGCCTCGGGCCGATGTTCTCCTACTCCATGTTCTCCGTCGAGGGCTTTGCCTTCGGCGTCAACTACGGGTGCAACAAGGTCCGCTTCCCCGCGCCACTGCCCGTCAACAGCCGCGTGCGCATGCGCGCGACCCTCCAGTCGGTGGACGACACGCCGGGCGGCGCCCAGATCACGATCCTCCAGACCTTCGAGGTCGAGGGCGGCGACAAGCCCGTCTGCGTCGCCGAGTCGCTGTCCCGGGTATACACGGGCTAGTGCCCGCAACGAACGCCGCCGACGTCCTCGTCCGCTGCCTCGAGGCCGAGGGTGTCCGCTACGTGTTCGGGATCCCCGGCGAGGAGACGCTCGAGCTCAACCGCGCCCTCGCCGAGTCCTCCATCGAGTTCGTCCCCGTCCGCCACGAGCAGGGGGCGGCCTACATGGCCGACACCTACGGCCGGCTGACCCGCTCCGCCGGCGTCTGCCTCGGCACCATCGGCCCCGGCGCCACGAACCTCGTCACCGGCATCGCCGACGCCTACCTCGACCACGCGCCAGTCGTCGCGCTCACCGGCCAGGGCGACATCGAGCGGATGCACAAGGAGTCTCACCAGTACATCGACATCGTCTCGCTGTTCAAGCCGATCACGAAGTGGAACGCCCAGGTCACCGCCCCGGCGATCGTCCCCGAGGTGGTGCGCAAGGCCTTCAAGGTCGCCCAGGCCCAGAAGCCCGGCCCGACCCACCTGGAGCTGCCCGAGGACGTCATGGGTGCAGAGCTCGATGCCGAGCCCCTGCCGGTCCGCGCCGGCTTCCGGCGACCGGAGACCTCCGCGACCGAGCTGGAGGTCGCCGCGGAGATCATCCGCGATGCCGAGTACCCGATCGTCCTCGCCGGCAACGGCGCGCAGCGCGTCGACGCCGCCGGCGCGCTGCGGGAGTTCGCGCGGGTCACCGGGGTCCCGGTCGCCGTGACCTTCATGGGCAAGGGCCTGGTGGACGACGACGACGAGCACTCCGTCGGCACCGTCGGCCTGCAGGACCGCGACTACGCCCTGGCCGGCTTCGACGACGCCGACGTGGTGATCACCGTCGGCTTCGACCTCGTCGAGCACGCCCCCAGCCATTGGAACCCCGACGGTGACAAGCGGATCGTCTGCATCGACACGGTCTCCCCCGAGGTCGACGAGTTCTTCATCACCGAGGTCGACCTCATCGGCGACATGGAGGTCATCCTCACCCGCCTGGGCCAGACGGTCGGCAGGGTGGTCGAGGAGGTCATGCCCAGCCGCCTGAACGAGATCGTCTCGAGCCACTTCGAGGCCGGGCGCGACGACGACGCCTTCCCCGCACACCCGCCGCGCGCGCTGTGGGAGCTGCGCCAGGCGCTGGGCCGCGACGACATGCTCATCTCCGACGTCGGGCTGCACAAGCTGTGGATCTCACGCATGTTCCCGGCCCATGAGCCCAACACGGTGCTCATCGCCAACGGCCTCGCCGGGATGGGGATCGCGCTGCCCAGCGCGATCGCGGCCAAGCTCGTACACCCCGAGCGAAACGTCGTCACGGTGAGTGGCGACGGCGGCTTTCTCATGAACTGCCAGGAGCTCGAGACCGCCAAGCGCCTGGGGACGGCGATCGTCAACGTCATCTGGGAGAACGCGCAGTTCGGATCGATCGTGTGGAAGCAGGACAAGAAGTTCGGCCGGCACTTCGGCGTGGACTTCACCAACCCCGACTTCGTGGGCCTGGCCGAGGCCTTCGGCCTGCCGGCCTGGCGCTGTGAGGCGATCGGCGACTTCGGTGAGCACCTGCGCGAGGCGCTGGCGCTCGAGGTCCCCTCGCTGATCGTGCTGCCGATCGACTACTCGCTCGACGTGGCGATCTCGGAAGAGCTCGGAACGGAGACCGTGACGACATGACCCCCGCCGGCGAGCAGACGATCCTGGACTCGGTCAAGCCGCAGCTCTACATCGGGGGCGAATGGCGCGACGCGGGCGACGGCGGCACCCTCGGAGTCGAGGACCCGTCGACCGGGGAGACGCTCGTCGAGGTCGCCGACGGCCAGCCCGACGACGCCCTGGCCGCGCTGTCGTCCGCCGCCGAGCATCAGGCCGAGTGGGCCGAGCACCCGCCGCGCGAGCGCGGGGAGATCCTGCGCCGCGCCTTTGAGCTGCTCTCAGGGCGCAGCGACGACCTCGCCGTGCTCATGACCCTCGAGATGGGCAAGCCCGTCGCCGAGTCCAAGGCGGAGATCTCCTACGCGGCTGAGTTCTTTCGCTGGTTCGCCGAGGAGGCCGTGCGCATCGAGGGCCGCTACTCGGTCAACCAGACCGGCCAGGGCCGCGTGCTGACCCTCAAGCAGCCGGTCGGGCCCTGCCTGTTCATCACGCCCTGGAACTTCCCCATGGCGATGGGCACGCGCAAGATCGGCCCGGCGGTCGCCGCGGGCTGCACCATGGTCATCAAGCCGGCCAAGCAGACACCGCTCTCGATGCTCGCGCTCACCGCCATCCTCGAGGAGGCGGGGCTGCCCGGTGGCGTGCTGAACACGATCACCGCGTCGTCGTCGGGCTCGGTGATGGCACCGCTGATCGAGGACTTCCGCGCGCGCAAGCTGTCGTTCACCGGCTCGACCGAGGTCGGTCAGAAGCTCATGGAGCAGGCCTCCAAGCAGCTGCTGCGCCTGTCGATGGAGCTCGGCGGCAACGCCCCGTTCCTCGTCTTCGAGGACGCCGACGTGGACGCTGCGGTGGAGGGCGCGATGATCGCCAAGATGCGCAACATCGGCGAGGCCTGCACCTCGGCCAACCGCTTCCACGTCGCCGATGCCGTCTCCGACGAGTTCACCACGAAGCTGGCCGACAGGATGGGCTCGCTCAAGGTCGGCCGGGGGACCGAGGAGGACGTGGAGGTCGGCCCGCTGATCGACGACGATCAGCGCTCGAAGGTCGCCGAGCTGGTCGAGGACGCCGTGGGCAAGGGCGCCACCGCCGTCGTCGGCGGATCCAAGCGCGACGGCGCCGGCTACTTCTATGACCCGACGGTGCTGACCGACATCTCCGACGACGCGCGCATGCTCAAGGAGGAGATCTTCGGCCCGGTCGCCCCGGTGAAGGGCTTTGGCTCCGAGGACGAGGCGGTCGCCGCGGCCAACGACACGGAGTTCGGGCTCGTCGCCTACGTCTACACCCGTGACCTCGGCCGCGCCTTCCGCGTCATCGAGGGGCTGGAGACCGGCATGGTCGGCCTCAACCAGGGCATGGTGTCCAACGCCGCCGCGCCGTTCGGCGGCGTCAAGCACTCCGGCTTCGGCCGCGAGGGCGGCCACGAGGGGATCGAGGAGTACCTCGAGACCAAGTACGTGGCGATGAGCCTGTAGATGTTCCCCGCGATCGAGGGCACGACCGAGCACACGGTGACGGTCGCCGGTCGCCGCGTCCGCTACCTCGAGGCCGGGGAGGGCCCGCCGCTCATCCTCCAGCACGGCTGGCCGCAGAGCTCGTGGGCGTGGCGCAAGGTCATCGGCCCGCTGGCGGCCGATCACCGGGTCATCTGCCCCGACCTGCCGGGCTTCGGCGGGTCGGACCCACTGTCGGGAGAAAAGGAGCGCCTTGCCGCCTGGCTGCTGGAGGTCATGGACGCGCTCGACGTCGAGCGGGCAAAGCTGGGCGCCCACGACTGGGGCGGGTTCGTCGGGTTCCTCGCCTGCCTGCGGGCGCCCGAGCGCTTCTCCTCCCTCGTGGCCCTGGGCACCACGCATCCGTGGCCGCCGGGCGGCGGCGGCGTTCCCGATCCGCTCGCGGCCGTTCGCATCTGGTACCAGTTCGTCCTCGCCTCTCCGGTGGCCGGACGGCTGCTGCGCCGCGAGTCGGTGACCCGCGGGCTCATCGCCCGCGCCGGCGGCGGCGTCTGGAACGACGCGGAGATCGCCCACTACGCCCGCGCCCTCAGCGATCCACGCACCGCCGATGCGACCGTCGCGATCTATCGCACCTTTCTCACCCGTGAGCTCGTCCCGATGATTCGCGGCCGCTACTCCCGCCAGCGCCTGACCGTGCCCACGCAACTGATCGTGGGCGCGAAGGACCCGGTGATCACCGAGAGCGCGATGGCCGGCTGGGAGGCCCACGCCGCCGACATGCGCTCCGAGCTCGTCCCCGGGGCCGCCCACTGGCTCCCGGAGGAGTGCCCCGAGCTCGTGGTGGAGCGCCTGCAGGCCGCCGCGGGCTGAGCGGCGCTCGCGTCAGTCGGCCTGGTTGCCTGCCGCGATCTTGCGCAGGTCCAGCGCCTCGTCGAGCGTGGCCTCGTCGACGCCCTGCTCGAGGGCGACCTCGCGCAGCGTCCGTCCCGAGTCGGCGGCCTCCTTGACGATCGCCGCACCCTTGTCGTAGCCGATGAAGGGGTTCAGCGCGGTGGCGACCGCCAGCGTGGACTCCGCGGAGCGCCGGCAGCCGTCCTCGTTGGCCTGGATGCCGTCTACGCACTTCTCGCGCAACAGGTCGCACTTCGCGCTGAGCAGCTGTATGGACTCGAGCAGGTTGCGGGCGATCAGCGGCACGCGCACGTTGAGCTCGAACTGCCCCTGCATCCCGCCGATCGTGATGGCGGTGTCGTTGCCGATCACCTGCGCCGCGATCTGGAGCACGACCTCGGGGATGACCGGGTTGACCTTGCCGGGCATGATCGACGAGCCCTTCTGGAGCTCCGGGAGCAGCAGTTCGCCGATGCCCGCGCGCGGGCCCGAGCCCATGAGCGCGAGGTCTGAGGCGACCTTGGTAATGGACACGGCGATCACCTTGAGGGCGCCCGAGAGCTCCACCAGCGCGTCCCGGTTTCCCTGGGCCTCGAACGCGTCGGCGGGTGCGGAGATCTCCAGGCCGCTCTGCTCGGCCAGCAGGGTGCGAACCCGTTCGGCGAACTCGGCGTGGGTGTTCAGCCCGGTGCCGGTGGCCGTGCCTCCGAGGGGGATCTGGGCGACGCGCGGCAGCGCGTCGCGGACGCGGTCGGCGCCGAGGCGGACCTGCGCCGCGTAGCCCGAGAACTCCTGTCCCAGCGTCACCGGGACGGCGTCCATCAGGTGCGTGCGCCCGGCCTTGACGATGTCCTTGAACTCCTCGGCCTTGGCGGCAAAGGAGGCCTCGAGACGCTCCAGGGCGGGCAGCAGGACCTTTGTGGACTCCTCGAGTGCCGCCAGATGCACGGCGGAGGGGAACACGTCATTGGAGGACTGCCCCATGTTGACGTGGTCGTTGGGGTGCACGCCCTCGCCGGCCAGGTTGGCGATCACCTCGTTGGCGTTCGTGTTCGACGACGTGCCCGAGCCCGTCTGGAAGTAGTCGACCGGGAAATGCTCGTCGTGGTCGCCGCGCCCGACGGCGTCGGCGGCCTCGGCAACTCGTGGAGCGAGCTCTGCGTCCAGCAGCCCCAGCTCGCCGTTCACGCGCGCGGCGGCCGCCTTGATCCGGCCGAGCCAGCGGACGATCTCCGCGTCGATCGGCTCGCCCGACACGGGGAAGTTCGCGACCGCCTTGTCGGTCTCCTCGCCCCAGAGCTTCTCGTCTGCTTCCACGGCCATGCGCGCTCCTGTGGTCGACTTGGACGCTAATCGCGCTGTGGTCTGGTTCAGTCCCACCGCGATGTAGCTGCTACAGTACCACTGATGACGCTACATCCGCGGGAGCAGGAAGTCGGTGTTCGCGATCTGCACGACCGCCTCAGCGAGTATCTCCAGGGGGTTGAGAACGGCACGGAGGTGGTCGTAACCCGGCGCGGTAAGCGGATCGCCCGCCTGTCGGCGGTTGATCGTGAGTCTTCGCTGGAGGAGCTCGTTCGCCGCGGGCTCGTCCGTCTGCCGGAGAAGCCGCGCGAGCCGAGGCATGCGCGGGTGACGCCGCGGGGCTCGGTTTCCGACCTCGTCGCTGAGCAGCGGGGCTGACGCTCTACTTCGACACCTCGGCCCTGGTCAAGCTCGTGGTCGGGCAGGACGGCTCGGCGGTAGCGGCAGAGCTGTGGAGCACTGGGTATCCGGTTGCCTCGAGCATCCTCTCCTACCCGGAGGGGCGTTCCGCGCTCGCGGCGGCACGCCGGAAAGGACGCCTGACCTCCAGCGCGCACGGGTGCGCTCTCGCGGACTTCGAGGACACGCACCGTGAGCTGCTCCTCGTCGGGATCGACCACGCGCTGGCCCGTCGCGCAGGCGAGCTCGCCGAGGACTTCGATTTGCGCGGGTACGACGCGGTCCACCTCGCGATCGCGCTGGCGCTGGACGTTGATGGGATCACCGTCGTCACCTGGGATCGCCACCTCAACCGCGCGGCCGCGCACGCCGGGTGCGCCGTGGCGCCGGTGCTCTGACCCACGCTACCCGCAGAACGCCGCGAGCTCGCGCGCGACGCCCACGGGGTCGTCGTAGCCCATGAGGAAGCCCGTCCCGGTCAGGACACGCAGCTGAGCGTTGGGCAGGCGCTCCAGGGCCTCCTCGGCCAGGGCGAGCGGGTGGTGGCGGTCCTCGTCGCCCCACAGGAGCAGGACGGGGCACTCGATGTCGCGGTAGGCGTCCAGGTAGTGGGGCTGGGCCTCCACCGGCCAGCGCCGAGCAGCGCGAGCCCAGGAGCGTGCGCGGTTGCCGTTGCCTGGGACATCGGCGAGCGCGTGACGGACGAGGTCGCGGCCGGCCTGGTTGCCGCGGGCCGAGAGCCGCGCACCGCGGGCCGGCCGGAAGGCGAGGCGCGCCCCGTGTGAGAGCGCGCGATCGAGCCCCGGCAGGCTCGCCGCCAGCGTGACGGCCCGCCAGGCCTTCAGCCGCGCCGGGTTCGCGGACGGCCCGTGCAGGCGGCTGGACATGAGCACGAGGCGCGACGGGGTCAGGCGACCGGATGCCACCGCGTGCAGCAGCAGTTCGGCACCCGCCTCATGGCCGCCGACCAGGGGCCTGGGCCCGAGGACGTCATGGCAGAAGCCCGCGATCACGTCGGCCAGCCAGTCGGGGGAATAGGGATGGCGGGGCCGGTCCTCGGAGTCGCCGTGCAACGGGAGATCGGGCAGCACGAGGCGAAAGCGGTCGCTGAGCTCCTCGACGATCGGCTCCCACTCACGGTGCGACAGCGTCGCCGAGTGCAGCAGCGCGAGCTTGGGTCCCGTGCCCGCCTCGCGGTAGGCGATGCGCGCACCGTCGGGGTGGTGGTAGAGCCGAAGCTTCATCCCTCGCGCGCCCCGGCGGCCAGCCCGCGCCGAAACGCTTCCCGGCGCGGCCCGGGCGCGCCATCCAGGCCGGTCGCCTGCTCGAGACGACGGACGAGCTCGAGGTGGATTCCATTGGTCTGCCGCGCTCCCCGGCGCACGGCGCCGATGAGGTAGCCCAGCTCGAGGGCGGCTCTGGCGCTGGCGCCCATTCGCCCCGAGAGATCGTCGCCTGCCTGTGTGAGCACCGCGCCCACAGTCTGGATCTCGGCGTCGGTGTGGGCGCGCCGCACGCAGGTCGACAGACGCGTGCCACCCTCCAGCGCGACCGGGCGCGGAGCGGCGCTCAGGGCGGTGACGATGGCCCGCGCTCCAGCGGTGCAGGCCGTCGGCAGGCGATCCTTCTGGTTCTCGCAAGCGCTGAGCAGGAGCACGAGCGCGGAGAGCAGGAACGCGGCCACCGGGCGTAGAGACATCGGCGGTGGGCTAGGAGGCCGAGGCCGCAGCGGGAGTCGGCTCGAATCCACGCGTTCGCATGCCCCGCTCGATGTGCTCGATCGCCGACTCGAGCACCTGGACACGCGCAAAGCGCTTGGAGTCACCGGCCACGAGGACCCACGGCGCCCAGTCTGCGTCGGTGCGGTCGAGCATGTCATCGACGGCTTCGACGTAGGCGTCGCGCTGGTCGCGGTTGCGCCAGTCCTCGTCGGTCAGCTTCCAGCTCTTGAGCGGGTCGTCGTTGCGTGCCTGAAAGCGCCGCAGCTGTGTCTCCTCGGACACGTGGATCCAGTACTTGACGATGATCATCCCCTCATTGGCGAGGGTGCGCTCGAACCCGTTGATCTCGTCATAGCCGCGCTGCCACTGCTCCTCGGTCGCATAGCCCTCGACGCGCTCGACCAGGACACGGCCGTACCACGAGCGGTCCAGCACGGCCATGCCGCCCCAGCCTGGAAGCGCGGGGCCGAAACGGTGCAGGAAGTGGTGGCGCTTCTCGTCGGGCGTCGGGGCGGCGAACTGCGCGACGCGCACGTGGCGCGGGTCCAGGCCCCCGACGAGGCGCTTGATCGCCCCACCCTTCCCCGAAGCGTCCCAGCCCTCGAAGACGAAGCACAAAGCCGGGCCGATCTGAGGCTCCTCGCCGGCCAGGCCTCCGAGCTGGAGGCGCAGCTGGAGCAGCCGGCGCTGGGCGGCCTTCAGGCGCTTGGCCTCCGCCTTGCGACCGAGCTTCTGGCTCAGGTCAAGTTCGTCCAGTCGGCCCACGGGCTGATCCTCGCAGCGGGTCCGGTGCGGGGCAAGGCGGCGCTGAAGGACCTGATCTCGATGCGCGGTCCCCTCCTTTGTCCCCCAACCCTGTGCAAAAGCCCCCTTCGCCTTGGGAAACCTCGTCATCTGCCGTCAACTACACCCATGGCGACAAACACCAACATGAGTCACCTCGGTCTGTCGACCTCGCAGGCGGCGCGCGAGCTGGGCGTTTCGCTCGGCACGGTGCGCCGCTGGGCCGACATGGGCTACCTGCGTGCGTATCGCACGCCGGGCGGCCAGCGTCGGTTCAACGCGGAGCAGATCGAGGATTTCGTCCGTTCGCTCGAGCAGCGCGGCCACACGCCGCCGGTCGAGCGCGTGGCCTCGGCCTGAACTCGGAGCTTGGGTCAGGAGAGCGGCAAAGCCGCCGGTGAGAACTACTCGCCGGCGGCTTTGTCGATCGAAGCGGCCTTGTCGACCGGGCTGGTGACGCCGACCGCCTCCCCGATGCGCCGCTCGAGCTCGAGCTCCTCGTCGAAGTCGGCCGTGTCGGCGTGGCGGTACTCGACGCCGCGGCCGGCCAGGAGCTCGGCGAGCGCCTCGACGTAGCGCCCCTCGAGCTGCGTGCCGCTGCACCGGCGCAGCTCGTTGAGGGCCTCGAAGGACGAGACGGGCGTGCGGTAGGTGTCGTCGGCGGTCAGCGTGTCGTAGACCTCGGCGACGGCGACGATCTTCGCGATCTCGGGGATCTCGTCGGCGCTCAGCCGGTTCGGGTAACCGCGTCCGTCGATGCGCTCGTGATGGGCGAGGACGATCTCGGCGACCGGGCCGTACACGCCAAGGTCGCGCAGCAGATCGGCGCCCATCACGGGGTGCTGGCGAATCGTGTCCCAGTCCTGCTCGGTCAGCGTGCGCCCACGCTCCATCACGCGGTCAGACAGCCCGAATCGCCCGATGTCGTGAAGCAGGCCGGCGGTGTGCGCAAGCTCGCACTCACGCGGGCTCAACCCGACGCTCTGCGCGATGTCGCGCGCAAAGGCGGCGACGGCGGCGGCGTGCCGCGCCGCCCGCGCATCGCGATGATCGAGCGTCCGGATGAGACCGGACAGCACGCCCCAGGAGAGCGCCGCGTACTTCGTCGCCCGCTCGCGGGCCGTGACGACGAGGCGTGCCATGTAGGTGAAGGCGAACATCGACGCAAGCACGAAGATCATGGCTCCGAGTCCGACGGTCGCGTAGATTTCGGCGGCCGCCACGCACAGCAATACGTTGATAGCGACCGTCGGAGCGAGGTCCAGCCCCGCCCGAATTCCGGCAAGAGCTGGCTTGCCCTCTTGCAGGGCGGGAAGGACCGTGACAACCACGAAGTTCAGCGTGAGGTGGAGTGCCGCGGCGACGCCGAGCGCTGCGTAGAACCCAAGGCCGTCACGGGGAGCCACGGCTACGAATGCTGATCCCACGACGATCGTGGGCCCTACATTGCCAACGATGTTGTCGAGCGCCGCGCCGAATGGGATCCGCACTACGCGCCAGTAAACGAACTCCGTGACGATGCCGATTATCACCGCCGTCGCGGGCCCAAGAAACGCGATCGCCAAGATCGTGGCGACGAAGGAGTCCGTTTCTTAATGATGCGGCGACCACCGAGA
>Ga0136617_10006737_pt1 | contig 10242 bp, 10 predicted proteins | sample AntDrymUQ3222106_2_FD_129672 | JGI IMG/M metagenome (GOLD analysis project Ga0136617, IMG submission 129672) | Polar desert sand microbial communities from Dry Valleys, Antarctica - metaG UQ322 (21.06) | ecosystem: Environmental > Terrestrial > Soil > Desert | place: Antarctica: Dry Valley... | reverse complement strand
CGCGCCCGGGCGGCCGCGCCGGCGCGGGCCAGCGGGTTCAATACGCGGTCCCACGCGGTGCGAGTCGAGAACATGGAGGATTGGTTCGGCCCGGACGTTCGCGTATCCTACGCCATCCTTGATGAGACCCCGCTCGATCCTCGTGTTGGCAAGCGTAATCGTGGCCGTTCAGGCGGGATGCAGGCCTGCGGGGCGCGATGCAGCGTCGCCGGCGCCCATGACCGTCACGCCGACGGCCGCGCCGTCGCCGAAGCCGCTCCCCGACCCCCTGCCCGAGGTCCTGGCCAAGGTCAACGACCGGCCCGTGCCCCTGCGCTCCGCACGCATCATCGTCCAGCAGTCGCTTTCCGGGCGCACGCCGACCGACAACGAGCGCGCCAACGCCTATCGCCTCGCCCTGGAGCAGCTGATCTCCCGCGAGCTGCTCTACCAGGAAGCGGTGCGGCGCAAGGTCCAGCCCGATGAGGGGGCGATCGACCGCCTGCGCCAGCAGGTACGAAGCGAGTACAAGGGCGAGAAGGCCTGGAAGGCATTCCTCGCCACGCAGGGGCTGGACGCGCAGACCTTCAACGAAGAGCTCCGCGTCCGCAACCTGGTGGAGCGGCTGCTGCGTCAGGAGACGGAGAAGGTCCCCGCGGAGATCTCCGAGAACGAGGCGCGGGCCTACTACGGCGCGAACCCCAACATCTTCGAGTCGGCAGGAAGGCCATTGCCGTTCGAGAACGTCCGCGAGCGGATCACCAATCAGCTCGTGACGTTCAAGCGCTCGGAGGCGCTCAACACCCTCCTCACGCAATTGCGCGCCGCGTCCCGGATCGAACTCTTCATCTGAGCTGACGCGCATGGATCGCCCGACGCCGACCGTCGAGCACGAGAGGCTCGCCGGGCTCCACGGCCCTCTCTCGGCCTGGCGCCGCTGGGGGCCTTACGTCGCGGAGCGCTCGTGGGGCACGGTGCGCGAGGACTACAGCCCCGCCGGCGACGCCTGGGGCAGCTTCCCGCACGATCACGCCCGCAGTCGCGCGTATCGGTGGGGAGAAGACGGCCTGGCGGGCATCTGTGACCGCTATCAGCTCCTCGCCTTCGGCTTCGCCTTCTGGAACGAGCGGGACCCGATCCTGAAGGAGCGTCTCTTCGGAGTGGTGCCCGGCGAAGGCAACCACGGCGAGGACGTGAAGGAGTACTACTTCTACCTCGACTCGACGCCGAGCCATTCGTACATGAAGTGGCAGTACAAGTACCCGCAGCGGGAGTTCCCGTACGCGCGCTTGATCGAGGAGAACCGCGCGCGCAACGGCGGAGGCGCCGAGTTCGAGCTGCTCGACACCGGCATCTTCGACGACGACCGCTACTTCGACATCGTCGTCGAGTACGGCAAGGGCACGCCCGAGCAGTTGGTCGCGCGCATCACCATCCACAACCGCGGCCCGCGCGACGCGCCCATCCACGTGATCCCGAACCTGTGGTTCCGCAACACCTGGGCGTGGGGCGCCGTGCCGGGCGCGGAACCGTTGATTCGCGTGGGCGACGCCGGGCCCCGCTACCGCAGCCTGGTGGCGGACGACTCGACCGCCGACCCTCTTCGGAACCTCCCCTTCGTGTATCGCCTGGGCGCCCGGACCCTGTTCGTGCCGCCGGAAGCCGAGCTGCTGTTCACCGACAACGAGACCAACGCCGAGCGCGTCTACGGAGGCGACGCCCGCAGCCGGAAGCCCTACGTGAAGGACGCCTTCCATCGCTACATCGTCGAGGGCGAGCCGGCGGTGAATCCCGCGCGCGCGGGCACCAAGGCCTGCGTACGTCTCCGCGCGATGGTGCCCGCCGGCGGGTCCGTGAGCTATCGGTTCCTGCTCTCCGACTGCGGGGTCGAGAATCACGGCGCCGACCCGCTGGGCGACGTCGACGCAATCCTGGCCGAGCGCCTCGCGGAATCGGACGCGTTCTACCGCTACGTGCAGCCGCCGGGCGCCTCCGCCGACGAGCTCCTGATCCAGCGGCAGGCCTTTGCCGGGATGTTGTGGTCGAAGCAGATCTACCTCTTCGACGTGAATCTCTGGCTGACCGGCGACAACCCGGCCTGGCCGCCTTCCGAAGCGCGCGTCGGCGTGCGCAACACGCACTGGCGGCACCTCAACTCGATGCGGATCCTCTCCATGCCGGACAAGTGGGAGTACCCGTGGTTCGCGGCCTGGGACCTCGCCTTCCACTGCGCGCCGCTGGCCATCATCGATCCCGAGTTCGCCAAGGACCAGCTCTGGCTGCTGCTGTTCGAGCAGTTCCAGCACCCGTCGGGACAGCTGCCGGCGTACGAGTGGGAGTTCTCCGACCTGAATCCCCCCGTGCACGCGTGGGCGGTGTGGCGCGTCTACAACATGGACCGCATCCGGTCCGGGCGCGCGGACCGCGTCTTCCTCGAGAAGTGCTTTCACAAGCTGCTGATCAACTTCGCGTGGTGGGTGAACAAGGTCGACCGCCAGGGCAACAACGTCTTCGAGGGCGGCTTCCTCGGGCTCGACAACATCGCCGTCATCGACCGCAGCGAGCGGTTACCCGCGGGCGCCGTGCTCGAGCAGTCCGACGCCACCGGGTGGATGGGGATGTTCTGCCTGAACCTGATGAGGATCTCGCTCGAGCTGGCCAAGGAGAGCAGCGCCTACGAGTCGCTGGCCACCAAGTTCTTCCAGCACTACATCTACGTCGGCGCGGCGATGAAGAAGATGGGCGGGCGCAAGTACCAGCTCTGGGACGAGGAGGACGGGTTCTTCTACGACGTCCTCAGCTATCCGGACGGTACCTTCGAGAAGTTCCGCGTGCGGTCGCTCGTCGGGCTCATCCCGCTGTACGCGATCGAGCGCCTCGAGGACCAGTGGATCGCGCCCTTCAAGGAATTCCGTTCGAACCTGCACTGGTTCCTCGAGAACAAGAAGCACATCGTCCAGGACGTGTGCCACCCGCTGGTGCGCGACGGACGCAGCAGCCATGTGTGCGCCATCGTCAACGAGAGCCAGATCAAAGGGTTGTTGCGGCGCATCCTCGACCCCGAGGAGTTCATGTCACCGTGGGGCCTGCGGAGCATGTCCCGATACCACGCGAACAACCCGTTCGTGCTCGGGCAACGCTCGGTCCGCTACGAGCCGGCGGAGTCGGACTCGAAGATCAAGGGCGGCAACTCCAACTGGCGCGGGCCGGTTTGGTTCCCGACCTCGTTCCTGATGATCGAGGCCCTCCGAAAGCTCGGCACGGCCTTCGGGCCGACGCTCAAGGTGCCCGCCAACGGCCGGGACGGACCGATGGTCAACCTGTTCCAGGTCGCGGAAGACCTCGGCAACCGGATGATCCGCATCTTCACTCGCGATGCCGAGGGACAGCGGCCGCTTTACGCGGGTCGCCGCAAGTTCCAGGATGACCCGCACTGGCGCGATCTGATCCTGTTCCACGAGTACTTCAACGGCGACTCCGGCGAAGGGCTCGGGGCCTCGCACCAGACGGGCTGGACCGGCCTCGTCGCATCGCTCATCGACGAGTGGCGCCGCCCTCCGCAGCCCTCGTCGCGCTGACGCAACTGCTCGTTTCTTGTGGGACACGGGCGCGGCCCGCCACGCGGAATGCGGGTTCTCGTGCCGCCACGGGGAGAACGCGCCCGTCCGCGCGAGCTTTCTCCCACGCGCGCCCGTTTGCACCACAATTTCCTTGCGGCGGCTGGCCGGCTCCACCGGCGCGACGGTAAAACGCCGTCCGTGAGAGTCCGATCGCGAAGTTTATTTCCGGTCGTCCGATGAACTCGCCACGGCCACTCTTCTGCGCGTCACGGACGGCTCCCACGATGTGCGCCAGGCCAGCGCGCTTTGCGCAGGACGTAGTCTCTCCGGCTCGAGAATCTTCGACGACCAAACCAGGCGCGTTCGTGCGTTGTCCAGCCCGCTAGGGGCCTCGAAAATCGAGCGCGCGACTACGTGTTACTCAAGGACATGCACGAGAGCATGCTCACCACCGCGGCCCGGTTGTCGGACGAAGCGCTGCTCGCGCGCCTCGAGATGCTCGCTCTTCGCGAGCGGGATGCCACCGTCGAGCTCGTCGCCCACCTGGCCGAGCTCGACGGGCGTCGGGTCCATCTCGGCGAGGGACCCGGTAGCGTCTACGGGTACTGCCGCAACGTCCTGGGGTACTCGGAGGACGCGGCCTGGAATCGCGCCGCGGCCGCGGCGGCCGTGCGCCGGTATCCCGTGATCCTGGGCTGGCTCGCCGACGGATCGCTGAACATCACGACGGTCCGGATGCTCAAGGCCGTCCTCACGCCGGAGAATCACCTCGCGGTCCTTACCGAGGCGCGGCATCGCGGCAAGAAAGAGGTCGAGCTGATCCAGAGACGACTCGACCCGAAGCCGGACGTTCCGTCGACGATCCGGAAGGTGGCCGCGCCTTCTCCGGTGGTCGCTCCACCGCCGCTTCTTCAACTGAATGACAGTGCAACTCCATCGCCGGCGGGTCGTGGTCCCGCCCCACGCCCCATGACCGCACCGCTTTCCCCGGACCGCTATCGCGTTCAGTTCACCGTCTCGAAGCACACGTACGACAAGCTGCGGCACATCCAGGATCTGCTGTGCCGTGAGATTCCCGACGGCGACACCGCGGCCATCTTCGACCGCGCGCTCGATCTCCTCTTGAACGACGTCGAGAAGAAGAAGCTGGCCGCGACGGAGAATCCCCGACCTCCGCGTGCCACGAGAGACGGCTCACGCGACATTCCCGCGCAGGCACGGCGCACGGTGTGGAAGCGTGACGGCGGGCAGTGCGCGTTTGAAGGGAAGCGAGGCCGATGCACCGAGCGTCGGTTCCTGGAATGGCATCACGTCCAGCCGTTCGGACATCAGGGGCCCGCGACGGTCGAGAACATCTCCCTCCGGTGTCGAGCGCACAACGTGTACGAAAGTGAGCTGGTGTTCGGCCGGTTCGACCCGTCCGTGCCCCGGGAGTCGGCAGAAACCTATTCGTTCTCCGGGAATTCGCGCCGTTCCGGAACGGCGAACGGTCTCTGACGATAGCGACGGGCGCACGGAGGCATTCAGGCACGCGGACCAACAACCATTCAAAGGCACGGCACGATGGGCGCGCCGTGCGAAGGCGGGCATGTTCACTCAGGCAAAGGCCTGAGCGTCCCGCGAAGGAGAGCTGCGACCGAACGCGTCCAAACGTTTCTGCGAGAACGACCGCCGCTGCCGCCAGGCGTTAGCGCGAGGGCTTGACCGGGTCCACCGTCATGCGGACGGTGTTGCCGGCGGCGTTGTACTCGAGACGGTCGACAAGCCGCTTCATCAGGAAGACTCCGCGGCCGCCGGGCATCAGCACGCGCGCCGGATCGGTGGGATCGGAGACGGTCGCGGCGTCGAATCCGGCCCCGGAGTCGGTCACCTCGACCACCGCGCCTCCGCTCGGCGGCACCTCGACCGTGACGCGGACGACACGCCTGGGGGCCAGCTTGTTCCCGTGCAGCGCGGCGTTCGACAAGGCCTCGGCGACGGCGACCGCGAGGTTGTCCCGCTGCTCCTGGGTGAGGTTTCCCTCCCGCACCGCCGCGAGAATGCGCTCGATCATCGGGGCGACGGCAGTCCTGACGCTTGGCATCCGCATGCGGGTGATGCGGCGCGGCCGGCGCCGCGAGACGGGACCGGCACCGGGTGAGCGCCGGAGGGGGCGGGGCATGCGGTGCGGATTGTAGCCCCTGCGCCCCTAACCGCGGCGCGAGGACTCGGGCTCGCCTTCCTGGCTGATCTCCGTCACGCTGGCCACGTAGCGCAGCAGCCGAAGGGCGGTGTCGTTCTCCGTGGTGCAGAGGCACTCCGCGAGCCGGGACCGGCTGATGAGCTCCTTGCGATAGGCGCGCATGGCGAGGAAGACGTAGCGCTCGGAGAGCATCTCCCAGCGCGGCTGGTCGGGCAGCTCCTGGGCCGGATCGGAATCGGGACGCGCGCCGGAACCGGCTTCCTGGACGGCCTCGTCGATCCGCCGCAGGGTCGCCGGCGTCGCCAGCTTGAGCGCTTCCAACCGCATGCGAAGCGCCTTCAAGGTCACGCCGAAGGTGCGCGCGAGGAAGAGCACGGCGATGTCGCTCACCTCGTTCGCTTCGCTGTGCACGGCCCCGAAACGCTCGCGCAGCCCACGCGCCGGCATCAGGAGGGCGGAGGCGAACGCCGCGGCGAACGTCTCCGTGGGCGTCTTCTTCTTGTCTTCCGGCAGGTCGACCATCGCCTCGTCACGGTTCGCCAGCAGATGGCCGAGCGCGCGCGCGAGCGTGAAGCGCATGCGGGGAATGGAGCGCTCCGCCAGCAGCACGGAGCCGCCGATCGCGGGATGGTGGAAGGCCGCGGCGTTCAGGCGGCCCTTCTGCGGCAGCACGTAGACGCGTGAAGCGAAGCTGTCCTCGAGGCGCACCCGCAGGTCGCGGATCGGCGCATCGGGCCCCAGGTCGAGATTCGCGCGTACCGTCGCCGCCAGCTGCTCGGCTTCCGGAACGGAATAAAGGCGCGGGACGGGCAGCTCGGGCATCGCCGTCCGAGGAAGCCCATTGGTCTCCTCGAGCTCGAGGTAGTTGCGGCAAAGCGACTCGAAGTTCATCAGCAGCAGCTTTTCGGGCGATGCCTCCGGCGCGCCCCGCGGCCGGCCAGGACGGCGCGGGGGACCGCTCGCCGCATTGTCGAGCTTTTCGGCCATCAGCCGGAAGTGCGGCCGGAAATCAGCCTTGCCCCACACGCCCAGCCCGAGGAAGTAATCGAGCGGGCGGCTCAGAACCTCCGAGTAACGGTAGAGCTCGGCGACGGAAACCGGGCGCCGGCCCTGCTCGATCGCGACCTGCGTCGTGCGCGCAAGCCCCAGCTTCTCGGCGACCACGGCCTGGGTGAGGCCGAGGAATTCCCTCGCCTTTGCGATGCGCTGGCCGACCGCCTCGTTGGATTCCATGATGACTAGCCTGACTTATATTGGCCAACGGTACGCCCTTCCCTGTAATTTTGTCAAGACGGAAACGCTCGATCTTCAGGCGGTTGCAGGTGGCCTGAATCCTGCATTCTTATTCCTTGCGGGGAAGGACCCGTAGGAGGCGGCCATGAAGTCGGGTTATTCCGAAGCAGCGTGGCGTCTGTTCCAACCATCACTCCGAACGCGTCCCGGGCGAGCCGGCGTTCTCACCTGGGCGGACACCGAGCTGGCGGGCACGCCTTTCGGCGGCCCCGTCCCGTTGCCGGTGGTCCGCATCCGCGGAGACCATGGCGCGCGCCCGGCGCCCGTGCGGCAGGGAAAGGCGACTTCATGAACAAGCCTGGTGGAACGCCCGCCGACAAGATCAAGAAAGCGCCGGATTCCGGCGTCCTGCCGGGGACTCCGGCGGGAGCTCCCGCGAAGGGTCCCGGGATCGTGCCCGGCACTCCCGACGCAGCCCGCGACCCGGGTTCGGAACGCGACCGGCCTGGTTCCTGACCCCCCTGGTTCCTGACCTCCCGTTGTATCGCGGCCTGGACTGCGCCACACTCATTCCTTCATGAGCACCACGGTCGTCGTGCTTCTCGGGATGATGGCGCTGGCGTCCTTGACGCAGGCCGCGTTTCTCGTCCTCCTCGCCCTGGAAAGCCGGCGGCTGGCACAGCGGGTGGACGCGTTCCAGATGCGAATCGGCGGGGAGCTTCGTCCAATCCTCGGCGAGATGACGCGGGCGACGGACAACCTCGCGGCGGCAAGCGCGGTGACGCTGGGGCAGGCGCGCCGCATCGACGTGATGATGACCGACGTGACGGAGCGGCTGTCCGATACCGAAGGGCTCTTCCGCAACATCGTGATGCCGACGGCATCACGGCTGCTCTCGTTGACCGCAGCGGTGCGCGCCGTGCGCACCGGCCTCGCTCTCTACCGCCGGGTGCGCGGCTAGATAGCCGCGCGCGCTCCTACCATCCCCTCGAGCTCGGCTCCCACGACATCGTTCGAGTGAACTCGCGACGGTCACGCGAGAAGATGCGGCGCACGGGCAGCACATAGCCGTCGCCGACGAATCCCATCTCGTCCAGGTCGGCTCCCGCTTCGCCACAGTCGCCGCACTTGAACCCGCCGAGCGGATGCCGCACCGGGTTGTGATGATTCCGAACGAAACAACGGATCCAAGCCATCATGACTGATCCTCCCAGGAGCCCAGCACCCTCAGGCAGTGTCTCCGCCGTTTGCCTAGCAACTCATGTGCCAACGGACCAGGTCGAGTTCCGGGAATGGCAATTTCTGCAAGCTGCCGCCGCCACGCCCCGAAACGGGCCGATTTCAACGCTGGATTTCGGTCGGCAGGGGCCAGCCCGGACGGCACATGAATTGCTACATCACTGCCGCAACGCACTGCCGCGGCAACAACGCCCCTGGGAGGCCCTGATGACGACGAAGACCAAGATCAGCAGCGAGGACCGAAAGCGCTTCGAAGTCCTGAACCGGATGCTCGTCGATCGCCAGACGGAGATCCGAACCAAGCTCCGGTCGCTGCGCGAGGTCCTGCCTTCCGAGGTCGCGCAGGTGAGGGACGCCGAGGAGCAGAGCATGGAAGAGTTCGTGCTCGGCATGGACTTCGCCCTGATGGAGATGGAGTCGGAGACCCTGCGCCAGATCGACGAGGCCCTCCAGAGGCTCGCCGACGGGACGTACGGCTCTTGCAGCGAGTGCGACGAGAAGATCTCTGAGGCTCGGCTCAAGGCGCTGCCGTTCGCTACCGTCTGTCGCGACTGCCAGGCGCAGCGCGAAGACGATCAGGCCGCCCGCAATGCGCGCCCTTCCCGGTTCTTCGAAGACGGTCCGTCCCCGGCGGCCCGCGAGCGCAAGTCGGACAAGCCGGCGAAGTCCTGGTCGGCGCCCGTGCGCGGAGGGGCGGCACCCGCTCCCGTCGCAGAGTCGAGGACGATCCGCGCCGGCAAGCCTGCTCGCGCATCCCGCGCCTAGTCGCGCGACTTCGTCCGATAGAGGCGGCCGGCGTGTCCGGCCGCCTTTGCGTTTTTATCGCGTCCTGCGATGGCGCGGTAAGCCGTTTCCGACCTCTTCTCCCGTGATAGAACAGATGACTCGATGCCCGATCTCCCGCGCACACCGGCCGGCAACACGCCCGGCGCTACAGTGGAACCCGACGCGGCAGGAATGACCGTCACCGCCGCATCGATCCGCACCGCGCTCAGCCTGGTCCTCGGCCCTCTTGCCGATGCGCTCGACGATTCGGACAACCCGCTGCCCCCCGCGCAGCACGAGCGGGTCGCGCTGGCGCGTCGTAACGCCTCCACCCTGCTGGGCCTCGTCGAAGGGCTCATGGAAGGGTCGGTCCGGACGACCCCCGATGCGAGTTATGTGCCGACCGACCTTGCGGGCGCGACCCGCGAGGTGGTGGCGATGTTCCGGGCCGCCGCCGCGCTCGCCGACGTGGCGGTCGACGTCGAAGCCGCCCCGCTTCGCGAGCCGGTGTACGTGGACCGGGCGATGTGGGACCGGCTCGTGGTCGCCCTGCTCAATGGCGCGCTGCGATCCGCTCACCTTCCGGTCGCGGTGCGTATGCGCGAGACCGCGGAGGCCGCGGTCCTGGAGGTGTCGAGCGCCGCGTTGGGCGACGACCGCAACGCCGTCGCCATCGCGCGCCGCGTCGCCGAGGCACACGGCGGAACCGTCGCGATTGAAAACGCGGGCGCCCGTACCCTCATCCGGGTGTCGATGCCGTTCGGCGCATCCCACCTCCCCGCGGCGCGCGTCCTCCGTGCGCCGCCGCCGGTCCCTCGACGGACCCTGCCGCGTCCCGGCGAGCGCATCCTCGTCGTCGCGGAGGACCCCGACTTGCGCGCGTACCTGCGTGGCCTGGTGGAGACGAGGTGGACTACGGACACCGCCGTCGACCTCGCGACCGCCATCGCCGCCGCGGGGGAGAACGTCCCCGACCTCCTGTTGATCGACGGCGACGTGCGCGGGGGAGACGGCCTGGCCCTGGCGCGCGCGCTGCGCGCGGACCAGCGGACCCGGCGCGTCCCGATGATCATGGTCGCCGCCGCCGGGCCCGGGCAAGAGGCCGAAGGAGCGATCGGGCCCGACGAGTACGTGGCAAAGCCCTTCGCGTCCCGGGATCTCGTCTCGCGCGTGGCCGCGCATCTCCAGATGGCGCGCGTGCGCGATGAAGCGACCCGCCGGGAGCAGAAGGCGCGCCTCGACGCGGAGGCCGCCAACCGCGCCAAGGACGAGTTCATCGCCATG
>Ga0136617_10006736_pt1 | contig 10243 bp, 9 predicted proteins | sample AntDrymUQ3222106_2_FD_129672 | JGI IMG/M metagenome (GOLD analysis project Ga0136617, IMG submission 129672) | Polar desert sand microbial communities from Dry Valleys, Antarctica - metaG UQ322 (21.06) | ecosystem: Environmental > Terrestrial > Soil > Desert | place: Antarctica: Dry Valley... | reverse complement strand
TTCGGTTGAACCGGCTCTCGTCGCACTGGTCAGTTCGCGCAGAGCAATCTGCTTTTGCGAAAAGGTGTCGTCGTAGCGGGTCTGCAGCGCCGCGAGCGCGGCCGCGTCGCCGCCCTGCTGCGCGCGCTCGAAGGCCGGCCGATTGAAGAACATGGGCGGCTTCTCGAATTGAAAGAAAACGAAGACCATCACGCCGACGAACAAGATGAAGAACTGCATCGGGATCTTCAGCACGGCGTTGAAAAGCAAACCGAAACGGCTGCCCGCAACCTTGCCGCCAGCGAGATAGCGCTGGACCTGCGATTGGTCGGTCCCGAAGTAGGAGAGCGAGAGGAAGAATCCGCCGAGCAGGCCGGACCAGAAGTTGTAGCGCTGCGTGAGATCGAACGAGAAATCAACCGCGTTGAGCTTGCCCATTTTGCCGGCGATCGACGTGGCGTCGACGAAGGAGAGGTCCGCGGGCAGGCGATGAAGGATCATGCCGAACGCGGTCAGCATGCCGATCCAGATCACCGTCATCTGCCAGCGCTGCGTGATGCTGACCGCCTTCGTCCCGCCCGCGGTCGTGTAGACGACGACGAAAATCCCGACGACCAGGATCGTGGCTTGCAGGTTCCAACCCATGATCGTGGAAACGATGATGGATGGCGCATACAGCGTGATGCCGGCCGCCAGCCCGCGCTGCACAAGAAAGAGGAACGCACCGAACAAGCGCGTCTTTTTGTCGAAGCGCTGCCCGAGATATTCGTAGGCCGTGACAACCTTAAGCCGATGATAGATCGGGATGAAGACCGCACAGATCAGGATGATCGCGAACGGCAGCCCGAAGTAGTTTTGCACGAACCCCATCCCGCTCTCGTAAGCCTGGCCCGGCGTGGAGAGGAAGGTGATCGCGCTGGCTTGAGTCGCCATGACCGAGAGCCCGATCGTTCCCCAGCGGATCGTCTCATCACCGCGCAGGTAATGGCCGAGATCGCGATCGCGCCGTGTCCGCCAATGCCCGTAAAGCGCAATCGCGAGGAGGGTGCCGATCAGCACCGTGTAATCGATCCAACTCACGCGAAGTAGCGGCTGATTGCGTAGAAGAGCGCGACGTCAAAGACGAACGCCGCAACGACCGCGACGTAGGCTTTGCGCCAACTGCCGAAGAGCGGGACGCGGTCGCCATCCCCTCTTAAATCGATATCTGATTTACGCATCGCGCGAGCCATCGCGAAGCTCAGGGCCGAAGCGCAAGCCCCTGACACTTCTTCAAGATTTCCTTGTCGTAGGTGTAAAGCTTCACGTTGAGGTCTTCGGCCAAAGCTACGTAGTAGCTGTCGTAGCTCGAACAGCCGGTGCGCCGCGCGGTCTCCAAGGCGCGCGCGATCGAGACATGGTGGGTCATTGCCTCGAAGGTCTCCCGCGCGAAGCGTGTCCGTTCGGTCGCGGCTTCAACCGAGAGCAGCCCAGCGCGTTCGTATTTGAGGAGAACGCTGGCGAACTCGGGCTCCCAAAGGCGTGGCGCCGCCCACAGGGAGTCGCGCAGCCAAAGGGCTCGCGCGGCCGTAGGATCATCGGCGGCGATGATCAAGCGAGCGATGAGCGTGCAATCGGCAACGATCACTCGCGCCCGTCCTGAATGGCTTGCTTGAGTTCAGCGTCGGTCAAGGCGCGAGCTACTGGATAGCGCGCCTGCGCCTCGCGGATTCGCTGCAGATGCTCACTCGGGTCCAGGCGCACCGGCAGGTATTCGCGCTCGAGCGCGGCGATGGCCTCTGTGTTGATGCTCCGTCCGTTGCGGCGGGCTGCTTCCTTCAGCTGCGCATGAAGCTTTTCGGGAACGGCTTTCAATGTGACGTTCATGGCACCAAAATGACACCATTATGATGTCGCGGCAAGATCAAGGCTGAGTCTTCCCGAGCGAGATCATATTCGCAAAGAGGCGGTATGCGCCCGGAACGCCGGCCGGCAGTTCGCGGAACCATGCGTAACCAGTGTAGATGAACCAGCCTTTGTCGACCCGCGCAACGAGCAGGCCGCCGTCGGCCGGTTTTTCCCCCGGATCGTTGGAAGAAAGGATCGGCGTCCAGGCTTTGTCCCACTCGCTCGGAAAATAGAGGCCGCGCTCCTGGACCCACCCCGTGAAATCGCTGGCCGTGATTTTGTTCGGAAAGTTCAAAACCGGATGCTCAGGCGCGAGCATTCGCACCTCGGCATTCTCATCCGTCACGCGATCGCGCGAGACCTTGAGCGGAAATGGCAGATGCTCGGGCTTCGGACCGGGCGTGGTGGTGTATTGCATGATTACCACGCCGCCATTTTTTGCGTAGGCGAGCAGCTCGGGCGTCCACGCGCTGACGCGATTGGGATGCGCATTTGAGGCGCGCACGCCGATGACCACGGCGTCGAAGCGCGCGAGATTTTCCGCTTTGACCTCCGCATCGGCGAGCACCTTCACCTCCGCGCCGATCTCTCGCAGGCTCTCCGCTATCTCGTCGCCGGCGCCGGGGAGATAGCCAACGGACGCGGCTTTGCTTTCGATATTGGCGCGGACGAGCTGCGCTCCGGCGGGAGCGATCAGAGTCTGCGGTTCGATATGCGGGTATTCGATCCGTTGACGGCTAAAAGCCACGCGCTTCTCGCCGGCGGGTGAGCGCAGGACGGCCTTCAAAATTCCATCGCTCGCAGCCGTGGCAGACGGCGTGACGCGAAAAAGAGCGGTGCTCTCACTTTCCGCTCCGTAGAGTTCGACCGGCACTGAGGCCGGTTCCACCTTCCAACCCGCAGGCGCTTCCAACCCGACTTCGCCTTTTACTTCCTCGGCGGACGCGATGATGCGGACATTGAGCGTTTTTGCCTGCGCATTGCCGAAGACAAAAACCGGCCGCGGCAGCTCGACGAAGGCGGGAGGAGCAATAACCAAAGGAAGGCTCGTTTCTCCTTCGACTCGGTCGACCTTCCGGAACCGCGGCTCCAGATTGTAAACGATCTCCTGTCCCGCGACTTCGATTGTCAGTGCGGCGGGAAACGCCGCCGGATTTTCGGGCACACCGATGAGCATTTGGTCCCCGACGGCGAAAGTCCCAAGCGTTCCTGGTTGCCGCAGCCAATACGGTTGTGAGAACGGAAGATCCGCGGGCAATTGCACCGGAGCTTTTCGGGTGATCAACTCGCCCTCGGGCAGGGCTGTGTCGACCGATGTGGATTCGCCGTTCGCGAGCAAGCGCATCGCTTTCCACTTCACCGGAACGTTCGAGCGGTTAATGGCTTCGATCTGCACGTTCAGCGGCTCGCCTGGTTGCGCCGCGGACTTTTCCGTGACGGCAGCGAGATGAAGCCCGAGGCAGGCGGCGATGATGGCGTCCACTTCGGCGAGCTTCTCGGTGGCCCAGAATTCGTCGCCCAGCTTCACGAGCGCCTTCCGAAGTTCGAGCAAGGACGCAACTGAAGCGGACGGACGTTTCAGATCATAACTCGCGATGATGGTGTTGATCGTTCGCGTGATCTCGCCCGCTTTCGCGACGCGGCTCCATGAGGTGTCGATTCCACTGAAGAGGTTTCCATCCTCCACCGGCTTGCCGTCGAGGAACTTGAAATATTCCTTCTGCGAACCCCGCTCGATGTTCACACCGAAGCCCTGGCTTTTGTGCATCGTGCGGCTCGCGGCTTCCATCTCCGCATAAGATTTTCCGAGCAACGGCTGATACCCGCCGGCTTCGATCTCGATGAGGCCTTTCGGATCGAAGGGGATGTTGCGCGCGCGAAAGAAAAATTGCGAAGTGTTCCAAAGCAGCCGGGTCGATTGCCACGGCTGGACGAATTTGAGTTGCTCCGGAAAGCGCTTCCCATCGGCCGCGGCACGCAAGGCTTCCTGCGCCAGTTGCGCCGACGCGGTGTGATGTCCATGCGTTACGTCATCCTCCAGTGCGAAACGTGTCACGATGATGTCCGGCCGAAATTTCCGGATCGCCCAGACAGTATCGGCGAGAATCTTGTCGCGGTCCCAAATGCGCAGCGTTTCTTCGACCGACTTGGAGAAACCAAAATCAATTGCGCGCGTGAAGAATTGGCGGCCGTGATCGATTGTCCGCGCCGCGAGCAACTCCTGGGTCCGGATTACGCCCAACTGCGCACCCAACTCGGGTCCGATCAAATTTTGCCCGCCATCACCGCGGGTAACAGAAAGATACGCCGTCTCGTAGAGCGCGCCGTTCGCCCAGAACGCGATCAGCCCGGTGTTCTCGTCATCGGGATGCGCCGCGACATAGAGCACACGGCCGAGGACATTCAGCTTCTCCAGCGCCAAACGGATCTCAGCCGCGTTCATGCTCGAAGGTGCTTCAGCCGCGTCAGCTTTCGCGAAAGAACTCGCGCCGATGCTCAGCAGCAAAGCCGCCAGAACGCAGCGGGAGAACGGCAGCATGGCTGACGGATACGCGGCGACGAGATGAAACGGACGCGCCGAAACCGTTAGCGAGAGCTATCGATCAAATCCTGAGCGCTCTTGATCGCAGAGTCATCCGGCACCTTTTCCGCTTTTAGAATCTCGATCGTCTTTTGCGCAGAAGCCGTGGCTTCCTTTTTGTTCCCAAGCTTGGCCTGAATTTGCGCCTTCTTGTAATGCATGAAGTAAGCATCGGGATTCTTTTCCACGGCTTGATCGATCCACTTTGCCGCCTGCGTCATATCCTTGTTGTTGTCGTAGTAGAAGCTGGCGGCCTGGTAGGCGGTGCGTGGATCGAGGGGCGCCGTGCCTTTCGCGGCCGTTTCAAGCTGTTTGCTCACCTGGTCAACATCGTCGGTCGTTAGTTTCACCGGCACGCGGGTCTTGTCCCAAATCAGGTTCAGCGTGGCGGCAGCCCCTTTCACATCGGTCAGCGCAATCGTGAAAGTCTCTACTGTGACCGGGAGCGTTTCCGGTTTCGCGGTGATACGCGCAGCGTCGTTTTCTTGATTGTAATCGGCCGCGCTTTGGATCTTCGCGTCCTTCGAAAGAACGATTGTCCACTCGTTCGCGTTCGGGATCGCAAAGAGGGCGTATTCGCCGGCCGGGATGTCTTTGTCGCCCAGTTTCACCGCATCGCTGAACTTGATCCGGGTGGGCGCATTTGCGCCCGTCCGCCAGAGCTTGCCAGTTGGCACCAGCCCACCGAAGATTTCACGATTGTTCTTGTTAGGCCGCGAATAATCGATCTCAATGTCGGTCAGCCCGACCCGTTGTTTGACGACAGCATGCCCGCTGGCCGCCGGGAACTCGATCTTTTCCTGGGCCGAGGAGTCTGTGGTTCCCAGGATGAACGCGGTGGCGAGAAGGGCAGTGAAAATGACAGTATTCAGGCGCGGGGCTGGAATCATAAGTGACGTGAAGATACGAAAGGTATGCGGGAGTCAATCGCTTTGCTGCGCGGCGGCGTGGCCGGATTCGATGGGGCTTGCGGAAGAGCGTCACTCAAATGGCTTCACTCTCGTCGAGATCATGATTGTCGTGGCCATCATCGCGCTCCTTTCTGTCCTCGCGCTGCCATCCCTCTTGCAGGCGCGAGAGCAAACGAGCCGCACCCGTTTTGTCGAAACGGTGCGCATCATCCACGACGCCTTTGAGATTTACGCCACTGAGAACGCCAAGTATCCCGCCGACGTGGGTCCGGGCGAAATGCCGGCCGGCATGGAGAGCTATTTTGGAGCGAAAGTGAATTACACCGCAGCCACCCCGATTGGGGGAAAGTGGGACTGGGATTATAACTATTATCCCGGGATCAAGGCCGGCATTTCTGTGTCCGAACCGAACGCCGACCGGGATAAAATGACAGAGATCGACAAGATGCTGGATGACGGGGACCTGGCGACCGGCGCCTTTCGCTCCACGAGCGCGATGGTGTTCACCTACGTGGTGGAGTAGGCCCGTCCGCCATATCACCGGAGCGGCCGTCGGTCGCCCCGACCTCGCGTCGGCTACGGGAACGGCGGCGTGGGCATCAGCCAGCAGGCCAAAACGGTGAAGGCAATCGTGACAAAGAAAATTGCGCTGAATCTGTTCATATCTGCTTCAAATCTTCGCGCTTCACGGGTCCAACTCCGTTCGAGCGATTCCAATTTTTCTCATAAGTGAGTCGCGTCGGTCTACAGATTTTTTGTGCCATCGATTCGTTTCTCTTCCAAATTTCTCGAACGCCCGGAAAAGAATCCGAAAAGTTCGGCGCAATTAGCGATGCGAACGCTTGGCATGGAAATTCAGCCTTACGGACCACGAGCAACTATTTGGTTTGTCCCCGCCGAGAATCGAACTCGGATTTAAGGTTTAGGAAACCCTTGTTCTATCCGTTGAACTACGGGGACGAGGCGACTTTGCGAATGTCGATTCGTGCTCACTGAATTGCAATCTCGCCCGAACGCCATCCATTCGCCGACTGCATCGGGGCTAAACTTGACAGCCCAAACACGGCCTCTATACTCGCGTCCCGCTTCAGCGCGGGCGCCCCCATAAATTTCAAATCCGCCGCGACATGCCTTCCACCCAAATCATCCTGACAGAGAATATTCCCGGCCTCGGCGCGGAGGCCGATGTGGTCAAAGTGCGTCGCGGTTTCGCGCGGAACTTCCTTTTGCCTCAGGGCAAAGCTTACGAGGTAACGAAGGCCAGCATGCGCAAGCTTGATATGCTGAAAGGGAAGCGCGCCGAGCGAGAAGCGCGTGAATTGAACGAAGCGGAAGAGATCGCCCGCCGCATCGGGAAGTCGAAAATGGTCTTCACGCTCGAGACTGGAGAAACAGGAAAAGCTTTCGGATCGATCACCGCGAACGACATAGCGACGCGATTGAAAAACGAGATCGGCGCCGATATCGAGCGGCATCGCATCGTCCTCGAGCATCCCGTCAAATCGACTGGCGAACACGAAATTTCGATCAAGTTGCATCCTGAGGTGACTGCGACCCTAAAGTTTACCGTGAAGTCCACCCACGAACCGAAACCCGAGGCCGAAGAAGCGGCTGAGCCCGGTTCCAGATCCCGTCCCCCGAAGAAACGCGACACAAAGTAGATGTCTTCTCAAGGCTCCGGCAACGGTCCTGAGAAACCTCGCAAAGAAGCTCCGAACGGCGCGGCGCGAGGCACGGCGGAGAGAAATGGCGGTCGGAGTTTTTCCGGTTCATCCCCATCTTCCTCGCAGGATATTCACAGAACGCTGCCGCATAGCGTCGAAGCGGAGCAAGGCGTTCTCGGTTCCATGCTCATCTCGCCGCGCGAGACGATCGCGGAGTGCGTCGAGAAAATAAACGAAGAGTATTTCTACGTTCCAGCGCACCAGACGATCTATACCGTTCTGGTCGAGCTCTGGAACGGCGGCCAGGGCATTGACCTAATCACGTTCACGCAGGTCCTGCGTGACCGGCATGTGCTCGACGCAGTTGGCGGCGCCTCCTTCGTCACGAGCCTGTTCACTTTCGTGCCGACAGCCGCGAACGTGACCTACTACCTCGAGATCGTCCGCGACAAATTCATCCTGCGCCAGATCATTGCGGCCGCGACGGAGAGTGTGCGCCGCGCGTACGAAGAGCAGGACGAGGTCAACGCTCTCCTGGATGAGGTGGAGCAAAAGATTTTTGCCGTGGGCGAAGACCGTTTCAAAGGCCAGATGCCGGGGATGAAGGAGCAGGTCATGGGCGCCCTCGAGTCGATCGAGCAGCTTTGGGAGCGTCGCGGCGGAATCACGGGAATTTCCACCGGCTTCGTGGAGCTGGATCGGATGACAAACGGCATGCACGAAGCCGAGATGATCGTGATTGCCGCGCGACCGAGCATGGGTAAGACAGCGCTGGCGATGAACATCGCCGAGCACGTGGCGATCAGCAGCAAGCTGCCAGTGGCGGTCTTCAGTCTGGAAATGAGCAGCCAGCAACTCGTGCAACGGCTTCTCTGCTCGCGCGCCCGCGTGAATCTCCAGAAAGTGCGCGAAGGATTTCTCGCGGAGCGCGATTTTCCGAGCCTGACTGCCGCCGCATCAAAATTGGCCGAAGCGGAAATCTATATCGATGATAGCGCAGGCCTCAGCATCCTCGAATTGCGGGCCAAAGCGCGACGCCTGAAGGCGCAGAAGAATATCCAGCTCATCGTCGTCGATTACCTACAGCTTCTAAGATCGACGACGCGGCGCGCGCAGGACAACCGGCAACTCGAGATCTCGGAAATCTCCGCAGGAATCAAGGGCCTGGCGAAAGAACTGAAGGTCCCGATCATTGTTCTCGCGCAGTTGAATCGGCAACCGGAAGCGCGTTCCGGCGGGAAGCCGCGCTTGAGCGATTTGCGTGAATCGGGCTCGATTGAGCAGGATGCGGATCTCGTGGGCTTGCTCGTCCGCCCGGAAATCTACGAGGAAGACGAAGACGCGCGCGCGGAGAAAGCGGGCGAAGCGGAGTTGATTATCGCGAAGCAACGCAACGGCCCGGTGGGCGAAATCCCGCTCACCTTCCTGAAGGAGTTCACGCGCTTCGAGGATCGCGCGCGAAACGTCTCCGAACCGCGGTAGACTGTAGCCACGTCCCTGTGGGACGTGCGGGGGTTGGCTCCGCAGACCCGCCGATCTCACACGTCCCGCAGGGACGTGCCTACAACTTCACGAACGTGAAGACGCCGTAGCGCATCGCACCGATACGATACGCAAGCCAGATGCGCAGGATCGTCAACGCGAAGATGCGATTTTGCGCGTGGCGCGCGAACAGAAACGTGAGGTAGCGCGGATCGGTCGCAAGTTTTGCGAGCAGGCGCTGGACGATCGCGGGCCATGTCCTAGAGACATTCCGCGTGATGTCGTCGAAATTGCGCAACTTAAAGCCTGCTTGCTCGCCCAGCGTCCCATATTCCGTCTCCGTGCCGAGGAAAGGCATCCGCCCCTCCCGGCAAATCGGTTCCAAGAGCCAAGCCCTCGTCCGCACGCTGGTTACCTCTGCGGCGAGCCAGGCGCAGATGATGAGACGGCCTCCCGGTTTCAGAACGCGTTCGGCCTGGGCGAAGAACCCGGCGATGTCAGGCATATGCTCGGAGCTTTCGATCGCAATTGCGGCGTCGAATGATTCGGACGGCAGTTCGTTCTCCAACCAATCCCGGAGAAGAAATTCCAGATTTCCGTTTCCGGCCATGCGTTCTACCGCGACAGCAAATTGCGCAGGCGAAATTGTGATCGCTGTTACCTGCGCGCCTTGCCCCGCGAGCAAACGCGACGTCGCGCCGTAACCGCACCCGATATCGCACACGCGCAGATCAGGCGCGATCTGCGCCTTCTTCGCGACGAACTCGGTTAACTGCAGAACTGCTTCTTCGCGCGTTTCACCACCGTGCAACCAAAGGCCGTGGTGCACGTGGTCGCCCCAGACGTCGCGGTAGAAATGATCCAGCTCGTCATAATGAGACGCGACATCGTCGCGCCGGATCTTTCTACGCGGCGAGATCAATTCCTTGTCACGCGGCTCGCTGCGACGCTAAAGAACGCGCCCTCGAGGCACATTAGAGAGACTTCGCCGCTTCGATCACATGTTCTGCATCGATGCCGAATTCTTTCATGACCTGATCGCCCGGCGCACTGAGCCCGAAGCGATGAAGGCCGACTACTTTGCCGTCAAGGCCAACGTATCTGAACCAGGTGTCGGCAACCCCTGCTTCAATCGCGACGCGGCGCCGGCAAGAATTTGGCAGGACCTCTTCGCGATACTCCGGTGTTTGCCGCTCAAAAGCTTCGAAGCAAGGCATGGAGACGACTCGCGCCCCGTCTCCCAATTCTTTCGCGGCTACGAGCGCATGCTGTAGTTCACTTCCGCAAGAGAGAAGGATTACGTCCAGCCCCGCCGTTTCGCGTTTTGCGACATAGCCACCACGCGCGGCGCCCTCGCGGCGCAAATTCACATCGATCTCGTTCAGGATGGGCACCGCTTGCCTGGTGAGTGCGATCAGCGTCGGGCCATCGATCCGTTGCGCCGCAGCTGCAAAGGCGCCCGCCGTCTCCTCCGGATCGGCCGGACGGATGACATCGAGTTGAGGAATGAGACGCAGCCCGCTCACGGTCTCAATCGGTTGGTGGGTGGGGCCGTCTTCCCCCACTCCGATCGAGTCGTGCGTAAAGATATAGATGTTCGGCAGCTTCGAGAGCGCGGCGAGCCGAATGGACGCGCGGCAGTAATCAGCAAAGACCAAAAATGTCGCTCCCGAGGCGCGGAAGACGCCGTGGTAGCCGACACCATTCATAATCGCGCACATGCCGTGCTCGCGGATGCC